>JADMIO011406735.1_pt1 | contig 82858 bp, 53 predicted proteins | sample 8958161 | NCBI WGS metagenome assembly JADMIO01 (sample SAMN16585339, study PRJNA669376) | soil metagenome | isolation source: Crop rotation soil | place: USA: Cullars Rotation, Alabama | collected 2011
CCGCGACTTCAAGTCACGTGAATTCCAAGCTTCGGATCCCACTGTGCTGGAAAGCATGGCAGTTAGCCTTCGACGAAACGCGGCGTTCGCTGTTCAATTACTTCAGCTTCGCCACGCTGACGACGATGGGCTACGGCGACATCACGCCGCAAGCGCCGGGAGCTTGCATGTTGGCCTGGCTCGAAGCAATGTTCGGTCAATATTACCTGGCCATCTTGATCGGCCAGTTGATGGGAATGCGGATGGCGCATGCGCAGCAATCCGGCGGAATCCAAAACAAAACGGCGCCGACCTAACCGCTTCACCGCGAACCACGTCGTTACCGAAATGCCTCGTCGCTCCAGGCATTGAACTCGTCGACGCCGCCGCCGACCATCTCCACGTCGGCCGCATCGACCTGCGGCAACAACGCCCCGAGCCGAGTCTTTACAGCGCCGAGCTGCGGATCGCCCGCGAGGTTCGTCCATTCGTGCGGGTCGACGTCGTGGTCGTATAACTCTTCGTCGCCGTTGCGATAGCGCGTATAGCGGTACCGCGCATCGCGGATCGAGTGGCAACCCCGTCCGTAAGTCGACGTGACCGGCGGTCGAGCAACGGCCGCACCGTCGCGAACGACCGGGGCGAGATCAACGCCGTCGAGCGGATGTGTCGTCGGCAGCGACAAACTGCAAAGCGACGCGAGCGTCGGATAGACGTCGAGCAGACTCACCGGCACGTCGCATCGCTGCGGCTTTGCACCCGGCACGGAAACGCTGAACACGACACGGCAGGCCAGCTCGGAAAGATAAAACTTCGACCAATGATCCTTCTCGCCGGTGTGAAAGCCGTTGTCGGAAAGAAAAACGACGACCGTGTCTTTGGCGTTCGGCCCCTCGTCGAGCGCATCGAGCACACGGCCGATCTGCTCGTCGACGTACGCGATCGATGCGTAGTACGCCTGGAGCGATTTCTTCCACTGATCGTGAGCCGTGATCGAGGCGTGCTCGCCGCGATGCGTCGCCAGCCACCGCGCCGGCTTCGGCAGGTCGGCGAGATCGTCTGGCTTATAACTCTGAGGAATCGTTTGCAACTCGGCGGGAAAGCGATCGAAGTAACGTTTCGCGACGGTCCACGACACATGCGGCCGCCAGAACCCGCAAGCGACGAAGAACGGCCGTTCATGCCGCTCTTGAAGTAGCGCAATCGTGCGATTCGCCTGCTCCGTGTCTTGCTGCAATTTCTTCGGGTCGTCGCGGTCCCAATCGTCGGGCAACATGCCGTAGTTCCAGGCGTCGGTCCACATCCGCGTTTCACTGCCGGGCACGATCTGCTTCAAAAGCTGCGCGTCGGTGAACGTCACATCCTGCGGCCGATTCAACATCTTGTAGTAGCCGGCCGTGTAATCGTCGACGTCGTCGGCAAGAAACCGATTGTGGGCGATCTTGCCGTAGCCGGCGGTCAGGTAGCCGGCGGCCTTGAAGAGGCCGGGCAACGTCGTGACGTCGGCGATGAACGTCGACGCGCGGCGATAGGCCTGGCTGTTGTAATAGACGCCCGACCGGGCCGGATGAACGCCGGTCAGCAAGGCGGTCCGCGACGGACAACAGGCCGGCGCCGCGACATACGCGCGGGTAAACCACGTGCCGCGCTCCGCGATGCGGCGCAGGCTGGGCGTCGCAACCGGCGACTGTTGAAACACGTCATGCAACTGCGCGCCGTGGTCGTCGATGATCACCAGCAAAACATTCCAGCGGCGTGATCCCGGCGGTCCTAACTCCTCGGCGGCGGTCGCCGGCCGGCCGGTCGTCGACGCCGCCGCGACGACGAAGGCCAAAGTAACGCCGAGCCGAATCCTGGTCGTTCTCTTCACACACCCAATCCTTCTCGAGGAGGGAATCATCGGTGAGTTATTCTGCGGAGCCGATTAAACAACGTCAAACGGTCCGGCTTTCGCCCAATCGGGTCCGGCAATTGCAGGAGAGTGGTTCCAGTTCCTTCCGCAATCAAACATTAAGGGGCACGCCGTTATGAACGCCGCTGATCGAGACAAATATCGCAAGCGATTGGGGGCGCTCCGGAATCGAATGCGACCGTCGGTCGATGCGCTGAGGGAAGACGTACATCACGCCGCCGGCGGTCACGAGGCGGGCGATTTGACGAACGCCCCGATGCATCTCGGCGACATGGGAACCGAAGAGTATCTGTTCGATCTCTCGGCGACCTTTTTGGAAAACGAAACGTTCTTGGCCGCCGAAATCCGCGATGCGCTCGAACGGATTGACGATGGAACGTTCGGCAGCTGCGAACGATGCAACGTGCGGATTCCCGCCGAGCGGCTCGACGCCCTGCCCTTTGCGAGGTTTTGTCTCCGCTGCGCCGAAGCGGTGAAGGAAGCGCTGCCGAAAGGCAATTTGAACGAAGGCCGACCGCGCAACCCGCGCGACACGTTGGCGCCCGAAGGGGATATGAACGAAGACCATCGAACCGGCGAAACGGACGAGCCGTTCTTCGACTCGAACGAAGAGCGACGTCGCGACACGGCCGCGCGTGACGAACATGCGATCGGCACGCCCGGCGGCGGTTCGGCCACCGGCGGACTGGCCGGATCGAACCAAGGTCACGGCGAACCGAACGTCGCCGACTTGCAGGCCGAAGCCGGCGGCGGACGGCGCCATGCCGATGACCGGCGTCCGGACGAGACTCTGCGCCCGACGTCAGGCCGCGGCGGCGGCGCCGTCGGCGGAACCCCGGCGAACAAACGAGCCAAGTCACGGTGACGCGCCGATCCCGAAGTGGAATTCACCACAGAAGCACGGAGTCAGAACAATCGGAATGTGTCCGCAGATTTCGCAGATTGCACAGATTTGAATTGTCTTCTGCGAAATCTGTGAAATCTGCGGACGAATCTCCTCCGTGTCTCTGTGCCTCTGAGGTGAAAACACGTCCTACGAACCGGCGATCCGCACGAAGTTGCGGACGACCGTGCGGACGTATTCGCCCGGGCAGTTTTGGCCTTTGGCCGCGTTCTGTTCCCAGAACTCGGTCGAAGTCAGCACGCCGCGGGCCTTGAGCACTTGGATCGCCCCGGCGACGTCGCTTGTCGTCGGGTCGAGCGATCGGCCCATCTTCAAAAGCAGCGCGGCGACGTCGTCTCCCTTGCAGCGGCCTCCCTTGTCGAGCAGGCCGCTCCAGACTTCGGCCGAGTCGATGATCTTCTTCGCGACGAGCACCTGCAGATCGCGGCCTCGTTGCTCCGTTGTATCGGCCGGCGTCGGCGAATCGACGGTCGGGGCTCGTTCCAGCAGGGCGCCGGTGGCGAGCAGGATCTTCCGCAACTTTTCGTACGGCACGTCCTGCGCGTCGACGCCCAATTCGCAAACCAACGCGGCGCCGACCCCGGCGGCCTGACCGAGCATCATGAAGACCGGTTCCATGCGGATCGAACCGAACGCCGCGTGCGTCGACGACAGCGCGCCGGGCACCAGCAGGTTCGAACACTCGCCCGGCTTCGGACGGATCGTGCGATAGGAAACGCCGAACGGTTGCGTGCCGAGGTAGAATCCGCGCTCGCGATGGAGCACGCCGTTCTCGTCGACGTACAACGTCACGCCGTGGGAATCGAGCGGATACGACGCGAGTGCGACGGGATCGTTCGGCGGCCGCTCTCCTTTCGCTTCGTGTTCGGTGACGACGTAATCACCAACCATGCGGCGGGCTTCACGAACGTAGATCAGATGAGGCCAGTGGCCGTTGTCGGTGAACTCGTCTTTCGGCAATCCCCACCGCAGGGCTTCGGTGCGGACTTCGATCGGCAGGCGTTCGTCGTGCTGCAGGAACCAGAGCAGGCCGAGCGTGTAGTTTTTGTGCAGGGCCCAAATCTGTTGCCGCTTCGCGTAGTCGGCCTCGGGCCAATCGTAGCTCGCGCCGAACATGTCGCTGCCGAACTCGCTGCCGCAGTTGGAATCGGTTTTCAAATTGGGAACCAATTCGAAGTTGATCCCAAGGTCGCCCCCTTTGCCGCGCAGTCCGATCGCCGCCGCGCGGCGCGGGCCGGGGCGAACGTCCTTCATCGTCGCGATATGACGAGCGAGTAGTTCATAGTCGAGCGGATCGTAAGAGGTCGGCTTTTCGATCGGTACGGTGTTGTTTGGCACGTCGGTCAGACAGACGCGGAAGTTGTAAGCCTGAACCCGTTTGTCCCCCTGCCCTTTCACGCCGGGCGGCTGCGGTTCGACGCGCGGCAGGAGTCCGCTCGTAGGATCGCCCGGTTTGATGTAGGGGCTGATCTTCGGAAACGGCGCAGGCGTGAAGGGAAACACTCCGTTGAGCGTTTCGTCATATTGGCTGTTCGGTTCGCGGCCGACGGTGTAGGTCACGCCGGCCTTGGCCATCAGGTCCCCTTCGTAGGTCGCATCGATGAAACACCGCGCGGCGAACTCGCGGCCGCTCTCCATGCGAATCGACGTGATCTTCACGCCGTCGCGACTCACGCCGTTCTTCAGATCGAGCCGTTCGCGGCGGACCACTTCGACGCCCGCCTCACGGGCCATGTCATCGAAGACCCATTCGGCGGCGTGCGGCTCGAACAGAAACTGCGCCTGGATCTCTTCCATCTTCGGTCCGTCAACGCCCCAGGTCTTCGGCATCCACGCGACGAACGCCTCGCGAGTTTGAAACTTCCAATGGGTTGTATCTTGGTAGTACTTGTAGACACGGTGATAGAACTCCCGGGCCATGCCGCCGATCGTGCCGGTCGAACCGTTGTCGGTCATGCCGAGGCCGCTGCTCGACATTCCGCCCAAGTGGCCCGAGGGTTCGATGAGTACGACGCGGCATCCTTGTCGCGCCGCTTGAACGGCGGCCGTCACGCCGGCCGACGATCCGCCGTACACGACGACGTCGGCCCGAACCGGCTCGGCGGCGACGGCAAGCGGCGCAGTCTTGGAAACGATGAACGCCGCAAAAACGGCGGCGGTAATGAATGTTTTCCAATTCTTCATGTGCCCATATCTCGGCAAGCGGAAAACTTCGAAAAGGCCCATTCTGACACGCAGGCCGAGGCGATGTAAGGACGGCGGCCGATGTGTGCATCGCGAACCGCACGGCGGATGACACTTACGTCGCGCGACCCTAACGGCGAACGGGTCGGTCGGCTATCATGACGATGATCTCGATCCCCACAGGGAACTACTTCGACGTGTTCGACGTCTCTCAATATCCGCCCGTCGTCGGCGAACTACTTACACCCCCACGGACGCAACCCCTCGGAGCCGGGACGCCGCACGAAGCGGCACGCGCGAAGCTGGCGGCGCTCGGAGAGAAAGAGGTCGTCGGCGGCAAACCGGTCGATGCGGCGATGGCATCGGCCTGTCGCGCCGGACTGTGGCTGTATCACGACTTCCTCGACGAGTCGCACCAGATCAGCCAAGACATCGACACCTCCACCGGAAGCTTCTGGCACGCGATCATGCATCGACGCGAAGGCGATTTCGGCAACTCGAAGTACTGGTGGCGACGCGTCGGCGGCCATCCGGTCTTTGAATCGTTGCAGAAGGTCGCGCGCGATGAGTTTCGCTTGAACCCTTCGGGACCCGACGACCCGACCCGCGACATGCCGCCCGGAGAGGTTTTGGTACAGCTGTCGGCACCCCGCTGGGACCCGATGAAGTTCGTCGACCTGTGCGAAAAGGGTTGTAACGGTCGTAAGGAACTTGCCAAGGCTTGCCTGGTTTTGCAGAACCGAGAATGGGAAGTGCTGTTCGATTATTGTTTTCGAGCGGCGCGAGGCGAAACATAATCAGAGGATGCGGGACCTTGAATTCTCCCGCCGAGACCGCTCGAAGTGCTGTTGATTGATCGATAAGGGACGACGCGATGCCGTTTCAGTTTTACTGCCCGCAAGGACATCTCCTCGAAGGCCACGAGGCCCAGATGGGCCAACAGGGCCAATGCCCGATGTGCGGGGCGATGTTCATGTTCCCGATGATCGGCGGCCAACCCGGCGCGCCGATGCAAGGGATGCCCGCCGGCCAAATGCCGAGCGGACCGTACGGACAGCAAGGCGGCTTTCCGGGACAACCGATGCCGGGCCAGTTTCCCGGCGGCGGACAGTTTCCGGGGCAAGGTGGTTTTGGCGGCGGCGGTTTTCCCGGCCAAAGTTTTCCCGGCCAGGGCGGACAAGGACAGTTCCCCGGTCAACAGTTTCCCGGCCAGAACTTCGGACAAGGTTTTCCCGACCCGAACCAAGGCTTCGGCGGCGGCGGTGGTCCGCAATTCGCGCCGCCCGAACCGGAGAAACCGCCGGAACCGCGAATCTTCCGGATCCTCTGCCCCAAGGGTCACGAACTGCAAACGCCCGAGGACATGCTCGGCACGCAGGCGTTGTGTCCGTACTGCAACACGCAGATGGAGCTGCGCTACGAAGACAGCGTCGAGTACAAGAAGCAGAAGGAACTCGAGCAGCGCATTCAGGATGAAAAGACGGGCCGCTTCTGGATGACCGTGTCGATCTGGGGCGCCGTGATCGTCGGCCTGCTGTTCGTCGGCCTCGTCGTGCTGATGTTCGTGATGTAAGCGGCTCGGAACCGCTCCTTGAAGAGAACCGGTCCACGAGGGATCGGCCAGGTGATCCGACGCCATGTCTTCGCTTTCCGAACAAACGCGCGGTCGGCTTTACGTCGTGGCGGCGTCGATCTTGTGGAGCAGCAACGGACTGTTCGTGAAGAGTCCGTTGTTCCTGGAGTGGCCGCACGAGCAGCGGGGCGTGCTGTTGGCGATGTGGCGGGCCTTCTTCGCGGCCTTGGCGCTCTTGCCGTTGATTCGCCGGCCCGGCTTGAGTTTGCGGATGGTGCCGATGGCGTTGGCGTTCTTCGGCATGAGCATTTGCTTCTTGCAATCGATGGTCTGGACCACGGCGGCCAACGCCATCTGGCTGCAGAACATCGCGCCGGCTTGGGTCTGCTTTTTCACCTGGCTCGCCGGCGAAAAAATGGACCGCCGCGATCTGGTGATGCTCGGCTTCGCGGTCGTCGGCGTCGGTACGATCCTCGCCGGCGAATTCATCCACACCGATTGGGGCGACCACGCGTTTCTCGGCGTGCTGCTCGGCATGTGCTCGGGGCTGTTTTACGCTCTGATCATTCACTTTCTTCGCCGACTGCGCGACTTCGATTCGGGCTGGCTGATCATCGTCAATCTATCGACCACGGCCTTGCTCCTTTCGCCGGCTCCGGCGGTGCTCGGCATTTGGCCGTACGGCATTCAATGGCCGGTGCTCGCGGCGTTCGGTGCGCTGCAGCTCGGATTGGCGTACTTTTGCTTCGCCCGCAGCTTGCAACGGATTTCCGGTCAGGAAGCGGCGGGCATCGCGCTGCTGGAACCGGTGCTGGTGCCGATTTGGGTTTGGCTTCGCTACGGCGAAGTTCCCGCGAGTTGGACGATCGCCGGCGGCGCGCTGATCCTGCTCGGTCTCACGTGGCGCTATCTGCCGCGCCGCGGCGGCGATGCATCGCCTTAAGGTCCTGCGATGAATTCGCGCACGGGCGTCGGCGCGAGGCAGAGGATCGGAATCGCCAGCGACGCCAAGCCGAGCAGCCGGCGGCCCCAACCTAACTCGGCGCGGTCGTTCGACGTCGGCGGGTGATCGATCCCGATCAGAAACACGATGATCAGCATCACGATCCACGTGTACTGCTGCTGATCGAGCATGTACCACACCGCCGCGAGCACGACCGCGCGGGCGACCAAATGAGCGCCGCGACCGAACAGAGCGTACGACACGTGACCGCCGTCGAGCTGACTGAGCGGCAGCATGTTCAGGCCCGTGATCAACATGCCGACCCACGCCGCCATGTAATACGGATTCCATGCGAACAGCGTGTCGATCGGCAGGTCGGGGCGGAGATAACCGATCAGGACGCGAAACAGCAACGGGTCGGACGCGATCACGCCGATTTGTTCCGGCGGGCCCGTGTATCGCTCGGCCGTCGCGACGCCGTACCACGCCAACGGCAGCGCCACGACCAAACCGGCCAGCGGCCCGGTGATGCCGATGTCGAACAGTTGCCGCCGGTCGGCTCGCGAACCTTGCATGCCGATCACGGCCCCCATCGTGCCGATCGGCGTGAGCGGCATCGGAATGAAAAACGGCAAGCTCGCGGGAACGCCGTGTCGCACGGCCTGAACGAAATGGCCCATCTCGTGCGCCAGCAAAATAGCCATCACCGAGAGCATGTAGGTCAGGCCGTCGCGCCAATCGAAGAAATAGCGATACTCGTAGGTCGCCGGATCGACGAGTTCGCTCCAAGTGCCGCCGGTGAAGAACGTCGACAGGCACGTCACCAAAAACAGCACCAGCGGCAATACACGGCGCCGCGGCCGCACTTCCTCCGCCGGCGGCGGCAGCGGCGTCAGGTACGCCGGATCGTAGGGAACGTCGGGCGGAACGTAATTGCCGTACGGCGCCCCGCCGGGAAACGATTCGGTTGAGAGATACTCGTCCACGAGGCACCGGCGGCGACGGAAACACGACCCCTGCTTCGCCGCTCATTCAAAACCGGCGCAGCTCACTCCCTCATTGTACGCAAGACGGTCGGGAGGGCGAGGTGCCTCTCCGGGTCGGAAGGACCGCGAGCCGTCGGGATTTCAATACAACTCAATACTCTTCGCCGCGTCCCCCGCCGAACTTTGAGCGGCATAGAGACAACGTTCGGCGGCGATAATGATTTCGTCGACCGGCAGATCGCGCGGCGGCAGACCGACGGCGGCGATGCCGACGCTCAACTTGGCCCCCTTGCCGTCGTCGCCGACCGCGGCGCGGAACCGCTGCCGGAGCGATTCGAACCATTCCAGCGCTTCGCGACGATCGGCCGCCGGCAGTATCACGGCCGTCCGCATCGCGCCGACCGCCGTGGTCAGCGCGCCGGGCCGATCGATCTGGGCGCATGCCGCGCCGGCAACGCCGACGATCGACTCTCCGGCGACTTCGTCGTCTCCTTCGGCTTCGACGAGGCACAAGGTCAGCGGCGCTCGGTCGTAGCGACAACTAATCGCCGCCGAGCGCAAGTAGTCGCGCAGCACGCGAAGTTCGGCCGCCGTCGGGCGCGTCGCGACGCCGCCGCCGGGTGCCTCGCGCTTTCGCGCAACCGAATCACTTCCGCCTTCTTCCGTCGCGACCGGCGTCGAACGTCGGGCGCGATCCAGAACGGCCCGCATTCCGGCTTCGTCGAATTGCGGTTCGGGAAACGCCTCGAACAGGGCGGCCGTCTCCGCCTCCATGATCGATTCCAATTCGTTCAGCGCCGCCTCCGGCAAGCGCAAATGCCGTTCGGCCTCGCGGCTGAGCGTCGGCCAAAGATCGGCCCGTTCATCGACTGCGACGGCGGCGATCAATTCGGCGACGTACAGCAATCGACCTCGGCTCGACGGCGTTCGTCGGAGGCTGTCGCCGTCGTCGGCCTCTTCGACCGTCGCACCGATCGACGCCGGAAACCGCCAATCGGCCAGCAGCCGTCGCGTCAGTTGACGACGATCAAAGCCGAACGCTTCCCGTTCGCCGGTCGCGGCGTCGATCTCGCCGTAACCAATGCTCTCATACAGCGGCAGATATTCCTCGGCCGCTTCCTCGAGCAACACCGCGACGCCGATGTCGGCCAACAACCCGGCGGTGAACGCCTCTTCCCCTTCGGGCCAATGCACCGCCTCGGCGAGTCGCCGCGAAGCCACGGCCCGCCGCAACGTGCGCCGCCAGTAATGCGAAAGCGCCGGCGAGACGACCGCGGCGACCGACGTCTCACGTCGTGCGCGTAGTCGCTCGAGGAATTGATCGAGAGGTGTGAAAGGACGAGATGCCATCGCGCCGCCGTCGCCGGGTCCCTATGCAAACAAACATAGGTCGTGCGTCCCCGCGCAGTCGGCGGGGCGGCATAATCGCTACGACCGGTGCGATGAAAAAGCCCAGGGAAGGCCCGACGACGCGTCGTCGCAGTCGTCCGCGTGAACCGGGCCTTCCCTGGGCTTATGCCGCCTTCGGATCGTTCGCCGGGCGAATGCCCGCTTTTCCGCGGAGATATTCCAGCGCTCTGTCGACGACCGGATCGTCAACCTCCACTTCTTCCCGCTTGCCGTCCTTCGCCGGTCGCAGGGAGTCGCGCTTCCGCCGCTGCTTGGCGATCTCCAGGAATCGCTCTTCGGCGATCGGCACGCCGTAACCGTCGTTCGGCGTCACGCCCCACACGTCGCCGTCCTTGGCGTCGTCCCGCCGATGGATGTTCTTGTCGTTCGGGCGCCAAAAGCCGGCGATCGTCAGTCGCATCATGCTCTTGCCCCCTTCGAGTTCGAGCGGCGTTTGCACGGTGCCCTTGCCGTAACTCCGCTCGCCGACGATCACGGCCCGATGGTTGTCTTGCAGACAAGCCGCGACGATCTCCGAAGCGCTCGCGCTGTCGTTGTTGATCAGCACGGCCAGCGGCCAGTCGAGGTACTTCGCTTCTCCCGTCGCCACGTACTCTTCGATGATGTGTTGATCGCGGTCCTTCGTGCGAACGATGATCGCGCCGTGGGGGAGGAAATGATTGCACACGTCTTTCGCCGCCTCGAGCAAGCCGCCGGGGTTGCCGCGGAGATCGAGGATCAAACCCTTGATCGGGCGCCCGCTCAATTGCGTGAGGGCCCGCTCGAATTCGTCCGACGTCTTCTCGCCGAATTGCGTGATGCGGATGTAACCAAACTCCGGCGCCTCCTGCAGGACGTAGTCCCAAGAACCGTCGGCCTTGCGCACGTCGCCGAGCACGGTATCGACGCTGATCGTCGCCCGCCGAATCGTCAGCTCGATCGGCTGCTTCGACCCTTCGTGCAGGATCGTCAACCGAACGGTCTCCCCCTTCTTTCCCTTGATGCGATCCACGGCGTCGGCGAGCGTGAACCCTGCGGTGTTCTCGTCGTTGATCTTCAAGATCGTGTCGCCCGAGACCATGCCGGCTTCATAGGCGGGCGTACCGACGATCGGGCTGAGCACCTTGAGCGTTTTCGTCGCGGCATCCCATTGCACTTCGATGCCGATGCCGCCGAACTCCTGGCCGAGCTGTTCGCGAAACTTCTGCGTTTCGCTCATCCCCATGTACGCGGAGTTGCGATCCTTGACCTGTTCGACCATCCCTTCCATCGCGCCTTCGAACAGCTTTCGTTCGTCGGTCTTGTAGAGACAGCGCTCATGAATCTCGCGCAGCGCCGTCACGAAGGCGTCGGCCATCGGGCCGTATTGGCGGCCGTAGACTCCGCCTGCGCGGGAATAGCAGATCAGCGCAATGAACGCGATGATCCACAGTAGATGAAAGTTCCGACGCGGCACGACGGGTTCTCCCCCGAGGATGTTGTGCCGTCATCGTATCGCCGCCGCGCAAGAATCGGCAAGCGGCGGTGCGGCGCACTTCGAAGGCGAGCCGCGACCGTCAGGGAGCGGAGTTCTCCTACACCGACATCACCACCTGCTGACGCAACTCGGCCGGGGTGCTCATGCGGAGCGAGTCGCAGATGCGGCCAAACTCGTCGATGTCGCGACGAAGCGACTCCGCCAAAAAGCTTTCCATCCGCTCGTCGGCCGTTTCCCACTGTTCGTGGCAACGCTCCATGTGCTCGAGCAGGTCTTTCATCCACAAGAATTTGTCTTGGCGGGTCATCGCGGTCTCCTTACGCAAACAACGACTCAGGCTGATGCCGACCGAGAAATGCACGCCGCATGCCAAAAGCATCGCCGGCAGGAGCCGCGGGAGTCCGCAATCGCCGTCAACCATTGCGGCCGCAAGCAGTTATCGCCGAAGACAAATAAAAAACGCCGGCCGCATAGCGGTGCCGGCGTTGTAAACTTTACCGATGCCGAAGGGGCGGAAGATTGTAAATCGGGGGAAAGACTCCGCTCCCTCACGGTCGCGGCTCGCCCCCATCGCAGAGCAGCCTCTCACTGCCTACTGCCCTCTGCCTACTGCCCTCTACCCTAGTCGGCCACGTACGGCAACAGGGCCATGTAGCGGGCCCGCTTGATCGCCTGGGTCACGGCGTGTTGGCTGGCCGCGGTGCAACCGGTCTTCCGACGGCTGAGGATCTTCCCTTGTCGGCTGACGAGCTTCGACAAGAGTTCCAGGTCCTTGTAATCCACGAACATCGGCCGCGGACGCTTGCCGTCGACGAAAATCGGATCCTTGCGCTTGGTCCGCTGGGCGGTCTTGCTCCGCTTCTTCGCCGTCTTGCTCATCGGCCCTTTGCCGCCGGGGCCGCCACGACCAGGTCCTCGTCCACCACCGAAACTCATACGCTCGTACCTTCAAAAACGTGCCGGATTTCGCAAATTGGAAGTCCCGTAATTTACAGGACTTCCCACCGATGGTCAAAGGGGTTCTTTCCCGGCGAATCGGTCCCGTTTCGCCGCTTCATCGGCGACGCGTGATTTACCGAGCGCGTCGCAAACGACGCGGCGAAATAGGTAAACCAACTCAACCATTTGCGTAGAATTAGGCTTCCATGGGAATTCACCGAGCCCGGCGGTCGGTGCTTGCGAGCGACGCGGCGCGGCCCGTATAGTGCGGCGGCGAAGCTTGCACGGCCGTGAACTCCCCGCTCCGGCGTGCGTAACTAACCGTGGGGCAAAGCGTTACGAGATCCGCTGATGATGGTTTCCGCCGCTGAAAACGCCTCCGCCTCCCCGGCCGCCGAATCGTCGGCCGACGTCATCATCGAGACCCGCGGTTTAGCCAAGGTCTACCGCGACTTCTGGGGCCGCCAAAAGGTGCGGGCCCTCAAAGGTCTCGACCTCACCGTGCGTCGCGGCGAGATCTTCGGTCTGCTCGGTCCGAACGGTTCGGGCAAGACGACGACGATCAAGCTGCTGCTCGGTCTGCTCTTCCCGACCTCGGGCCAAGCGCTGATGTTCGGCAAGCCGGCCACGGACGTCGCGAAGAATGCGCGGATCGGCTACCTGCCCGAAGAGTCGTACCTCTACAAGTTTCTCAACGCCGAAGAGACGCTCGATTTCTACGGCCGGCTCTTCAGCTTGCCGAAGGCCGTGCGTCGCGAGCGGACGCAAAAGCTGCTCGAGTTGGTTCGCGTGACGACGGCCAAGCGCCGGCCGCTCCGCGAGTACAGCAAAGGCATGACCCGCCGCATCGGCCTGGCTCAAGCGTTGATCAACGATCCCGAACTGATCATCCTCGACGAACCGACGACCGGCCTCGATCCGATCGGCTGCCGCGAGATGAAGGACCTGATTCTCGATCTGAAAAAGCAAGGCAAGACGGTGCTGATGTGCAGCCACTTGCTGGCCGATGTGCAGGACGTGTGCGATCGGATCGCCGTCTTGCACCAGGGCGAACTCAAGGAGTTGGGCCGCGTCGACGCCCTGCTGAAGGTTCGCGACGTCACCGAGTTGCGAGCTACGGGCCTCAACGACGAAGCGAAGGCCGAACTCCAACGGGTCGTCGAAAAGTTCGGCGGCCGCGTCGTCAGTCTCGATAACCCCACGACGACGTTGGAAGAACTGTTCTTGGAAATCGTGCAGGATGCCGAAGCCCGACCGGGCCGTCGCGCTCAGGATCGCGGTTGAACATCATGCGAGAACGGCAGTTGAATCATCTGTTCGAAAGTCTCGGCGACCCAAGCGCGTTGGTCGCGCCGCTGGTGTTCGTCGCGATCGTCGCGTTCTTGGCGTTTCTCATCTCGGCGCTGCGGCAAGGCAGCATCGTCGGCGCGGGCGATCGGGTCTATGCGTTCTTGGTGTCGCTGGTCGGCGACCTGATCCATTTGTCGCCGCGGCGCACGGCGGCCGTCGCCTGGTTGGCGATCAAAGAAACGCTCCGCAAGCAGGCGGCGGCCGGCATGGTCATCTTCGTGCTCGTGTTGGCCTTCGCGCTCTGGTTCCTCGACGACGAGAGCATCAACCCGGCGGCGCAGAACGTCAATTTCGTGTTGAACGCGATCAACTACCTGATCTTGCTCATCGCCCTGTTGACCAGCACCTTCAGCCTGCCGAACGACCTGAAGAACAAGACGATCTACACGGTCGTCACCAAGCCGGTCCGGCCGTCGGAGATCGTGCTCGGCCGGATGATCGGGTTTACGATCGTCTGCTCGATTCCGCTGGCGATCATGAGCGTCGGCGGGTACTTGTTCATCGTTCGTTCGCTCGATCATCGCCATGAGTTGACCGAGGCCGACCTGCGGCCGATTCCCGTCGACGCGCTGGGGCGAACCTCCGCCGGTTCGAAGCAAGGCACGACGTCGACGACGCACAACCACCGCCATCGCGTGATCATCGGTCCCGACGGCAACGGTCTGACCGAAATGAACGACGCCGACCGCTTGCAACTCGACGACTCGTCGGGCTTCCTGGATCGCTTCGGCTTGAGCCATCATCACGCCGTGACGTCGGAAAAAATCGACGGGCGAACCGTCTATCACGTCGGTCCGCCGCTCGGGCAACTTCATGCCCGCGTGCCGATCAAAGGGACGCTGCGGTTTTTGGATCGCGAAGGGATGATGGACGAAGAGGGTTACAACGTCGGCAACTGGACGAAGCGCGGCTATGTGGCCGGCGGAACGTTGTCGGCCGCGATCTTCACCTTCGAAGGAGTGACCGAAGACCAGTTCCGCGAAGGCCTGCCGCTGGAGCTGGACATTCGGCTGTTCCGCACGACGAAGGCCGACATGAACAAGCCGATCCTCGGCGGCCTCGTGGTTCGCAACCCGGTGACTCGCCTGGCTTCGGCGGCTCGCAACTTCGCGGCCCGCGAATACTTCACGATCGATCAATTCATTCCGCGCAAGCTGACCGACGCCGAGGGGAACCCGATCGACCTGTTCCGCGACCTGGTCGTCGACGGCCGCGTGCAGTTGGAACTGCAATGCATTCCGCGGTCGCAGTTCTTCGGCGTCGGGCCCGACGACGTGTACCTGCTGGCTCGCGAAGGCCGCTTCGACGTGAACGTCGCCAAAGGCTTCGTCGGCATCGGCCTGCAGATGGTGCTCACGATCTTCATCGGCGTAATGTTCAGCACGTTCCTCAGCGGACCGGTGGCCATGTTGACGACCGCGGCCGTCGCGGCGGCGTCGCTGTTGCGACCGTTCCTGCTCGACGTCGTTCGCGACAACCTCTACGAAGGGAAGGCGCGGACCGGCGGCGTTTTGGAATCGCTCGTGCGGATGACGAACCAACAGGCCGTGACGAAGCAGCTCGAAGAAGGGGCCACGACGACCGTGATTCAATCGGTCGACAAGGGCATGAGCACGCTCGTCGAACAGCTGCTGCGGCTCGTGCCCGACTTCTCGGCGATGAACGACGTGAGCACGGTGGCCGCAGGCTTCGACATTCCCGCGGACCTGCTCTGGCTGCACGTCGTGCAAACGGCCCTGTTCGCGATTCCGTTGTTTCTGCTGGGGCTGATCATCTTCAAGCAAACCGAGGTGGCGAAGTGACGCCGTCGTTTCAACGGAAGGTGATTTACTTGGCGCTGATCGCGGCGTTGTTGGTGCCGCTGTCGCTGATCAGCCGGCCGGCGACCACCGGCGTCGGTGGCGATGCGGGGAGCGCCGGAGGCAAGATCGCGCAGCTCCGCAAAGAATACAAACTCGGCGAGGCGCAACTCGGTCAGATCGATCCGACGTCGAGCGCCGTCCGCTACGCCTCGTTCGGCTTGCACGGTTTGGCCGGCTGCATCTTGTGGAACAAGGTCGACGAGTATCAACGTCAGGAAGATTGGATCAGCATGTCGCCGACGTTGCGGCAACTGACGATCTTGCAAACGTATTACGTGAAGGTCTGGACGTACCAGTCCTGGAACGTGTCGTATAACATCGCCGCGAAGTGGGACGATTATCGCGACAAATACTTTTGGGTCATCGGCGGCTTCAAACTCTTGGCCCGCGGCATGGAGTTCAACGAGCTCGAACCGCAATTGCCTTACGATCTCGGCTGGATGATCAGCCACCGGATCGGTCAGGCCGACGAGCGCCGCGACTTCCGCATTCTGTTTACGCGCGACGACGATTTCCATCGTTTGCCGTGGGCCCGTTGGGTGAACGAGCGCGACAACTGGCTGTTCGGCAAGAAATACTTGGAGTTCGCTCAGGACCTCGTCGATCGGCGGGGGGCCGTGCTCCGGACCGTCGGCGCCGAGTTGTTCAACGAACAGCCGGCCATCTCGCAAAGCCAATACGCCCACACGATCGAAGTCGAAGGCACCTTCGGCGACAAGGCGCGACGAGCCTGGCAACAGGCGACCGCCGAATGGAAGAAGCTCGGCGAGCGCGAATTCCCGACCGAGCACGGCTATACGATTCGCTACGTCGATTTGGCGGCGTTTCAAGAACGGCTCGAAACGTTGACGAAACAGTTCGACGCGCTGACGCCCGGCCTGCGCGAACGATTGCACTTGGAACGCCGCGCAGCCTTGCCGGAAGATCAACGCCGCGCCTACGACACGCCGAAAGACGCCCGCACGGCGACCGAAACGCGTTTGGCCTATCGAGCGGAAGCGGCGCTATCGGTCAACGAGACGGCGATTGCCGAGGCGGTCGACACGACGAAGCGCGACGAGGCCCGCCGCCTGGCCGCCGAGATTTCCCTGATCCGGCAGAAGGTGCAATCGATCAAGAACTCGCGCGACATCTTCAACTACGACTACTGGGTCGCCCGCAGCGACATGGAAACGACCGACGACGCGCTGGCCGCCCGGCAGTTGTTCTATCGCGCCGTGAGCGAGGCCGACGAAAAGCCGTGGGACGCGAAGAAGACGTTCGAAGAGGGCTTCAAGCTCTGGCGGAAGATCGTCGACAAGTATCCCGACATGATCAACGATCAAACGTCGTTCGAAGTCTACGACTTGATCCGCTCGTACCTCCGCGTACTGCAACAACTCGACGAACCGTTCGATCGCGCGAAGTTTATCCTCCGCGACCTGATGGAAGAGAACGAACGGACGGGAACGTGAGGAGAAGGGGCGAGGGGTTAGGGGCCAGGGATTAGCGGTCGGAAGATCCGGTCATTCTCTGACCCCCTAACCCCTCGCCCCTAACCCCTTCCGCTAGTACGCATTCTGCTTCCCCAGCACCGTGAAGATCGTGCGGAAGAGGATCTTCACGTCGAGCCACGGCGACCAATCGCGGATGTATTGATGGTCGCACTCGATTCGGCGTTCCATCTTGTCGAGCGTGTCGGTTTCGCCGCGCCAACCGCTGACTTGCGCCAGGCCGGTGATGCCCGGCTTCACCTTGTGGCGAAGCATGTAGCCTTGAATCTGCTTGCGATAGTGCTCGTTGTGCGCGTTGGCATGCGGCCGCGGCCCGACGAGCGACATCGATCCTTCGAGCACGTTGAACAGCTGCGGCAGCTCGTCGAGCGAGGTGCGGCGTAGAAACCCGCCGACCTTCGTGATCCGCGGGTCGCACGCCGTCGCCTGCGTCACGATCGGCCCATCCTCGCAGACGTACATCGTGCGAAATTTCCAAACGTCGATCGGTCGACCGTCGAGGCCGTACCGTTTCTGCCGGAAGAAGACCGGCCCCGGCGAAGTGAGCTTCACCGCCGCGGCGATCGCCGCCATCGGCACCGCCGCGACGACCAAAGCCAAGCCGCCGACGACGACGTCGAGCAGTCGTTTCACCATGCCGTCGACGCCGTAGAACGGATTTTCGAACACGCTAACGGCAGGAAGCCCGCCGACGTTAATCCACCGCGAATGCAACAACTCGTAAACATAGAAATCGGGCACAAGATAGACGGACGCGGTGGTATCGGCGAGCCGGGCAAGCACTGCCTTGATCCGGTTCTCGGCCCGCAGCGGCAGCGTGAGATAGATCATGTGAACCCGTCCATCTCGGGCACTTTGCACGAGGTCGTCGATGTTGCCGACACATGCCGCGACGTCGGTCGGCATCTCCGCACGACGCAACGGCGGCCGATCGTCGAAGAAGCCGACGGTCCGCAGCCCGCTCCATGGCGCCTTCTCGATGTTGCGGGCCAGTTGGAAGCCGATCTCCGTGCAACCGACGATCGCCAGGCCGCGAACGTTGCGCCCCTTCGAACGCATGCGGCGTTGATAGAGCCGCAACGACGTACGCCCTAAACCAAGCAGCAGCGGCGCCGACGCAAACCAAGCGAGCGCCCCGGCGTGCGTCAACTCGTGAGCCACGGGTTCGAGCAAGTCGACGGCAAAGCCGACGAGCAGCAACAGCGGCACGACGACGGCCCACGTAGCTCCGGCGCAGAGCAGCTCCCGCTCTCCCGACACGCCGTGCCAACTGCGATAAAGCCCCGTGATCTCGGCCGCGAGGAAGTAAAACACCGTCGCGGAAACGGCGGCCGACAAGGCCGACGGACCGACGTCGCCCCCCGCCCATCGCGCAGCCAGCCACGCCCCGCCGACGACGGCGACCGCGTCGAGCGCGCGCAGAACGATGGTGAGCAACGACGCGTGTTGCGTGATCCGACGCTGGTGCATGACCGGTTCCGTGTAGAGTTTCCCCGACAAGAATAGGTCACGCGAAAAACAAACTACCCGCGAGCGTCGGCGCTCGCGGGTAGTCGAGAATCGTCATAAACCGAACAACCGGTGCGACTACGATCAGTCGCCGCGGAGCTTCAAACCGTATTGCGTGAGCTTCTCGCGCACTTCGTTGAGGCTCGTAACGCCGAAGTTCTTGCACTCCAGCAGTTCGTCGCCCGTGCGGCGAACCAGTTCACCGACGGTCGTGATGTTCAATCGAACCATGCACTTGCGAGCCCGCACCGACAGGTTGAGATCGGCAATGCTCTTGTTGAGCATGGCTTGCTCGTCGGGGCTGAGCGCTTCCGGTTCCGGCGCGAGTTCGGTGCGGGCCTTTTCGTGAGCCAATTGACCGAGTTCGAGTCCCTTCGACGCCATCATCTCCTTGATTTCGTTGAGGCTCGTCTCGCCGAAGTTCTTGCTGGCCAACAACTCTTGCTCGGTCGTGCGGGTCAGATCGCCGAGCGTCATGATGCCCATCTTCTGCAGGCAGTTACGGCTACGCACCGACAATTCGAAGTCGGTGACCGGAATGCCCAACAGCTGGCTGAGGCGATCACGACGACGTTGTGCGTCTTCGTCATAGACCATATCGCTCGAAGCCTGCGTATCCTTCAAGAACAGGCGGGCCCGCGGTTCATTCGGATAGGCGTCGAGAATTCGTTGGTAACACTGCCGGGCCTTTTCGAACTGCTGGCGATCCTCGTACATGATGCCGAGGTTCAGCAACGCGCCGACATGCGCCGGGAATCGAGCCGCCGAACGCTGATAGAGTTCGAGTGCGTACTCGTCGTTACCGCGACGATCGTTCTCGACCGCCAAGCCGAATAGCGCGCCGGAGTGACCGGGATCAACTTCGACCGCACGTTCCAGCAGGGCGATGACTTCGGTCGGATTGCCGCCCAAAGCCGAGACCGTCGCGCCGCGCTGATAGAGGTACTCGGCCGTTTGTTCGACGGCACCCGACAGGTTGTCGAGCAGTTGCAACGCACCTTGGGTATTACCGGCCTGACGCAGGGCCTCGGCACGAGCCAGGGTAACGTCGTTCGCCGGGTAACCGGCCTTGGCCGACTGCTGATAGGCCTCATCCGCGTTGCGGAAATCACTTTGAGCGAACCGCGCCTTGCCGAGGTAGTACATAGCCAATGCCCCGCCGTCGGCCGTCGACAACGCACCTTGCGCCAAACGGAACCGACCGAGCAGGTAATAACAAATGCCGAGCCGAACCTTTTCGGCGGGCGACGGCGATTCGCGGCCTTCGAGTTCCTGTACCGCTTCGCCGAGCGCACGGAAGTTCGCCATGTCGACCGAAATGGCCTGCATCGCATCGGCGACGTCGGCCGGCGACAACGGCGAATTCCCCAAGGCCCAGTTCTTAACGCCCGATTCCGAAACTTGCGACATGCCGAGAATCCTCTAGAAGCTGGATGGCGACGAGGTGAGTCGAGACGATCTCCGCACCCGCCGAAGGTTTAAAAGCCGCCTGGCTGAAGGTAAGAGCCACCTGTGGGATTCGAACCCACGACCCCCGCTTTACGAAAGCGGTGCTCTACCAATTGAAGCTAAGGTGGCGCAACGAGTTCCGTCGAGCGGCTCTGCGGAATCTAGTAAGTTACGGCAACCGGAAAAGTTCGTCAAGAGCCGGGCTTTCGTCCCGTTCTTGGTCCGCCATAATGCGGTATTCGCTCTTTTTCCGCCTACCAAGGACTGCCGATGCCCTCGTTCCCTGCCGTCTCGACCCTGAAAACGGCCGACGACTTTCGCCGACACCTGGCCGGCGGCGGTATTGAACTGCCGTTCGATGAAGAGGTCGACGCCGGTCCCGGCGGCGTGCTGGCGCAACCTTGGAAGCGGGCTCGTGGCACGATCGGCAACCGGTTCTGCATCTTGCCGATGGAAGGCTGGGACGGCACCACCGACGGCCGTCCGTCGGACCTGACCCGACGTCGTTGGCAGAACTTCGGTCTCAGCGGCGCGAAACTCATCTGGGGCGGCGAAGCCGTGGCCGTGCGACATGACGGTCGCGCGAACCCAAACCAGTTGGTCATGAACGACGCGACGCTCGGCGACCTCGCGGCCCTTCGCGAGTTGCTGGTCACCACGCATCGCGAACATTTCGGCGCGAACGCCGATGCCGACTTGCTCGTCGGTTTGCAGCTGACCTATTCCGGCCGGTTCTCGCGCCCCAATGAGAAGAAGAAGCCGGAACCGCGAACGGCTTATCGGCATCCGATCCTAGATGCCCGAGTTGGAGCCGGTGATCAAGCCGTCTTCACCGACGCCGAACTCGACCGACTCGTCGACGATTTCGTCGCCGCGGCCCGTTTGGCCGAACGGGCCGGTTATACGTTTGTCGACATCAAACATTGCCACGGCTACTTCGGCCACGAGATGCTCTCGGCGTTCGATCGGCCGGGTCCGTACGGCGGCGACTTCGCCGGGCGAACGCGGTTCTTGCGGAACATCGCCGACGGCATTCGCGCGGTCGCGCCGAACTTGGAACTCGCCGTGCGGGTGAGCATTTACGACTTCTTTCCCTTCATGCCGGGCTCGGAAGGCGTCGGCGTTCCGGCCGGCGCGGCTCCGTATCGTTATGCCTTCGGCGGCGACGGCACCGGCCTCGGTTACGACCTCACGGAGCCGTCGCAGTTCTGCACCTTGCTCGAACAGCTCGGCATCGAACTCGTCTGCACGACGGCCGGCAGCCCCTACTACAATCCGCACATGCAACGCCCCGCGGCCTTCCCGCCGTCCGACGGTTATCTGCCGCCGGAAGATCCGCTGATCGGCGTCGCGAGGCAGATAGCGGCGACGGCCGAGTTGAAGCGCCGCCATCCGAAACTCTGCGTCGTCGGTTCGGCCTACTCGTATTTGCAAGAGTGGCTGCCACACGTCGGTCAGCGCGTCGTGAAAGACGGCGGCGCCGACTTCATCGGTCTCGGGCGAATGGTGCTGTCGTATCCGGATCTCCCGGCCGACGTCATCGCGGGCCGCAAGTTGCAACGCAAGAAAGTCTGTCGCACGTTCAGCGATTGCACGACCGCGCCGCGCAACGGCATGGTTTCCGGCTGCTATCCGCTCGACGCGTTCTACAAACAACGCCCCGAGCGGACGACGCTGCAAGAGATCAAAGCGGCGCACGCTCGCGCGCTGGAAGGTTAAGCCGATGCGCGACGTTCGACACGGCATTCTCTTCTCACTCGCGGCGGTATTGATCGGCGGCGCGTCGGCTTTCGCGGCGGAGAAAGAAAACTTCGCCCTCCACAGGCCCGCCGCGGCCAAATCGCATCAAGGAGGCAACGACGCCGCCCAGGCGTTCGACGGCAAAGACCACACGCGCTGGTGCGCCGACGGCGGGCAGAACGACGAGTGGCTGCAAGTCGACCTCGGCTCGCCGCAAGAACTGACCGGCTGCCGGATCACGTGGGAATTCGGCAACGGGGCGTACAAGTACCTCGTCGAAGGATCGCCCGAGGGCGCGAATTGGCGGCCGCTCGTCGATGCAACTTCCAAAACTTCGAAAGACAAGACGCACACACACGCCTTCGCCGCGTCGAACGTCCGGCACGTCCGAATCACGGTGACCGACAAGGCCGGCGGCCATTGGGCCAGCATCACGGAGTTTGAAGTCTTCGGCACCCGCGATGCGCCGCCGAAGCCTCAGCGTGCGCCGTCCGACGAACGGGCCGACGGGTTCTTGGCCGGCGTCAAACTCCCGGCCGGGTTCAAGGCGACGCTCTTCGCCGCGCCGCCGGACGTCGGTTACCCGACCTGCCTCTCGGCCGCACCCGACGGCACGCTCTACGTCGGCGTCGACGAAAACGGCTCCCTCGATCGCGCGACGGGCCGAGGTCGCATCGTTCGTTGTCGTGATAAGAACGACGACGGCCGCGCCGACGAGTTTATCGAATTCGCCAAGGTCGACAGCCCCCGCGGCGTCGCCTGGGACGGTGACCGACTGTACGTCCTCCACCCGCCGAACCTCTCGGTCTATTACGACACGGACGGCGACGGGAAATCGGAGAAGCAGGAAACGCTCGTCGACGGCATCGGCTTCGACCTCAACTTCCGCGGCGCCGATCACACGACCAACGGCATTCGGCTCGCGATCGACGGCTACCTCTACATCGCCGTCGGCGATTATGGGTTTCGCAAAGCGGTCGGCCGCGACGGTCGCACCCTCGAACTCCACGGAGGCGGCGTGGTCCGCGTTCGCACTGACGGCACGGGCCTCGAAATCATTTCGCGCGGCCAGCGAAACATCTACGACGTCGCCGTCGATCCGCAGCTGAATCTGTTCACCCGCGACAACACGAACGACGGCGGCGGTTGGAACGTGCGGCTGAGCCATGTCGTCCCCGGCGGCAACTACGGCTATCCGACGTTGTTCACGAACTTTCCCGACGAGATCATTCAACCTTTGGCCGATTACGGCGGCGGCTCGCCGTGCGGCGCGTTGTACCTCGACGAGTCGCAGGCGTTCCCGGCCCCGTACGGCCAGGCCCTGTACATGGTTGAATGGGGCGCCAACGGCGTGATGCGGCACGAACTGACGCCGAAGGGCGCGACGTTCACCGCCAAAGAAGAGCGCTTCATCTCCCTGCCCCGCCCGACCGACATCGACGCCGACGCCCGAGGCCACCTTTACATTTCGAGTTGGAAAGACGGCGGCTTCAACTACAGCGGCCCCGAGGTCGGGTTCATCATTCGCATCGAGGCGGAAGGGAACAAGGCGGCAAAGGTGCCGAATCTTGCCGAGGCGACGTCCGCGGAGCTCGTCGAATTCATCGGGGGTTCGAGCGCCGTGCTGCGCTTGGCCGCTCAACGCCAGTTACTTCGCCGCGGGCGCAATACGGACGACCTTCAGTCGCTCTCCAAAATACTGAAGTCCGACCGGCCTCTGTCGGCCCGTGCGTCGGCGTTATTCTCCATGCTGCAATTCGGGCTGCCGTACGACTCTTACGGCATCAACGAAGTGCCGCCGGATGACCCGCTTTTCGAACTAACCTTCCGAGCAAAGACGATTGAGGCAAACAATGTCAATCGTTGCATGCTGGGTAGTCATTCGGAAAATCCGCGTATTCGACTCGCGGCAGTTCTTGCGTTTCCTCGGAGCGAATCCCATCCCGAAGACTACATGCTTGTGTCGCTCGTCGCCGATTCCGATCCAATCGTGGCACATATCGCGACGAATGTTTTCGCAGAGTTACGATATGTCGACACCTGCCTCAAGTTTCTTGACGGCGACGCGACGTTGCCCGGGTTATTCAACGGCTGCTGTCGCGTGTTGCAAGCGCAGCACAATCCGCAAGTCGTCGACGAGCTGATTGCCCGACTGAAAACGTTTCGCAACGAGGACGCGAAATACAAGTCGCTCCTCTCGGCCTTGTGTCGCCTCTATCACTTCGAAGCCGAGTGGGACGGTAAATGGTGGGGAACGCGGCCCGATACCCGCGGCCCGTACTATTCGCCGACGAAATGGTCGGCGACGCCCGACATCGCCGCCGCGCTGGAAAAGGTGCGAGCCGAAGCGTCACCGGAATTGCGCGATTGGTTAATCGTCGAAGCCTTGCGAAACCGGATTGAGTTGCCCGGCGCGGCGGAGGCGCTCGTTGCGCACGGTCGCAAAGATCCGACCTTCCGCCCGACGGCCGTTCGCTATCTCAACGGCCTCACGGAGTTGCCCGACGTCGGCCTGGAATACCTCGTCGATGCGGCCCGTGATCGTGAATCGCTCCACTATGTGCGGGCCGCCGCCTTCACGGCGCTGGCGAAACGGGCCGATGCGCCGCAGCGGTTCCTCGTCGCCGTGCGCACGTTCGCCTCGGTCGGCTTCGGCGACGATGTCGGCGATATCAAAACGCCGCGAACCGATTTCCTTCGCGCCGCAGCGAACGCCGGGCGATTGCCGGCCCTCGTCGCGTTGACCGGCGACGGCGATGCGTCCGTCCGTCGATTCGCGCTCGTTGCCTTGTTGACGCTGGCTCAAGAGCCGAAAACGCCGCAACCGGCCCGCGATGAAGTGAGCCGCGTCGTTGAATCGGCATGGAACAATTCGACGTTGACGATCGACCTCTTGAGCGCGATCGCCGTCGCCGACGCCGATGCTTACGCCGACCAGGTGCAGAAGCTCCGCCAGGACTTCGACGTCGACATAAAAAAGGCCGCCGAGTTTGCCGCCAAGGAGTTGCGGCTCGATCAGCGAGCCAAAAACGCCAAGACGATCAAGCAGTTCCCGCTCGCCGACGTGCAAGAAAAGATGAAGTCGGTCGTCGGTGACCTCAAGCTCGGCGAAAAACTGTTCGTCAAGCAAGGGTGCATCAACTGCCACGCCGTTGCGGCGAACGAACCGCCGAAAGGGCCGTTCCTCGGCGGCATCGCGACCCGCTACGACCGCAAACAACTCACCGAGTCGATCCTCACGCCGAGCGCGAAGATCGCCCAAGGGTTCGAGACGCAGTATTTCGTGACCGACGACGGCCTGCTCTTGGAAGGGTTCGTCGTCCGCGAAGGAGGCGACGAGTTGGAACTCCGCAACCAAAACGGCGTCTCGACCGTCGTGAAGAAACAAACCATTGAAGAGCGCGGCCGCCGCGAACTCTCCGTCATGCCCACCGGCCTGGCCGACCGCCTCACGCTCGACGATTTGGCCTCGATCTTGGCCTATCTCGAATCGCTCCGGGGAAAGTAAACTGATCGCCCGGTATCCGGCGGGTTTCCTTTCCACGACCGCTCAGGGCGCAAGGGATTGCGTCGTAGCGCACGGGGAGTCATGGATGATTTCGCAACTCTGTTTGGCGTCGTTGCTTCTCATCGCCGCGCCGCCGCCGAGCGGAGCCGTCCCCTCGGGAGTGAAAAAGGTCGTCGGGCGCACGGAGCACGTCGTCGCCCGCACGGCGCCCGACGCTTCCGCAGAAGCTTATAACGTGCTCGAACATGGTCGCAGCTATACGACCGTGGAAGAACGAAACGGTTGGCTCTTGCTGGCCTGCGGCGGCTGGGTGGCCCGCGACCAGGTAGTGCGTCGGTCCGAAGCGCTCGATTACTTTTCGAAACAACTGGAGCGCGACCCGTCGCCGTTTCATTATTGTTGCCGGGGCAGGATACTTTTTTATGACGACAAAACTAGAGAAGCGCTCGCGGACTTGGATCGCGCGCTGGCACTGGGCGGCGACTATGCCCCGGCCTTCTGCATGCGCGGCGCGGTGAACATTGATCTGCAGCGCTACGCGGAGGCTCGAGCCGATCTGAACCGCGCGCTCGAAATCGAGCCGTTCTTGGCGACGGCCTATTGCTTTCGCGGCAACTTGGCAGGCTACGAGCAGCGATGGACCGAGGCGCGACAAGATTATGACTCGGCCGTCGCGAACGACCCCCATACGGCGCACCACTATCTGAATCGAGCCCGGCTCGCGTTTGGGGAAGCCGACGTGTCGCCCGCTCTCGCCGACATCGAAACGGCCGTAACGCTCGATCCGACGTTCGGCAGCGCGTATTACTATCGTGGCTTATACTGGGAAAGAATGAATGACCCGCTCCGGGCGCTCCAGGACTTTTCCGAAGCACGCCGTCTGAAACCGGAATACTTGGCGGCGTCGTGCGGGGCGGCGGGGATGCTGTATCGATTGGGTCGGTTTGACGAGGCTTTGGCGATTTGCGATCAAGTCTTAGCGCGGGATGACGCCTGCTTGGGCGCCCTGGCGGTGCGCGCGTTTGCGCTGGCGGGCCAAGGGAAATATGCCGAAGCGTTACGGGCCCTAGAACTAACGAAGAAGATTCATCCGCAAGCGTACGAACCGCTCGTGGGAACCGCGTGGATTCGAGCGACGTGTCCAGTAAGCGTGCTGCGAAATACCGAGACGGCAATCTTGTGCGCCCAAGAGGCTTGCGAACTGACGGAATGGAAACAACCGATGTCGGTGGGCGTACTCGCGGCCGCTTATGCGGAGGCCGGCGACTTTCCTATGGCGATCGTTTATCAGAACAAGCTGATCGCCCTGGTGAAAGGAACTCCGCAGGAACTGCGCGCCAAACAACGGCTGGAGCTCTATCGCGAAAACAAACCCCTGCGCGAAACGGTCCTGGAATGGTGAACGGTCGACGACGACGTCGTCGGCTTGGCGGTCAGCGTTCGAACTTCACGTTCGGCAACTTCTTTTGCATTTCCGCAATCGCGGCGTCGGTGAGGTTGGTTGATTTGATTTTCAGCGCGGTCAGATGCTTCAGCGATACCAGGAGCTTGGTTAACTCCGCCAGTTGGGAATCCTCTATTTCATAGGGGATGTCGATCTTCGTGATCGGTTTGCCTGCGGCCTGCTGGTCGACTTCGAACGTGCCGTTGAAGCCGCGGATCGCGTCGGCGGCCCGTTGCTTGGCCGTGGCGGCGTCGACCTCCGGTGCGACCGAGCAGAGCAGACCGATCGTGGCCCAGGCGGTGCCGAAATAATTGATCGGCATCCGGTTGAACTTTGCCGGTTTACCTTCCTTGTCGGGCGGATGCTTCGGCGATTCCAAAGTCCAGGAACCGTCGTCGCGTTGCGTCTTCGCGAGATAGGCGACGGCGCGCGTGATCTCGGGGCGATCGTCGTCGAGGCCTGCGGCGTCGAGGGCCCAAAGGGCCTGGCCGGTCGCGAAGGGATCACTCGGTCCGTCGGGGAACAGGCTCCAACCGCCGTCGGCGTGTTGGCGCGCGAGGAGTGCGTCGACGCGCGAACGGAATTCGTCGGCCGGCTTGCCTTGGCGAACGTCCCACACCAGGCGGAGCGCGGCGGCTTGCGTCGCGTCGGTCGGCTCGAGTCGTCGGAGATGGGCCGACAACTTGTCGTGGCCCGCGGTCGAGCCTTCGCCGGATGCCTGTAGTTCCCACGCGAGAAGGGCCAGCAGCGTGATGACCTCGGACGATTCCCAAATGACGCCCGCATTTTTCGGCGGCGGCATGAGGAAGCTGCCGTCGGCCTCTTGGTGCCGCTCGAGGTGCGAGGCCAACTGCCGCACTTCATCGCGCGACAAGACCGGCAGCCGATCCGACATCAGGCCGAGATAGATTCCGGAAATGCTCACCATGTTCCAACCGTAGCGCGGGTCGCGGGGTTGCGAGAGCTTCGACGCATGGCGGGCCTTGGTCCATTGGGTGACGTCGGCCAGGAAATCGTCTTCGATCTTGAACCCGCGACGTTTCGCTTCGTTCAACGTCCAGGTAGTCAGCACGCCGTGATGACAGGTCGCGCAGCCGTGTTTTTCGCGCCACTTGGTCGTGTCGGCGGTGATGAATTTCAGTGCGCGCTCAACCGTTTGCTGCGGCGACGCCTTTGCGGCAGGCTCCTCGGCGGCAAGGCGCGGCGCGGCGAAGGCGAGAACGACGACCAAGAGGTAACGGTTCATCACCAGGTCCCTTTCAACGGCCGGACATCAGGCTCCGTTTAAGCATAACGCAACGCCGTTACAGCCGCCCGCTCCAAGCAGGGGCCGCTTCAAACCATTCGCCGCGGCAGGCGGGGGCGGCGAATCGACCGCGACGCCCGGCTGATTCCGGTTAGAATGGAAAACATCGCGATCGCTTCCTAGGCCACCGTTTCCACCCCTCGTTTGATTCATGATCGACCCGTCCGAGTTGCGTCGTCGCCGCCGTCGGGGTCGCGAATTGCTGACGGGTGCGCCGTCGGGCGATGCGGCACCGACGGTCTTCGTCGCCGGGACGTTCAACCTCGATCTGCTCCCGCCGTTGTTGGCGGAGTCGCTCGAGCGCTCGGGCGTCGGCGGTCGCGTATTGTCGGGCGAGTTCGGACAGTTGGCGCAGACGCTATTGGCGCCGAACTCGAAGCTCTACGAAGCGGCGCCGCGGCAGGTGGTGATCGTCGTCGCGGCCGAAGACCTCTGGGCGCCGCTCATCGAACGGCCCGCCCAATTTACGGCCGAGTCGCAAACAGCGTTCGTCGCCGACCGCATCGCCGAGTTGCAGACTTGGCTGGATGCCATGCTCGAACGATTGCCGACGACCGTGTGTTACCTGGTAACGCTGGGCCCAAGGTTCGCGCCGGGCGCGTCGGTGCTCGACGTCGACTCGCCGCAGAGCGGTTGGAACGCCTGCTTGCGAGGTTGGACCGCTCTGGCCGAGTACGCGACGCGACGCGAACGGATCGTGTTGGTCGACGCCGATCGCGATCTGCGCGAAGCCGGGCTCGCCGCCGTCGTCGATGAACGACTGTGGTATGCGGCCCGCATGCGATTGAGCGAACCGGGCCTGGCCGACCTGGGCGACACGATTGCCCGACACGCGGCGGCGTACGCCGGCCGGGTTCGCAAAGTCGCGGTCGTCGATCTCGACAACACGCTGTGGGGCGGCGTCGTCGGCGAGGTCGGCTGGGAGAACGTTCAGCTGGGCAATGAAGGGATCGGGCTGGCGTTCCTAGATTTCCAACGCGAGTTGCTCAAGTGGCACGACCAAGGCGTGTTGCTGGCCGTGTGCAGCAAGAACAATCCGGACGACGCCTGGCAAGTGTTCGATCGACATCCCGAGATGATTCTCCGCCGCGAACACCTGGCCGCCGCCGTCGTCAATTGGACCGACAAGGCGACGAACCTGCGGACGCTGGCCGCCGAGTTGAACCTGTCGACCGACGGCTTCACGTTCTTCGACGACAACCCGGCCGAACGGACGTGGATCGCGCAAGCCATGCCTGAGGTGCAGGTACCCGAACTGCCCGACGATCCGGCATTGCGTCCGACGTTTCTGCGGCGCGGCGGATTCTTCGCTCGGCTGCGCGTGACGGCGGAAGACGCGCGGCGAACCGAGATGTACCAGGCCGAGCGTTCGCGCACCGCGCTCAAGGCGCAAGTCGCGTCGGTCGAAGATTATTTGCGGTCGCTCGAGCAGGAACTCGTCATCCAACCGCTGTCGACGAGTTCCGTGCCGCGCATTGCCCAGCTCTGCCAACGGACGAATCAATTCAATTTCACGCAACGTCGCTACAGCGAAGCCGAGTTGGATGCGCTCCGGCGCGATTCGCAGGTCGCCGGCTATGTATTGCGGCTTCGCGATCGGTTCGGCGACCACGGCGTTATCGGCTTTGCGGCGGTGCGGCTCGACGCCGATCAGGCCGAGTTGGATTCGTTCTTGCTCAGCTGTCGCGTTCTCGGGCGGCGAGTGGAACATGCCGTGCTGTCGACGTTGCGTAAGATCGCCGGCGAACGAGGCGCCGCTCGGTTCGGGGGGCGTTTCGCGCCGACGGCCAAGAACGTGCCGGCCGCCGAGTTCCTGGCGTCAATCGGCGCGGTGCGCGACGCCGACGAGCGGTTCGTCGTCGACGATGCCGTCGCGGCGAAGTTGAACACGCCCGAGATCGCCGTCCGCCTGCAGGTCGCCGACGAGGAGACGACCGAACGATGATTCCCGATCGCTTGCGCGAAACGGCCGCCGACGTGTTTGACCTCGCGCCCGAGGCCGTGCCCGATGACGCCGCCGCGGGAACGCTCGAGGCCTGGACGTCGTTGCGGCATCTCCAACTGATGACGGCCGTCGAGAGCGAGTTCGGCATCCGGTTGTCGACCGAAGAAATGTTGTCGTTGCAATCGCTGTCGCAGCTGGCCGAGTGCTTGATGCGCCGCGGCGTTGCGACGTAGCTCCTTTCGCAAATCTCTCGAGAACACGCCGTCATGCCCGCCGATGTTTCGTGGTGCCGCCCCGAACAGCTTCCCGACGTCATGCGGCTCATCGACGTCGCGTGGAAGCGGGGGCACGTTCTCTCGCGCGACGTTGACCTGCTCCGCTGGCAATATCCCGTGCGTGACGACGGCGCGTTATCGCTCCTGGTACTCAACGACGAGGCGGAAGGCCCGGTCGGTTTGCTCGGCGCGATCCCGATCGACTTCAACCTCCGCGGCCAGTCGATACCCGGCGCGATGTTGGCTCTGTGGTTCGTCCGGTCCGGCTACCCCGACGGTTCGGCCGGGCTGAAGTTGTTGCAACGATTGCTGGCCGAGGGCTACGGCTTCGTCGGCGTCTTGGGCATTCGTGAATCGGCGTTGCCGCTCTATCGAGCCTTGCGGTTCCACGTCGTCCCTCGGGTCGAGCGGTGGGTTCGCTCGTTTGACGTCGCCGGATTGCAAGCCCTGCTGGCCGAGCGGCCCGACTTGTTTCGAAGCGACGCCGTCGAACATTGGACGCAAAGCGGCGACGTCGGTGGCGGTGCGTCGTCGAGCGACTTCGAAATCGTCGATTGGAGTGCAATCGGGGCGAAGGCGTGGGACGACGCGTGGCAACGACGGTTCGCACCACACCTAGTCGGACCCGCGCGAACTGCGGCGTATCTCCGGTGGCGGTACGTCGAGCATCCGCGGTTTTGCTACGTCGTGCGCGTCGCCATCGATCGACGGACGTCCGAACCGGCGGGCCTGCTGGTTTATCGCCTGGCCGAAATTCGCGATCGGCCGCAACGGGTGTTGCGAATTGTCGAGTTTCTCTGCGCTCCCGATGCTGCGGCGTCGTTGGCCTGCGAACTCGAACGAGTCGGTCGATTCGAGCAGGCGGCCTACGCCGATTTTTATTGCACGTCGCGGCAGTTTGCGGATCCGTTGATTCGCGCCGGCTTCGTTTGCGAACGAGCCGACGAACCGACGCTCCCCGCCTTGCTGCAACCGCTCGACTTCAGCCGCTCAACGCTCAACGGCGCGTTTTATCTGTCGCCCGAACATGCCTCCGGCGATTCGTTCGCCGGCGACGACGTCTACTTCACGCGCTCCGACGGCGACCAGGACCGGCCCTCATGAACGCCTCGTCGAACTCGCCCGCCGCGCCGACGCTGACGGTCGTGATGTACCACTACGTCCGCGATTTGCCGAACTCGCGGTATCCGCAAATCAAAGGAATGCTCACGGACGACTTCCGCCGGCAGGTTGCGGGGCTGAAGCAATCGCACGAGTTGGTCGACTGCGAAGCCGCGCTCCGGTTCTTGCACGGCGAGTATACGCCCCGGCGGCCCCCCCTGCTTACTCACCTTCGACGACGGCCTGAAAGACCACTACACCGACGTGTTGCCGATCTTGGCCGAGGCGAAAGCGTCGGGCGTCTTCTTCCTGACGACCGTCTGCCAGGAAGAGCATCGAGTCGTCTCGGTGCATAAAAATCACGTGCTGTTGGCCGAGTTGGGCATCGCCGAGTATCAAGCCCGATTCCAACGCGCCTATGCGAGTCGAGGGCCGTGGCCGACGATTCGTCCCGAGGATGTGTCGCGGACCTATCGCTGGGATACGCCGGAAGTCGGCGCGTTTAAGTATGCCTTCAACTTCCTGCTGCCGCACGGTCCGCGCGATGCGGCGCTCGACGAGTTGTTCGTCGAATCGGTCGGCGATGAAGGAGCCTTTGCCCGTACATGGTATTTCAATTGGCAAGAGGCCTGCGAGATGCAAGCGGCGGGCCTGACGCTAGGGGGACACGCGCATCACCATGCGTCGCTCACCTCGTTACCGCTCGACCAACGTCGCGCCGACCTGACGACCTGCGCCGACCTGCTGCGCCGTCGCCTGGCGCCGCAGGCGGTGTGGCCCTTTTCGTATCCCTACGGCAAGGCCGATTCGTTCGATGCGGCAACGATCGACGTGTTGCGTGAACTGAAGTTCGAGCTCGCCTTCACCACCCAAGTCGGCGAAAACGCCGTCGGCGCCGACGTTTTTCGCCTGCGACGCGTCGACACAAAGGACGTCCTCCGATGAGTCGTCCGACGGACCACAAGATATTGCGTGTTGCGAATAGCGAACGTCAAAATGATCGGACCGAACAAACGCCGATCACCCGTTGATTCATAGTCGCTCCATAATGAAGAACGAACTTCGCGACGATGCCTGGAACCAATCACGACCAATGCTCCGCCGCGGCGTCGGTGAATTGACCCGGGATTCGGCGGCGATCAAGATAGGCTCGGTTTCTTACTTTGTCTCGTTCGCGCTTGGGAGTGTTTGCCATGTTTCGGCCGTCGTCGTCGTTTGTCGTGGTCTCGTTCCTTTCGTTCGTCGCGACCGTCGCGGTCTCGTTGTTCCCGACGTCGGCAACCGCCGCGACAGGAAAGCGTCCCAACGTCCTGATCATCCTCAGCGACGATCAGGGTTACGGCGACGTTTCGGCACACGGCAACCCGATCTTGAAAACGCCGAACCTCGACAAACTCCACGGCGAGAGCGTTCGCCTGACCGATTTTCACGTCGCGCCGATGTGCACGCCGACCCGCGGGCAACTCATGAGCGGCCGCGACGCCTTGCACACCGGAGCGTCGAGCGTTTGCGCGGGCCGATCGTTCTTGCCGCGCGGCACGCCGACGATGCCCGAGATTTTCCGCGCCGCCGGCTATCGCACCGGTCTATTCGGCAAATGGCACTTGGGCGACAGCTATCCGAACTTGCCGCATCAACGCGGGTTCGAAGAGGCGGTCTATCACCTGGGTTGGGGCATCACGTCGATGGCCGACACGTGGCTGAACGACTGCTTCGACGGTCGCTTCTTTCACAACGGCAAACTGCAGCCGTATCCCGGTTACTGCACCGACGTCTTCTTCGACTTGGCGATGAACTACATGCGCGATCGCAAGGCGGCCGACGAGCCGTTCTTCGTCTACTTGCCGACGAACGCGCCGCACGGGCCGCATTGGGTCGCCGACAAGTACAAGGAGCCGTACAAGGGAAAAGTGCCGCCGGCCGTGGTGCCGTTCTTCGGCATGATCGCAAACCTCGACGAAAATCTCGGCCGGCTCGATGCGTTTCTCCGTGAGCAGAAACTGTACGACGACACGATCGTGTTTTACTTCAACGACAACGGCGCAACCGGCGGGCGGCAGGTCTACAACGCCGGCATGCGGGCAGGCAAGACGACCTATTACGACGGCGGCCACCGCGCGATGGGCTTCTTCCGTTGGCCCGGCGGCAAGCTCCGACCGATCGGCGACATCGCCGAGTTGACGCAAGTGCAAGACATGCTGCCCACGCTGATCGAGCTCTGCGATCTGAAGGCCCCGGCCGACGCGAAGTTCGACGGCACGAGCCTCGCCGGATTGTTGCGCGGCACGCAAGACAAACTTGCCGAGCGTACGATCGTCGTGCAGTACGGTCAGGAGCCGAAGAAGTGGGAAGCGTGCGTTCTGAAGGACAAATGGCGGCTCGTGCACGGCACGGAATTGTACGACGTAGCGAGCGACCTGGCCGAGGAGCACGACGTCGCGGCGAAGTATCCCGACGTCGTGTCGAAGCTCCGCGCGCACTATGAACAATGGTGGGCCGGAATTGAACCGCGGCTGTACGACTTCAGCCCCATTAGCCTCGGCGCGCCGCAGGAGAATCCGGTGACCTTGAGCGCCGCCGATTGGGCCAACGTCTACTGCGACAACATGCAGAACCTGCGATCCGGCAAGGAGGTCAACTCCGAGTGGAACGTGCTGGTCGAACAGCCGGGCGAGTACGAGATCGAACTCCGCCGTTGGCCGCGCGAGGCCGACGCTCCGATCGCCGGCCCGGTCCCGGAGTTCAAGGCGGTCGACGGCGGCCTGCCGGCGGGCGTCGCCCTGCCGATCACAAAGGTCCGCCTGAAGATCGGCGCCGTCCTCGACGAGTCGCGCGACATCACATCGACCGACAAAGGTGTGAAGTTCAAGACGAAACTCGCCCCCGGCAAGACAACCATGCAAAGCTGGTGCTACGACAAGGACGGCAAAGAGATTTGCGGAGCGTACTTCGCGTACGTGCTGAAGAAGTAGCGGTCTCTCTAGCCGTACTCCTCACGCTCCGCGTGAGGAATCTCCGCTCAGACCCTCACACTCCGTGTGAGGAGCACGACTGAACTCACCTCGCGCCGGACGCCAAACTTGCCGCGGGGCGGGCCGAGCGATTCTGCGCCGATTTTTCTGGCCAAGCGGGATTTCTCAGTCCTATATTGCCGGTTGCTTGGCATTCCCCGCGACGTCATTCGGCGATCGATCGCTCTAGCCCGAGGAGTCCCTCATCATGCGATGGAAAGGCGGCGAGCAAAGCGAGAACCTGGAAGACCGGCGGAGCACGGGCGGCAAAGGCGTCGCCGCAGGCGGACTCGGCCTGTTGGTCGTCGTCGCCCTGGGTCTCTTCTTCGGCATTGATCCGCAGCAGATGAATCAACTCATCGGGCAAGCGCAACAAGCGCAACTCGGCGGCGGCGCCGGAGGCGGCGGCGAACGCGAGCTGACGCCCGAAGAGAAAGAGCAGCGCGAGTTCAGCGCCACGATCTTGCGATTCACCGAAGTCGTGTGGGGCGAACAGTTCCGCCGGATCGGAAAAACGTACGAGCCGCCCCATATGGTCTTGTTCGCCGATCAGGTGCAAACGGGCTGCGGTACCGCGCCTTCGGCCGTCGGTCCGTTCTATTGTCCTGCCGATCGCACGGTCTATCTCGATCCGACGTTCTTCGTCGAACTCGATCAGAAGCTCGGCGGATCGGCCGCCGATTTCTCGCAGGCCTACGTTATCGCCCACGAGATCGGCCACCACGTACAGAACCTGCTCGGCTTCAGCGAGATCGTCGACCGGAAACGAGGAGCCGTGTCGAAAGCCGAGTTCAACGAATGGTCGGTCCGCCTCGAGTTGCAAGCCGACTATCTCGCGGGCGTGTGGGCGCATTACGGACAAGAAAAGTTCAATTTCATCGAGCCGGGCGACGTCGAAGCGGCGATCACTTCGGCCAACGCCATCGGCGACGATCGCCTGCAAAAACGGTCGCAAGGTTTCACTTCGCCCGAGCAGTACACGCACGGCACTTCGGCGCAGCGAACGAAATGGTTTCGCCTGGGCCTGCAAAGCGGTTCGATCGAACGGATGAAGGAACTATTTGAACTGCCGTACGAACGACTCTAAACGACCGACAAAGGACCGCCGGACTCAAGCCGCTGTAAAACTTTGACGATGGTAGGGATTATGACGCCCTATTTTCGTCTCGCATTAAAGTGCGCGGTCGCGGCATTGCTCGCGATGCCGGCGACGGTTTGTCGTGCGGAAGAACTCGTTCCCGTCGAAGCTGCGGCGCCCGCCGCCGTGCAAACGTCGGCGACGTTACCGCCCGCGACCTTGCCGACCGCCGCGACGATCGAGTTGACGACGGCGACGGCTCAACCGCAGGCGGCCTCGGACACCGATGAGACGATCGAGGACTTAAAGAAGCGCTTGGCCGAGGTCGAGTCGCGACTCTTTGAACGCGACGCGACCGACGAGAAGCAAAAGTCGACCGCCGCGAAGAAGTTCACGGTGCGCGCCTTCGGCCGGATCCACATCGATACGGGCTTCTTTGAACAGGATCGAGACAATCGGGCGCAGGTCGGCAACGCCTTCAACGGCGTCGACATTCGTCGGGCGCGGCTCGGCGTCGAAGGGGAAGGATTCGACACGTTCTTCTATCGCTTCGACGTCGACTTCGTGACGTTCGACTCGGCGACGCAGGCGCGTCCGACGATCTTCGACGCCTATCTCGACACGCAGAACCTGCCGATCATCGGCAACTTGCGGGTCGGCCACTTTCGCGAGCCGTTCAGCTTGGAACGTCTCGACAGCACGAACGATTTGCCGTTCATGGAACGCTCGGCCGTCGTGAACACGCTGGCGCCGTTCCGTAATTTGGGCATCATGGCCTTCGACGTCAACGACGCGCAATCGATGACCTGGTCGTACGGCGTGTTCGACGAAAACACGAATGAATTCGGCGAAGACGAAGCCAACCGCGCGGGTCTGGCCGGTACCGGTCGCGTGACCTGGCTGCCGTGGTACGACGAAGCGGCGCAAGGACGGTACCTGTTGCACATGGGCGCGAGCTACACCGTCCGCCGGGTGAACGATCGGCAACGGCGATTCAATCAACCGCCGGAATTGGTGCTCAAAGAAGGCTCGGCGACGCGGACGCCGAACTTCATCGACACCGGCGTCATCCCGCTCGAACATTACCAGGTCGCCGGTTGGGAAGTTTCGTCGGTCTTAGGTTCGTTGTCGATTCAAGGCGAGTATCTCGCGCTGTTCGGCGAGCAGGTCGGCAACCGGGGCCTGTTCCTGCACGGCGGCTACATCGAAGCGATGTACTGGCTCACCGGTGAGAATCGCAACTACTTGCGGAAGCTCGGCATTTACGGGCCGGTGACGCCGTATTCGAACTTCTTCCGCGTCCGCGATCAAAAGGGCCGCATTTGCAGCGGCAGCGGCGCGTGGGAGGCGACGGCCCGATATTCCTATTTCGACACGAATGACCGCAACGTCAACGGCGGCGTGCTGAACAATTTCACGCTGGGCTTGAACTGGAACTACGCCGTTCGCTGCCGCGTGATGTTCAACTTCATTCACGCGATGCTCGACCGCAACAACCGCGACGGCAACGCCGACATCGTCGCCATGCGGTTTCAATACGCGTTCTAGTCGGTCGGGAACGCCCATTCGGACGTTCCCGACCCAGAACGTTAGATCGATTCCATCGTGCCGGTGTCGATGAAGCCTTCGAGGATTCGGGCCCGCATCGGGTGCTGGAGCTTGCGAACCGCCTTGGCTTCGATCTGCCGGACCCGTTCGCGCGTGACCGAGAAGATCTTGCCGACTTCTTCGAGCGTGTAGGAATAACCGTCGACGAGACCGTAGCGGAGGCGAATGATTTCCCGCTCGCGATAGTTCAGGTGTTGCAGGGCTTCCTCGAGCCGCGACTTCAGCATGCCTTGCGACATCTCGAGCAGCGGATCGTCTTCGCGGTGATCTTGCACGAACTCACCGAAGAAACTGTCGTCGTGATCGCCGACCGGTTGATCGAGCGACAACGGCTGACGGGTCATCTTCAACACGATGCGGGCCTCTTCGAGCGTCAGGCCGATCGCCTCGGCCACTTCTTCGGCCGACGGCTCGCGTCCCAATCGCTGGATGAAATCGCGGCTCACGGCTCGCACCTTCCCCATCGTTTCGATCATGTGCACCGGCAAACGGATCGTGCGGCTCTGGTCGGCCAGGGCCCGCGTGATCGCCTGGCGAATCCACCAGGTGGCATAGGTGCTGAACTTGTAACCGCGTTGATGTTCGAACTTGTCGACGGCCCGCATCAGGCCGGTGTTGCCTTCCTGGATCAGGTCCAAGAAGCTCAGGCCGCGGTTGCGATAACGCTTGGCGATCGAGACGACGAGCCGCAGGTTACCGGCCGACAGGCGACGCTTGGCGGCGTCGTAATCGTGCAGGTGTTTGCGGGTCCGCGCCATCCGAGCCCGCAACGTGGCCGGGCTTTCGTAGATCATCCGCATCAACTGGTGCAACTCGGCGCGGAGTTCTTCGTACGTCGCGGCGACCGGACGACCGGCTTCGAGGTCGGCCATCTGCTCGCGAATTACGCCCAGGCGGAATTCAATCTCCGCCAAGCGGTCCAACAGCGGCTTCAACCGCTGGGTGCGCAGGTTCAACTCTTCGACGAGTCGCACCGCTTTGTAGCGGCGAACCGTCAGACGGTGCCAAGCCAGGCGGCGTTCGACCATCGGCCGCTTCTTGCTCAGGGCGACGTAGAAATCGCGTCGGTTGCTGCGGAGCAAATGCGTTAGCGTTCGCAAGTTCGGTCCGAGCAAGCTCAGCACCTGCTTCTTCACGGCGGCGTCGGTCACGGAAACGTCGATCGTGCGGTCGAGCCGAAGTTCGCCGCGATGCACCTTCCGGAGCAACGTCAACGCGCCTTGCAGAATGAAGTCGTTCGCCAACAAGCTGCGGCGGTATTTCGTGCGGGCCTTTTCAATCTGCTTCGCCGAGTCGACTTCGTCGTCTCGATTCAAGAGCGGGATTTCGCCCATTTGCATGAGGTAAATCCGCACCGGATCGTCGATCCGCTCACCCCAATCGTCGCCGTATTCGTCGGCCGTTTCGGCATCGGCCGCGCCCGGCTCTTCGGTCGCATCGGCGGCGTCGGAGTCTTCCGCGGCGTCGTCTTCGAAGAGCGAATCTTCGGCGGTCGCGCCGACGTCGTTCTTGACCTCCGGAGCGTCGGCGGCATCCAGCGACGGCGACGCTTCAGCCGAGTTGCGACGAAGGCGAGACGCAGACTTGTTCGTGCTCTTACGCAAGGCTAGCTCCTTTTCGGCCTACCGACCGTGAGGGTCGAGATCGAATGAACGGTGGTGCTTTGTGTTAAAGCACTCCCGGTGCCGAGGGACGAAAGCCGTTGCCGATGCCTTCCGTAAGTCTTTCCAGCATTGACACTTAGAAACCAATCCAACCTTGGCGATCGAATCGCACCGCAGGCCCGAATGTTGCCTGAACGCCACATCGGTCGCGGCGCGATGTTGCTCCGACGCCACGTTGCTTCTTCCTTTCTACGCAGTCATCGTTACCGCGGATGGGAATAATCTTGGCGGACGTTTAAGATGCCGCGACGTTTCTCCGCCCCGCCATTTGCGTGAATGCACAGCATGGACGCCGCACCGAACACGCTCGCTGAACTCACCTCGCTCTACCGCGACGAAGCCGCCGAAATCGAACTCGGCGGCGGCACCGACGCCGTCGCTCGTCAACACAAAAAGGGACGCCTGACGGCCCGCGAGCGACTGGCCAAACTCGTCGATCCCGGGACGTCGTTTTTCGAAACGGGTCTCTGGGCCGCGTGGGACATGTATGCCGAATACGGCGGCGCGCCGTCGGCCGGCGTCGTCACGGGCGTCGGCCTCGTCGCCGGACGTCGGCACATGATCATCGCCAACGATGCCACGGTGAAAGCCGGCGCGTTCTTCCCGGCCACGGCCAAGAAGGTCCTCCGCGCGCAACGGATCGCGTTTCAAAATCGCTTGCCGCTGATCTACCTGGTCGACTCGGCCGGCGTGTTCTTGCCGCTTCAAGAAGACGTCTTCCCCGACGAAGACGACTTCGGTCGCATCTTCCGCAACAACGCGGTCATTTCGGCCGCCGGACTCGGCCAAACGGCGGCGATCATGGGCAATTGCGTCGCCGGCGGCGGCTACCTGCCGGTGCTCTGCGACAAGTTGCTGATGACCGAAGGTTCCGGCCTCTACCTCGCCGGCCCCGCGCTGGTGAAGAGCGCCATCGGCCAAATCGTGACGAGCGAAGACCTCGGCGGCGCGAAGATGCATGCCCAAGTGAGCGGCACGATCGACTATCGCGAAGCCGATGACGACGCTTGTATCAAACGTTTGCGCAGTCTCGCCGCGCTCGGCTCCGCCGATTCCTCGTCCCCTCCTCCGCCGCTGGTTCGTCGCGACGCACAACCGTCGGCCCGCTCCGGCAGCGACCTGTACGGAATCGTCGGCGGGCCGCGTCGCGATTACGAAGTTCGTCAGGTGCTCGACTGCATCGTCGATCGCGACAGCTTCGACGAGTACAAACCGGAATACGGAAAAACGCTCGTTTGCGGCACGGCCCGCATCGGCGGCTTCCCCGTCGGCATCGTCGCCAATCAGCATCACTCCGAAAAGCCCGCCGAGGGGCCGATTCAATTCGGCGGCGTGTTGTACGTCGACAGCGCCGACAAGGCCGCGCGGTTCGTAATGAACTGCAACCAAGATTGGCTGCCGATCTTGTTCCTCCAAGACGTCAACGGCTTCATGGTCGGCCGCGACAGCGAACATGCAGGCATCATCAAAGCCGGCGCGAAGCTGGTGAACGCAGTGAGCAACAGTCGCGTGCCGAAGCTGACGCTCGTCGTCGGCGGTTCCTACGGCGCCGGCAACTATGCACTCTGTGGCAAGGCATTCGACCCGCGGTTCGTGCTCGCTTGGCCTTCGGCGAAGATGGCGGTGATGGGCGCCGACCAGGCCGTGAACACACTGCTCGACGTGACGATCTCGGCGATGGAGAAGAAAGGCGAGAAGGTCGACGCGGCCGAGTTGGCCAAACTCCGCGACAAGGTCCGCGACGACTACGTTCGCCAAACCGACCCGCGCTACGCCGCCGCTCGCGGTTGGATCGACCGCATCATCGACCCCGCCTCGACGCGCGACGAACTGATCACCGCTCTAGAAATCGTCACCCGCCACGCCGAACCGGAACCGTTCCGGTTGGGAGTGTTTCAGGTTTAATATGACGCTTCGCATTGGTAACGGCGCCGGATTTTGGGGAGACAACCTCGATGCTCCGCGGCGGCTCGTCGAGTCGGCGGAGTTGGACTACCTGACGCTCGAATACCTGGCCGAGCTCACGTTGTCGATCCTCGCGCGGTTGCGAGAGAAAGATCCGTCGGCCGGTTACGCGCACGATTTCCTGCCGGTCTTGAAGAGCCTCGCGCCGGCGTTGAAAGCGCAACCGAAGCTGAAGATCGTGACGAACGCCGGCGGCATGAACCCGGCGAGTTGCGCCGCGGCGGCCGCGAAGATTTTGCAAGAAGCCGGACTCGGCGACGTCAAAATCGGCGGCGTCTCGGGCGACGACTTGCTGCCGCGACTCGACGAGCTTCGGGCCGCCGGTTGCGACTTCGACAACCTCGACGACGGCCGGCCGTTGGCCGACTTGAACCAACCGATCGTCAGCGCGAATGCCTATCTCGGCGCGAAGCCGATCGCCGACGCCCTCGACGCCGGGGCGCGGATCGTGATCACCGGCCGCGTCGCCGACGCCTCGCTCACCGTCGGTCCGGCGATGCACGAGTTCCGTTGGCCCTGGACCGATTGGAATCAACTGGCCGTCGCGAGCGTCGCCGGCCACCTGATCGAATGCGGCGCCCAAGCGACCGGCGGCTACCTTGCCGGTTGGGAACAAGCCAACCTCTCGGCGGTCGGCTATCCGATCGCGGAACTCGAGGCCGACGGGTCGTGCGTCATCACGAAACCATCATCGAGCGGCGGCCGCGTGACGCGCGAAACGATCGCCGCGCAGTTGGTCTACGAGATCGGCGACCCGAGCCATTACCTGACGCCCGACGTCGATTGCGATTTCACGACCGTTCGCCTGGAAGACTTGGGCAACGATCGCGTCGCCGTACACGACGCAACCGGTCGCACGGCGCCGGAGTCGTTGAAGGTGTCGCTGGCCTATCGCGACGGCTTTATGGCCGACGGGCGGTTGCTGGTCTATGGCGAGGACTGTTACTCCAAGGCCCAGGAGTGCGCGAAAATTATTTTCCGCCAACTGGCCGCCGCGGGTTTCGAATACGATCGTACGTTCTTCGAACTCCTCGGCGCCGGCGCGGGCGTGCCGGGCCTCGGCAAGCCGCCGACCGGACTCCGCGAGGTCGTGCTGCGCCTGGCGGTTCATGATCCGCGCCGCGATGCGGTCGAGCGGTTCACGCGGCAGTTCGCGCCGTTGGCGACTTCCGGCCCCGCCGGGCTCGCCGGTTACACGCAGGCCCGCGGCGAGGTTCGGCCGGTCTTTGCCTACTGGCCGACGCTCGTACCGCGACGGCTTATCACACCTCAGGTCGCCGTGAAGTCGGCGAAGGAGTGGTCATGAGCGAACCGAAACTGGGAGCCGTCGCCGTCGCACGCAGCGGCGACAAGGGAAATCACGCGAACATCGGCGTCGTCGCCCAATCGGCTCAGGCTTATGAACTGTTGAAGCCGTACCTGACCGCCGACCGGGTGGCGGCCTATTTCCGCTCGCTTCATCCTTCGCGCGTCGTTCGATTCGAGTTGCCGAACATTCACGCCTTCAACTTCGTGCTGTACGATGTCCTCGACGGCGGTGCGAGTCGATCGCTCCGCATCGACACACAGGGGAAACTCCTCGGCACGGCGCTGATGGAGATGGAGTTGAGCGACGAATCGGCGCCGGTCTAATTGATTCGGCCGACGCGCGCCGCTCGACGTCGCGGCTAATTGGGGAATGATGATGCCACTTCTTCGACTCAGCATCCATGACAACACGGCGACAGTCATTCTCAATCGGCCGGAGAAGCGCAACGCGCTAAACCGCGAGTTGTTGGCCGAGTTGCAGCAGATGTTCGAAGACCTACATCAGGAACGGCGCGTCCGCGCGGTGATCCTGACCGGCACCGGCACCGTCTTCTGCGCCGGAATGGATCTCGGCGAGATGCAAGAGACGGCCCAAATGCCGAACGCCGCCGAGTTGTGGCAGGCCGACTCCGTCGCCTATCGCGACCTCGTCGAATACATGCTGCGCTTCCCGAAGCCGATCATCGCGGCGGTCAACGGTCCGGCGATCGCCGGCGGCGCCGGGTTGTTGTTGGCCTCGGATATCGTCATCGCCGCCGAGAGCGCAACGTTCGGCCTGCCCGAGCCGTTGCGCGGCATTGTGGCCGGATTGGTCACGCCGCTTTTGTCCTTTCGGATTGCCGTCGGACCTGCGGCTCGATTGCTGTTAACGGGTCAGATCATCACGGCGATCGAGGCCCTCCGCATGGAATTGTTTCACGAAGTCGTGGCGGACGACCTCGTTTGGCCGCGCGCCAAGGAGGTCGCCGAGCAGTGCGCGAAATGCGCCCCGTCGGCCATCCTGCAAACCAAGCGGCTGCTCAACGAGATCATCGGCGAACAACTGCTCATTCAATTGAGCTCCGGGGCGGCCATCAGCGCCACGGCCCGCACCACGGAAGAGGCCCGCGAAGGCTTGGCGGCGTTTTTGGAAAAGCGCGAGCCGAAGTGGTCGTAGATGCCCGATCTTGGATTGCATGGATTGCGCACACACCCAAGGTGCGCAATCCAAGGCCACAAAGCCTGTTGTCTTAAACAGTTGCGCGGTGGCCAAAATGCGCGGTTTCGTTGCGCCTGCAATTTGGCCGCCCCCCGATCGCCTCAACTGATGGGTTTGGGGGGCATGTCCATTTCTTCGAGCGTCGGCGGTTCCATCTTTGCCGCGCGGCTCGGGTCGAGCGACAGCGTACGCAGTTTGGGAGCGAGAATCCACGCACCCGCGACGACCAACAACGTCACGCAACCTCCCAACCAAACCGAACGGACGGTTCCCAGCCACTCCGCGGCCATGCCGCTTTCGAACGCCCCGATCTCGTTCGACGAGCCAATGAAGATCAGACTGACTGCGGCAATTCGCCCGCGCAAATGGTCGGGCGACATCAACCGCACGATCGAGCGGCGAATCACGACGCTCACGCCGTCGCACACGCCGCTGATGAACAGCATGGCCATCGACAAATAGAGATTCGTCGACAGGGCGAAGACGATCATCGCCACGCCGAACCCGGCGACGGCCGTGAAGAAGTTGCGGCCCGCATGTTTCACCGGCGGAAACCGGGTCGACCACAACATCGTCAAGAGCGCGCCGGCCGTCGGCGCGGCGACCAACCATCCCAACCGGTCGGGACCGACGTGCAGAATGTCCTTGGCGAACACCGGCAACAGCGCAATCGCGCCGCCGAACAACACGGCGAACAGGTCCAAGGCCATCGAGCCGAGCAACACCTGGTTGTTCCAAACGTATTTCGCTCCGGCGACGACGCTTTGCCAAATCGGTTCGTCGCCGCGCACGGCGACCGGCCGCCGCGGCCGGATGCGCGTAACAGCGATCCAACCGAGGGCGTACATCGTCGTGATGCCGAAGAGCGTCGTCGTCGGGCCGACGACGGAGTAGGCATAACCGCCGAGGAGCGGTCCCAACACGCCCGAAGTCATGAAGCAACCGGAGAGGAGCGTCGCGCCTTGCACGAACATCGGCTTCGGTACGACTTGCGCCTCGAGCGCCGTCGTGGCCGGACCGCTGAAGCCGCGGGCAATGCCGACGACGAACACGATCGCATACACGGCAAACAGCCCGGTGTGTCCCGCGCTCCAACCGGTCGACAGCGCCAACAAGGCGGCGCCGGCGGTCAACGTGCCGAACGTGCAAAGCAGGATCGAACGGCGATCATGACGATCGGCGACGTGCCCGCCGTACAACCCCAACGACAGCGACGGGATCGCTTCGACGAGTCCCAAATAGCCGATCGCACTCGGCTCGTGCGTCAACTCATAGATCGTGAAACCCAAGACGACGGCCAAGGCGGTGCCGCCCATCGTCTGGCAGGCCTGCGCGAGGAACAGCAACCGAAAGTCGCGCTCGCGAAACAGGGCGGAGATGCGCTCTAGCGTGGGAGAGTTCAAGATCGCTCGTCCTCAAACGCGCGCAACATCTCGGGCGTGATCCGACCGTCGTGCAAGGCGCTGGCGACGAGGGCGTAGTTGCAACCGGCGTCGCGCAGTTGTTTCAAGTCGTCGACGCCGCGGACACCGCCGCCGCTCGTGAGCTCCAACTGCGGATACTTCGCGCGCAAACACCGGCAGAGGTCCAACGTCGGCACCCCCTGCCCCACGCCGACGCCCGCGAGATCGAGAACGATCATGCTTTGCACGCCGAGCGACACGGCGCAGTCGGCAATTTTCTCCGGCGACCAAGCCTCCCAAGCCGGCGACGTCGTCCAGGGTCGCCCGTCTCTTAGATCGAGACTGAAGACCGAATCGTTGCAGCTGAATTTTTTGAGAACTTCAGCGAGCGTCGCCGCGTCGGCGACCGACTCCAGCCCCAGGATGAAACGCGTCGCCGGTCGTTGAACGATCGTCAGACCGGCATCGACCCACAATCGCAATCCGGCACGCTCGATGCAGGCGTAGAACCCGCGAGCCGGTTCGTCTCCGGCGATCGCATCGAGATCGGCCACGTAGCACTGGGTGAAACCAAACGCGGTATATAAACCGCGGGCCACGCTTTCCGGCGAAGCTCCCTGACACAGTTTGCTCTCGATCGGCCGATATTCGTCGCGCCGGCCCGCGATGCCCCGCACGACAACGCCGCCTTTCAGGTCGATGACGGGGAGAATTTTCATGAGCGCGGCGGGGTGGTAGAGTGTGGCGACACAGTTTATCGCAATTCGGATGGTCGCATCATGCTAATTCGCTTTTCGTCGGTTCTCATCGCGCTCTCGATTTCGATCATCGCCGGGGCCGCCGAGCCGTTGCGTCCTTCGCAGCAGGCGGCGGTCGACGACGTCGCGGCTCGCGGCGCCGAATTGAATTCCGTCAATAAAGCCATTTGGGAATTCGCCGAGGTCGGGCTCGAAGAACGTCGCTCCTCCGCTCTGCTCGTCGAGAAGTTGCAAAGCGCAGGCTTCAAGGTCCGCACGGGCGTCGCCGACATGCCGACGGCGTTCGTCGCCGAGTTCGGCGAAGGTAAACCGATCATCGGCATTCTCGCCGAGTACGACGCCCTGCCCGGCCTGTCGCAAAAAGTTTCGCCCCAGCGCGATCCGGTGACGATGGACGCTCCCGGCCACGGCTGCGGTCACAGCGGTTTGGGAACCGCGGCGCTTGGCGCGGCGCTGGCGACGAAGGCGTCGATGGAGAAGTTTCACCTTCCGGGTACGATTCGTCTCTACGGTACGCCGGCCGAAGAGACGCTGATCGGCAAGGTCTACATGACGCTCGCCGGCGAGTTCAAGGATCTCGATGCCTGCCTGCATTGGCACCCGGCCGATCGCAATACGAATTGGAACGGCGAATCGAAGGCGGCCGTTTCGGCCAAGTTTACGTTTCACGGCGTGACGGCGCACGCCTCCGGTAGCCCCGAGAAAGGGCGGAGCGCCTTGGACGCCGTCGAATTGATGAACATCGGCGCGAACTTCATGCGCGAGCACATCAAGAGCGACGCTCGCCTGCATTACGTCGTGACCGACGGCGGCGGCGCGCCGAACGTCGTCCCGGCCAAGGCCACGGTTTGGTATTACTGCCGCGCCGACGACCATGCCGACGTGGAACGCAACTTCGCCTGGCTGCGCGACATCGCCGACGGCGCGGCCAAGATGAGTCGCACCACCGTGACGGTGCAGATCGATACCGATTGCCACGAGATCATTCCGAACGACCCGTTGGCGACGTTGATTCTGGACAACCTGGAAAAGGTCGGCCCGCCGAAATTCACGGCGGAAGAACAAACGTTCGCACGGCGGTTGCAAGCGCCGGTGACGGAACAGTTCGGCACCGTGTTCAAGACGGCGATCGACGAAGAGGTCCATCGCACGCCGAAGCGCGACGGCAGCAGCGGTTCGACCGACGTCGGCGATATCAGTTGGCACGTGCCGACCGGCGGCCTCCGCACGACCTGTTTTGCTTGCGAAGCGCCGGGCCATAGCTGGCAGAACGTCGCCGCGATCGGCTCGACCATCGGCGAGAAGGGGACGATCTACGCCGCGAAGGTGCTGGCCTGCACGACGCTCGACCTGCTCGAGGATCCGAAGTATCTGACGGCCGCAAAGGCCGATTTCGGCAAACGGATGGAAGGCCGCAAGTACGTGACGATCATTCCCACAGGACAAAAGGCGCCGAAGTCGATTCGGTAACGATAATACGATGCTGCACGGTTTGTTGAAATCGATCGTTCTCCTCTCGCTCGCGCAGGGCGCGCCGCTCGTCGATGAACTCGGCGATCCGTTGCCGAGCGGCGCGATTGCCCGGCTCGGCACGGTTCGCTTTCATCACGGCGATCAGATTAACGCCGTCGCCTACTCGCCCGACGGCCAAACGATTGCGACGGCCTCGCGCGACGGCGCGATTGCGATTTGGGAAGCGACGACCGGCCGGGAACTCGCCTGGTTTCGCGGCCGAGGAACCTTGTCGAGCATCAGCTACGCGCCCGACGGAAAGACGCTTGCCGTCGGCTCCAGCGACAGTTCGGTCCGCCTCTACGATGCGGCGATGCACCGTGAGTTACGAGAATTAACGGGACACAACGGCACGGTGACCGCGACGGCCTTTTCTCCCGACGGTCGTTGGATCGCGTCGGCGAGTATCGATCGGAACGTCGTAGTCTGGGACGCGCACGACGGCAAGCGAATCGCAAAGTGCACCGGCCACAAGAACGCAGTAACGTCGCTCGCCTGGTCGCCCGACGGTACCCGAATCGCTTCCGGAAGCCGCGATAACACGATTCGTCTCTGGGATGCGGCCGGCGGCGAAGGGCTTTCAATTCTCGCCGGACACGACAGTTTCGTAACGACAGTAGCGTTTGCACCCGACGGCAAATGCATCGCCTCCGGATCGGTCGACAAGATGATTTATCTCTGGGACGCGACGACCGGCGTGGAGCAAAAGCGCTGGACGGCGCACAACGGCGGCGTCGCGAACCTCGCGATTTCTCCCGACGGCAAACGGCTCGTCGCCGGGGGCGGTGAAGACTCCGTCACGATGTGGGACCTCGAGGAACAAAAACAAACGTTCGTTCGCAACGCGCGACAAGGTCGCGTAACGGCCGTGGCCTTCGCGCCGGACGGTAAAACCGCTGCAACGGTCGGACATACCGGTACGTTGCGCCTGTGGAACGTAGGGACGGGCGAAGAATCGATTCACCTGCCGGGCCACGAAGCGGCCGTGAGCGCAATTGCAATGTCGGCCGACGGCGGCACGCTGGTCTCCGGCGGATTCGACGGCACGGTGCGCGTTTGGTCGACCGCCGACGCCCGCGAACTGCGCAAAGCCGAGGGGCATCGCAGCGTCGTCCTGGCCGTTGCGTTGTCGCCCGACGGCAAACGCCTGGCGAGCGGCAGTCGCGACGGGATGTTGCGGATCGGCGATCTCGAAACCGGCGGAGAGTTGCACGCCTGCTCGGGCCACGCCGGTTGGGTGACGGCCGTCGCGTTCTCGCCCGACGGTCGGACGATCGCCACCGGCGGCGACGACAAAACGGTTCGCCTCTGGGACGCCGCGACGGGTCAAACGGTGCGGATCGTCGCGCGGCTCGAAAGCCCGGTCCGCGGCGTGACGTTCGCGCCCGACGGGGCGACGTTGGCCGCAGCAAGTGAATCCGGCAAGATTTGCCTGGCGGACGTCGCGACCGGCGACGTGGTTCGTAACTTCGGCGCCGCCGGCATCGGCGTCAACGCCTTGGCCTTCGCGCCCGACGGCAAGCGGCTCGCTTCGGGCCATAAGGACGTGAAGATTCGTCTCTGGGACGTGACGACCGGAAAGCTCGACGTCACGTGCGACGAAACGAAAGGGGGCACGCGCTCGTTGGCGTTCGCCGCCGACGGTCGCACGCTCGTGAGCGCGAACGAGAACGGCTCCGTCGGCGTTTGGGACGCGACGACGGGAAAGAAACGACAAACTTTCACCGGGCAGCGCGGCGTAGGACTCTCCGTTGCCGTGTCTGCCGACGGTTCGCTCATCGCCTCGGGCAACACCGACAAAACGATCGTTCTCTGGCGTCCTGTCGCGGCCTCGTCGGAAGACAAGGCTCGTTAAACGCTTGCAAGCGGCGTCAACCGTCCCAATGAGGGAGATTGAATTCCGGGCCGCGTCGGCTTGCCCGTTCTACGGCCTCGGTCCTACAATTCAGGATTCGCACCACGGACCGACGCCTCTCGCCGTAACGGATTGCCGACTGAATGGCCGCCGCCGACATCGTCATCAAAGGAGCGCGGGAACATAACCTGCGCGACGTCACCGTCTCGATCCCGCGCAACAAGCTCATCTGCCTGACCGGCGTGAGCGGTTCGGGAAAGAGCTCGTTGGCGTTCGACACCCTCTACGCCGAGGGGCAACGGCGGTACGTCGAAAGCCTGTCGACGTTCGCCCGCCAATTCCTCGGGCAGATGCCGAAGCCCGACGTCGACCTGATCTCCGGCCTCAGCCCGTCGATTTCGATCTCGCAAAAGTCGAGCGGACAGAACCCGCGGAGCACCGTCGGCACGATCACGGAGATTTACGATTTTCTTCGCGTGCTCTTTGCACGTTGCGGACAAGGCCATTGCCCGCAATGCGGCAAGCCGATCACCGCACAGACTCGCGAACAGATCATCGACCGGATCGCCGTGCTGCCTGCCGGGGCGAAGTTCTCACTGTTGGCGCCTCTCATTCGCGCGCAGAAAGGCGAACACCGCGACCTGTTTGAAGACCTGCTGAAGCAAGGGTTTGTGCGGGCCCGGGTCGACGGCGAAGTGATCTCGCTGTCGTCGCCGCCGTCGTTGGATCGACAGATGCGGCACAACATCGAGGTCGTCGTCGATCGCCTGACGGCCGGTCCCGGATTGCGGTCCCGGTTGGCCGAAGCGGTCGACATGGCCCTGAAGCTCGGCAAGGGAAATCTGATCGTCGCCGTTGAGAAGGACGAGAAGGAATCGAAAGGCAAGTCCGCTCGGGTGCCACTGGCGGCTCGTCCGCCAGTGTCTGAGGACGACGAAGAAGAAGAGGATGAAGATGAAGACGAAGACACTGGCGGACAAGCCGCCAGTGGCACCCAAACAAAGACCGACGATCATCATCTCTCGGCCCATTACGCCTGCACGCCCTGCGGCCTCAGCTTCGAACCGCCGACACCGCAACTGTTCAGCTTCAACAGTCCGCAAGGTATGTGTCCCGGCTGCGACGGCCTGGGCGAGGTCTACGGTTTCGATCCCGGGCTGCTCGTGACCGATGCGAACAAGTCGTTCAAGCAAGGCTGCATGGAGCTGCTCGGCCCGTGGAACGACATGGGTCGTTGGAAGCGGCACATCTATCAGGGCGTCGCCGACACGCTCGAGCACAAGCTCGAACTCGCACCGGGCACGATCCTCGAGACGGCGTGGGAAGAACTCAATCCCGATCTGCAAAAGCAAGTGCTCTACGGCACCGGCGAACTGCACGTCACGTATACCTGGCGCAACGGCCCGCACGGACACAAGTACGGCGGCGAGTACGAAGGGATCATTCCCGAACTGACGTCGAAGTACAAACAGTCGCAGAGCGGCATGCAACGACGCCAGTTGGAAAAATACATGCGCGTCGCGCCGTGCGTGCAATGTCACGGCGCGCGGCTCAATCCGCAATCGCGTTCCGTTTCAATCGCGACGAAGCATGCGCGGTTTGACGCGAAGAAGTCGCTCAGCCTTCCGGAGATCTGCCACCTCAGCGTCGCCGACGCCGTGGCGTACTTCGAAGAGCTCGATCTCGACGCGATCCGGACGACGATCGCCGCCGAGGTGCTCAAGGAGATCCGCGGCCGGCTCGGGTTCTTGATGAACGTCGGTCTCGACTATTTGACGCTCGATCGGACCGCGCCGACCCTCTCCGGCGGCGAGTCGCAACGCATCCGCCTCGCCGGTCAAATCGGCTGCGGGCTCGTCGGCGTGTTGTACATCCTCGATGAACCGTCGATCGGCCTGCATCCGCGCGATAACGACCGCCTGATCGGCACGCTCGAACGACTTCGCGACTTGGGCAACACGGTCGTCGTCGTCGAGCACGACGAAGACACGATGCGGGCCGCCGACCACCTGATCGATTTCGGCCCCGGCCCCGGAGTCCGCGGCGGCGAAGTCGTCGTCAGCGGTTCGTTCGACGACGTCTGCAAAGCCAAGCGGAGCCTCACGGGGCAATTCCTCGCCGGCGAACGGGCCATCGAGGTTCCCAAGACTCGCCGCAAGCCGGGCGAAAAGAAACTTCGCGTCCTCGGCGCGGCGGCGAACAACCTGAAAAATATCGACGTCGAGCTGCCGCTCGGCCTGTTCGTTTGCGTTACCGGAGCGAGCGGCTCCGGCAAGAGTTCGCTAGTCAGCGATATTCTCGTCGAGGCCCTCAATCGCGACCTGAACGGCGGTCTCGGCACGCCCGGCGAGTTCAAGAAACTCGAAGGTCTGGAACATCTCGACAAGCTGATCTCGATCGATCAGTCGCCGATCGGCCGCACGCCCCGCTCGAACCCCGCGACGTACATCAAGGTGTTCGACGACATTCGCAAGCTCTTCTGCCAGATTCCCGAAGCCAAGACCCGCGGCTACCAGGAAGGCCGGTTCAGTTTCAACGTCGACGGCGGCCGCTGCGAAGCGTGCGAAGGCAACGGCGCGACGAAGCTCGAGATGGACTTCCTCGCCGACGTTTGGGTCAAGTGCCCGGTTTGCGACGGTCATCGTTTCAATCGCGAGACGCTCCAGGTCCGTTTCAAAGGAAAGAACATCGCCGAAGTGCTGGAGATGGACATCCAGCAGGCGCTGGAACATTTCGCGAACATCCCGGCCGTCGCGCACAAGCTGCAAACATTGCACGACGTCGGCCTTGATTACTTGAAGCTCGGACAACCGTCGCCGACCCTCTCCGGCGGCGAAGCCCAACGCGTCAAGCTGGCTCGCGAGTTGGTGAAGAAAAGCACCGGCCGCACGTTATATCTGCTCGACGAGCCGACGACCGGCCTCCACTTCGCCGACATCAGTTTGTTACTCAAAGTCCTTCACGACTTCGCCGACGCCGGGAACACGGTGCTGGTGGTGGAGCACAATCTCGACGTCATTAAAACGGCCGACTGGGTCGTCGACCTCGGACCCGACGGCGGCGCGGGGGGCGGGCGGATCGTCGCTCAGGGAACGCCCGAAGAAGTCGCCGCCTGCGAAGAGTCGTACACCGGCCAAGCCCTCAAGCGATTCCTCTACGGCCCGGGGCACAAGCAAACCAACGGCAAGCACGGCAAGAAATCGGATCGCCCACGGGTGCAGGAGTTGACGGCGATCAAAGTCCGCGGCGCTCGGCAGCACAACCTGAAGTCGATCGACGTCGAGATTCCGCGCGACAAGATCACCGTTTGTTGCGGACCGTCGGGCAGCGGCAAGAGTTCGCTTGCCATGGACACAATCTACGCCGAAGGCCAACGGCGATACGTCGAAAGCTTGAGCTCGTACGCCCGGCAATTCGTCGGGCAGATGCAGAAGCCGCAACTCGAGCACATCGAAGGGCTCTCGCCGGCGATCGCGATCGAACAGAAGCATCTCGGCCACACGCCGCGGAGCACGGTCGGCACGGTGACCGAGATCTACGACTACTTGCGAATCCTGTTCGCGCGGCTCGGCACGCCGTATTGCCCCGATTGCGACGTCCCGGTCGGCACGCAAACCGCCGATCAGATCGTCGACAAGATCATGGCCGAGCCGGAGGGGACGAAGATTTACCTCGCCGCGCCGCTCGAGGTGGACGTCGGGGAGAAGTACGACGCCTTGTTCGCCGACTTGCGATCGCGCGGCTATCAACGCGTGCGGATCGACGGCAAGACCTACACGGTCGACGAGCCGCCGACCATCGACCGCCGCCGCAAGCACGACGTCGCCGTGGTCGTCGACCGAACAACCATCCGCGCGGCCTCGCGGTCGCGGACCGCCGAAAGCGTCGAAGGAGCGCTGTCGATCGGCAAAGGGGTCGTCTCGGTCGTGTACGTCGACGACAAGTTGCCGGAAGAACGCTGGCGGACCGAGATTCACAGTCGCCACATGTCGTGCCGCCAGTGCGGCCGCAGTTTCGAACCGCTCGGCCCGCACAACTTCTCATTCAATAGCGCGCTCGGTTGGTGCACGACGTGCGAAGGCCTCGGCGTGCAAATGGGCGCGAATCCCGCGGCCTTGCTCAACGATCCGAAGCTGACGCTCATCCAAGGGGCCGTCGCGTTGTGGCCCACCGGGCGACATCCGCTCTTCAAACCGATGCTCGAGGCGCTGTCGGCCCATCTCGGCGTGGCGATCGACGTGCCGTTCGAGCAACTCGGCGGCAAGGCGCGGCGGGCCGTCTATCACGGCCGCGGCGAAGAATGGATCGACGTGCGGGCACCGGGCTCGAAATCGTCCGACGACCCGCCGCTGTTTCGATTCCAGTACAAAGGTCTCTATCCGGCGCTCGAAGAGGCCGCGCGGTTGTCGCCGTCATTGCGGGGTCGGCTCGATCACCTGGTCGACGAAGTCGAATGTTCGATCTGCGGCGGCGGTCGATTGCGCGACGATGCCGGGGCCGTTCGATTCCGCGACAAGACGCTCGACGAACTTTGCCGCACGCCGCTGGGGACGCTCGTCACGTGGTTCGACGGCCTCAAACTCTCGGCGACCGAGAAGAAGATCGCCGGCGAACTGTGGCGCGAAGTTCACAACCGGCTGACGTTCTTGGTCGACGTCGGTCTCGAATACCTCACGCTCGGTCGTTCCGCGCCGACGCTCTCCGGCGGCGAGTCGCAACGCATTCGGCTCGCCAGCCAGGTCGGCAGCGGCCTGACCGGCGTTTTGTATGTCCTCGACGAACCGACGATCGGACTGCATCCGCGCGACAACCTCCGTTTGATCCGCGCGCTCGGCAAACTCCGCGACCTCGGTAACACGCTCTTGATGGTCGAGCACGACAAGGAAGTAATCGCCGGGGCCGACCAACTGCTCGACTTCGGCCCCCGCGCCGGCGTGCACGGCGGCCAAGTCGTCGCTCGCGGCACGCCCGCGGAGATCGGCAAACAAAAAGGTTCCGTCACCGGACCGTACCTGACGGGCACGAAGGCGATCGCCGTGCCGACGAACCGGCGGACGAATTCGGAATTCGGAGTTCGGAATTCGGAGAAGAAGACTGCCAAGGGAACCAAAAAGAAACAGACGATTTTATTTGAAGACGGGAAGACCGCTCGCAAGGCCGAATCCCGAACTCCGAATTCCGAGTTCCTCTCCATCGTCGGCGCCACGCACAATAACCTCCGCAACGTCACGGTCGACATTCCGCTCGGCACGTTCACGGTCGTCACGGGCGTGAGCGGTTCCGGCAAGAGCTCGCTCGTCGAAGACGTGCTCTACAACAGTCTCGCGCGAACGTTGCATCGGGCCCGCACGTTCCCCGGCAAACACGAAACGCTCCGCGGCGTCGAGCAGATCGACAAGGTGATTCGCGTCGATCAGATGCCGCTCGGCCAGACGCCGACGTCGAACCCGGCGACCTATACCGGCGTGTTCGATCAGATTCGTCAGCTCTTCGCGAACCTGCCCGAGTCGAAATTGCGGGGTTACACGCCCCGCCGATTCAGCTTCAACGTGCCGGGCGGTCGTTGCGAGAAGTGCGAAGGAAACGGCCAGCTGCGGATCGAGATGCACTTCCTTCCCGACGTTTGGGTCGAGTGCGATGACTGCCGCGGCAAACGCTACAACCCCGAGACGCTCGCCGTGCTGTTCCACGGCCATTCGATTGCCGACGTGCTCGACATGCCGGTCGGCCGCGCGACGGAGTTGTTCAAAAACATCCCGCAAATTCGCCGCATCTTGCAGACGTTGTGTGACGTGGGACTCGATTACGTCACGCTCGGCCAGCCCGCGCCGACGTTGTCCGGCGGTGAAGCCCAGCGCGTCAAGCTCGCCGCAGAACTCGCGCGGCCCGACACCGGCAAAACGCTATACCTGCTCGACGAACCGACGACCGGCCTGCACTTCGAGGACCTCGCAAAGCTGCTCGACGTCTTGCATCGCCTGGTCGATTTGGGAAACACGGTCGTCGTGATCGAGCACAATCTCGACGTCATCAAAACGGCCGATTGGTTGATTGACGTCGGACCCGAGGCGGGCGAAGGGGGCGGCGAGATCGTCGTTGCCGGCACGCCGGAGGACCTTGTCGCACATGCGAAGGCCTGGGAGGAACAACAAGGGGTCAGGGGTCAGGGGACAGGGGTCAGGAAGAAGAAGCGGGACGTCGAAGCCGCTTTCGAACCGCAACGGTTGCGTTCGTACACCGGTGAGATGCTCGGGCCGATCATCGCCGCGGGCCCGTTCGTTGAGCGCAAACCGTTCGATCCCGCGACGGCTCAAGCGCCGCAGGCCGGCGACGTTGATTTGAACGACGTCGGCGAGCAGGTGCGGATGCCGTGGGAAGCCGACGGTCGCCGCTGGCACACGCAGGAGCGCGTCGCGCGAAACGGCAAACCGTGCCGCTGGGACGGCAAGATCCTCGGTGCGATCATCGACAAGATTCACGAACTCGGGGCGTTCAGCCCGACGAACTACAACGCTCGCTCGGTCGTCGAGATCTCAGCCGATCGCAAGAGCGACGGCTGGTTCTTCCACGCCGTCACCGGCGAAGAGTGGCTGTTGAAACTGAAATTCCGCACGGCGAAGGGAACGTTCCGCCGCGAGGAACTCGTCGCCCGGCTCGATCTCAAACCCTTGAACGAAATGCGCGACCTGCCGGTCTACGGGACCGAGCAGCGGGTGAAATGCAAGAACCTCCGCGGCCCGTGGCAGGAAGTACAGCTGCAGGTCCACTCGTGGAACGAAGTCGACAAGCCGGAGTTCTGGAAGTTCCTCGACGAGGCGGTGAAAGGGTTCCATAAATTCACCGACAAGGTCGAGGTCTCGCGCGAAAGCCTGATGCCGTGGAAGGTGCTCGGCCAAAAGTGGCACTTCGCGCGGAAAGGTTTCCCGCCGGGCAAGAAGGTCGCCTGGGACACCGAAGTGCTCGAAGAACTGTGCGAGCTCTTGGCCGACGTCCACGAAGGACAGTTCCTCTGGAACAATCAGCAGTTGGTTCACTACTGCCTCAAGGGGCGCAGCGAACCGTGGGCCACGATCCAGACCAAGAAGCTCCACGCCGTCGAGCTCCATCTCAACGGGCCGAAGAACAAGTTCGCGCTGGGGCGCGTAACCGATTTCGGCGTCGATCCGGCGCTCGACAAAGACCGACCCGACCGCGACGTCGTACGACTGCAATTCAACGATCCCGACCAGGTCGTCGAGGAAACGCTGGGCGAATTCTTGCGCGAGCATGCCGCGGCGACGCTCGAGAAGTAACGGCCTTTACAGATTCGCCGCGCTCGGCACTTCAAATCCCTTGCGGTACTCGCGGCCCAACAGGGCGTTGGCGGCGTCGCTCCCGGCGAACCGTTCGTTCTTGGCGTCGATCGCGAGCTTCGGGCCGAGCGTGAGCTTCGTGCGATCGGGATCGACGTCGTTCTCGCGGAGGTGCTCGACCATCTTGTTAAACGTCTCGCGGGTCGCGTCGTCGTAATCGCCGCCGCTGAGGTGGCTTTGAATGTCGGCGACGGCCGTCGGCGTTCCGGTCCGGTGCGAAATGTTCGCCACGTGGCACAGCCCGGTCGAGACGTGCCCCTTCTCGATTTCGGCATTCAACTCGTCGCGATTGCCGCTGCGAACGGCGGCCATGAAGTTCGCGAAGTGGTTCACGCCCTTGTCGCTCTCGAACTTCTGCACGAGTTTGCCTTCGGGATCGAACAACGCCCCTTCGGCAATGAATCCTTCCGTGCCGTAAATGACGTAGCCGCTCTTGAACTTGTCGCTGAACGGCTTCGTCGGCAGGTTGCGGACTTCCTGGATGATCGTCGTCGGACCCCAGCGATGGACGGTCATCTGAGTGTTCGGCGTCTCGCCGGCGTCTTCGTAACCCAATCGTCCGCCGATGCTGAGCACCGAATCGCCCAACCCTTCGAGGCCGAGCAACCAGCGGCAGATGTCGACCATGTGAATGTTGTTGTTCCCCAGTTCGCCGTTGCCGGTGTCCCAGACCCAATGCCAGTCGTAGTGCATCGTCTTGCGGGCCAACGGTTCTTGCGTCGCCGGGCCGAGCCAGAGGTTAAAGTCGCACCGCGGCGGAATCTCGCAGGCTTGCTTCGGGCCGATCGAGGCCCGCTTGCCGTAGATGAGGCTCCGGGCGAGTTTCACCTCGCCGAGCTTTCCGGCCTTCAAGTAATCGGCGGCGCCCATCAAGGCGGCTAGCGAACGGTTCTGCGTTCCGCCTTGAACGATCTTTTTGTGCTTCCGCGCACAATCGACCATCCGGCGACCTTCGATGAGATTGTGGCTCACCGGCTTCTCGACGTACACGTCTTTGCCGGCCTGCATGGCCCAAATCGCGGCCAGGACGTGCCAGTGATTCGGCGCGGCGACCGAGACGGTGTCGATCGACTTGTCGTCGAACACCTTCCGCAGGTCTTGCACGACCTTCGGCTTGCGGCCCGATTGCTTCTCGATGCTTGCGGCGAGTTCCTCGGCCAGCGTCAGGTCGGGATCGCACACGTAGGCGATGTTCACGCCGGCTTGTTTGCCGAACTCCGCGGCGTGCGCCTTGCCGCGAATGCGACAACCGAGGATCGCGTGTTGAATCTCGTCATTCGCGGAGGGTCGCGCGGCTTCGGCGGCGAGGAGTTGCGGTCCCGCGGACGTCGCCGCAGCGGCGGCCCCGGCGGCGATCAACGATTCCTCAAAGAAACGACGACGCGTGACGTGCGACATGGCGGGATCCTTCGCAATTCAGGGGCGAGAAGGCGGGCAATCTCACCATCGTACCGCGTGAGCAAGTTGGTTGTAACCGGCAGTGCCGACAATCTATAATCGGGCGGTCCCGCCCGGATCGCGTCGCATTCCCACCCCCACGCGAGAGTTTCTCATGGCTTGGTTTTTCTCGGGTTGCTTCTCCGGTCGCTTATGCTCCCGGCTCGCCGGTTTGTCGATCGTGTTGACGGCATTTGGTTGCTCCGTCACATCGACGGCGCCTGCGGCGGATGCGCCGTTGAAGGTTGCGTTTCTCATCGGCGAAGACGAGTACCTGACTTGGGAATCGTTGCCGAAGTTCGCCAAGGAAAACCTCGATTCGCTCGGCGTGCAAAGCACGTTCATTCATGCCGACAAGGACAATCTCTATCACTTCCCCGGCATCGAGAAGATCGCCGACGCCGACGTGTTGTTCGTCTCCGTCCGGCGTCGACCGTTGCCGCAGGCCGAGATGGACGCGATTCGCAACTACCTGAAGGCCGGCAAACCGCTGGTCGGCATTCGCACGGCAAGCCACGCTTTCGCATTGCGGCCGAACATGAAATTCGCGCCGGGCAAAGAACCGCCGAAGGGTTTGGTCGAGTGGCCCGAGTTCGACGTCGAAGTGCTCAACGGCAAATACGAGAACCACTACAACAACAAGGACGGGACCGACGTCGCCGCGGCCTCGCACGCCCAGGACCATCCAATTCTGCACGGCGTTCGGCAGCGGTCGTTCCACACCGGCGGCACGCTCTACAAGTGCACGGCCAACCGGGGGACGACGGTCCTCATGAACGGCATCACCACCGATCAAGGCAAGCCGGTGACGCACCCGGTGATGTGGACCAACCAATACGGCAAGTCGCGAATCTTTTACACCTCGCTCGGTCAGATCGAGGATTTCAAGCTCGCGCCGTTCAATCGCATTCTCGTCAACGCAATCTATTGGGCCGCGAATCGCACGCCGCCGGAATTTAAAGACAACGAGCAAGCCGAAAGCCGCGAGGTGTTCAAAGACGATCTCGCCGGCAACGACGACGTGGCCCGCGTGATGAAGGCCTTCAAGGGGAAAGGCGAGACCGGCGACGATTCGCTCCCCACGCCGCCCGAGCAGGCCCTGAAGATGTTTCAGGTGCAGGAAGGCTTCGAGATGGAACTCGTTGCGTCCGAACCGGCCGTCGAGCAACCGCTGTTCATGACGTTCGATTCCCGCGGCCGCCTCTGGGTCGTGCAGTATCGGCAGTATCCGTTCCCGGCCGGGTTAAAGGTGGTGAAGTACGACCAGTACCTGCGGGCCGTGTTTGACAAGGTCCCCGCCCCGCCGCCGAACGGCGACAAAGGGCTCGACAAGATTACGGTGTTTGAAGACAAGGACGGCGACGGCAAGTACGACACGCACAAAGACGTAATCACCGGACTGAACATCTGCTCGTCGCTGGCGGTCGGTCACGGCGGCATTTGGGTGTTGAATCCGCCGTACCTGCTGTTCTATCCCGACGCGAACGGCGACGACGTGCCCGACTCGGATCCCGAAGTCCGACTGAGCGGCTTCGGCCTCGAAGACACGCACTCGGTGGCGAACAGCCTGCGATTCGGACCCGACGGCTGGTTGTACGCCGCCAACGGCAGCACGACGACCGGTGTGATCAACTCGGACGTGACAAAGAACGTCGCGTTCCAGGGTCAGATGATTTGGCGGTATCACCCCGATACGAAGGTTTTTGAAATCTTCGCCGAAGGAGGCGGTAACACGTTCAGCTGTGAGATCGACAAGGCGGGCCGGGTCTTCAGCGGCACGAACGGCGGCGGTACCCGCGGCATGTTCTATCCTCAAGGCTCGTACGGCGAAAAGAACTGGGGCAAGCACGGCCCGCTGACGAACCCCTACGCCTTCGGCTTCTTCGAGCACATGCGACATGAAGGAGACGAAGTCCGCTTTCCGCAGACGTTCTTGATCTACGAAGGGGGCAAGTTCCCCAAGCAGTTCGATCACGCGATCGTCGCGGGCAACGCCCTGCACAATCGCGTGTGGGCCAGCGAACTGATTCGCGACACCTCAACCTACCGCACGAAGGACATGCCGCTACTCGCAGTGACGGCCGACCATTGGTTCCGGCCGGTCGACGTGAAGGCCGGGCCCGACGGCGCCGTGTACATCGCCGACTGGTACGACTCGCGGCTGACGCACGTCGATCCCCGCGACAATTGGCACAAGAAGAGCGGACGCATTTATCGGTTGAAGGCGAAAGACGCGCCGGCGTTGAAGCCGTTCGATCTTGCGAAGTCGTCGACGGACGAACTCATTACCAAGCTCGGCGACGACAACAAATGGTTCCGGCAACAAGCGGTGCTGGAACTCGCCGAACGCGGCGACAAGGGTATCGTCCCGCAGTTGAAGCAATTGATCACGGCCAACGACGGCCGCTCGCTCGAAGCGTTATGGACGATCTATCGGCTCGGCGCGATGGACGACGATCTCGCGTTCGCCGGCTTGCGGCATCCGAACGAGCATGTCCGTCGATGGACGGCTCGATTGTTGGGCGACGACCGACAGGCGTCGCCGCGGATCGCCATGGAGCTCATTCGGCTGGCGTCGGCCGAGCCCGACGTGCAAGTCCGTGTTCAACTCGCCGCGACGGCGAAACGCATGCCGGCCGGCGTCGGTCTGCCGATGGTTCGCGCCTTAGCAGCCCGCAATGAAGACATCGACGACCTTCATCAACCGCTGATGATCTGGTGGGCCGTCGAGTCGAAGGCGGCCTCCGATCGCGAAGCGGTTTTGACGTTGTTCACCGACTCGGCCTTCTGGTCGTTGCCGATCGTCGATAAGACGATCGTCGAGCGAATCATGCAGCGTTACGCCATGACCGGCGACGCCGACGACCTCACGGCCTGTGCGCGACTGCTGGAACTCGCGCCCGATGCGAAGTTCAAGAGCCGCCTCTCGGCCGGGTTCCTGGAAGCGTTCCGAGGCCGCCGGATCGACGGCTTGCCCGCGGAATTGACCAAGGCGCTCGATGAATACCAGGCAAGTCTCGGCACTTCCGATCTCGCGCTCGGCCTCCGCCTCGGCAAGGCCGACGCGATCAAGGAAGCGCTGAAGTTCGTCTCCGACGAATCGGCCGACAAGCCGACGCGGTTGGCCTATGTCGAAATCCTCGGCCAGACGAAACGGCCCGAGGCGGTGCCGGTGCTCTTGGCCCTGCTCGGCCGGACGAAGTCGCACTCGCTGAAGCGGACGACGCTCGAAGCCTTGATGAACTTCGACTCGCCGGAAATCGGCGAAACCGTGATGCGGCTCTATCATGGCCCCCTGCCGGATGAGCAAGGCGTGCGAACGTCGGCCCAGAAGCTGCTCGCCTCGCGCGCGGCCTGGGCCTTGCCGATGTTGCACCAGATCGACGACGGCATCATCGCCAAGAGTTCGATCCCGGCCGACGTCGTGCAGACGTTGTCGCTCTATCAAGACGCCGAAGTGAAGAAGCTCGTCGCCAAGCACTGGGGCAGGATCCGCGCGACGCCGGCGGAAAAACAAGCGCAGATCAAGAAGTTCTACGCGCTCTTGAAGACCGGCGGCGGCAACGCAACCGCCGGACATGCGATCTACGTGAAGAAGTGCGGCGTCTGCCACACGTTGTTCGGCGAAGGGGGCAAAACCGGGCCCGATCTAACCGGCTACGAACGGACGAACCTCGATTTCCTCGCGACGGCCGTGATCGACCCGAGCGCGGCGATTCGCGAGGAATTCACGAGCTTCGCCGTCGTGACGAACGACGGTCGCACGCTGACCGGCCTGATCGCCAAGCAAGATACCCGCACGGTTACGCTCCGCGGCGCCGACAATCGCGATACGCTGTTGAATCGCGACGACATCGAAGAGTTGCAGGCGTTGCCGATCTCGCTGATGCCGGAGAACCAGTTCCAGGACCTCTCAGAACAGAACATCCGCGACCTGTTCGCCTACGTGATGAGCCGCGCTCCGACGAAGTCGCTCACCGCCAAGTAATTCGGACTGCCGAACATCATGACGACTTTTCACCGCGCGTGGCTTGCGCCGGCTCTATTTTCTTTTGCCTGCGGGTTCGTGTCCGCACAGGAGCCCAAGCGTCTGACGCTGCTGGAAGTGAACGACGCCGCGCAGCTCGCGCAACCTGCGGGCTTCAATCCGGTTTCGACGTACAATGCCGCGCTGCGGTTCGATCTCGACACGGCGTCCGACCGACGCTGGATTCAGGCGACGTTCGATCGCCCGCCGAGCGACGCGGAATTCGGCTTTGCCGCGGTTCTCTTCGAGCTTAGTTACGAATTCGTCGTGCCGCCGTTCGAAGAACGCAGAATCCCCGACGGCGGCGCCGAATGGCCCAACGTTTGGCTCGGCTACGATCGCCTCGTATTCGATTACAAGAATGACGAGCCGCAACCCGTGCGGGCGACGGTCGTCATTCAAGACCACATCAGCTGGTTTCCCAAGAAGTACGACGGGCTGAAAGTCGTCGGCGGTTCCGAGCGCCCGCAGCTCGAGCTCCCGCAACTATACGAAGAGGAAATCGTTTTGCAGCCGGGCGTGGGAATCGCGGCGATCGACTTGCGCAAGCCGCTGTGGTGCAACAACCACCGGAAGGGCCTCGGACTCGACGACGTCAAAGCGTTCGGCCTCTGCCTGAAGGCACCCGATCGAAAGGTCGTCGTCGGCGTCAATCGCTTTCGCTTGGAAGCCCGGGATCAAAACGCCGGCGCGTTTTCGTATCCGCAGCGCGCGCACTGCCCGAGTTGCGGCAAGGGGACCAGCGACCGCTACGCGCCGTTCTGCCCGTTCTGCAGCGCGGAAATGAAAGCCTGCGAACCTTTCCCGAAGGAGTTGCCTAAGTTCCCCGACGACGCCTTGCTGCTGAAGGCGATCGACGCCGGCGGGGGCGGGACCAACGACGGCAACGGCGGCGATGTTACCGATCGCCTCACCGGTCCGACGGCCTCACAAGCGTTACGGCACTACGACCTCTACTACAACCGGCCCAAAGGCTCGGCACCGCTTCCCGACCGAAAGAGGCTCCCTTGGGAGTATCGCTCTCAGTTGAAGTTTGCACTCGGCGACGAATTCGCCGCGAAGCCGAAGATCAAGCGTGCGACGCTCTGGGTCGCCGCCAACTTGAAACTCAAGGAGCTCCCCGAGCCGGCGTTTTGCCAAAAGCCGTGGCTGCCGGGCGTGCTCATCTTCTCGATCGACGAAGCCTACGACGGTTGGAACGGCAAGGAGGTAAGCTTCAACAACTTGTGTCCTTACGAAAGGCTGCTCTACGTCGGCGGTCAGCATCCCGGCCCCGCTACGCAGAATCCAAAGCTAAAAGTCGCCGGCTTCGAAGCTCCCAATTGTCTTCCGCTGGAGATCACGGAATTCGTGCAGGAGGCCGTCGACGGCGGGAGGAAGACGTTCAGCCTCGGTCTGAGAGTCTTCACGCCGAAGGGCGCGACGCCCGATCCTCACGGATACGGACACACGATGAACTTCTTTGGACTGGGGAGCGAGAAATCTCCGGTCATCGTCGTCGAATTGACGAAATGATCTGCACGACCATGGCGGTTTAGTCGCCGGCTTGACACCGCTCTTCACGACCGCCGACAATTGCGGCTCGTTTTCAATCGCTGCAGCGCGTTTGCAAGGCGTGCTTGTCCCGCTGGCGTATCTCCCCATGCACATCTCTGTTGTAAACGATGATCCGCTGACGGCTTCGCCTCGCCGCCAAACTGCAGGACGGCGTACGCGGGGTGCTGCTGCGATTGCCGTTATGGTTCGCGTCGTGATCTGCGTCAGTGGGTTAATGTCGACGCCCGGCGCAGCCCGGGGACAGGACCCGTCCTATCCAAAAACGACCTATGTCTATAAGTCCGTCGGCGAGACCCGCATTGAGGTGGATGTGTTTCGCCCGGCGGATGACAAGGTGCGGCCCGTGGTGGTTTGGATTCATGGGGGCGGACTGATTAACGGAAACCGCGCGATGATCCCGGCCCACGTGCGCGACGTCTGTCGCAGCGAGGGTTTCGCACTGGCGTCATTTGATTACCGCTTGGCGCCGGAAGTCCGCTTGCCGGAAATCGCGAAGGACGTCGACGACGCCTTCATCTGGCTACAGGAGCAAGGAAAGCCAAAGCTGAAGATCGATCCCAATCGCTGCATGGTTGCCGGCGAATCGGCCGGCGGATATCTCGCGTTGTTGGTCGGCACGCGTCTAAAACGGCCGCCGCTGGGATTGATCGCGTACTATCCTTTTACGGACATCCGAGACGTGGACACGCCCGCCTATATCGACGAGCAACGCAAAAAGTTTCCCCCCGCGCGTAAGGAAGATGCCTACCGAAGCGTCGGCGGCAAAGTTTTGACCGGTACGTCGGGCGAGCAAGCGCGATCGCGCGATCCCTTTTTCACCTATGTGCTGCAAAACGGATTGTGGTGCGCCGAAGTCGCCGGTTTCCCACCGACGGATCGAAAGCAGCGTGAGTTGTTCAGCCCCGTCGTTAGCGCCAAGCGGAATTTTCCCCCGACGTTGTTGATTCATGGAACCGCCGACAAGATCGTGCCCCACAAGGAATCGGCGGCGATGGCGCAGCACCTAGCGGGACTCGGCGTGCCGCATGAATTGATTTCCGTCCCCCAAGGCGGGCACGGCTTGGGCGGGGCCGACCAACGAGAAATCGATGCCGCCTATGCCCGCGCAGGAGCGTTCCTGCGCCAACGCTTGTCGCCGCGCTGAGGCTGGAACCGGGCCGAGACGGTTCGGCTATGGCTATTGCGCGCCGCTCGCGGCGACGGCGGTGCCGAGGCGGTGTTGCAGCCAGCGGGCCGTCGTTTCGGCGGCTAGGGTGCGACCGGCGGCGTTCCAGTCGGGCGACGACGCTTCGTAGAGCACCGTGCCCGCCGAGCGGAACGTCGGCAACAGATCGAGCGTCGCCAACTGCAGGTGGTCGGCGAGGGCCGTGCAGCGGCGCTGCGGCAGGTCGACGTCGAACCGGTCGGACTCGATGCCCGCCCGACGGCGTAAGGCGTCGGCCAGCGCCGGGTTGAGTTGGAATTCGCTCGGCAACAGAATGATGCCGAAGCCGATCTCTCGCTCGCGGCAGCGCTCGACCATGCGGGTCAAGCTCGTCTGCGCGGCCTTCCATCGGCCGACGAGCGCCACGTCGTCGTCGTTGCGGCAGAGGCGAATCGGCGTCGTGCGGCGACGAACGTAGGTTTCGTAATCAAGCGTTTCCGTCAGCCGTCGCAACGCATCGGTCGAATCGCCAACGGAAGTCGCACTGAGCCAGCGGCTCGTCAGTTGCAGCAGCCGAACGTCGAACGGACTCGGCATCTCGGCCGTCGTCGCAACGTCGTCGGCCGGCGACAAACAGAGCAGCACGAAGTGCGGGCGCGACGGAAACACGTCGCTCTTCAATTGCGCGGCGTAGCGACGCGGGTTCCCTTCGGGAAGGCCGAAGTGATTGACGTCGACGCCGGGTAAAAGGCTTTCGAGTTGCACGGCGAGATTCGTCGCGGCGTCACCGGCCAGCGTGGCGCGTCCGCCGAGCAAGGCGATGCGCACTTTGCCGTCGAGCGGTTGATCGTCGAATTCTTCGTCGACGTAACCGAGCGCGTTGACCGTTCGTCCGTTGACGACGGCGCCGCTCGGTAAACGAACCATCTGCGCCGCGAAGCCGACCGGTTGTTCGAAGTAATACTCGGTGACTCGCAGCCCGCTCTCGACGACCGCCAACAGCACGATCGCGGCGGCGCCGACCTTGAGCAGCGTGCGAGCCGGAGCCGGCACTCGGAAGACTGAGCCGCCGCGGCGAGGCCGCGAAGGCTGCCAATGCGAGAACGTAACGCTCGCCATCTCCGCCTCCATTCAGTAGCCCGTTCGGGCCGACCCAAGGGGTCGGTACGACCGAAGTCATGGAGGCGTGCGTCAAAGTTGACGGTCGCGAACGGGGCGCATCCTGCGCAACGTCGCGGATCTTTACACGATCCTCCGCGACGGGTCAATGCAAGTCCCGGGCCAACGGTACCTGCGTGCCCCTCTATTCATCATTATCGTGTGAGGGCAAGCGGATTGATCACCGAGACTTACGAAAATCACGACAAGCCTTTGGCGGATTTACGTCTGTTTCGCCTAACCCGGCCGGCGGCATGATGCCCGGGCAGTCGCCTGCCTCAGGAATAGGCGCTAGTCGCTAGAAATTAGGTACTAGGACGGAGAAAGGCCTGATGTCGCCGCCGCTCCCAACGCCTAGCCTCTAGCGCCTGGCGCCTGGCTTAATCCAGCCAATCCTTGTCCTTCAGCCGGGCCGGAACGTATTCCTCGGTCACGTAGCTGATGTCTTTCGAGATGAGCGACTCGACTTCGAGCTTGAAGCCGTTGGCGAGCATCATGTCGATCTCTTTCTGCCACGGCTTTTTGTCTTTGAACCACGGATACTCCGCGATCTGCTTGGCCCGTTTCACGTCTTGATCATTGAGATTGATTTTGACGCTGTTGGACAATTGGCAGCGCTCGAAATCCTTGCTTCGCAGACCGAGGTAGCGGGCGTCGGGAATGGCCATCCGGGCCGATTCGTGAGCCAGGTTGATCGATCCCTGCTTCAGCACGCTGTAGATGTAGTACCCCCAAGGATCGTTATCCAAGAGGCAATAGACGGGAAGGTCCAATTCGTTGTGCAGGCGATGCAATAGTCGCCGCACGCCGCGCGGGGGCTGTCCGCCGCCGTGCGTGAGAATGCATTTGTGCTCGACCCAAAATTTGTCTTCGTTGAAGCGCCGCCAGACCGTGTCTTTTTCGACATGCAGGATGAACTTGGCCTCGCACTTGCCGAACTGCACGACCTCCGGCTCGCAGATCGACGGAATGTTGTATCCGCCCGAGCCCATGCGGCGGCAATCGATCGTGTCGCCGGAGTCGACGAGCGTGATCGGGCCGACCATCGACCCGGCGTTCTTGGCGTACAAGTGCAGTTCTTCACGCATCGCCTCGAGCGTCACTTCCACGTCTTCGATGATCGTGTCGCTGTCTTCCTGATCGTCGAAGGTTTCTTCCTTAGTTCCTTCGATCGAGTGCTTGAGCATGTAGTAGAGACCCCGCAAGCTCGTGGTCTTCCCCTGCTCGATGAGCCGTTTGCAGCCGCTGCCGACGAGCAGCGTCTGCATATAGGCCTTGGCCTGCGAGAGGTTGAACAGTTCGCGGGTATTCTTCCCTCCCTTCATCTCCAGAAAGCCTTGGGCCTTATTGAAGCGGACATTGGAGAGCGATCGCGAGGGAATATCGAGCGACGGGGCGCGACCGCCGGTCGCGCACTTGGCGACGTCGTCGGCCACGCCGCGAAGCGAGTCCATCGTTTTCTTGTCTTTTGCCGACGTGACGGCGGTTCCACCGGAAGATTTTTTCTTGGCCATGTCCGTGTATTAGAAAATCAAGAGATTGAATTGGTGTTTCAGACGATTACGGGCTCCGCAGGCGTTGCGGTTAACCTTTCCCGCGGCGCGGTTTCTTTTTCGCTGCGGCGGCATCGGCGGCGGCTTCAGCGGGCTTCGGTTCTTGCTCGACGATCAGCACGTTCTTGCCGAAGTCGTCGTCTTGCTCGACGTACTTGCCGCTCTCGTCGATCTTCTTGTCGGCGATTTCCGTCTTGCGCTTGGCCACCTTGAGCAAGGCGTCGTACAGCTTCGAGCGGTCGTGACGGCTATTGATTTCGTTCACCGCCGTCGCCACCTCGCCGAGGTACCGCAAGAAAATGTTGCGGCGTTCCCCTTCTTGTCGCACCTTCAACCGCTTGCGGACGAACATCGCCAACTTGCGACCGACCGCTTGCAGACCGAGGCGGATTTCCTTTTGGATTTCCGGATAGGACGCGACCGCTTCTTTCGATTCGCTGGTGAACGGTACCCAAACGCTCGCCATGTGCACCATCACCGTGACCGGCCCGCTCGGCAACCCGCCCCGCGATTGCGACAGGCCGTAGGCCCGCCAGTTCGTGTTCATGATCATCTGCGTAATCGCGCACGCACCGGGCTGGAACTGCAACGGCACGCGATTGGCAAACCGCATGACGTTCATCGTCTGCCCTTCTTCCAAGTTCACGTTCCGCATCGCCTCGTGGAGCTTCGCGATGTCGTCGCGTTTGAGCTTGCCGGGCGACATCCGCGGACTGTCGAATCCGGCTTCTTGCAGAATCTTGTCGGCCGCTTCGCCCGCGATGCCGCTGAAGCCGTTGATGAGGAATTGCCGCAACGTGCGGGCATCGGTCTCGTTGAGCATTTCGGTCAACGCTTCCAACGACACCTTGACCGCTTGCGAGGAGCCGCCGTAGGCGAGTGCACACTCGATCAGGAACGGATTGCCGCGATAAACCGACGGCGGCCGAGTTTCGGCCACGTAAAATTCCGCCGGCACGACGTGATGCAGGCCTTGCAGCAGTTTCTGCTCGCCGATCGGAATGATGCAGTCGGTCGACGGCGACGGAATCTTGGCCTCTTGCAGGGCCTTATAGAGGTTCTCGCTGTCGTTGCGACCGATGCGGCCCGGGTTCGCGCGGGTGCTGACTTTCGCCGCTTCGCAGACGTCGGCCGCCTTCGACGAACTGACCCTCGAGAAGCTACCCGTGAGAAACTGCGAGATCGTCGTCGCCTTCGTGGCCTGCAGCATCGTCACGAGGTTGCCGAGTTCGATGCCGTACGGATGCGGCAGGATCTCCTTCGGTTCCGGCGGCAGATCGTTGATGGCCCGCGGGTAGTCGAACTCTTTGCCGTCGGGGTCTTTGTAGTGGATCGTGACGTGCGGATTGGCGATCGCCGTTTGTTCCAAGTAGTCATCGACGCTGCCGCGGCCGCGCTGGTACTTCGCTTCCAATTCGATCGTCACGCTCGTGCCGTGATGGGCCGCGGTGCCGTCGCTCGCCGCTTTCCATTCGACGCCGCGTTTCTTGAGGAATTCGGCCCCCTTTTCGCCGAAGGGAATGTCGTCGCCTTCTCCCTTGCCGTTGAGAATCTCCGGCTTGTTCTTCTTCGTGTCGATCTGCAACTCGAAATAGTGCAGGTCGTGCGATTTCCCTTTCTTGCCGATGCAGGAGATGATCTTCACCGGCTTGCCGGTCGTGAGCACGCCGTACATGCCGGCCGCGCTAATGCCGATGCCTTGTTGACCGCGGCTCATCCGCAAGCGGTGGAACTTTGAACCGTAAAGCAGCTTGCCGAAGATGTTCGGGATTTGCGCTTTGACGATGCCCGGACCGTTGTCTTGCACGCCGACCTTGAAACGGTTCTCGCCGGTCGCTTCGATGTGGACCCAAACTTCCGGGAGAATGCCGGCTTCTTCACACGCATCGAGCGAGTTGTCGACCGCTTCCTTGACCGTCGTGAGCAGCGCCTTCCGCGGGTTGTCGAACCCGAGCAGGTGGCGATTCTTGGCAAAGAATTCGGAGACCGAAATGTCGCGTTGGCCCTCGGCCATCTTCTCGGCCGTGGCCCGGCGCTTCGGCGACTTCGGCGTTTCGGCGTGTCCGTTGTTTTCGGCCACGGCGACGGCCACCGGCGCTGCGGCCTTTTCAACCTCGGGGACTTCCTTTTCCTTCGACTTGGCGGCAACGGCGCGCGACGACTTCTTCGCAGTCTGACGTTTCAAAACCGACCTCCGTGATGCGGGCGACGCGAAACTGGCTAAGCTGCGGCGATTATAACGACAGACGGCCCATCTTCCCAAGGGCTGTTCACCGCCCGGCCCCGTTTAGCCGCCGCGTCCACGCGGAGCTTCGCCGCGGCCAACAGTCGGAACGCCGCGAAGACACGGCGGCTAGACCCTCGACGGTCGTTCCGGTTCTACCGTCGATGGCGCCTTTGCCGCGGCTAACACAAACTCTGTCCGCGACCGACGACGACCGCCGAAACCTGTTATCGGGGACCACGGACGGTGCCCGCGTGCGGTTCGAAACCGCCTAATCGGTTTCATCGCGCGATCGTTTGCCTACGGACGAGGAGTGCCTGCCATGTCGTTGAACCGCTTCGTTCGCGCGACGCTCGTCGCCGTGACGCTGGTTGCCGGGCTGGTCGCCGCGAAGGTGCAAGCCGACCCGAACTATTACGTGGAACCGTCGATCGGCGCCGGCGCACAGATGTATCCTTCGCCCCGCCCCGTTCCGCTTTGGGTCGGCCGTACGTACTACACGTACCAAGGCCTCTACCCGCACGAACACCTCTATCCGCACATGCGGACGTACTATCGCGGCAAAGGCCCGTGGGGCATCGTCCCGGTGAACAAGACGCACATTCTTTACTGGTAACAATCGCCGAATACGCGAAGGATCCTTCCGATGAAACGCTCGTGGTTGCGCGGCCTGTTGTTCGTGGCGACGTTGTTTGCCGGCGCGTATGGTGCGACGGCGGAAGCCGGCGGATGGGCTCGCCGGTATGCCGCGCAATACCCGTGGCACTACAACTACTACGATCCGGCATGGACGCCGCAACCGCACGCGTTGGTCGTGCCGCCGACGACGTGCCGCCACGTGGAATACAACTGGGGCGTCACGGGAACGGAACTCCAACGCATTCCGCACCAGTACCAACAAGGCTTCGGCGGCGGAAGTTCCAGCGGGGGCTACTACGCTCCGGCGCCGGTGCAGCCGACCAGCACGAACCAAATGGGCGTGTACTACATCCGCGGCCCGTGGTAGTACTTAGTCGTTCTGCTTGATTCGCGATTCCAACGTGCGAATCGCCTCGCGATAGACGTCGAGCACTCGTGCGCGCTCCGCGTCGTCGGCGAACTGACCGTCCTTGGTGATCACTTCGGGCGCCGCCTTTAGCTCGGCAAGCAACGTCTCGGCCGTTGCGCGATCGAAAATCTTTTTTCCGCCGAACTCGACGTAAATCGGGCTCGTGTGGGCGAACAAAGGTTGGTCGAGTTCGTTCTTCATCTGGTCCTGGTCGGGAATACGCAGCGCGTACCAGCCCGGTTCGTTCGCAGTGAGTATCGTGTCAATTTCCGCCACGAAACGACCATCGCTGGTTCTTGATTCCGCGCGCGACACGACTTCCCCGTTGCGAACGAGTTCGATGCCTTTGAAATCAAGCCGACCTGCGCCCGACGCACGAACACGAAGCGGCTTAGGACCGTCGAGCTTTACGACGTCTCCCGGCGTATGACCGTCGATCGTCAACGTCAGCAGCGGCCCATTGGTGATGAACGTCCGCCCTGCTTCGAGTTCTTTGAGCCACGCCGACGGCGTCAGTGCACCCTCCAACGGCACGTAGACTCGCGAGAAGTCGTAGACGAACCAGTCGGTGCCGGTCGAGAACGGCACGCGGAGGCCCAGGTTTAAGTAGCGATAATACGTTTCGTCGTAGCTGCCGTGATGCTGCCCGCCATCGTGAATATTCTGCGCCTGCAACCGTTCGGCCAACCAGTTCGGCACGTCTTCCAGACCGAAACGATTGTGACACCAGATGACCGTCGCACCGTCGGCCCGTGCCGCCTCGATACCCTCCTTGAGCGGCCGGCCGTCGGTCCCTTCCTTCATGATGCCGGGTCCAATACTCACGGGCTGGATCAGCTTTTGGATGTTCAGGAACATCACGTGCCCGTAGCCTTGCCCGCCAGCGCCGAAGTTATGGCGATGCTCTTCGCCGTTGCCGAACTGCACGTTGGGCGTCGACAACCGTGCCAGGTCGGCCGTCGTCAACACGTTCGACGTGTAATCGCGCTCCTCGATCGCCCGTCGCAAATACGAAACGAACACGAGTTCCAGGCCATCGGTCTGCGGCACAAGCCGCAGGTAGCGATCCATCTCGGCGATACTCAGGCCGCGGAGATGGAGATGGGTATTCCCGGCGCGGAGGCCCAAATACTTTGCATCGGTGAACCGTTCTAGTCGCAACGTGACCGTCGTCGTTGAGCCGTCGGAAAGATCGACGACCCTTTCTGCCCGTTCCGTCTCCAAGCCGTGAATTGCCTCGATCCTGAGCGTACGGCGCGGCAAGCGGAGATTCGTTTCAGCGTCGAGGGAGAACCAATTCGCGGCGCGATGAATTTCGTTCGGCAGGCGAATTGCCTTGCCGTCGTCGACGTTCGTGATCCGCACGAGCGCCGGGATCGGCGAGTCGTCGGCACTGTCGATCAATTTCAATTTCAACGTGGCGGCGTCTTCATCCTTCAGCTTTTCGACGGTCGGGTCGGCCTGGGCCAGCGCTCGGCGTTCAATCTCCACGCGTCGTTGTTCGGCCGAAAGCCGCGTCTCGTCATGAGCGGCGGTTGTCGTGATCAGTGCAATGAACGGGAGGGCGAGGCTCCCGCCGAGCCGCCAAACGGATCGTCTCATTTTCGCTCCAGCAACGTTCGCAGGTGCACGGCGACCGAGTCGGCCAGCCGATCCACGTTGTAACCCCCTTCGAGCACGCACACCATTTTGCCTCCCGCATACTCGTCGGCAACGGCGACGACGCGCTTCGTCAACTCGATGTAGTCGTCCGTCTCCAAACCGAGCGAGCCGATCGGGTCTTCCTTGTGGGCATCGAAGCCGGCGCTGACCAACACCAACTGCGGCTTCACCCGCGCCGCGAGCGCGTCGAGCCCGGCCTGAAAGAGCTCGAAGTACTTCGAACGCGGCGTTCCAAAAGCGACCGGCACGTTGACGGTCGTACCGAGTCCGCGACCGCGACCCGTTTCGTCGGCCGCACCGGTGCCGGGATAAAACGGATAGCGATGAATGGAATAGAAACCGATTTGCGGGTCTTCGTAGAACTCATCCTGCGTACCGTTGCCGTGGTGAACGTCCCAGTCGATGATCAGGACTCGATCAAGTTGATGTTCGGCAACGGCCGTTCGCGCGGCGATCGCAATTTGGTTGAACAAGCAGAAGCCCATCGGCGCATTCTTCAGCGCATGGTGGCCCGGCGGGCGACCGAGACAGAGCGCCGATTTATCTTCTCCTTTCATCACGCGGTCGACGGCGTCGCACGCCGCCCCGGCCGCAAGGAGCGCCGCGTCGTACGATCCCGCGGAGACGATCGTGTCTTGCTCGATGTAACCGTATTTCCCGGCGGCGATCGTGTCGCGAACCTTCTCGACGTACTCGCGGCCGTGGCACCGCTGCAATCGTTCCATCGAAACCGGCTTCACGGCCGGTTGCACGCAGCGCGCGTCGAGCTTCTCCGCGGCCAGCTTCGCCGTGACGGCTCGCAATCGGCCCGGCTTCTCGGGATGGGAACCGGTTTCATGCTGGAGAAACCGCGGATCGGTGTAGAGCAGCGTCATTTGGTCTTCCTTGTTCGGCCCCGGACGGGCCCGCGCGAAATCCGTTCCAATGCACGTCGCCTGCGACGCGGCTACGTCACGATTCAACTAGCCACGGTTCTACCATACGGCGCGGCGGCGCGTTAGTTTAGCGGACCAGCAACGCCCACGCCCAGGAGACCTCGCCATGCGCCGCACTTTGCCATTCGCCGTCGTCGTCGCTCTGGTGCTCGCCTTGATCGGCTACTCGGCCGGTCGCGCCGAACGTTTCAAGGCGGGCGGACTTCCCGGAGCGCGACCGGTCATCGACGCCGCAGAGTATCCCTCGTTGCAGGCGGCCCTGGATGCAGTCCCGTCGGAAGGGGGCGTCGTCCGACTCCCGCCGGGCACGTTCGAGATCACGACGCCGCTGCTGCTGACCAAAGGCGACGTACTGATCCAAGGGTCCGGCGCAGCGACGCACATCGTCAATAAAAACAAGTCCGGCGAATCGGCGCTGATCGTCCGCCATCCCAACTACGATCCCGCCAAGCGCGATCGCAAGCTCAACCTATGGCGCGTCCAATTGAGCGACTTCCGCATCACCGGCAGCGCCGAAAGCGGCCACGGCATCGAAGCGACGTTCATCAACGAGATCTATCTCGAAGGCGTGACCGTCAGTTATCACGGCAAGCACGGGGTCTTGCTGGACAACTGCTATGAAGACCCGCGGGTCAACGATTGCTTGATCACTTACAACAAGCAAACGGGCTTAGAGATTCTCGGTTGCCATGACATTGTCGTCTGCGGCAACCATTTCGAAGAGAACCTCGACGCCCTCCGCTGTTTCGACGGCTACAACCTCTGCATGACCGGCAACAACGTCGACGATCATCTGCGGCACGGCGTCGTCATCGAAAACACCTACGGCTCCGTCGTCTCCGGCAACATGATCGAAGAGTGCAACGACACGGGCATCATTCTCGATCGCGACTGTTACGGCATCACCCTCAGTGCAAACGTTATCGCCCACGAGATGAAGTGCGGCATCGATCTTCGCGACGCGCACGGTTGCGCCGTCACCGGCAACAGTTTTCCGTTGGTGCACGATCGGGGCGTGGTGATCGGGAAGAACAGCGGACGGATTCCGGTCGTCGGCAACGCCTTCGGCGATTCGTATCTCGGCGACGGCAAAACCCGCCGCCCGCCGCAAGACGACCCCGCCGGCGGGCTGATCGTGGACGGGGCGAAGGACGTCGTCGCCGTGGCGAACACGTTCACCGGCCTCTCGACCGTCGCGGTCGACCAACCGACCGAAGGAGAAAACATCGTCGTCGAACTCAACATCGACGTCGACAACGGCGCAAAGGTTGTGAAGTAGTGACATGAATTCAAGCATCTCGCAAAGACGCGGAGACGCAAAGGAGAGAAAGAAGAGGAAACTGTGATCACCATGTTTCCCTTCGTCTCTTTGCGACTCTGCGTCTTGGCGAGATCCCTTTCCGACAAAGGAACGCGTATGTCTTTCCGTTTAATTGCCGCTTGGCTCTTGATCTCTTCGACAACGTGTCTCGCCGCGGAGGCGCGGAATACCGGGCCGTGGAAGATGGACGAACTCCAACTGCCGGTCGGCGGTGAGTTCACGGCCGGGCCCGGACTCGTGCAGGAAGTTTGGTACGACAACGTCCCGTACAAAGGCAAACCGACGAAGGTCTTCGCTTATTACGGCGTGCCGACCGGCGACGGGCCGTTCCCCGCGATGTTGTGCGTTCACGGCGGCGGCGGGAAAGCGTTTCGCGAATGGGCCGACCTTTGGGCCAAGCGCGGATACGTCGCGCTCGCCATGGACCTGGCGGGCAAAGGGCCCGACGGCATGCGACACGCCAACGCCGGTCCTGATCAAGGGGACGTCGACAAGTTCGGCGACTTCACCCTCGAAACCGTCGGCGACATGTGGACTTATCACGCCGTCGCGGCCGTCGTTCGCGGGCACTCCTTGCTCGCGTCGCGCCCCGAGGTCGACCGCAATCGCATCGGCATTACCGGGATCAGTTGGGGCGGGTACCTAACCTGCATCGTCGCAGGCATCGACGATCGTTTGAAGTGCGCCGTGCCGGTTTACGGTTGCGGATTCCTCGGCGACAACAGTACCTGGGTCGATCGTCTCGCCAAGATGCCTGAGGCGCAAAGCAAACTGTGGCTCGACAAGTTCGACCCTTCGAAGTATCTCGACGGCGCGACTTGTCCCATGTTGTTCGTCAACGGCACCAACGACTTCGCCTATCCGCTCGACAGTTACCAGAAGTCGTATCGCTTGCCGCAAGGACCGGTCACGCTCTGCGTGCGCGTGCGCATGCCGCACGGACACTCGCAAGGTTGGGCGCCGACGGAGATCGGCGCGTTTGTCGATAGCATTCTCAAAGAGGACAAGCCGTTGGCGAAGATCGGTGCGCCGACGGTCGTCGAAGGGAACGCGTCGGCGACGTTCGCGTCGCGAACCTCAATCGAAAGCGGCGAGTTGCACTACGCGGTAGCGACCGGCCCCTGGCAACGCCGCGAATGGAAATCGATCCCCGCCATCGTCGAACGCGGCAAGGTGCGAGCCCTGCTCCCCGCGGCTCGGCCGATTGTCTATTTCCTATCGATCACCGACGACCGCGGCAGCTACGTCAGTTCGCCGCATTCGGAACTGCTGAAATGATCGGAATGAATTCAATTTTTCCCGCCGGAAGCGGATGCAAACCGCATCTGGTTCGGCTATCGTGATTGGTCTGACCTCTTAACCCGATGCCGTTCTAGGAACGACGTCGCCCGCCTCATTCGGATGTTTCTCATGCGTCACGCTCGTTTCGCTCTGCGCCTCGTCGCCGCCGCCCTGTTGTTCTCATCGTTCGCCGTTTCGCCGGCGTTCGCCGGTTTGGAACTCAAGAAAGGCGATCGCATCTCGATCATCGGCAACACGCTAGCCGATCGGATGCAGCATTTCGGCTGGCTCGAAACGTACCTGCAAGCCCGCCATCCCGAGCATGAGCTGGTCATCCGCAACCTCGGCTTCTCGGCCGACACGCTGACGGTGCGATTGCGGAGCGCGAGCTTCGGCACGCCCGACGAGTGGCTGACGAAGATGCAGACCAAGGTCGTGCTAGCCTTCTTCGGCTACAACGAGTCGTTCGCCGGCGAAGCGGGCCTGCCGCAATTCAAAAAAGACCTCGAAGACTTCCTTAAGCACACGCTCGAACAAAAGTACGACGGCGCGAACCCGCCGCGGATCGTGTTGTTCTCACCGATCGCACACGAGCCGCCGGCCGACGGCGAGCGCAACCTGCCCGACGCCGCGCCGAACAACGAACGTCTCAAGCGATATACCGCAGCGATGGGCGAAGTCGCCGCGCAGTTCGCCGACCGCGGCGTCACGTTCATCGACATCTTCGAACCGTCGCTCGAAGCCTTCTTCCGGTCGGAACGTTACACGATCAACGGCATTCACCTGAACGAAGCGGGCGACTCGACCGTCAGTCACATCATTCAGGAGCGTCTGTTCGGCGAAGGCCGTTTTAGCCTGGAAACGCTCGAAAAGATCCGCGCCGTCGTACTCGACAAGAACTTCCACTGGTACGAGCGCTATCGCACGACCGACGGCTTCTCGATCTACGGCGGTCGCGCCGACACGCCGAAAGACGGCCTCACGAATCGTCCGGTGATGGCCCGCGAGATGGAAGTGCTCGACGTCATGACGGCCAACCGCGATCGCGCGATTTGGGCCGCCGCCCAAGGTAAGCCGTACAAGGTTGACGACTCGAACACCCCCGAGTTCATCAAGTTCCCGACGAATCGACCCGGCCCGAACCCCGACGGCAGTTACCCGTTCCACACCGGTGAAGAAGCCTTGAAGTACATGACCGTCGGCAAGGGCCTGAAGGTCCAACTTTTCGCCGACGAAACGATGTTCCCCGAGATCATTAACCCGGTGCAGATGGCGTTCGACGTAAAGGGTCGCCTCTGGGTCGCCGTGTGGCCGAGCTATCCGCACTGGAAGCCGAAAGACCCGATGGCCGACAAGTTGCTGATCTTGGAAGACACGGATGGCGACGGCCGCGCCGACAAATGCACGACGTTCGCCGGCGATCTGCATAATCCGACCGGCTTCGAATTCTGGAACGGCGGCGTACTCGTCGCCAAGGCGCCGGAGCTGATGTTCCTCAAAGACACCGACGGCGACGAAAAGTACGACGTTCGCGAAATGCTCGTCCACGGCCTCGACACGGCCGACACGCATCACACGTCGAACAGTTTCGCTTTCGATCCGGGAGGCTCCGTTTACTTCCAAGAAGGAACGTTCCACAACACGCAGGTCGAATCGCCTTGGGGTCCGCCCCGCCGCGTTCAGAACGGTGCGGTCTTTCGATACGAACCTCGCACACAAAGATTCGACGTCTATGTGTCGCACCCATTCGCCAATCCGCACGGCCATGCGTTCGATCGCTGGGGTCAAGACATCGTGATCGACGGCACCGGCGCGGCGCCGTACGACGCGGCCCTGTTCTCCGGCTACATCGAGTTCCCGACGAAACACAATCGTCCGCCGACCGTCTATCAACAGCGGACCCGCCCCTGCCCGGGCCTCGAAGTTCTTTCGAGCAACCACTTCCCCGAAGAGTTCCAACAGAACTTGCTGGTGCCGAACGTGATCGGCTTCCAAGGCATCTTGCGTTACAAGGTGAAGCAAGACGGATCAAGCTATGGCGCCGATGAGCTCGAGCCGATCGTCTTCTCGAGCGATCCGAACTTCCGCCCGACCGACGTCGAAATCGCCGCCGACGGGTCGATGTACTTCGTCGATTGGCAGAATCCGCTGATCGGCCACCTGCAGCACAACCTCCGCGATCCGAACCGCGACAAGACGCACGGCCGCATCTACCGCATCACATACGAAGGCCGACCGTTGTCGACGCCGAAAAAAGTCGCTGGCGCGTCGATCGAAGAGCTCGTGAAGTTGCTCGCTGAACCGGAAGACCGAGTTCGCCTTCGTGCGAAGGCCGAACTGAGCGCGAAGCCGAGCGACGCCGTCGTCGCCGCGGTGCAAAAGTGGATCGGCACGCTCGATAAGAATGCCGCCGACTACGAACATCACTTAATGGAAGCCCTTTGGGTTCATCAGCATCACAACTACGTCAACACCGAGCTCATGAAGCGGATGTTGGCGTCGTCCGACTGGCACGCCCGGGCCGCGACGGTTCGGATTCTCGTCAACTGGCGCGATCGGGTCCCCGACGCGATCGACCTTTTGCGCAAGGCGGCGGCCGACGAACATCCGCGCGTGCGGCTCGAAGCGGTTCGCGCGGCGTCGTTCTTCACCGAACCTGCGGCGGTCGAAATCGTCGCCGTGGCCGACGAGTACCCGGTCGACCGGTTCCACGCCTTCCTCCGTGGTGAAACGCTCCGCACGCTCGATCCGATTTGGAAGGGCGAACTCACCGCCGGTCGCCGCATTCCGACGGTCACCGACGCGGGCCAACGCTTCCTGCTGCGGAACATGCCGTTGGACATGTTGCGAGCCGAGAAGCCGTCGGCCCACGTTTGTCGTGAATTGCTGTTGCGATCGGGGCTCCGCGACGAAGAGCGCCGTGCGCACCTCACGCAATTGGCGAACTTTGAAAAGAAGGAAGAACTGCCGCTGCTGCTCGACGCGATTCGCGCGATCGATTCGGACGAAGACGACCGCGACGAGTCGATCGTGTTCGACTTGGTCCGCCTGTTGAACGGCCGCCCGGCCGATGAGTTGGCGAAGGTCCGCGGCGATTTGGAAACGCTGGCCCTGAAGGCTAAACAAGGCGCTATTCGCCAAGTCGGTTTCATCGCTCTGATGAACGTCGATCAGTCGGTCGAAAAGACTTGGACTTTGGCGAACACGAAGGTCGGCGCACTTCGCGACCTGCTCACCGCCGTACCGCTCACGCGCGACGCGACGCTCCGAACCGAGCTCTATCCGAAAATCGTGCCGCTCGTCGAAGCCGTACCGAAGGCGCTCGATAAGCAGGGCGTGCCCGACGGCGTCGCGGGTCGTTACGTCCGCATCGAACTGCCGGGAAAAGGCACGCTCACGCTGGCCGAAGTCGAAGTGATGAGCGAAGGGCAAAACATCGCTCGCAAGGGGAAAGCGTCGCAACGGAACACGTCGCACGGCGGCGACGCCGCGCGGGCCATCGACGGCAAGAAGAGCGGCAACTGGGGCGACGGCGGACAGACCCACACCGAGGAAAACACGAGCAAGCCGTGGTGGGAAGTCGATCTCGGGCGAACCGTGCCGATCAGTTCGATCACGATTTACAACCGCACCGACGGCGGTCTCGGCAAACGGCTCGACCAATTTAAGCTTTCCGTCCTCGACGACCTCAAGAAGGACGTCGTCGTGAAGGACAAGAATCCCGCGCCGAAAGAAAAGGCCGAATTCAAGTTCGCCGACGAAGACCCGCGCCGCGTGCTGCGTCATGCGGCCATGACGGCGCTGGCCTCCGTGCGCGGCAAGGAAGTTGAAGCATTCGCGCTGATCGCGCCGTTTGTGTCGGTCGAAGCCGATCGGGCCGCGGCCGTGCGGGCATTGCAGAAGTTACCGCAAAAGACCTGGCCGAAAGAACAAGCCGAGCCGCTCGTGAAGACCACGCTGGCGGCGATCGTCGCCACGCCCACCGAGGCCCGCACGGGCGACGACGCGCTCGACCTGTTTGAGTTCGCCGAAGGCTTGGCGGCGCTGTTGCCCGCCGAGCGCGGCAAGCAGATCCGCGCCGAACTCGGCGAACTCGGCGTCCGCGTCATTCGCGTCGGCACCTTGCTTGAGCGGATGTCGTACGACAAGGACGTCTACGTCGTGCGGGCCGGCAAACCGGTCGAAATCGTTTTCTCAAACGACGATATGATGCCGCACAACCTCGTGATCGCGCAGCCCGGCTCGCTGGAAGAACTCGGCATGTTGGCCGAGTCGCTGGCGCAGAACCCCGAGCATCAGAAGCGCGATTACGTGCCGCAGTCGAAGCAGATTCTGCTGAAGAGCAAACTGTTGCAACCGCGCGACGTGCAGAAGCTCAGCTTCACCGCGCCGAAGAAGGCGGGCGTTTATCCGATCGTTTGCACGTATCCCGGCCACTGGCGGCGGATGTACGCGGCGCTCTACGTCGTCGACGATCTCGATGGTTACCTCGCGGCACCGGAGGCGTATCTAGCGTCGAACCCCGTGGAGATTAAGGACGAACTGCTGGCCGATCGCCGCCCGCGGACGGAATGGAAGTTCGAGGACCTTGCCGAGGCGGTGGCTCATTTGAGCAGTGCTGCGGAAGGGGGACGTTCCTACGGCACCGGCAAGCAAATGTTTCAAACCGGCGCGTGCGTTGCGTGTCATAAACTCGATAACGTCGGCAACGCGTTCGGGCCGGACCTCACGAAGCTCGATCCGAAGTGGGGCCCGAGCGAGATTCTCAAGGAGCTGCTCGACCCGTCGGCGCGGATCAACGAAAAATTTCAGACCTACGCGTTCGTGCTCGACTCGGGCAAGGTGGTCACGGGTCTGATCATCGACGATAAGCCCGACACGCTGACCGTAATCGAAAATCCGCTGGCCAAATCGCCGCCGGTGACGATCAAGAAGTCGGAGATTGAGGAGAAGCAGAAACAAGCGACGTCGATCATGCCGAAGGGCCTGCTCGACAAGCTGACTCGCGATGAGATTCTCGACCTCGTGGCGTTCCTAACGTCGCGCGGCGACAAGAACCACACGATCTTCAAGGGCGGGCATTCGCACTAACGCAATCGTTCGGCAACGTGCGGTAGCAGCTTGCGCCAAACTTCGATCGCCGAGCGCGAGGCGTCGTCGCCCGCCAATGGAACGTAGCGGACGTCGACGCGGTTGAAATCGCCCGGCAAGCGGCCGTATTTTACTTCGTCCGATAACGGGCCGTTTGCACCGACCGTGATGTAGAACGCGTCGTGCTCGGCGACCGGCTTGTCGTTCGGCGCCAGCCGTAGTTTTCGCAAGAACAACTCGCGGAACAATTCCTTCGCCGTGTACTCCGCGGGATTCACGAGCGTCAATCGCTCGGCGATCAAGGGTCGCAGCGACTGGTCGCCGCGCAGCTTCAAAAGTTCGCGTTCGATCGACGTGGCGACAAGCGGATAATGCGTGCAGCCGAGGACGACGGTCGAAATGGGCCGTGCGCCGCCCGTGCGACGATGCTCCTCGACCAACGCGACGACGTCCGCACGAATGCAGTCGTCGACCGCGCCGCCCGATTCGATCGCCGCGGCGAGTCCGAGACTGCCGAACTGACAAACGGCCGGCGCTTGTAGACCCTGTTGCCCGGCGAGCGTCGCGATGGTTCGCGGGTAGGCACCGCTGGCACAGGTGCCGACGGTCGCCAGGACGGCGGCGGTCGAGGCTTGCGTGTCGGTGCGGAGGGCGTCGATCACGCCCCGCCCGCCGGCCTCGACGACGCCGACCACCGGGATCAGCACGTTCCATTTCGCGAGCGCCGCGCGAAGATCATCGAGCCCATAGGCCGTCGCCGTATTGCAGGCGATGACGATCGCTTTCACCGGAGGCTTCTCTCCGTCGGCGAATTTGTCACCCAGCAAAAACAAACCGTCGCGAACGATCAACTCGCGCAAAAAGTCGACCTTGCCGACCGACGAGTAGTTGCCGTACGGCATGTTCGCCTGGTCGCCCAAATACACAAACCGTTCGCCGGCGAAGTCGGGTACGCCGTCGGCACCGGGCTTGCCGGTCGCGTTATCGTGCTCGTCGAGCTTCAGAATCGCTTCGAGCACCGTGAGCCCACCAATGCCCGAATCGAACACGCCGATCGGGAGCGATCGCAGATCGCCGCCGTAACGGTCCCAAGGAACCGACGCGACGGCGGACGGTCCACGATTGGCCGCGACGTGGTGGATGATCGCGGGAAGGTCGGCGGCGGCGCAGATCCCGCACAGAGAACAAACAACCAGAGATTGAACGATGGTGCGTGCGGACATGAATTGCCTCGAGTTCGTCCTGCCGTGAGCGAGTTCGTCAGTATAAAATCTCATGATGGTCGCAACGATACGCCCGCCGGCTCAATATGATCTTTTTCCCGTGGCGTTTTTGCCGTGGCTGGCCGTCGGCTGCGTGTTGTTATGGGCATTAATCAGGCTTCGGGAGACGACGCTGGCATGGCCGATCGTCTGGTGCGTTGCCGGTTGGTGCGTATTTTCCTTTGCGCTTCTCGCGTCGCCGCATTGGGCAACGGATTTCCCCGACTATGTCGCATCGGTAACGTTGATCACCCCGACACTTGCCGTCCTCGGCGCCAAGCGACCGCAAAACGGCGCCTGGCAGTTCATTGTTATCACTCTCGTCGGCGTTTTACTATTTCCCGTCTTGAAAGGTTACGCATTCGGCGACTATCGCACACAAGTTCCCGTGTTGTTCCGCTGGCTGATTGCCGCTCACATCTTCATCGGAATCGTCAATTACTTACCGACGCGCTACGCATTACCCGTCTCTTTTTTTGGCATCGCTCAATACTTTATCTGCCGACGATACCTTCCCTTCAGCGACGGTCCGCATTGGAATGACTATCGGTATGCGTGGCCGTGCCTGATCGTCGCCATTCTGTGGGCCGGATGGAGCGCCGAGTTCGATCGCGCAGCAGTCGCGGCACCGAGTCTCAATCGCCTCTGGCTCGATTTTCGCGACGCCTACGGGCTCGTGTGGGGCCTGCGCGTCGCGGAACGTTTGAACGTTTCGGCAACGAAGCATGGCTGGCCCGTCGAATTCAAGTGGGGTGGGATCGTTATGAAGACAGAGAGCGGCGAGTTGCCGGCCGACGTCGAACATCGCGTCGAGCGGGAGTTGCGGTCGATGCTGCGACGGTTTGTGTCGCACGATTGGATCGCGCGGCGATTGCACGATGTTTCCGCGTCGTCGAGCACTGCCGGCGGCGCCGGCGGTGGGAATTGACATTTACGCAACGCCGCGGGCTCGGCATCATTCCCGCCCCTTCGACCTGAAGGGTCGGTACGCATGGGGGCGACGCTCGGCATGGATGCCGCGCGACGGTACGCGACGTAACTGTTCACGACGAATCCAGGGAAGGATTCCGCATGACGATTCTCCAGGCGGCCTTGGCCGTTTGCGCTCTCGCTGCGCCGGCCGCCTTTCCAGCACATTGGGATCCTAAGCTTAGAATTCCACGTGGACAAGTTGTCGC
>JADMIO011683255.1_pt1 | contig 82858 bp, 63 predicted proteins | sample 8958161 | NCBI WGS metagenome assembly JADMIO01 (sample SAMN16585339, study PRJNA669376) | soil metagenome | isolation source: Crop rotation soil | place: USA: Cullars Rotation, Alabama | collected 2011
TGCTCAACCGCAGGGAGCGGACGGCGTCGGACAGACCACAGGTGACTTCTACCAAGCCGTGGGAGTAACTCAGGAGCAAGACTCGATCCCTATCCTGAACGGCGCGTTCGAATTTACAGTCGTCAACAACTTCAGGCTTATCGGACAAAAGACTGACAACAACTTACAAGTGCATCAGAACATACATGTGACGATTGATGCGAATGGTAATGTCACGACGGTCATAGACAATACAAGGGTAGACTGCAACTAGTAGTGGTTAAGCTCCGGGTCTGGTGCGAGGCCCGGGGCTTTGATTCGTCAAATCAGCCTTCGCCTCAGTAGGTCCATCGCTGCTTGCGTCGAGCGCCAGCGGATCAGATTTCGATCACCTGGAACTTTCAGTCTTCGATGCTCAGTTCCAGCCTCTGAAGAGATGGCGATGAACACTGTTCCGACAGGCTTATCTTCAGTACCGCCGTCTGGTCCCGCAATTCCAGTGATTGACAACGCGAAGTCAGTCGCTGCGCGATTTCGCATGCCTTCCGACATTGCTTCAGCAACTGGCCCACTGACCGCGCCGTGCTCCAATAGCAAAATCGGTTCGACACCCAATAGACGTGTTTTCGACTCGTTGGAATATGTAACAACACCTTCGATGAAGTACTTTGATGAACCTGGTACTTCCGTTATACGTTGCGCCAGCAAACCACCTGTACAACTTTCAGCAACGGCCAGCGTGTAACCACCGACCGCAAGCTTTAGTCCAATAACCTCCTCCATCTTCTCGCCGCGGAACGCGAAGATTGCATTGCCGAGTTGTTCCTCAATTTCGAGAACGACCCGATCCAACAACTGATTCGCTTCATCCTCAATTCGACCATGGGCGGTCAGGTGGATTTCGATCTCGCTTTGATTGAACAGAATCGTTGTTTGCGGATTTTCGTACTTTGTGTAAACAGGTGCGATCTTCTCATCAACCGCTGATTCACCCATGCCAGCGACGCGCAACATCCGCCGGACAACTCGCACACTCCCAGATCTTTGCTCCAGCTTTGAAACGACGTGATTGCTAAACATCGGCTGCATTTCTCTTGGCGGACCAGGCAAGAGAATGATCGCGGTGCCATTGTGTTCCAGAAACATACCCGGTGCGGTACCGTTTGGATTTGGCAACACCTCAGCATCCTCGATGACCATGGCTTGTCTTGAATTCCGCTCTGGCATCGTTACCCCAAAGCTTTGAAACCGTTGCCTGATTTCGGCGAGCACGTTTTCATCAAGCAAGAGACGCCTGCCGAGTGCCCGTGCGGTTATCTTTCGGGTGATGTCATCTTCGGTAGGCCCCAGACCACCGGTGGTGATTACGACTTTTGAGCGCCGGGTTGCGTCTTTGATTGCTTCTTCGAGGCGGGCATCGTCATCACCGACGATTGTTTTGAGTTTGACTTCGATACCAAGCCGGTTGAGTTGTTCGGTGAGCCAGAGGCTGTTGGTATCAGTTCGATCGGGCGCTAACAATTCCGATCCGATAGCAATGATTTCGGCTGTTAGTGTTTCAAACAAATGAACTGAGATCGAACTAGTTAGTAGGGGATTGATCGTCCTGATAAATATCTTTCAAGAGATCGGTAATCGGCGGCGGTGCCGTCCGCGTAGTTGCGGGCTTCGTTTCGAGCTTCGTTTGCTGATCACTCGTCGCGTTGAGCTTCAATGCCTTGCGACTCTCGGTCAGCATCGTGAATGCCTGGCGGCGACGCATGCGCTCGAGAGATCTAATCGCGCCAAGTGTCTCCGGAGCCAGTGAAGGTTCCATCTCAATCTTCCTCAGCAACGTGACATATCGTCTTAACTGAGGGGACGCCATATCGCGATTGCGTTCATTGAAGTGTTCATCTTCAACGATGGTTGAAAGATACTCCACCGCTGAAGCATTGTTTCCAATTGAGTGATGCAGAGCGCCGAGGGTGAACAAGTGAATTGGGGGTGGATCGGGTAGCCCTTCCAGAACGAATTCGCCTTGCTCGATGACTTCACCAACTTCAAAGCCATACCACCGTCGCTCCTCGTCACGGAGAATTGACTCAGCCGTAACAAAAAAATCGAACAGTCGCTCCACCTCGCGATTCTGCGTTCGTCTCGTCACCAGAAATACAACGAGCACAACTCCGGAGACGAACATCATCACGATCGGCGCCACTCCCGCGCCGTAAAGCATCGTAACTATCACAACTACTGCAATGATTTTTTGCGCGAATCGCCTGTTACCTGCCTTCATAACACCTCACTGCTTTCCGAGGTGTGCAATTACTGCACTCCCTGCCTGCTCTGTTGAAAGATCACCACCAAGATCACTGGTCGTCTCGTTTGCGGAAACGGCCGCACGAACAGCAACTTCAATCGCGTCACTCTCTTTTTGGAAGCCGAGGTATTCTAACATCATCGCTGAAGTCAGAATAGCACCTATCGGATTAGCGATTCCTCGCCCTGCTAACGGTGGAGCACTGCCGTGTACTGGTTCGAATAAGGAGACGCGGCCGGGATGGATGTTTCCCGATGCAGCGAGTCCAAGACCTCCTTGAATGGCTGCACCAAGATCCGTCAGGATGTCGCCGAAGAGATTGTTGCTGACGATTACGTCGTACTGCCCCGGGTCGAGCACCATAAACATCGCCATCGCGTCTACGTATTGATGATTTGCTTTGATGTGTGAATATCCAGCAGCGACCTCCTTAAAGACTCTTTGCCAAAGATCGCCGCCGAACCTCTGCACGTTGGATTTGTCGGCCATCGTCACACTATTGCGCTGATTGTTTTCTGCATACTCAAAAGCAGCCACGATGATTCGCTCAACGCCGTGACGAGTGTTGATTTCTTCCTGAAGCGCAACTTCGTTGTCGGTGCCTCTTTTCAGAAATCCGCCCGCTCCGCAATACGCACCTTCGGTGTTTTCTCTGAACACTACGAAGTCGACATCCTCGACTTTTCGATTTCGAAGTGGAGTAAGTCGCTCGTGTAACAGACGGACGGGCCTGAGATTTATATAAAGATCCAGACCGCGACGCATTCCGAGGAGGATGTCTTCGGCATGTTTGTTTGACGGGATTCGAGGATCACCGAAAGCTCCGGCAAGGATGGCGTCAAAATCACTTGACAACATCTCGAGTGCGCCTTCAGGAAGGCTAACACCCTCTTTCAAAAACTTATCGGCGCCCCAATCGAAGTGGACGAATTCGAGTTTTAGCTCATTTGTGGATTGAAAATGCCGAAGCACGCGGACCGCTTGATTTATCACCTCGGGCCCGATGCCGTCTCCAGGAATGACTGCGATCTTTTTCATAGTGTCCGATAAACTTCAGTTTGTCGTGACCTGGTTAAGGGATCGCTTCGATTTCAGCAGACGTGTCGGTCATGCCACGACAAACTGAAGTTTATCGGACATCAGAACGGCACACACAGAACAGGTACGCGCGATCCGCGGAGCACTTTCTCGGCCGTCGAACCAAAAAGAATCTCTTCCGGCGGTGTGGATCGACCGCGCACGCCCATTACAATCATCGGCAAATCGAGATCGCGAGTTATCTTTAGAATCTCAACAAAAGGCGCGCCGACAACAATCATTCTCTCGACATCAACTTGGCCTGTATCGATATCCGCAAGGGTTGCGTCGAAGTTTGCTTCTGCTTGTTTTCGAAGACGCTCACGAATCTCTTCCGTAGTTCCAAGACTTGCCGCGACAGCATCCTCGACGAAATGTTCATCGATAACGTGCAGCAAAGTTAGATCGCCATCAGGTGAAGCCAAACCAAGAGCAACTCTCAAGGCATTGATAGAGCACGGAGAAAAATCAACCGGTACCAGAATCTCAGGTGAGCTCAACATCTGACTGCTCCCGAACGACTATTGTGCTGCCGATGGCCGAGTGCCGGGTGAAGGATGCGCCGCGATGCGCGGTAAACTCGCCAGCACCGTTTCACCGACGATCTTCATACTCTGCGCTGAAGTTTTATCAAGAGTGTCTTCCGGCGTGTGCCAGTAACTGTAGTCGTTCAACTGAATGAGATCGACAGAGTCGATTCCCGCGCGGAGAAATGGTTCGTGATCGTCGCCACCAACCCCTTCGGGCCGATCCACGAAAATTTTGGTGTAACCAAGTTCACGACCAGTTTGCCATATGATGTCCTGCAACCAACGTGACGACATCGTATCGCGCCCCAACTCGAGTTTTGTGTAACCCATCATGTCGAGGAGGATGAGCGCCTGAACATTTTGTGCTTGATGTCGATCAACCAGTTCCTGCGCGTACTGACGACTGCCGTACGTATGATCCGGATTCTCTGGTGTGCCGCAATCGTCCCACCCTTCACAAAACGCTTCTTCACCGTCGAAGAAAACGAAACGATAAGTCGATTTCGGTTTGGTTGACGAGCTTGCGGCGACTCGCGCGATTTCCAGCAAGGTTCCTACAGAAGCGCCAGGATCATTCGCTCCGACAAAGTGCAGGTCCTTGAAAAATTTCGTGTCGTAATGACTGGCAATGATAATGATGCTGGTTGATTCCCCGGGAATTTCCGCAATGATGTTTGCCATCTTCTTCCGTCCCTGAGGAGTGTTTGCGACAAACTCATCCGTGGAAACGGTCAATCCATACGACTTCAACTCGTTAACAATGTAATTGCGGGTTTTGACGAGTTCAGGCGTGTCAGGTGGCCGGGGACCGAACTCCAACTGTTTCTTTACGTGAGTCATGGCGCGTTCGCCATTGAAAGACGTTGGAATTGGAGCAGGACTTGGACTCGGAGAACTGACGGATATGCTAACCGGCTTGTCGCCTGGCGGCAGTTCCTTCCGAGGGCAGCCACCGAGCAATGGGATAACGCTAAACAACGCGAGCGCTACGAATGTCTTGGGCTGGGACCGCAGGCGTCCTCGCCTGCTTCTCGCCCAACACTGAACCGCTGGGTAAGCGAGGCAGGCGAGGACGCCTGCGCTCCCGGCAATTCGGTCCTTTAGAATCAAGCTGCGTTTCATCTGTTCGATTACTGTTTTGCTTTCGCGTTTGTCTTTGCCGCACGCGCACGAGCCAAAACTGAATCGAACGCACGAGTTCCGACCGCTATCGGTTTCTTAAGTGCAGCATCGAATGCTTCTGACATCGTGATAGCTTCAAACTTTAGCAGCGCCGCGATCTTTTGATTGAGACTGAGTTCGCCAAATTTCTTTTCAATGTCTGAAGAGAGATCAACTGGCGGCGCCTCTTGTGGGCGAAAGGCTGTCACCATTAATACGATGTCGCCCTGACCTTCGATCTTTGCCTGACAAGCCATCCGCAAAGAGTCACTCAAACCAGCAGTGCCCAGCAGTTTATCTTCGACGCCGGTTGGCGGCGATAACAAGCTTGCGCCGGCTTTTATCGCCACGACGCAAGAAGGACAGTCGCCTTTCCCGGACAAGCAACCGGCACCTAGTGGAGCACCCATTCTTCGTGCGGCATCGATCAGGTAAGTGCCTTGAGCAACCAACCCGGAAATGCCAGAAGGTTCGAATGTGATGGAAACGTTCATGGGAATCACCAAACCTCAGTTAAATATTTAAAACTGAAGTTACACCGGTTGAGGAAGGAAGGCAAAACCTTTGGAGTGCGACGGCCTGCCGTCGCTTTGTTATAGCGAAACGCCGAAAGCCGAAAGCGTAGAAACTAAGGCCAACAATTCTTGCCACAAAGGCACGAAGACACGAAAGCAGAAAAACTCGCACTTTTTAATAATCCCTCTTTGTGTCTTAGCGTCTTTGTGGTTGGTTTTGGCGCGGTCAATCGAACCTGATATTACCTGCCCACTCGTCCGGCAACGCTCAGTTTTGTCGTGGATTGTTCCGTGGTTGGATTCTGTTTCTTCGCGCGCCGGCATTCAGCGCAGATTCCGATGATACGCAACAGGTGTTGGGTAACTTCGAACCTGTGTTTTGCCGCCATGGCATCTTGAATTGCTTCAAGTTCAGCCGAGAAGAATTCTATTATCTTGCCGCACTCCGAACAGATCATGTGATCGTGATGCTGGTGTTTGTAGTTATGTTCGTAGTGCGTGCGCCCATCTCCAAAGCGAACCTCACGCGCGAGCCCCGCCTCACTGAGAAGCTTCAATGTTCTGTAGACCGTAGTCTGGCCGACTGTGGGATCTTCCTGTTTGACCAATTGATATAGATCCTCGTTTGAGAGGTGTGCTTCTGTACGCAGGAACACCTCCAGAATCAGATCTCTTTGTGAGGTACGCTTGAGACCCTTCTTTTGAATGTGTTTCAGGAAGACTTCCTGCTCTTCTGACATTGGTTCCGTCGCTGTCATGGGTGATTAAATTCTAACATCAGCACGCAAGTGCTGAAAGTCGGAGGTACGCTGCCCGAGACCTCGCATCCAAGTTCGAGGTAGTCACCAGCTGTAGTTAAACGCTGCTCCGAGAATTAGACCCGCACCCAACAGAAGCAAATAAAGAGCAATTACTTTGCGGAGAACACGAATGGTCGAGCGTCTCTGCGGAGGCGTCGGAGGCTTTTCGGATTGAAAGTCATCCATTGGCATTTCTGTAGTACTGCTTCTCGGAAAGAGAAGTGACAGCGCAATCGATAATCCGATCAACACACCGATAACAGCCAGCGACACAACGATCGGAAAACCGCCGTCGAAGTAACTATTGAACCAAGCCATCTTCAAACCAACGAAAACCAGGACCGCTCCAAGGCCGTATCGCAACAGATAGAATTTCTCGACAGCGCCGGCGAGCATGAAATACAGTGCCCGCAAACCGAGAATGGCAAAGATGTTTGATGTGAACACGATCAGCGGCTCTTTTGTAAACGCGAAGATCGCCGGCACCGAATCAACTGCAAACACGATGTCCGTTGCTTCGAGAAAAGCGAGTGCAATCAGCAGTGGCGTTATATGCAATCTTCCGTTCTGTCGCGTGAAGAACCTCGAGCCATGCAAGCCGTCGGTCACGGGAAACGCGCGGCGGAGGAGTCGGACCAGAAGGTTGCGTCCAGGGTCAGGCGATTTCTCTTTCGCGACGATGATCTTGATGCCCGTAAAAACCAGAAAGACACCAAAGAAGATCACAACTATGTGATACTGCATCAGTGCTGCGCCCATCGCGACGAAGATTCCACGAAAAACGATTGCTCCGAGAATGCCGTAGAAGAGAATTCGATGTTGATACTTCGCGGGTATCGCAAAATAAGAGAACACCATCACGAAGACAAAGATGTTGTCGACTGATAGTGACTTCTCGATTACGTAGCCGGTCAGGAACTCAAGTGAGACACGCCATGCGGCACTACCAGGATCGAAGCCAGGTATTGCTATCAGTCTCGGGTCGCGCGGAAACTTCCACATTGCGTACTGATAGAGCAGCACATTGAATAGGAGTGCGAGCGAGATCCAGACGATGGTCCAGCTGGCAGCTTCGCGAAAGCTAACTGCGTGCGCGTTCTTGTGAAAGATGCCGAGATCGATTGCCAGGAGCAGCAGAACGAGTCCGATGAAGCCTAGATAAAACCACCAGTATTCGAAGAACGGAAAAAGCTCAACCATAACCAATCCTTTCGACGCCGCAGAGTTGAATCCTGGCGCAAAAGAAAAAACCTTTTGCGCGCTTAGAACCTAAGCCGCAAAAGGTCTTGGTCGTTGAGCTTTAGTTGCTCTTCTCGATGGCCGGGCACCTACTGAGGCACCGTGTTGACGTTCCTATCGAACCCTGAAGGCGGGTGACCTACTCCCCTTTTGGAGTGGATTCAGTTTAGATGTTGGATGTGCGAGGTGCAAGTGATGATCGGCGTATTTTGAACTTTGTTCTTTGTACTCAGTAGCTTGAGCTTGCTGAGTGGCTAGACCTTGTTGACTACGACAACGCACAAAGACCAAAGGCCAAAGTACAAAGACCAAAGTACTCTGTGTTATCTTCCAATCCACACGGTGCCGGGGTGGCGGAATGGCAGACGCTGCGGACTTAAAATCCGTTGTCCGAAAGGACGTGCGGGTTCGACTCCCGCCCTCGGCACCATTTGAATCAAGAGTTTACGAACGTTCACCAACTTAAATCCTCAATTCGCGCTGCGGAGTAAGAGTTCAGCGCTTTCTCGAAAATTCCTAAAGGAATCCCTAATCAGCGGGGCTTTTCAAACAACGCTCATCTTTCCCTCATCCGCTGATGTTGACACCGCAATTTTCGTCACCCTACTTCGCATTCTTTCATGGGAGCGAAAAAGGTCACTGGTTGGTCGGTTTGATATGAGTGGGGTTGCGCAGCAAGCGAGGTGTGGCTCTTCTCTGCACACTTGAGATTAGAATTCACCTAACATGCAATGCGAGAACCTTTCCCTCGTAGATTCCGTTGTAAAGCTTGATTGCCAAATTTGAATCCATTGAACTGAGCAATCCATACTGCCTTAGTGCAAATTCCCGTCGCTTTAACCGCAAAGACACGACTCCGATATTGTAGTAAGCGACGGCTAACTCAGGTTTCGTCTTGATCGCGCGTTCAAAGTTCTCGATTGCTCGCTCGTAGTGCCCTGACTCAGCCAGAGCTGTTCCCAAATTGTTATAGACTTCAGCGTAATTCGGATAAATCCTGATGGCTTCCAAATAGAACCGGACCGCCTGCCTGTGCTGACCGTCGTCGTCAAGAACAACACCCATGCGGTTGTAGGCTTGCGCAAAATCCGGTTTGAGAGTGATTGCGTTTCGGTAGGCATCGATAGCTTCGTGACGTCGATGAAGACTTTGCAATGCGACGCCGAGATCATAGTACGCTTCGGCATAAGCTGGCGCTAACTCGAGCGCTCGCTTGAGCACCTTGATTGCCTCCTCGTGACGGCCAAGCGAGTTATAAGTAGCGCCAAGGTTGTTATAAGCAACCGCGAATTCCGGATCGAGTGTGACAGCTCGCTCGAACGCTTCAGCGCCTTTGTCATAGCTTCCTGCTTTTACTAAGAACACGCCGCTTTCATTGGCAGCGAATGCCTCCTTCTTATCTTGATTAGAGCGCGGAGTTTCGCTGCGTTGGGCCAGACTCGAGCAGGTAACTATTGTTAGACACACGATGAGTCTTAAAACCTTTATCACGTTCATATCTTCTCCCGGACGAAAGATCGGGTAGCGCGGAGCTCACCGCGCTTGGTTTGATCTTCCGTCGATGACAACGCCTACGGATAGGTCACGTTGACGCTGTAGGTGAGAGCGTATTGCCCAACGAAGTTATAAGTTCCGTTCTTGCTGATCGAATAGAGGTTCGCCACGCCTGGGTTAGGATTTACCGAACTTTGAGTCGGATTCGGAACAACGGTCCAAGCAACGCATGAGCCGCCGGGAAGCTGCTCGGTGCACGTCACTGTCGCTCTGCCCGTTGGTTGAGGAGAATCATAATGGGGATTCATCAGCAGTACGTAATTTGTGTTGTTGAGCGGCACACGCACTCGCATCCCGCAGTTCGGGTTGGAGGTCGCGATGCTAAACCAAGGGACAGTGTTGGTCGTGGCGCCCGTCGGGTCAAAGCAGACACAGTGGAGGTGACCATGGAAAGAGTACGTTCCCGTCGGCCCTGAGCCACTGAGCCGGCTGAGCATTAGCCTGTAAGAGCGATTGGTCGAGTCATCCAGGTAAAGGCTCCCATCGCAGTTGTTGCCGACGCAACCATCGCCATCGATCCTGTTGCTCACATTTGTGGCGGAGTCGGTCTTGTAAATGCCATAGAGTCCGCCAGTGCCAGTCAGGTTGACATTCAGATCATCGCTCTGCAATTGAAACGGATTACCAAGATTGTCGAAGTCAGAGATCGTAGAGGTGACATTGTATTGAGGTATCGGCGTCGGTTTGCCGCCTGGCCGCGCCGGCGCCGCACCGGCTAACGCAACCTGCGCGGAGGTTGCATGGCGAGGCGCCATCGCAACGATCGGCACAATGAGAGCCGCTAGTGCAACAGCGAACAGAAATCTTTGTCTATTCATGGGAAAGGCTCCTTAAAGAACGATTGGTCTTACTTGGTGTAGCGAGAAACGCGACTGAATTCAGTCAGCGGCAAAATTGTCCGTTTCAGTATTGGCAAAAACCATGTTCAGCCAGATAATTGCCGCCGCCTTTACTTCGACTCGCTGTGTCGCCCCTAACTGAAGAAATAACGCAACTACTGGCAAACTGGAGCGATGGCGACACGCAGGCTCTGGAGCGCCTGGTCCCGCTCGTCTATCCAGAGTTGCGACGCATGGCCCGGCGGCAGATGGCCCGTGAGGATCCCAACCACACACTGCAGACATCGGCGCTCATCAACGAAGCCTATCTGAAATTGATCGACCGGCAGCAAACCAACTGGGCGAGTCGCGCCCATTTTTACGCCGTTGCTGCTCAGGTAATGCGACACATCCTGATCGATCACGCACGGCGACATCTCTACGACAAACGCGGAGGCGGTGCGCCACACGTGCCGCTCGAAGAGGCGGAAATTATTAAAGCGGAACGGGCGGGCGAGCTCATCGCGCTGGATGAAGCGTTGAAGGGTTTAGCGAGACTCGACCCGCGTCGGAGTCAAATCGTCGAGTTGAAATTTTTTGCGGGTTTAAGCGCTGAAGAAATCGGCAATGTGCTGAATATCTCGCCGGCAACCGTTCAGCGCGAATGGCGCGCCGCTAAGGCATGGCTGCGTCACACTATGGCAGATCAGACATCCGTTTGACTGAATTCACATCGGCTTCACGCTATACATAACAGATACTTCGCGTGGCAATGATGTAGTGATGACTCCTGAGCGTTACCAGCAAATCGATCAAATCTTTCAGGCCGCGATCCAAATCAAGCCGGAGCAGCGAACTACTTTTCTTGACGAAGCTTGCGGTGGCGATGTCGCACTGCGTAGCGAAGTTGAGTCTTTGCTCACATCAGACAGTGGTGGCGCAAGTTTCATTGAAGGGGCTGCGTTCGACGCGGCGGCCGCACTCCTCGGCAGCGACGAACCCGAGTTACATTCCGGTGATCGAATCGAGCGTTACGAAATCCTGTCGCTGCTCGGTAGCGGCGGCATGGGCGAGGTCTATCTAGCACACGATGAAAAACTAAACCGGAAGATCGCCCTCAAACTTCTGCCGTCTGACTTCGCTTCTGATTGTAAGCGACTACGCCGCTTCGAGCAGGAGGCGCGCGCGGCCTCGGCCCTCAATCATCCAAACATCATCACCATTCATGAAATCGGAGAGTTTGATGGCCGCCATTTCATCGCCACAGAATTCATTGACGGACAGACGCTGCGCCAGAGGATGAGACGCGGCCCAATGAACGTGAAAGAATCTCTGGATGTCGCAATCCAGGTCTGCAGCGCTCTGGCGGCCGCACACGAAGCCGGGATCATCCATCGAGACATCAAACCCGAAAACATAATGCTGCGCCATGATGGTTACGTGAAAGTGCTGGACTTCGGGTTAGCCAAACTCACCCACGAAGATGAAACCGTTGCCACAGCGGCTCCAGTGGCCGGAGTAGATCTCTCGTCAGGGTTGGTCATGGGTACGATCAAATACATGTCGCCCGAGCAAACCCGATGTCTTGGTGTGGATCAGCGCAGCGATATTTTCAGTCTGGGCGCGGTGTTCTACGAGATGCTGACGAACCAAGCACCGTTTGTAGGTCGCACCGCACGCGATTTGATTTCGGCAATACGAAATGAAGAGCCTCGTCCATTAATTGAACGTATCAGTGCCGCAACCGATCAACTGCAAAACATTGTAAGCAAGACCCTCAGCAAAGAGAGCGATGCTCGATATCAAACTGCCGACGTACTACTTGAGGATTTAAGGAACCTTAACGAACAATTCGACTCTACCGGCATTGCGCATCTGATGATTCAGATAAAGCAGCACAAGCTTGCTGCGAATCTGGCTCTGGTGTTGGTTCTGTTTGTGTTGGCGGGGCTCTCGTTCGTCCTGATCCGAACATTTCGCGGACGGCATATTCCGTTTCAAAGCATCAGGATGACCAGGCTCACAAATTACGGTGATGCGTGGGCGCCAGGCATTTCGTTGGATGGGAAGTCAGTAGTTTATGTTAAAGGCGAGGGACTAGATAAGCCCAGTCCCAAGCACAGTGTTTGTCTCAGAAGAATAGGCGAAACCACTGAAATAGAAATTGTCCCGCCTACCGAAGGGATGTTTTCAAACGCCGGTTTTCTACCAGATGGAAAGAGTATTTTTTACGGGCTTCACTTACCGGATCAACCTGCCGCCACTTATGTGGTTCCTCTGTCCGGAGGACCTACAATCAAATTGCCTTTTAAAAAAGCAGGTGGGATCAGCTATTCAGCAGACGGCCGGCACCTGGCCTATATCTACAGCGATCCGCCTGCTGGACAGACTTACCTGATCGTGGCAAACGCCGACGGAACGAACGAGCAAACCATAGTGACACGACAGTCGCCAAATTATTTCTTTGCTTCGGTCGCTCCCGCATGGTCGCCCGATGGCAAAAAGATCGCCTGTATCGGCCAGTATGGGTCCGAGGGTTCCCCCAGGGTGATTGAGGTCGACCTTGAGGCGCGTAGCGAAAGACTTATAACTTCTCCAAAGTGGGGCAACATGAGGGCGGTGGCATGGTTACCTGACGGTAACGGGCTGCTCTTAACCGCTTCAGAAGAGATATCACCGATTCTACAGATTTGGTACATCTCGTATCCGAGTGGGGAGCCGCATCGCATCACCAATAGTGCGATGAATCATTTTGCCTTGAGCCTCAGCTCCGACGGGACCAATCTGATCAGCGACGCGTCCTGGGCCCCGACTTCAATCTGGGTGTTGCCAGTGATGCCACGATCGCCCGATGGCTACCCCCTTGTCGATATGAATAACGCTAAGCAGGTGAATGTGACTAACTTCGTCGGCCTCACGCTATTTAATTATGTACGACTAAGTTGGACGCCTGAAGCGAGAATTGTATACGTCTCACAGGAGAGTGGAAATGCCGACATCTGGTCAATGAACGCAGATGGAAGCGATCGGAAACAGCTCACTACCGATCCACACTCTGACACATGGCCGGAGGTCTCTCCGGATGGACGGTCGATCGTTTTTATGTCCGATCGTTCCGGCGCCGAGAATATCTGGTGGATGAACATCGATGGCGGCAATCAGACTCAGCTCATAATCGATCAAATAGAACGCTATCCCGTTTTTACGCCAGACGGGAAGTTCATCTATTACAACTCCTGGACTTCGGGGAAAGAAACGATCTGGAAAATGCCCGTGGCCGGAGGTCAACGCACCCAGGTGATTTCCGATCTATCTGATGGGCAAGTCATCTCTCCTGATGGAAAACTCCTTGCCTACTACAATTCGGGAAAAATCCTGGTGGTACCCGTCGATGGCGGGCTGCCGATCAAGACGTTTGATGGCGATAACTACAGATTGCAATGGTCGCCTGATGGTCGCGCGCTGACCTACCTGGTCAACCACGACTTTGTTCCCAATCTTTGGATCCAACCGCTCGATGGCGGAGAAGCAAAGCAGTTAACAAGCTTCACTTCACAAGGAATTTCGAACTACGCATGGTCACGTGATGGGACACAACTTGTCGTGGCGCGAACCAGCTTTAAAAGCGACATTGTCTTGATCAGCGACGCAAGATGAATAGACCATCATTCCGATTGAATTTGCACGTATTAAAGTCATGTCCAAGACGCGCATAATCGAAGCTGTCCGAAAACTCGACCTCGAATCAATCCAGAAACTGTTGGACGACAATCCGTCGCTTCTTAGTGTTACGGATCGAATGGGTCGAAATCTGTTGCATCTGGCCTGCTCGGCACAATGCAAGGAACTGAACATGCCTGAATCTGTGTCGGCCCGGGTGGTAACGTTCCTTTTGAATCGCGGGTTTGACGTTGAATCTCCACTAGTCACATCGGATGGTTGCGACACCGTCAATGCCGTGTGGTTTGCCGTCGCTCGTGGTAGAAATCGTACGTTGGTCAAGCTGCTCATCAAACGCGGCGGGACGCCGAACGGACTTTATGCTGCCGGTTGGTGGGAGGACCTTGAGATGCTCGATGTGTTAATCCGCGCTGGGGCGCCTATCGATGTGGTTGGCGGAGAGACGCCCTTCCTTGCGTGCTGGGAGTGGAGAAAATTCAAAGCCGCAAAATTCCTGGCGCGCAAAGGCGCTGACGTGAACTTCCAGGACGCAAAAGGCAAAACCGCTCTGCACCATGGAGTACAGAAGGAGTTCGATCCATCTTTGCTAAAGTGGTTGGTTAGACATGGTGCTTCTCCCGACATCAAAGATAGTGAAGGAGTGTCAGCGAGGATGCGGGCAACTCGAAAGCGAGACAAGAGATTTCTCGAAGCGCTTTCGTAACTTGTTCGTAAGTGTCCGGCGTATGCGCAACAGAGAAGTCCATAGAAAGCATCTCATTACATTGCTCAAACGAAGTGGTTACTCCTCCTGAAACTCACGGCGAGGCATCGAAGGCAACGTCATCTCCAGTTTGGAATCACTCAACATTCGTCAAGCAACCGCCAAGGTTTGCGGGCTTAGTCCACGCGCCGTTCCGGTTGTAACTGATATAGAGGTCAAAGCCTCCGTGGCCATCAGCCCTGCCGCCACCCATGAAGATTAGGAAACTTTCATCTCGGGCGATCAGTGGCTCGAATTCATTGAATTGTGTGTTAATCGCGTCGCCCAAATTCTCTGGTGGCGCGTACTTGCCCTCGACGAAGCGCGAACGGTAAATGTCGGTTCGACCCTTTCCTCCTTCGCGATCCGACCCGAAGTAAATCGTGCCGTTAGCTGCAACAGTAGGGTACCACTCACTGCCGGTACTATTGATCGGAGCTCCGACATTCTTAGGATCACTCCATCCGGTCGCAGTGTTTTCCATCACCCAGATATCGAGATCCGGTTTTGCTTTTTCCGCGACAGGGCGATTTGAGATGAAGTAGAAACGGGAACCGTCAGGCGTGATAAAGGGATCTGCGTCGGAGTATTGGCCTGAGAAAGGCGCTACTTCCGGCGTGTTCCACCTTCCCTTATCGAAGCGAGTTATCAGAATTGTCCACCGAGTGAAATTCGGCGTGCTGCGGACGAAGTAAAGGGTTTTTCCGTCAGGAGTAAAAGCGGGATGTGAATCGAAGTCGCCCGTCGAGACGACACCCTCCGCAAAGATTGCAGGTTCGCTTAACGGTTTGGCTGTGGCATACGGATGCTTTGGTTGAGCTGAATTCTGCGCGACTACTGACTGCATCTAACTTGCTTGCCGCGTCCATGCAGACAATCACGGCAGTATGTAGTGATGTGCGAGGACGAACTAACAAATGAAGCGTGGAAGTTTAAAGAATGCCTTGACAGTCCACCGCGAATCAAACAAGTTATCTCCAACTCTTATTGGGTGCCGGATTGGTTTTGACAGCTGTCCTCCCTGTTGATGTGCCAGATCGACTGGCCTCGAAACTCGATCAGTTGGTCGCGCTTTGTCACGAACGAGCTTGGAGGTGAGCATGATACTCAAAGACATTCGCTATGGAATTAGAACCCTGGCCAGGCATCCGGGATTCACAACTGTTGCCCTACTCACGCTCGCTTTGGGCATTGGCGCAAACACCGCGATTTTCAGTGTGGTCAATGCTGTGCTACTGCGACCGTTACCGTACGCTGATCCTGAACGCATTGTGTGGTTGTGGGATACCATCCCGCAGCTCCCGACAGCGCCCACTTCGCTTCCTGAATTCCTTGACTGGAAAGAACAGAATCGATCGTTCGAACACCTCGCGGCGTTTCAGACCGGCAACATGTTTATCGACTCCGGCGATGGCTCAGAGGATGTGCCTGTCGGATTGGTAACGCCGGAGATGTTTTCGCTTTTTCACGTGAACCCGATCATTGGCCGGACCTTCACCGATGAAGAAACCCTCCCCAGCCGATTCCGCGTGGCAGTTCTAAGCTATTCCACGTGGCAGAACCGTTTCGGCTCCGATCCGAATATCTCGGGTCGAACCATACAGCTCAACGGACGCCCTTTCACAGTTATCGGGGTGATGCCCGCGGGCTTCTCATTCCCAGACCGCGCGAAGCTTTGGCTGCCTTTGGTTATCGATCCAGCGGCCCTCGATCGCGGACCCCACTATCTGAACGTCGTGGGTCGACTGAAGGCAGACGTAACACTCACTCAAGCGCAAGCCGATATGTCTGCTCTTTCGGCGCGGCTGTCACAGCAACATCCCGAGAAGACTTCCGGCCATGGAGTGAAGATCGTAGGACTCGCCGATGTAGTAGTAGGTGACATTGGGCTCGCGCTTTTCGTCCTTTTAGGCGCGGTCGGGTTTGTGCTGCTTATCGCGTGCGCCAACCTGGCGAATCTGATGCTGGCGCGGATAGGTGGACGAGAACGGGAAATCGCCGTTCGCACTGCGCTGGGAGCCAGTCGCCTGCGCATCGTCCGGCAGTTGCTCACCGAAAGCCTACTGCTCGCCGTTGCCGGGGGCAGCGTCGGGTTGTTGCTTGCTATTTGGGCCGTGAGGTGGCTGGTGTCTCTGAGTCCCGACACAATTCCGCGTGTAAATGAAATCAGCGTCGATCTGCGAGTCGCTGGTTTCACGCTGTTGGCTTCTGTGGCTACTGGTGTGCTGTTCGGTGTTGTGCCCGCCTTGCAAGCGTCCAGAACAGAGTTCACGGATGCATTGAAAGAGAGCGGCAGGACCACGGCTGGCGTCCGGAAGCAGAGGCTGCGCAGCGCACTGGTCGTGAGCGAGGTTGCACTTTCTCTCGTGCTGCTTGTCGGCGCCGGCTTACTAATCAGAAGTTTCGCAAAACTCAACCAGGTCGATCCCGGGTTCAATCCGGAACAAGTGTTGACGATGGGAGTGGCGTTGCTTCCCAATAATTATCCCGAAGACCAACAGGTTGCGACTTTCTATTCGCAAATTCTGGAACGTTCGGCAACCGTGCCCGGGGTCATTTCGGTGTCAGCGACAGCAGGATTACCGCTTTCGGGATCTGACACCACCGATAACTTCACGATCGAAGGACGGCTCGCTATTCCTAAAGAGTCAGAACCCTTGACTGAGTATTGGGTGGTAACGCCGCGATACTTTCAATCACTGGGGATTCCGCTTTTGGCCGGACGCGATTTTTCCGATACAGACACAAAGCAGTCTCCCAATGTCGTCGTGATCAATGACGAATTCCGACGCCGCCACTTCGGTCGGGAAAATCCGCTGGGTCATCGCCTAAGACTACAAGGTCAGGAGCGCGACCCGCTCCTGATAGTCGGAGTGGTTGGTAATTCGCGCAATATTGGGCTTGATGAGGAGCCGAGGGCCGCAGCTTACGTTCCTTTTTTGCAAGATCCCTTAAGTAAAAATTTGGCGCGCGCTTTGACGATCGTGGCCCGAACGAAATTGGATCCCGGCGCCGTCGCGGGCTCGTTGAGAGCGGTGGTGACTTCAATGGACAAGAGTGTGCCGGTGTACTCGGTCAAGCCAATGACCGAATACCTACGAGACTCACTCTCCCGCCGCCGTTTCAGCATGATCTTACTCAGCACATTCAGTGGCGTGGCGTTGGTATTGGCGGCGCTCGGCATCTACGGCGTTATCAGCTACGGCGTAATTCAACGGACTCATGAGATGGGGATTCGAATGGCGCTAGGCGCTCAGCGGAGCGATGTCCTGAAGTTGGTGCTACGTCAAGCGATGATCGTGGTGTTGGTAGGTGTGGGGATCGGCCTATTGGGTTCCTGGGCGCTAACGCGACTAATGAAGAGCCTGCTATTCAACGTCAGCGTGACCGACCCGTTAACATTCGCCGCCATCGCGGTGCTAATGATCTTAATTGCTTTGCTCGCCTGCCTGATTCCGGCGACGCGAGCAACGAAAGTCGATCCGTTGGTGGCGCTGAGATACGAGTGAAGAACAGCGCAGAGTTTTCGAAAGTAGTCCCGTCAGATGATCAATAGAGATTGAAGTTGTACTCAAGGAGAATCCACATCGAAACGTACTTGCCATCCTTCCCAGAAGCCATTGTGTCCGATACGTTCGTGTTGGATACGCGAGTGAGATCGGAAAATTAGGTCACTATCGAAAATTCACCGAGTGGTTGAAGCAAGATATCGTTCGAGATCTATTTGTGAGGTAGCTGGCCCATGACCTAGTAATAGCAGTCGAATCTTAAGTCCTAAGTGTTTAAATTGCGTTGCCAGCACTCGCTCCTCCACCGTTAATGGTCGCCACGGCCCAAAATCTCGGGTGAAACCGTCGGCAACATAAACCAATCCGTCAGAAGCTATAACCGGCACCAGCATCTCATCAGCGTGTGGGCTGGCAATCGTCAGAAGATCCACGGTAACTTGACCATCCGTGAACTGACGCCTGCCAGCAACAACCTCTACGGGCAACAAGTTGACGTTAGGCTCCGTCGTTTTTAGTTTTCGAGCGAGCAAGTCCATGAACTGAAGATTACCCGGAGTGGTGACTAACGCAGCGCCCGCCCGCAAATAGGCTCGTAATCCTCCTATGTGATCCTCATGAAAATGAGTTGCCACTACGTATCTGATGGGCTTCCCAGGCGCCGTCTCATGGATGGCGGCAATCACCTTTGCCGAAACGTTATCTGACTGCGGAGCCTCAACAACCAGGACGTAATCTGCGAATACGACAAACATGCAGTTGTAATCAGGAGATGCGTTTTCAACGAAATAGACCGATTTCGCAACTTGTGAGACGTGAAACTCCAAATCCTTCTGATTAACTTCGCGTGCGTTGGGTGGCGGAGCAAAGCGACTGTATGAAGAAGGCCGATTGAATTCGCTTGTGATCGATTGCAGATCACTAGTCATCATTACAAACGAGTTTTGCACAATATTAATTTTCCGCGGACGCCACAAGGGTCCGATCCGACGGTAATCCTGGAAGATAATTCGCGGGACAAACCCATCTCCCAGTCTTGTGATTCGCGCATCCGTCGAAGCCTCCCGCAACAGATGAGTTCTGGCATTTAAGAAAAGCAGATGGCGCCGATGGAATTCGTCCGTATAGCTGATCACATCGTCATGTTGATCACGATCCCCGGTCTGTCCTTCCCAACGAAGGGAATGCGATTGTTCCAGGGCATGTGTCAATTGCCATTCCGGATCGGGATAGGTTGTGTCCATCCAATATGTCCAGGTTTCATTCGTCTTGTCCGGACCCGCGCTGCTGAAGACGTTCGAATGACAGAAAAGTGAATACCTGATTTCCTGCGCCGCCACTATTTGCGTGCACCACAAAAGTTCTTTACCTAGATAGCCAGCGCTCTTTTGCAAAAAGCGTCGATTCTGGAAGTCGACCTCCCAGTCGGCGCTGAGGCGCAACGCACGCGACGGTTGTTGCGGGCTTAGACCCTCGTTGCTCCAGAACCACTTCCCCTCAGCGTGAATACGCGCTGTTTTGCGGCTCGCCGTCCTCGTTAAAGCGAGAGCCGTTTTCACGAGTGTTATAGCTTTGACATCGTCGGTTGGCATCGATGGCGGTGTATGGCGACTCCTGCCGATTACCGTGATCGTGATTACAACGCATGTAATCACTAACGCTGCAGTTTTAGTAATCTGCTTCATGTCTTTGTCTCAGTGTCAACGTATTTAGTTTGTCCCAATTACGTTTGCTGTTTTGGTGTGCCTGATACAGGGGCGATCCGTGGTGACTGCTTGCCAATGTGATTCAAGCTCCACCATGTTCCAGTTTTTGAACAAAGCCGAGCGTTCCAGGGAATAATTGTTTTGCCAGAGCAACATTGTCATCGCTCGTAAGATCGGAAACTAAATAAATGCGATGGAGCTCTGTATCGACGCTCGCTACTTCATACGACGTATACTGCGTCTGAGCGATTTCATCCGGAGTATGTACCGGTTTGGTGATGGGTTCGTGCTGCTCAATGAAGACGGAAACCGTGTGACCGTTACCTCTAAATATCAAGTGGGCGTATTGCCTCGTTTGAAACGAACAAATGTGGCCCTCGATAAGCTGGTAAGAGCTGTGATTACGACCAACAGCATCGATGAGTGATGCGAAACGAGGTGTCAGCTCGCGCACGATTCTTTGCCTGTCGTACGTCCAACTGGCCGGATAGGTTAAGGCGCATGCCTGATGGTTACCCACGGCATCCCGATCGAACGATGCAACCGATGTCTCTGCGGACGACGTTGGGATATTGATCGCGGATGAGATCGTTGGTTTTGTGACGCTGGTGATTCGCCAATATGCCAGACCAATGACGAGGATCAAACTGGCTGCCAGAAGCGCCCAACGGACGTTAGCAGTAAGACGCCAACGCTGTTCCTTCTGCAACGCTGCTTCAATTCTTCTCCGCAGAACATGTTCGGTATCGCGCTGATAGTCATCGTCAAGCGTGGACATCGCCTTCAGCAAACTACGCACTTCGAGCCGTCTTTCCGATTCCGCAATGCAATCGGGACAAGAGCCCAGATGATGAAGCAGAGAGTGACTGGTCTCTATCAGGAGCTCATTGTCCAGATACAGATCGAGCATTTCTCTAGTGTCCTGGCAGTCAGAACTTTCCACGTTTCGTGCCTTTCTCCAGTCTTCTTTCCTCGGCCGGTTGTGATGAGACTGGGGCCAATCTGGCTCGGAGGATTTGTCGGCCCCGGCTCAGCCGCGACATGACTGTTCCGATGGGAATCCCCAGCACGTCCGATATTTCCCGATATCGCAGACCTTCGATATCTGCCAGCACAAGCGCGATGCGATACGGCTCGGCTAGATCTGCAAAAGCCTGCCTGACTTCTTCTAATGACACGCCAGAAGATGTTTGGATGTCAGAGCAAGACGTTGGTTCTTTCACCCGATCGAGCGAGAAAACGAGCGGCTTCCGCGCCTGGTCTCTGCGATACTCCGAATGTACGTTGAAAAAGATGCGAAATAACCAGGCACGACAATTTGTTCCTGATTTGAATCTATCGAATGATCGCCACGCCCGAAGATATGTTTCCTGAACTAGATCATCCGCCAATTCACGCTCCTGGCACACTCTGAACGCAACACGCCTGAGTTCGCGAAAATGTGCGAAGGCTAATTGAACAAACTGTTCCTTTCCGTTACTAAACATTTGTTGTTGACAACTATATGGTTGTCGAAGGTTGTTTTATTCCACGAAGGGCGAAAAGTTTTTATTTACCAAGACCGGAAATGTTCGACGGCGATAAGTTGACTTGGAAGCTCGTAAACACAGACGACGTAGCTTTGCCTTAAAAGTAGGTTTCAATGGTCACGAGTTTCGTGTTGTTTCGTGTGACTTCGTGGATCGTCTGGTTTTCCTGAACAAAGACAACGATCCACGAAGCCACACGAAACAAGAAAACACTTCCTGTGCGAGCTGAGTGTGACTTTTGAGGCAGAGCCAGAGGACGTGATTTGCGCGACCGCAGGTGATTTCAATATTCCGTCGCGTTGTCTTCATGAAGGTAATGCGCAAGCGCATCGGTCCAATGCCGCATCTGTGCGAAGCCAAGCTCCTCCGAAGTGATGCAGCGCATCGGCGTGTACGAGGGTCGAGGCGCGATCCAAGATCCGATTGATTCACTTGAGCCACTAACCAAACGCTCTGCATCCGCCTTCGACAATCGCAGTAACCGGGCGATCTCGATGGCAATGTCGTAATACGAGCACACGCCGGTGTTCACCAGGTGATACGTGCCATATGTGCCTTGCCGGATGACTTCGAGAGCCCGCAGAACGAGGTCTGTGGCGAAGGTAGTGTTTGCGCTGACACTTGTCACGGCCTCCATTGGTTCCCCAGCGAGCAATCGACGCCGCGTTTCATTGACGAAGCCCAATTTGCCCTGACCGAATATCCACGAGGAACGGATGATGAAGCTTCGCGTGCAGAGATCGCGGACCTCGATCTCACCGGCGAGTTTCGACTTTCCATACTGGTTGATTGGTTGTGGTCGATCGGCGATCGTGTATGGCTGTTTGTCGAGCCGGTCGCCGGCGAAGACATAGTTCGAGCTGAAATGAACCAAGTCGGCGCCGATGGAATCCGCGGAGGCTGCAAGGTTTCTGGGGCCCCTGACATTCACTGCGTGAGATCTTGCGGTGTCCCGCTCAGACGCATCGACGCCGACCACCGCGCAGTTAATGATTAAGTTTGGGCGATCGCGCGCACACATAGCCTCGACGGCTTCGGCATCGGTGATGTCAAGCGAAGCGTGACTGTGTGCGGCCAGTGAACAATGCCCGAGCAAGTGCGCGGCGAAGTATCGACCGAGCAATCCTTCAGCACCTGTGATCAGAACTCGTTCGTGGATCTTCATTCAGATCTCAACTTATCACACATATTTGAGGAAAATCAGAGCATCTTTGAGGAGCATCAAGGTGCGCATGTCCGATATGCTTTAGCTTGTCGTGACGCAACCAACCAAGCCCCTTGGATTAAAGATTGTTAGAAACTGAGGACTTGGTTGGTTGCGTTACGACAAGCTAAAGCATATCGGACACTCATTCACCCTGGCTGACGAACTCAACTCGATGAAGACTGGTCTCCATGCTTTGTTCATACTTTCTGTAATCGCATTCTTCAGCTTCGAAAGCTTTGGACAGAGCAAGCCAAGCTTGCCGGGTAATTTGAATCAGAACTCCACAGTGTCGGAGATTCTGAGCTGGTTGGACCAAACGACTTTTGGAAACGCTCGAGTCGTGTTGAAAGATAGTTGGGATGCAGACGAGTATGTTCCTCCCATCGTCGACTATGAGCGGGCCAAGAAGACTTTCCACTTCACTCAAGGGTTCAGAGCCACCACAATTGATGGTTGCAATCTGGTTTTGCGGAACGACGATGCCAGCATTGTCACTAAATCGAAGATGGAGGACACAGTCCATCCATTGATTGCGGACGTTTGGGTGCAGCTAAACAGAATGGGCGCGGACAAAGGCCGGCATACTCATCGATACACTAAGGATAAGGAGAAGGTGCGCTTGCTTGGTCCATGGCGCACCGAGTTCAGTTACAACGGCTGGTTCTCCCGAACCATGGTTGGACTGACTCTCTCTTCACCTGAATGGAAAAAACCGCAACGCTGGGAGGGATTGAACCTCGCCTTCACATTTGACACTCGGGAGATGGGAGAGCAGTTCGATGCTGCTTTTCGTCAGGCAATCAAACTTTGTAGAAAGAAGTGATTTAAAGTCTGCGATGTCGACGTCGATACTGACGCTTCTTGTGGTAATGGTAAACAGTGCCAGCGCCCGCTCCAGCGCCCGCACCAATTAATGCGCCTTTTCTCCCGCCAATCAGCGCACCAGCTCCTGCGCCAACAGCGGTACCAATTCCAATACGTTTCGCAGCCTTCTTTTTTCCGGCTTCCGGGTTGCGGTGACGTCTATATCTATGTTGACCACTGGCAACAGGAAGTGAAAACGCGAAAGAGAGCACAATCACCAGGATTAGAATCATTCTCGAGAAACGACTTCGACTGATCATGAAGGCTTATCTCCTTAGGTCCATAATTGTCCGATAGGGGCCCTAACAGGTTGATTACATCACAATTCATCGACTAACGGTGGAGCAGATCTAGGACGCCACGAATATGTGATGAATATATAAAGAGGATGAAAAAGAAAACTCCTCTTCGCTACATTGTCTTATGGTAATGAATGCGAACTAATGAAGATAAACGATAGCACAGTACGGATAGCGTTAGTCACTGGCGCCAACCGTGGCATTGGGTTCGAAGTGTGCCGGCAACTTGCGCGCGCCGGCTTCGTGGTGTTGCTTTCTGCACGTGACGCGCGAAAAGCGCGAGCGGCGGCGAGATCTCTAAGCAGTATCGGTCGGGTTGATTCTCTTGTACTGGATGTCGCCGATGAAAACAGCATCGCGACAGCCGCGATTGAAGTAGCAAATCGTTATCATCAGCTGAACGTCCTGATCAATAACGCCGGCATTCACTACGACACTTGGGAAACAGTCGAAACTGCGGACATTGACGGCACGGTCATGGAGGCAATAACCACTAATCTCCTGGGTCCATGGCGCGTAGCTCAGGCCTTTTTGCCGCTGCTAAGAAAAAGTCCGTCGGCTCGGATCGTGAACGTGTCATCAGAGTCCGGCTCGCTCGCAGAGATGACCGCTGGACCACCTGCTTACCAGGTAACAAAAGCGGGACTGAATGCGCTCACAAGAACGCTTGCAGGCGAACTTCGTGACAGTAACATTCTGGTGAACTCGATCTGCCCGGGCTGGGTTGCTACAGATATGGGTGGTGCTGGTGGTCGCCCGGTCGAAGAAGGCGCGACTGGGATCGTATGGGCAGCAACTCTGCCCGATGACGGACCGACTGGAGGTTTCTTCCGTGACGGCAAGCCTCTACCATGGTGACAAGACCTCGTGGCAAGCAGTCGTTACCACCTCGCTACTTTGGAGTGCGGCGGCCTGCCGTCGCTGTGTCACAGCAGCCTCTTGAGTAAGTAACCCTTTAAGCAAGCGACGGCAGCCGTCGCACTCCAAAGTAGCTGCGCGTAAACGTGAATTAATCAAAGACGATACGAAGAGCCGGCTGAATTCTCCACGCCCGTGCACGTCGTTCCAATTGCGGTTGTCCTCTGAATCGCGATTTTCTGACCATAGTCGTATTAAACCGTATACCGTTCTCATGCTATCGTTGACGAAATCGACTGAAAAGGATTATTAGGATGAGCGAACTACTTACACCAATGCAAGCTGCGCGGTTGGCTGGAGTTAGTTACCCGACCATAAAACAATGGATCTATAAGGGGAAGATCCATCCGACCAAAACCGCCGGCGGACATTACCGTATCGCTCGCGCTGAAATCGAGCGCGTCACCGGCCAGGGCCGCGCCAAGTCAAACCGAGGGAAGCCGGTTGGTCTCGATGCGATCAGCGGACGAAACAAACTGCATGGTTCGATTATCGAGTTACGTTTCGAAGGGTTGTTGGTACAGGTGACGATTGACGTCGGCGGCCAGCAGATTACGTCAATCATCACTAGCGATGCGGCCCGAGCACTTGGTTTAAAAGTAGGATCGTCTGTCTACGCGTTGATTAAGGCCACTGAAGTAATGGTGATCCGGGGCTGATTATTTCTAATTAGCCGCATCATCTTTGTTACACCGGGGAGTAAATACATGCGGCTGGTTTCTTATCTCACTTTCTGTTCTTTTGTTGTCCTCTCGTTCGCAGCCACTGTACATCCTCAGGCGGCTACCTCTGAATTGCTCGGCGAAGTACGAGACCAGAATGGCGCACTCGTTCCGAATGCAAAAGTCAGCGTGACAGACGTCGCAACTCACCAGATTGACTCGAAGCTTTCGGAAGATGGTTCGTTCCTCATGACGAACCTGAAGCCAGGCATTTATAACGTTGCCGTCGAGGCCGATGGATTCAAACAGTTTCGTCGTGAAGGTGTGCGACTAGCAACGGGTGAGCGCGTCCGTCTGGACGTCGTTCTTGATCCTGGTGCGGTTACCGAGTTGGTTACAGTTGTTCAGGATGCTTCGTTGCTTAGAACCGAGAGTGGTGGTCTGGGACAAGTCGTGACGAATCGAAAGATCGTTGACCTTCCACTCAATGGGCGGAACTTTCTTTCATTGGTGACATTATCGGCCGGAGTTGCCCAACCACCGCCAACTACAGCGGGTCCGTCATTTCCACGCATTAATGGCGGGCGACCAAGGACGAATGAATATCTGTTCGACGGCATTTCCGTCTTGCAGCCTGAGCCTGGCCAGGTAGCGTTCTTTCCTATCGTAGAGGCCATTCAGGAGTTCAAAGTCGAAGTTAATAGTCCGGCTGCCGAATTTGGCCGCTTCAACGGTGGCGTTGTTAACCTGACAACCAATCGGGGACTAATGACTTTCACGGATCGGCGTTCGAGTTTCTGCGCAATGAAGCGTTGAATGCGCGCAACTTGTTTGCGCCTGCCACTTCTGCCAATCCAAAGAAGCCCGTCTTTCGCCGAAATCAATTCGGGTTCGTTCTTGGTGGGCCCGTGATAAAGGACAAGACATTCTTCTTCGGCGACTACCAGGGAACACGACAACAAATCGCCAGAGTTCGCTTCTCCACTGTGCCGACATTGGCGCAACGTCAAGGAAATTTCTCATCGAGTCTCGGCGCTCTTCTCTTTGTGCAGTCGAATGGTTCGATTTCAACCACCGTGTCTGCTAATCCGGTTAACGTCACTGACACCAAGGGCAATGTCATCCAGGCACGCGTGGGACAGATCTTTCGTCCATCGGACCATCGCGCTTATGCGGGTAATTTGATTCCTGAAAACACTTTTGATGCGATAGCGGCGCAGTTATTGAAACGTTATCCCAACCCGACGAGTAGCGGCGCAGCAAACAATTTCACGCGAATCGGAACCGAAGATACAGATCAGGACCAATTTGACGTCCGCTTGGACCACCGTTTCTCGGAGACTAACCAGATCTATGGACGATTTTCGTTTGCGAAGGACATTACCTCGCCTGTTACTCCCTTGCCGGATGGCAGTGGAAACATTACGAGTGGAGTCACTGGATTAACAGACACTCGCGCACAATCGTTTGCTGGAAACTATGTTCACGTTTTCAACGTTCGAGCACTGAACGAGCTTCGCTTTGGATACACGAGACGATCGATCGATCGGCAAGCTACGGCACTTGATGCACCGCCGTCTCAGAGCCTGCAATTGCCAGGCATTCCAACAAACGGCGCGTTTAATGAAACGCTCCCGACTTTCTCGATCGCGGGATTGCAACAACTTGGTCCGTCCGCCAACACGGCGTCGAATTTTCGTTCTGACGTAACCCAGGTCTTCGACGCCCTCTCGCTTCAGCGGAATCGTCACGCAATAAAGCTTGGGATCGACTCCCGCTGGGAACGACTCGACATAATTCAACCGCCGTCTCCCACTGGCACCTTCAGCTTCAACACGTTGTTTACGAACTCCCAGGCTATCCCTACGATTGGATCCGCCTTATCGACCTTCACCGGGAATTCACTAGCAAGTTTTTTGCTCGGTCAGGTGCAAACATTCTCGATCGATATTCAGGAAAAAGTGTTGCGACCGAGGGCTCATACAATGGAGTTCTTTGCGCAGGATGATTTCAAGGCGTCGTCTCGGCTGACCATCAACGCTGGATTGCGTTATACGCTGAACTTTCCGTCAACTGATGCTGACCAACAGGGCGCAGTCTTTAATCTGCAAACTCAACAGCTGGACTTCTTGGGCCAGAATGATTTCGGAGAATCGGCGAGAAGACTACACAAACTTGATCTGGGACCACGGCTCGGAATGGCTTATCGCTTTAACGACAAGACCGTTGTTCGTTCGGGGTATGCGGTAATCTGGATCGAGCAGGCTGGTATCACCACTCCTTTCACCATTCCGCAGTTTCCGTTTATACAGGCTGTCTCTCAACGCACGCTTGATAACAGCAATCCCGCATTCGTCCTTGTCAACGGACCAAGTGTCGCTCCGCTCGCGATAACTCCCGACGCTGGTCTAGGGCAAGGAGTGTTCACTGTTGACCGCAATCTGAGCAGTGGATATGCGCAACAGTGGAACTTTGCCGTGCAGCGGGAACTAACAAAAAATATGGTGGTGGAAGTTGCCTATGCCGGCTCGAAAATCACACACGTCGGTCTCCCCGACACAAATATTAACCAACTGAGTGCCGGCCAACTCACCCTCGGGCCGGCATTGCTTACGCGAGTAGCGAATCCGTTCTTTGGCCAGATACCGAGATCGTCGAGCCTTGGTGATCCCACCATTCCTGTGGCGCAACTACTAAAGCCGTTCCCAAGATTTACCAATGTTACGTTTTATCGAAACAACGTCGGTAACACTAACTACAATGCTCTACAAACCAAGCTGGAGCAGCGGTTCGCCAGAGGGTTTGCTTTTTTGGTGTCTTACACGAGATCGAAATTGATCGATGAGGCTTCATCCGTCTTTGATGCTTCAATACTGACTGGTCCAATCGCCAATTTCCCGGTGGCTGACAGTTTCAACCGCAAGCTGGAACGCGATCTCTCAACGGGTGATATTCCTAATGTGTTTGTTTCAAGCTTCACTTATCAACTGCCGATCGGAAAGGGCAGGCGATTCAATCCCACAGGAATTGCTGGAGCGATCTTTGGAGACTGGGAATTGGCAGGTGTGATTCAGCTGCAGTCAGGAATACCTTTGGCGGTTACGCAGGTGACTAACTTCAACGCGTTTGCTGGTTTTGGCACACAACGACCGAACTTGAGTAGCGATCCCAATCTGCCATCGTCAGAGCGCAGCACTGCACGGTTTTTCAACACCTCAGTGTTTACGATCGCACCGCAGTTCACAATTGGTAACAGTTCGCGCAACCCGGTCCGTGGTCCACAATATCGAAACGCCGACATAGCACTAATAAAGCGCACCTACTTTGGCGAGAATCGCAATATCGAATTTCGCGCCGAGGCATTTAATGTGACGAACACTCCGCCACTGGGAGCGCCTGCGACCGTTGCAGGAGCCGCTGGTTTTGGTTCAATCACTTCGGCGGGCGATCCGCGAGTTCTCCAGTTTGGTCTGAAACTGAACTTCTAATTTACCTTCGCCCTACTACGTGCGCGTTTGTTACCGCGACATTCAATCTCGTGGCTTTTTAACTTTAGTCGAATTTTGGCTGGGAATAATCTGCGACGTAATCATGACCGCTCCACTTGAACGCTGGGAAGCGTTAGGAAAGGACCACGCGACTATGAAGAATCTAAAGACAAATCTAATTGGTTTGTTGGCTTGCCTGGCTGTAATCGTCATTGCGTTTCTTCTGCTGGTTATGGACGAAAGCATGAAGTCGCGTCAATTTTGTTGTTTGGCCATGCGCTGGACGCCATAGTCACGGCTGGTTGGCCATTCACTGGATTTGGCAGACAAAAAGTTCACCTGAACCCCTCACCTAAAATCTTCAAGACCTCGCAGCGCAAAGGTGCGCCAAACCTAATTAGAACTAGAACGGCGAGCGAAGCCACCGACTGACCCTTGACGTCCGACAACAAGTGTACGGGTTGGGGACAATCGGTCGCTTCGCTCGCCGTTCTAACGTCTGTTGAGAAGAATGGAACTGACGTTTATTTCGTCTCAGGATGCTCAATACGATCATCTGCACTGATGAGAAGTGCCAATTCGAGCCTCACTTGAAGCGCATCGATTCAGTACTTACAAACATATTACATTGGAGCCTCGCAAACCTGTTACCCTTTATCAATAATTTAGACATTCTAGATATGTAGTGTAAGCTAAGGAAACTCCGACTGCGGCACATTACTACAATTCGAATCGTTGAACAGGGAAACTAATGAAAGTCTTGTTGATTAATCCGGAATTCCCGGACACGTATTGGAGTTTTCGTCACGCGCTACCGTTCGAAGGTAAACGATGTGCCTTTCCGCCACTCGGTTTGCTTACCGTATCGGCTTTGTTGCCCGAAAACTGGGAGAGACGATTAGTTGATTTGAATGTGCAACCGCTCAAAGAATCTGACATTGAGTGGGCGGATATGGTTTTTGCGACTGCGATGCTGGTTCAAAAAGAATCGCTCAGGGAAATCGCCAAGAAATGCAAAGCACGGGGGAAGCGGGTTGTTCTGGGCGGCCCTTATGTAACCAGCACGATCGAGGAATTGCCAGATGCCGATCATCTTTTCCTAGGCGAAGCAGAAACTACACTGCCGCAGTTTGTAAAAGATCTCGAGCACGGCGATGCCAAGCCTGTCTATAAGGCCGCTGAACGTCCGGCGCTCTCCACCAGTCCCATGCCGCACTTTCATCTGGCGAATATGAAACGGTATAGCGCGATGTCGATTCAATATTCACGCGGCTGTCCGTTTTCCTGCGAGTTCTGCGACATCATCGAAATCTACGGACGGGTGCCTCGAACCAAAAGCATCCCACAGGTGCTGGCCGAGTTTGATGCTCTTTATGATTTGAAATGGCGTGGCACCGTTTTCATCGTCGACGACAATTTCATCGGCAATAAGAAAAACGTGCGGATCCTTTTACCGGAACTTGCGAAATGGCAAAAAGCTCGAGGTTATCCCTTCTCGCTTATTACTGAATCGAGCCTGAATCTTGCCGACGATGAAGCACTGCTGGCGAGCATGCGCGAGGCGGGATTTCGTCGCGTCTTTATTGGGATCGAAACGCCTGTTGAAGAGAGTCTGCACGAAGCACAAAAATCGCAAAATCGCGGTGACCTGCTGAATTCAGTCAAGAAGATCCAGAGTTATGGAATGGAAGTAATGGCAGGTTTTATTGTTGGCTTCGACAATGATCCAGTCGACATTTTTGAGCGGCAGATAGATTTCATCCGCCGTAGTTCGATTCCCCTGGCAATGGTCGGGTTGTTGAATGCACTTCCTGATACACAACTATGGAAACGGCTGGAACGCGAAGGCCGGCTATTGGGTGAAGCATCCGGCAACAACACAGTCTGCACGTTCAACTTCAAGACGCGCATGGACCCAGCGTTCCTCGTTCAGGGTTACCAAACTATCATGCGCACTATTTACAGCCCGCGCGAATATTATGAACGTGTGCTGGATTCAATGAGACGAACGGCGGAACATTTTTCGGAGCCGACTCATTACAGTTTAATTCGCGGTTTCACTACGCTGACTCGAATCTTCCTCACATTGGGAGTAATAGATAGCGAGCGCAAGGAATTCTGGCGCTTCTTCACTCAAGCGCTTTTCAAGCATCGCAAGAATATCTCGGATTCACTGCGCCATGCGGTTGTTGGTTATCACTTTCGTAAACTAAGTGAGGCGTACGGAAGCGTCTGAGCTATTGAGAGTGCCGGTTGCTTTCTATCAGGAGTGACCGTGAATCAGGCGCCTCATTCGATCAGCAAACAGCACGTCCATTTTCTGCGGTTCGATAATCGCTGTGACTTCTCCTTCACCAAACATTGCATGGATCAATGTCTGTCCCTTGCGATACGTTCGTCTACGATCGTACGGCGCGCCTCGATCAGAAGAAACACGGCGAATCTCCTTAGGCTGATATGGAACTCGAGAACCGCAAATTGGACAACTAACGCGTGTAACTCTTCCGGTTTTTGTAACAGAGGCGACTACGTGACCGCGCGCTTCGTTGCACGTAACACAGACTTGCTCAACTCGATCCCCGATTTTAAAGATTCGCTTCTCTTCCATATTTTCTCCTCCGGCCGCCTGAGATCCCGTTTATGTCTGCCTCGCGGTGGGTTCAAAACGCACGAGTGAGCTCGTCTTCGTGATCGAATCACGAAGACGAAGCAATTCGTGCCAACCTACCAGCGGGGTTCGCGATTGCCGCCGCCGAAATTCTTACCGCGGCCGCCACCACTATTACGGCCATAACCGCCGGAGTCGCGGTTGCCGCCAAAACGACGTCCGCCACCGCCGCTTCGATTTTCGCGAGGTTTGGCTTCGTTGACTTTCAAAGCACGACCACCCACTTCCTTACCATTGAATTGTTCGATGGCTGACGCGGCTTCTTCCGGCGTTGACATTTCGACGAAGGCAAAGCCTCGTGAACGGCCGGTCATGCGGTCTTCGACCACGCTGGCTGATTCAACTGTTCCGACCTGGGAAAACAATTCCTGCAGATCTTCGCTGGTCGTTTGGAAAGCGAGGTTTCCAACAAAGAGTTTTGTAGACATTCAATTTACCTTTCCCCACAGGGGGAGAAAAAGAAGCTGCGAATGGTTGTCTTCGGCGTAACGGTAGTGGTCGAAGGACCGGGTTCGGATGCTCTTGTACAAGAGCGGCTTCTGACAGTTAAACAAGCCCACTCTCGAACTATCCAAACGTCCAGCGCGTGGTAATGCGCGGGCGCATCACCGTTGATGCGCGAGAGAAGGTTAACGCCAAGTATGATGCCTTAGGGCTCTTGAGATTGCAAGACGGGCGACAATCCAGGTCGTGTTCTAATCTGAGTACGACAAGGCTGTTAGCCTGTCGTTGCGTCCGATTAGAGCCTTACAGATTCGGAAACCGCGACTGGCTAACAGCCTGTCGTACTACCATAGATTACTTCGGATCCAGTGGCAGCCCTGCTTTGACCCAGGCGTCAAATCCGTCATACAGCGGATGCACATTTTTCCAACCGCGCTCTGCAAGCTCTTGCGCCACACGGGCGCTTGATCCCTCGTGCGGTCAAGTGCAGTAGGTGATGACTGCGCGGTCTCGAGGTATTTCGTTGAGGTGTTGTTGAAGCTGATCAGCTGGAACTCTGATAGCGTGAGGAAGTTTCTGATCTGATTCAGCCCACGCGGTCGGATTGCGACTATCCACAAAGGTGAATTGCTCGCCGCGCTCCATTCGCTCTTTTACTTCATCGACTGTAATTCTCGTTGCCTCCATAACTCCTCGCTTTCGCTTTGTATTCAAGCGAAAAGCATGCCCTGGAGACTTGGGCGTATTTTCACGATTAAGTTGAGATTTGTGTCGCGAATCGGAACATCTCATCCGTAGATTACGCAGATTTCACAGATTCTTAGTTGATTAGCCCAACACAAGTGCGCCAATCACTAAGAATCTACTTAATCTGCGGATGATTCAGTTCGTCCAGTCCTGTTGCAAATCAAGGTTCGCAGTGAAAGAATTCGGCCCCCGGAAATGCAGCGAGAATTAGTTGCTTCATCGTCTGCTTCCGCTAACCCAGGAGATTGCAATGCGAAAAAATATCGCGAGTTATTCCGGCCTCAGTCTCTTTGTGGTTCTGCTTCTGTTGCCTCAAGCGTCGCACGCGCAAGGGACTTCGTCGCAGTCGACCGGTGATTCCAACGTAAGGCCGCCGATTTCGAAAGTCGATTTACAAATCGTCAAACGCGCGCGTGAGATACTCGATTCACCGTCAAAATGGAATCGCGCCGACAATCGTGAGTGTCCGCCAGACGCCAAAACGTTTAGCTTGTACTGCGCCCTGCAAATGGCAACAGTTGAAGTGGCAGGCAAAGCTGAACATCGTGGCGCGGCTCTTCAAGAAACACGTTTCGTAATCGACGAAATTGCCATCGATCGCAAGTACGAGCATCGACTGATGAACTACAACAACGACGCAACGACAACGTTTGCCGATATTCAGGAAGTGCTTCGTATTACAGAAAGTCTCATCACGCTCAGGCTAAAAGTGAACACCCAGAGATAAGACGGCACCTATAACAAGTCCGTTTGTGCTATCACCCTCGAGCGGTCTGCACCTTCGTACCGTAGTCGAGTGACGCATAGAATTTACCGCGCCCCTGAGGAGTCAAATCCAGGAAATTCCAAATCGGATTCAGCTCATCAATGCCGCGTTCTTTAATGTCTTCGGCCAACCTGGGGTGACCACTGTAAAAGTGACGTAAAGTTCCGTCCGTGTCGCGTGTGAAAACTGAAATCGTTGAATCCTGATGTCCTTCGCGGTCTTCACTACCTAGATCCAATTTGAAGGTGCTTTCGCCAGCGCTAAGTAAATGCAACCTGTTCCAGCCTCTGTTCCGAGCGTGTGCGCGCAGCGTTGGAAGGTCAGCGGCTGCCACGATGGCGAGATCTATGTTTTGACTCAGATGATGGGCAATTCCGTTCATCGCGTCGATCCACGCAGTACACATCGGGCAAGCGTTCGTCTGCTTTTTTCCAAACATGAAGTGATAAATGACGAGCGATCGATCAGGCGCCGTGAAGAGTTCGCTCAACCGCACAGCTTTGATCGGCTCATCGCCATCATCCAGCGACGCAGGACCTTCAAGAAACTCGTAATCCTGAATTGTTGCTCCCGCAGGAAGTGCGCGGCGCAGCTCCGCGACACGCTCACGTTGTCGCATCAATTCGATTTCTGCCTTACGTAACTCTTCGCGCTTTGTTAGATATTCTGTCGATTCGTTTTGCAAGTTAGTTTGTCGATACGTCCCTTCGATCATTTCGTGAACCATAAAGCCCCGCCTTTCATTGGTCGAAAGTTTTGACTGTTTGGAGGTGACACGAGATCCTACCATCGCTTCGGGTGTATCCAAACGTCCGATATGCTTCAGCTTGTCGTGACATAACCAAGCGGGATTACTGTTTGAAATGATCTACTTAGTTGGTCAAGCAACGACAAGCTAAAGCATATCGGACATCACTTTTCGAACAGCGCAAGATTAGTCAGTAACGGATCAGCTGCTGGCCGGCATGATTCCTTGTTCTCGTAATCTTTCAGTCCCGCCCTCAATCTGGCGAGTAGAGGCGCATTGGTGGTGTTTTGTTCAGCGCTGACAATCAGTCGTCGTTGCCACTCGGCGGCTTCGTTACAACGGCCAAGCTCTGACAACGCCAGGGCTACTACTGCGCCGTGTTGCAATGCGTGGGTTGCGTTATAGACGCGCTGAGCAAGATCGAGCGCACGGTTTCCATTTCGCAAGTCAGTTGCGGGTGATGTGGCAAGTAAATAAGCCAGTACTAAAGCAGTCCGACCTTTTTGTGGAAACAGCGTGTGGCTCTTGTCAATAGCGTCAAGCGCTTGTTTGAACTGCCCTCTTTGATAAAGCAGCCTCACGTTGTCGATCGATGCGGCTTCGTTGTTGGGATCTGCCTCGACGACTATCGCGAATTCAGCTGCCGCCTCATCAAGGCGATTGGATTTGATAAGCTCCTGTCCCAGCAAAAAACGCGCGCCGAGATCGCTCGAGTCAATTCGTAAGACGGTACGCAGGTGACTGATGGCGCCATCGTGATTGTTTTGGCCGGCCAACAGAACTGCCAGATTGTAGTGAGCGTTGGCTCTCGCGGGCTCTATACGAATGGCTTCTTCAAACTGCTCCACAGCGCCCTTTGAATCACCAGTCTTTGTAAGCGCAGCTCCCAGATTTATTCTCGCAGTAACACTATCAGGCTTCGCGGCGACAGCCTTGCGAAACTCGATCGCCGCTTCTGAATAACGTTGGGCGTCGAATGCCACCTTGCCACGACTGAGATGAAGGCGTTCTCCCTCGATCAAATTCTGCAAACCATCAAAGAGCGGATCTGCAGCTCGCACACCGATTGGTCCTTGTTGAGCGAGATGAATTTTGACTTGGGTCGAATCTCCAAGTCCGCGATAGGCCATCGCAAGTGAGTAATGGACGCGATTGGCAGCCGGTACCTGAGCGAGCGTCTTTTCGAAATGCTCAACTGCTGCGGCATAGTTGCGCTCGGACATCGCGACCTGCCCTAAACCGTAATATGCAGCTGAATTGTTCCGATCGATTTTCAACGCGTCGCCAAAATCTGCCTTCGCATCTTCCAGACGATTTAGCTCGAGAGAGATGTTGCCGAGATTTATCAGCACCGCAAGATAATCGGGTCGCACACTTCGCGCGACCCGAAAACGACTGATCGCTTCTTCAAATCGTCCTTCCTGTTGTTCCAACTTTCCCAGGAGATATATCCAGCGAAAATCATTTGGTGTAAGCAGGTTTGCGTTCAGGTAACACTCTCGAGCGGAAGAAGCGAGAGAATAAGCATGATAGATCTGTCCCAACCGTCCGTAACCTTCGCCAAGAACCGTTGGTGATGTTGTCGGATCTTTCGCAGCGGCCGCGAGCGAATTTTGCGCGGCAACAATCTGCTCACGAACGTTTTGTTCCAGGCTGGAGAGGTCTGGCAAATTTACAGGAACCAAACCTTTGCGAGGCGGCTCGAGCATTCGATCTAATGAAGTTGTTTGTGAATGAACCGTGAAGAGAATTGGGAGCAAGAGGAGTAACAAAATCCCAACAACCAGGGCAGTCAGGAAGGGGGCAAGCGATCCAAACACAAACCAAAACCAACAAGGCCCTGAGCGCGCCCCCGCAGTTTTCAGGCCCTCTGCTATACAAGCACGCCTTGCAGTACCGGTACGGCTTGGAGGGCCTGGAAACTGCGGGGGCGCGCTCAGGGCCTTGTTGGTTTTGGTTTGTGTTTGGATCGCTTGCCCCCTTCCTGACTACAATTTTTGATCTTGGTGTTGGATTATTTTCACAGCTTCTACCGTTTGGGGAATTTCACACTGCTTGTTCAAAACCGATCCACTGCCTTGTTTCAGGCTAACGTATCGATCGGCCTTCAAATCTTTGCACTCCTCGACAGATCCATCGGGCCAGCGAACACGAACGGTTTGGACCTGAGACGCAGTGCCCAAGCCTACAAGCACGCGTGGGTCGTTTGCGGAAAGATAACTGCCATCAGTTCTCGCTCGTCGTCGTAAGACATTCTTCTCGGAGACGATGACCTCGATCCGTGCGCCGAGCATATCTCTTCCTGATTTGCCTATAACTTTCAAGCCTAACCAATGGTTTCGGTTTCCAATTTGGTTGAGATACAGCCTTGGCGGACCATTATTATTAGTAACCAGCACATCCGTATCGCCGTCGTTATCAACATCACCGAACGCGGCACCACGACTAACCTCGATGATCTGTAGTTCGGGACCAGCTTGATCAGTTACTTCAGCGAAACTTCCTTTGCCTGTATTGTGAAAAAGTTGATTTGGCTGTCCCAAAGGAAAAGGATCTTTCTTGCGCACGAGATCCGGCAAGAGTTGAACAGCGCCGTTGGCAGTGAACAGATCGAGCCAACCATCATTGTCATAATCAAAGAAGAGTGTGCCAAACCCAGTGAAGCGACGGCCCGGCATTCCCAATCCTGCTTCGCGCGTACGATCTTCGAAAAGTCCCTGACTCATATTCGTGTAAAGGGTATTCGTTTCGTCCATCAAGTGCGTTACGAATATGTCGTCGGTGCCGTTACCGTCGAAGTCTCCGGCATCGACACCCATGCCGGCTTCAGCCTGTCCATTTCTGTTGATGGCGGCGCCTGCCAAGAGTGCGTCGTTAGAAAACGTGCCGTTCTTTTGATTGATCCATAGTTGGTTGGGATCGCCATCGTTGGCAACGTAGATGTCGATCCATCCATCATCGTTAAAATCGGCGGTGACTATTCCCAATCCATGGCCAAACTCTTTGTCGACGCCCGCCGCAGCGGTTACGTCTTCAAAGGATCCATTTCCTTTGTTGTGAAAGAGACGATTGCCGGGCGCGCGAAACACCCGAGGCGTGCAATAGTCTCTCGCAGTCGTGGCGGCAAAACAGTTCGGGCTGTTACCAACAGAAAAATCGGCGTAGTTCACAATCATCAAATCAAGCCAGCCATCGCGGTCGTAATCGAAGAAGGATGCACTCGTGCTCCAACGAGGATCGTCAGTTCCACTTTCTTTTGTAACATCGACAAACTTTCCATTGCCCTTGTTCAAGTACATCTGATTCGAGCCAAGATTTGTCACGTACAGATCCGGTAAGCCATCGTTGTTGATGTCACCTACGGCGACACCCATGCCGTAGCCATTGGCAACGATTCCACTGCTCTCCGTGACGTCTGTGAATAAGAGTCTTCGGCTCCCGTCTTTGCTTATCGTGAGATCGTTCCGGAAGAGTTTGCCTTGGGGAGGTTGCGAACCACGCCAGGGGAAAAGGGTGCCAGCAGGCGTGGTGTTTGGCTCCAGTGTATTGCCTTGAACAAGAAACACATCCAAATCACCGTCGTTATCAAAATCGAATAACGCCACACCGCTACCAGTGATCTCCGGCAGATAAAACTTTCCCGTCATTCCGTTGTAATGTTGAAATTTGAGTCCGACTTGTTCGGCGACTTCTTGGAAGATTGGTCTGGAGGTTTTTGTTTCGATTCTTGTTTGAGTCGCGAGGTAGACCGGAGGGCACAGCTGACAAATAACGATTGCGAGGAGGAGTATTAAGGATCGGCCGATCATGTTTGATCTGTTGTTAGAAGCAGTCAGTACCACCCGCTCTTTGGAGTGACGGCCTGCCGTCTCTTTGTTACATCGTTACTTATCGAGAGGCCTGTGTGACAAAGCGACGGCAGGCCGTCGCACTCCAAAGAGCGAGGTGGTACTGACTGCTTCCAACTTTGTTTTCATGCTCTCACTGCGCCACTGGTCGCAGCCAGCCAACCTCACGATCGTGTTCTTCCTCCAATCGTCGCAACCGCGCGGTCATGACGCTTGCGCGTCCAAGGTACCCTTCGATGTGCTTGGGATTCGCGCGTCGCACGACGGGTAGACGTCCGATGTCATTACGCACCATCCGCGCTACGGCATCGTGAAGAATCTCATCTGAAAAGGTGACTAATACGTTTTGAGTGCCGGCTTCCAAAACGGTCGCTGTCTCAGATAACTGCTCGAGCGCTCTTACCAAATCACCTCGAGTGATGATTCCAGCGAGTTCTCCTCGTTCATCAACAATCAGTGTTCCTTGCCGGCGTGTAAGTAGTGGATCATACTTCGCAATCCGATCGGACAATTCAATGGCTTTCATTGTGCTGGGGATGGTCGGAGGATGACGATCCATAACTTCACCGACTCGTAGAACTGCTAAAGGATCCACACTATATTCGCGAGTGACATGAAAGCCGCGACGCGCGACTTTCTCCGTCAGTATTGATCGGCGAAGCATCAACACCGTAACTGCGTGCGCGGCTATCGACGAAACGAGCAGACCTGGTAAGACATTCAAGTCGTGTGTTAATTCCAATGAGAAGATCATCGCCGTCAGTGGCGAACGCATTGTGCCGCCCATCATCGCGGTCATGCCGATCAAAGCCCAAAGTCCGCCATCACCGATTGGAATCCACCGGGCTTCGATTGCTCCCAGAGCGCCACCCATCATGAGCAACGGCGCCAACACGCCGCCTGAAGTGCCTGAGCCGAGAGAGATCGACCAGATTAACGACTTGCCGACGAGCAAACCGATCAAGAGCGCGCCGACTATTTCGCCTTTCAACAACGAATGGATTGTGTCGTAGCCGACGCCCAGAATACGTGGATCCAGCCATCCACCGATCCCAACAAACAGCCCACCGATTGCCGGCCACCACATCCAGTGAATAGGCAATCTGGAAAACAGATCTTCGCATGCATAGACCAGTGTAGTAAGTAGTCCTGAGGCCAGTCCCGCCGAAATTCCAACGGCAAAGGCAATTGCAAGTCCTTCAGCATTAAGTGAAGCGTGTTCCTTAATCGCAAAGATTGCTCCCGCACCGAGCAAAGGAACGCGCAGAATCGCGGCCACAGCTGAGGCAATAGCAACTGGAATGAAAGAACGCGGTCGCCATTCGAAGAGCAATAATTCAACTGCGAGTAAGACGGCTGCTACTGGTGCATTGAAGATCGCAGACATGCCTGCCGCCGCACCCGCGACGAGGAGTGTCTTACGCTCTGCTGACGACAGGTGGAACATCTGTGCGAACAGCGATCCAACCGCACCGCCGGTCATGATGATTGGACCTTCCGCCCCAAATGGTCCGCCGGTGCCAATCGAGATTGCCGAGGACAAAGGTTTCAGGATCGCAACCTTCGGTTCCATTCGACTGCGTCCGAAGAGAATTGCTTCCAGAGCTTCGGGAATACCGTGGCCACGAATTTTTTCCGAACCAAAGCGCGCCATCAAACCAATAATCAATCCGCCAACCACGGGAACCAGGATTACCCACTTACCGAGATGATTATTGGCCGGTGATGTGAGATCGGCAGAGAATCGTTGGTAGAAGGTGATGTTGGTGAAAAAGCCAATTAACCAGACAAGTACCTTGGCAACTAAAGCACTGAGCGCGCCAATAAAGACGGCCATCAATGAAAGCAGCAAAATCCTTCGGTCGCGAGTGAAGTCAGCTAATTGATCTTCCACTCGCTGCGCAGTATGAGACATAGTTTCCCCCTGAATAATTAAGAAGTAGATAGTTAAAATCGAGGAAGAAGCTATAGTACCAAATCGAGAAATGAGTTTCAGGTAGTCACTGCCTTCCTGGGCGCAGCGTAGGTCCTCGTATAGATTTTGGTGCTTCCAGGCAGCACGAAGGATTCATCAAGCGAACAAAAGTTTATAGTGGGAACGGGTCAGTACCACTTCGCGGTAGCGGGTGGGTACGAAGTTTGTCGCGACCATCATTCGGCTACGCACCCACCCGCTACCGCGAGGTGGTACTGACCCGTCCCCAGCAGGAGTAAGGGAATGCGATGAATAAAAACGATGGGCGCCCGTCACAATCACCGCTTGCTTGTGACATGACAGCAATTCCATTGACTGAACGGGAAACACACCTGAAGACCAGCAGAACTCTGTTTTCTGATATTAAGGAGATTCGAGAGCTTCCTGATGGTTATGAGTTTTGGCTGGAAGGCGATGCGAGCGTGTTGTTGAAGGCAGCTGAATTCATATCGCTTGAAAAACTCTGCTGTCCGTTTTTGGCCTTTACGTTGGACGTTGACGCAGAAGCTGGACCGGTTAAGTTACGACTGACAGGTCGCGAAGGTGTCAAAGCGTTCATCCGTGAAGAGGTTGAGGGGCTGTTAGGAGTTGTCGTCGATTGGCATGGATTGTCGGACGAACTTTAGTTTGTTGTTGCGTCGAGAAATTGGCCGCAGATGAAGTTTCAAAAAGATTGTCTGCGTAACCCGTGTTCATTTGCGGCCTATTACTTGGCAGCCACGACAAACTAGAGTTCGTCGGACAATTTCGCAATTACTTGATCCGATACCCGTGAATCTCGTTATTGAATATCCACCCCACGACTGCGCCGACGCGAATATCTTCATGCGAATAGATCTCTCGCTTAATCCCTGCTGAACCACGTTCATCGAGCATGTGGGGACGCAGTGCCATTCGCGCGAAGCGATCGCGCCATCGTTCAAAGTTTTGAGGTCTTAGATCTACCCAACCCTTCGCAGCCCATTCATCAATCGATTCACTCGTAACCTTCACCTTGTTAGCGCCCGGTATCTCCGGTATGCGAATCAACGGACCACGAATCAGCGAACGTCCATCGGGTAGCAAAATTGGTAAGCCTACGGTGTTGACGGTGTGTCGCAGTTTGTCATCACGCTCGATGAGCAAATGGATCTCAGCAGCTAATGCTTCAGGTGATTGGTTGAGTACCGATGCCAACGTCCCGTATCGCACCTTCAACAAGTGGGCTTCCCAAAGGAGCTTGCCCAGTTCGGGAGGGCCAAGCAACCCAAGTGCAACTGAAGGTGAGTCGCCACTGCTCGCATACCGACGCTCCAGCCTTTCTGCTTCTTCCAACGCCATGTGACGCAGATTGCCTGCTCGATACGTCGGATTCATGACTGTACTGTCGACTGCTGCAATGACATCGTACCCGGTATTGCTCCCTTTGATTTCCAGGACGGCTTGTCTCGCGATCTCTTCAGGAGTGATGAATTCCATCTGTCCCATGTGTGTGATCGTCTCGAACTCGCCTTTGGTAAAGAGTCCGTTTTCTCCAGTATCAACGACGACCATCGTCATTGGTTCCAGGCGTTCGTAGGTCTCTTCCGAATCACGCAACACGAGTGTCTCATCAAGCGATTCGCTATGACTGGCGAACAGATGCAAAGGCTCACCCCTTCTCTCTCGATCGCCGATCACGCGTCGGGTAATGTTGTTGTACCCAACCATCGCAGCCGGTTTTAGTTCTTTGACGATTGGCCCACCAGGTGTTCGCGCCATTAAAAACATCAAGCCGGTATGTGCAAAACCGATGGCTGTTTTAGTCATCAACCGCGCGGAAGGTTTGTCTTCGGAGTGCGTATAGGGAATGTTGAGACCCATGCCGCCAGTGCCTGTAGTCCCAATCTTCAAATAGAGACGGGTGCCGGCTTCGGTCATCGCGCGTTGAATTATGAGCACGTGTCTAATGAGCTGAGGAATGGATTGCGAGATAATTAAGGCTTCCAGATCCCGGCCTGCCCGTTCGGTGTGCGTTGTTGGATCATTTCGAAGAGCGTCGAAGCTCGCTTTCGCAATTTCGGAAGCAGTGTAGACATCCTGATAGCTGATTGCCGTTGCTGTGTTAATACTATCAACGACGACGTCGGGTTTGTGTTCAAGGATTAACTGCGCAAGTTGCGAGCGTTGATAAGCTCCATCAAAGTCATGGAAGACGTCATCAAACAGAGCGGCCCTCGAATCGGGTGACTCCATCAGTTGTGCTCGGCTCAAGCGCTCAGATTCTTCAGGCGTGTTCCAATCTGCGCGAAGAAATACATCGCCGCCGAACCCCACAAACTCGACGTCGGGAAATTGAGACCGGCCATGGTCGATGATCTCCTGTACTTCGCTCAATTCGCGCGAGCAGACGATCATGGCGCGCGGACTCAGTTCACGGCATATGCGATGGACGACCTGCGCGCCAATCATCCCGCCTCCGCCGAGTATTAAATAAGACTCACCTCGATTGATTGTCATAGTGATGTGGTTAAGTGTGACTTAATACGTCATTGATGTACAAACGGGTGAGAGCCGAATTCAAACCCTGATGATAACCACATACCGGCGCTGTTGGTTCTAACGTCGGCAAAGCTCCTCTTCGGACGCATCATTAACTCGCCGGGGAGGCTCCTTGTGAAACATTTAATCCTTCGATTGCTTCTTGCGCTACTCACATTCTCAGCGGGATTGGGACTTGATCGACTCCTGACTTCGAGACCCATCCAACTCGAGAGAGTGACGGCAAACGTATCGACCGCACCGATCGCTGCTGAGGCTGTAATAGCGCGGCCGATGCCTGTTAGCCCACCAAAGCCGACACTGATTTTTGACTACGACCCGAAAAAATTCTGGCCGGTGGCGCACTATGCGTTCACTGGCAAGCGTCCAAAAGGACTTTCGTGGGATGACTCATTCTTCATCAAAATATGGCATTGGGACGACTCATCTCACGACTACGTCTGGTTTTCAGTTTTCGATGAGAGAGGGAACACTGATTTGTGGGCATCCTTTGCCCTTGTGACTGAGCGGCGGTTGCTCTTTGTAACGCAACCTACGGATGAAGGATTCGTCTATAGATTTGATGGTGAGTTTCTGCGACGTGGGGTGATCTTTGATTCAGCTGAGGGGGAAGTAGTGCTTAAAGGGACGCTCACAAAATCGAAGGATAATCGAACGCTCGTTGAATGGCCGGTAAAATTCAAGGTCATCCACCAAGGGTGTTGAGAGCAGTCTGTACGACCTCGCCCCTTTGGAGTGCGACGGCCTGCCGTCGCACTCCAAAGGGGCACTGACTGCTTCACACTAGCTCGCGAGTTTCTCAATCTCATCAGTCAAACCCAACAGCTCCCACCGCAGTAAAGCGATCGGCACATTTCCATTCTTCCAAACGTAATCATGAAACCTTCGTAGATTGAACTCGTCGCCGTGGATTTTTCGAGCATCAGCCAGAAACGACATAATCTGCAACTTGCCAATCTGGTACGTGATCGCCTGGCCTGGTGCAGATGCGAAGAACGTGGCTTCCTGCCAAGCGGTTGCCGGATCCAAGTCCGCGACCTTCTGCAAATAAGCCGCAGCGTCGTCGATAGTGAACAGCCCAAGGGCGAGCTTCACGTCAACTTCTACTCGCACCGCCCGTAACTTCATGAATGAATACAGCACCTCACGTGTGTGCGGACTATCCTCGACAAGGCCAAACTGCATCATCAGCTCTTCCGCATAAAAACCAATCCCTTCGTTGGCACCCGAATCATAGTAGTGCCGGCGAATTGGATTTTCATGGGCCCAGGAAAGTGCGAGTTGTAGATAGTGCCCGGGAACGCCTTCGTGAACGATCAGTGGACGAGGATCTCTCGCGATTGAGAGTGAGAAGTAGTCAAGGTCAGGTGAGGGAACTTTGATGTAACTGATTCCGTCTTCGTTGAGTCTGGTAGCGCTGGTTAGGTCGTCTGTCACCCCCATAAACGAAAGTGGCGCGACGTACGATGGAAGCGGCAGATTATGGTAGTGCTTGACCCACTCGGGAACGGTCAGAATGTTTTTCGCTTCGAGAAATCTCCGGATGTGAGCCTCCAATTCAGCTTCACATTTAATCTGTGCGGTCTGATTGACGAAGATCGGTGGAATTGAAATGTCTTCATTTCTTGTTCGCTCAAACAATTCAAAAGCCAGGGAACGTTCCCATTCGTGTTTACTCATGACAAGCAATTGCTCAGGAGTAAACGGCATCAACGCGACTTGTTTAAGAAAATAGCAGTAACTGTCTCGGCCCGCGGCGGTGTTGACGGCCATGTTCGGAAGTTCTGCTTCAAGCCATGTGCGAAACGAATCCAAGGCGTCGATCGCTTCGTCAGTCGCCAGTTTTAGTTCCGGCATTTGCGCGGGATCGAAGAATGGTTCAAGTTCCGTTGCGACGGTCGAAAGGCATTGCCGCACGTTGATCAGTTTCTCGATTGCGGCAATGGCGAAAGGTCGAATCGCATTCTGCCTCAGATTCTGTTTGCCTGCTTCAGTTGTTTTGGGAACGCTTCGAAGACGAATGATAATTTCTTTACAACGATCAGGTTCAAAAGGCGCGGGCTTTAACAACATCAGGAAGATTGCACCGAGGGTTTGATGAACGTAGAAATCGGGATTCGCTTCGTGGCTGCGAGTGATATCGAGTTCCCAACGCACGCGCGCCAAAGCTGACGCAATCAGTCGATAGTCAACTTGCTGATTGACAGGCCATGAGGAGGGATCGATTGCGTTGAGTTCATTAGCGAAGGCGGCGAGATCGTCGCGACGTCGCGCTACGGCTCTCTCCGACCAATCTGGAACCCAGCCAGCCGGACGTTCCATGCGCGGAATATCGTCGTAAGAGATCGGCATGTGCTCCGCGCGCCACGTCCAGAACTTCGCTGAGAAGGTTTGCAGTGTTGCGTAATCGGATGAGTGAGCCACAGTAAGATTTGATGTCATTTCTTTCTTCATTTTCGTCAGAGGATGTGTTGCACAAAAAGCGAAAATCCCCCAAACGGCAGTTTGGGGTATTCCTTTTTGCTGCGGACGGCGCTTGATTATTGTAGAAAGCGCTTGAACGATCCCCAAACTGCCGTTTGGGGGATTTTCGGTTTTTGAGCAATGCCGACAGAGGATGTCGAAACTCGGATTGTCGCCAGGTTTTTGTTCGTGTGATGCGCGTGGACCGTCTGTGGTGTGTCCGAGAAGAGCAATCTACGAATTAATACCGACGAGGCCTAAAGTTTTGACACGGTCTTTACCCTACTGCATTATTTCGAAACTTAGCGCCGAGGGCTCCGCGAGTTTATTTGCTGCTCTCTACGCCTGAGGGTTTAAAAGCCCGTAGTCTAGCATTCAACGACGCGAGAAGAGTCGGTCGAGCCGCTCATAAGACGAATACTTTCCTCCCCCTGAGATAATTTAATGGTCCTCGAATCGGGGACACGATTTGGCTTTTACGAAATCCGCTCGAAGATTGGTGAAGGCGGGATGGGTGAAGTTTATCTGGTTGAAGACACCCGCCTGCATCGAAAAGTCGCGTTGAAAGTACTTCCGGCCGTCGTTGCTTCCAATCGAGATCGAATGCGACGCTTTGAACGAGAAGCTACAGCCGCTGCCAAGCTCAATCATCCGAACATCGCGCATATTTACGAAATCGGGAGCAGTGCGACCGTGAGGGAAGGTTCGGAACCGAGCGCGACAGCTGACCAGGTTCACTTCATCGCCATGGAGTTCATCGATGGCCAGACGCTCCGTGAAGTAATCCATCGCGGTCACACCGATCTGCCGAAGCTGCTCCGTTACCTGCAACACACAGCGGAAGGGCTGGCGAAAGCTCACGCGGCAGGTATCGTGCATCGCGATCTGAAACCTGACAACATCATGGTTACGCGTGATGGTCATGCGAAGATTCTGGATTTTGGTTTGGCGAAACTTACAGAGCCGAGCACACCAGCGGACATCACCGCGGAAGAGATGAGTGCTATGCCGACAGTAAAGCAACACTCACTACCCGGAACGATTCTAGGTACTGTCGGTTACATGTCACCTGAACAAGCTCAAGGTAAGCTGAACGAAATCGACCATCGATCTGACATCTTCTCTTTCGGCTGCATTTTGTTTGAGTCCGCTACGAAACGTAGGCCATTCGAAGGAAGAGATGCGTTGGATTCACTGCACAACACCGTGCACGCGCCGACGCCACTGATCAAGAATTTCAACGCGGAGGCACCTGACGAACTTCAGAAAATTATTCGGCGATGTCTGGCTAAAGACCCAGAAGAGCGTTATCACTCGATTAAGGACATCGCGATTGAATTAAAAGACCTACGGCGTGAGCTCAAACCGCTCCCTGAATCAACTGGACCTTCCGCAAGCACGAATTTCAAACCTGTGCGCCAAACGAGTGACGACTTCAGTAGTTCAACCACATCGACCTCAAGCGCTGAATACATCGTTTCGTCAATCAACCGCCATAAAGTGGTCGCGGCAGTGATGGCGGTCGTACTCGTTATCGCTCTGGCCGCCGGAATCATCGGTACGCGGGCTTTTCTGAATGGCCCCAAGATCGAACCATCACTCGACTCGATTGCTGTCTTGCCGTTCGAAAATCAGAATCATGAACCCGACACGGAATACCTTTCCGATGGCTTGACCGAAAGCATAATTAACAGCCTGACCCAGCTACCTAACCTAAAAGTAATCGCGCGCGGCTCTGCGTTTCGTTACAAGGGTCGCACCGCTGACCCGATGACCGCAGGGCATGAGTTAGGTGTGCGCGCTGTGTTAACCGGCCGGCTTCTGCAACGCGGTGACAGTTTAGTTGTCAGCGCGGAATTGATGGACATCATGGATAACAAGCAGCTTTGGGGTGAGCAGTATGAACGTAAGGTTTCGGACCTTCTCGCGGTGCAGCGCGAAATCGCAGCTGAAATCTCCAATAGCTTACGGCTCAAGCTTTCGGCTCCTGACCAGAGCCGAGTCACAAAGCGGTACACTGATAATCCTGAGGCTTATCAGCTCTATCTGAAAGGTCGCTTCTACTGGAACAAACGCACGGAAGAAGGAGTCAAGAAGGCTCTCGATTATTTCCAACAGGCAATCGATAAGGATCCCACCTATGCCCTCGCCTACACCGGAATCGCCGATTGCTATTCGCTTGAGACGCTGCACATCGATGTTGGTTCGCTATCGCCAAGCGAAGCTGGGCCACAAGCCAAGGCTGCGGCAATGAAAGCTCTGCAACTGGATGACTCTCTTGCTGAGGCCCACACTTCACTGGCTTTCATTAAGTTAAATTTCGATTGGGACTGGCCCGGTTCGGAGGCAGAATTCAAACGCGCAATCGAGTTGAATCCAAACGTCGGTAACGGTCACCACTGGTACTCGCATTACCTTATGGCGATGGGCCGAACCCAGGAGTCTTTGGCTGAGAGTAAGCGGGCCTTGGAACTTGATCCGCTGGGAGTCATCTTGAACGTCCACCTCGGCTGGCATTACAACAATGCGCATCAATACGACCTGGCGGTCGAACAGTTCAAAAAAGCACTTGAGTTGGATCCGAACTTTGGCTTGGCCTACTGGTATCTCGGTTTCGCGTATGAACAAGAGGAAAGGTACGCCGAGGCTGAGAACGCGCTGCGAAAGGCACAGGATCTCCTTAAAGACAATGCCGCACTTGCCGCAGATCTGGGATACGTTTATGCACTTTCAGGGAGGAAAGATCAGGCGGTCAAGGTAATCGAAGAATTGAAGGGCGTGTCAAATCGTAAGTATGTTTCTTCGTATAACATCGCCTTGATTTACGTCGCGTTGAACGAAATAGATCAAGCGTTTGAATGGCTGGAGAAATCTTACCGGGAACGTTCAGACTTGCTGGTTTACCTAAAAGTCGATGCCAGATTAGACAAGTTGCGCTCCGATCCCCGATTCAAGGATTTGATAAAACGACTTGGCCTGCCGTAATGCAGTCCGTACCACCTCGAAGAATTTCAAATTACGTCACTGCCCAAAAAACGCTCCGCTATACATTCTCACGCAGTGTGCCCTATGATAACCGCATTCCGTAACTGCGTTTTAGCAGTGCCAGCGCCGTAAAGGCGTCCTTTTCTTTACATAGCAGTGCCCAGAACTTTCGGTTTACCAAAATTCCCTTGGCTCTTATAGGAAACGAACATGATCGGTCAACGGCTCTCTAATCGCTACGACATCAAGTCGGAGCTGGGTCGCGGTGGTATGGGCGTTGTTTATCGCGCTTCAGATCCACTCCTCAATCGCGACGTCGCCATAAAGCTTATTCCACCAACCCTTCTCAATCCTGACACTGAGCAACGGTTCCAACGTGAAGCACAACTCGTCGCGCAAATGGATCACCCTGCGGTTGTGCCGATCTACGACTTTGGCAAACACGAAGGTTCACTGTTCTTTGTAATGCCAGTTGTTGAAGGAACAAATCTGCGCTGGTTCCAACGGGATGGAGCGTTAACACTCGGCGAAGTGATCGACATTGGAATCCAGGTTGCCGAAGCACTCGAATACAGTCACTCACGCAATGTCACGCATCGAGACATCAAGCCAGAAAACATTATGGTGGTGCGCGAAGACGGTGGTCGTTTGCGAGTCCGAATTATGGATTTCGGTCTTGCTCGAGGCGCCGCCGAGAGCCGCGTAACTAAGACGGGCACTATCGCCGGCACACTGTCTTACATGAGTCCAGAACAGGTTTCCGCGGGTGGCATCGACCATCGCACGGATATCTACTCGCTTGGCACAGTACTGTATGAATGTCTTGCCGGGGAACCGCCCTTTTCTGGAGAGTTGCAGTCAGTTCTCTATCGAATCGTGCACGAAATACCTCAACCACCGAGGGCGATGGGTGCAGATATCAGCGAAGAACTTGAATCGATCATCCTGTCTTGTATTGCGAAGGAACAGTCGAAGCGACCACAACGCGCCAGTGAAGTAGCAGATTCGCTGAAACGTTCGCAAACTCGAATCCATCAAAGCGATCTCGGCAAGTCGATCGTGATGACAAAGACGATGATGATGCCTCGGGTGGCTCTCTCGCCGTTCATTGGTCGCGACAAAGAGCAGGCAGAATTACAAAAGCGTCTAAACGCGGCGATCAGCGGTGAATGCCAATTCGTCGTTGTGTCTGGTGAACCTGGTGTGGGAAAGACTCGACTGCTTGATGAGATCGAAAACCTTGCCAGAGCACGAAAATTATTAGTTTTGCATGGCCGCACGATTGAACAAGACGGCGCCTTCCCGTATCAGGGGTTTTGCGAGGCGATTCAGGAATATTTCCGACTAAAAGATACGGTTAGTTCCCCTCACAACCGCCTTGATCTTTCAGATGTCGCTCCGGATCTCGTCTCACTATTCCCGATGCTGACTGAGATCAGTGAAATTCGAGGCGCAGCTACAGGCGATTCAAAAATCTCTCAGCTCAGTGGATCGCAGGGTCCCGAAAACAGAACTCAAATCTTCGAATTGCTTGCGCGAACAATTACCCGACTTGCAGCGGGCAAGCCGCTGATTCTGTTCCTCGAGGATCTGCATGCTGCGGAAATCTCAATCGAAGCACTTCAGTACATCGTGCGACGTCTGGGCCCGACTCCAACGTTAATTGTTGGCACCTATCGCTCAAGCGAAGTTGATACTAAGAATCATCCGTTGATTCGCATGCTGGAAACCTTCCGAGGCGACCGGCGTTTCTCCGCGATAGCATTGGGTCCATTCTCTGAAGCTGAACATCGCCACTATCTCGAAACATTGATTGGCGGGCCAAAGCTTGCAGACAACCTAGTTGAAAAACTCTTCGAAGCCACCGAAGGCAATCCGTTTTTCACGAAGGAGCTAGTCCGCTCACTGCTTGACTCAGGAGGTATCGCGAAAGATCAAACTGGCGCCTGGAGTCTCGGCGCGAGCACGGATCTCTCTGCCGGCGAGTTGCCGGCCACAATTCAACAAGCGGTTGAAAAACGAATCGAACGTTTGCCGGAAGAACTCCGCGAAGTCCTTTCACTTGCTTCTGTCGTCGGCAAGTCATTCGACGTTCGAGATCTCGAAGCTCTTGCGGGGGACAAGGACGTTGAGGACGAAATCGACAAGTTGGTCGAAGAAGGATTGCTTGAAGAAGAACGCGAATCTCGCGGCGATCGGCTCACATTCGCAAGTGGCGTAGTTCGCGACGTGTTGTACGGAGCCATAACGAGACGCAAACGCAGGTCGCTTCATCGCAAGTACGCTGAAGAAATTGAGAAGCGACATCGAGGTCGTCTTGAACGCGTCTATCCGCAACTTGTCCATCACTTTTCACAAGGTGACGTTCCAGACAAGACTGTTGAATACGGATTACGAATGTCAAAGACTGCGCTTGATGCGTTCAGCCCAGAAGAATCGGCACGCGCGGCGAAGACTGTGCTCGAGTTTCTTGACGATGAGTGGGAAGGCGATCCGCAGCTGGTAGGAGAGGCCCGGTTCTTATTAGCGCATGCCTATCGAATGGCCGGCGAAGTCGATTCGGCATTGAAAGAGTCGGAAGCTGCAGTACGAGTTTTTGAAAAGGAGGCTCAAAAGGCTAAGGCTGTTTCCGCGTTGATGTTTGCAACTGAGACCGCGTGGCAGGCGCGCAAAGTTTTGGAGACTACGCGACTGGTACATCAGGCGGCAGAGGCTGCTCGCGCTGCCGGCGATAACGAAAGTCTGCGACACATGTTGACGCTCGCCGCAACGCTCGCAAATCTTCGTGGCGAGTACGAGCAGGCTAATCAATATCTTGAAGAAGCCGCCACGGTTGTACCCGCGTCCAGGGAAACTGAGCCTGAAAAGGAAATACCGAATGGTGGAAGACTGGTTGTTGCGATGGCCAATCCGCTCGGCGAGATCGATCCGGTGAACATGGAACTGATCGAAGAACAGGAAATTCTGGCCAATGTGTTTGAAACTCTTCTGGCAACCGATCTGGAAGGGAATCTAATCCCGTCTCTATGCGAGAAGTGGGAAGTCTCTGAAGGAGGAGCAGCCGTCGCTTTCACTTTACGCGAGAATGTTTGCTTTCAGAGTGGTGAACCTATGGATGCTCAATCCGTAAAGAATTCGTTTGAACGGAGCATTCGCATTGCGCGGGAAGTTCCACCGGGATTGGCTGCAATTCGTGGCGCCTCTGAATTCGCGAAGAGCGGTGACCAGCAACTGTCTTCGATCGGCGTCAAATCAAATTACAGACTGGAAATTCAACTGTCCGAGCCGCTCCCGATTTATCCCGCGCTGCTCACCGACTTCAAAACCGGCATAACTTTGTCGGGAACTGATGGAGTTTTTCCGATTGGTACTGGCCCGTTTCGAATTGTCTCGTATCGACCAGATAACATCGTCGTTCAACGAAACGAAAAGTACTGGAAGGGAACTCCTGCTCATGTAGACGAGGTCGAATTTCGTGCGGGCTTGACGGCTTCGGAAATCTCTTCCGGTTTACGGTCGGGCGAAATCGATCTCGCTCGAGATTTGTCGCCGAACGACCTCGAGGAGTTTCTGCGCGACCCGAGGCTTCGTAGCGGGTTTGTCGAGTCGCCGCGCAAGAATACTTACTTCGTTCTTTTTAACTGTACGGACGCTTCAATCGCGAGCAACGCAGAGTTACGACGAGCGCTCTCGAGTGTAGTAAGAACTCACGATCTCGTTTGGCAAACCCTGGGACGCTTTGCTCAGCCGGCAGTTTGTTTGATTCCTCCGGGCATGCTCGGTTACGACCCAGGTCGCAGACGACAGACAATCACTCGCGACGAGGCTTTGGCCATGCTTCGGTCCTCACGGATTAACGGGGCGATAACTCTGCGAGCTGCCATACATCCGTTGTTACTTGATCGCTACAAAGCACTTAGCACCAGTTTGCTTTCAATCTGGGAGGAACTCGGGGTCAAGGTCGAAGTTGCCACGCCCACTATGGCCTCGTACCTCGAAGCGTTCCAAAACAGCCAGGGAATAGATTTGTTCATTGGTCGTTGGAATGTTGACTACGACGATCCTGATGACTTCACGTATGGATTGTTCCACTCCCGCGTGGGCATGTATCGCTCGTACATAACATCGCCTGAGGGTGATCAGATCCTGGAAGAAGCGCGCACCGAGAGTCGCCCGGGAGTTCGCTCATCGCTGTATCGAAAATACGAGAACTACTTGCAGGAAACCGGGATGTTGTTACCGCTGTTTCACGACGTTGACTATCGTCTCGGAAACGCGAAGGTTGCAGGATTAAATCTTCGAGGAAGCGCGCCGTATGTGAACTATTCGGCGATGGGCAAGCTCGAATCAGGAGCGAAAACGAGCGATAGCGTCAGAGCGGGTGGAGGCATTCTTCATGTCCCGATAACGGGAACGCTATACAAACTCGATCCATCTTTGGCAGGAACAGTTGAAGACGCTGAAGTACTACCAAGCATCTTTGAACCACTTACTCGCGATCTTGGCGGCGCCCGCATTGGCCCGTGGTTAGCCTCCAGCCTCACATCCGAACAGGGTGGTAAAAGATATCGATTTAGATTACGTGATGACGTCCGCTTTCATGATGGCCGCAAACTCACTGCACGAGATGTTCGCTACTCATTTGAACGATTACTCCTGAATACTGAGAACGCAGGCAGTCGATTTATCTATTCTTCGATTCGCGGTGCGAAGGCGATGCTTGATGGCGAGTCGACTGATTTGGCTGGTTTCAAAATTCACTCGGCTGAAGAGTTTACGATTGAACTTGAAGAACCAATTTCGTTTTTTCCGGCTCTCATTTCTTATCACGCCGCCGCAATCGTTCCTGAGGGGAGTACCGATTTTGGTAACAGTTGGCAGGATGGCAGTGTCGGTACTGGTCCTTTCCGCGTCGTTAAATTTGAACCAGGCGTACGCTTGGAGCTCGAACGAAACAAAACCTACTGGCGCCAGGGTTATCCGAAGTGTGAAGGTGTGACCTTTAACTTTGGTATTTCTCCGAAGGAAATCCTTTCGCAGTTTAGGGCTGGCAGACTTTCGATCGCTTCAGATCTTCTTCCGGCAGACGCAGAAGCGTTACGACGTGAACAGGAATTTGCATCCGGTTATCATGAAATACCGAGGCTTACTACTTACTATCTGGCCTTCAATATTCATAAAGGCCCGCTGAAAGACAAGCGGCTGCGACAAACTCTTTCCGCTTCCATCGATGTTGCGAACGTCGTGCGGCAAACGTTGGGAAGGATCGCTGTGCCAGCGCAGGGTTTGATCCCGCCGGGTCTCCTTGGACACGATTCAAGTTTTACGCCGAAAGCCGCGGATGCAGCGTCAGAACCCTCTCGAAAACAAGATGAAGAAATTGAGTTAACGGCGGTCGTCAACCCGGTCTTCTTTGGAGAGTACGCTGCATTCACGCGTGAAATCGCTCGTTCGGTTCGCGAACAAAACGTTACAGTCAAGATCACGAACAAGACGATGGAACAATGGCTGGAAGCTGTTTCCGAAGGAACTGTTGATGTGGTCCTGGGACGTTGGGTAGGCGACTATCCCGATGCTGACACATTCGCAAGTATTCTTCGGTCGAAGGAGGGATTGCTTGGTCCTATATGTGGACTAACCGAAGTTGACCGGTTGATTTCGCGGGGCCGATCAGAAACATCGCCGGCGGTGCGTCACGCCGTTTACCGGCAGATCGAAGACATCATCGTCCGCGACAGACTGATGCTGCCGCTGTTTCACGAGCAGGCGTATCGATTCGCGCGTCCCGAAGTTGAAGGACTGTCGCTGACGTACGATGCGTTGACGTTGGATTATGCGAACTTGAGTGTGAAGGGATGAGACAAGCAGTCAGTACCACCTCGCGGTAGCGGGTGGGTGCGTAGCTTGCCGTAACGATCGATTCTTAAGACTACGCACCCACCCGCTACCGCGAGGTGGTACTGACTGCTTCCAAGTTTATTTGTGTAGTCTGCGGATACGTCTTAAGAGCTCACAATAAACACTGGCTCACCCAACACATCCATCCGAGGCGTGATTCCCAACCCCGGAGCCGTCGAAGCGGCGAGTCTTCCATTCTTCCTCTGCGGAGCGCCTTCGGCGGTGCTTACCGTGACGTAGCTATTGAAATCTGTTGCCGAGAAAAGAAAGTCTGGTGGCGTGCTGTGGGCCAGCGCGGCAATCGCTGCCGTGATAATGTCGCCGCCCCAGGTGTCTTCTATTGTTAAAGCAATGCCGGCAGCCACGCATAGATCTCGAATTTGACGTGCTTTAGTAAGCCCACCTACTTTTGAGATCTTCAAATTGATCACATCGGCCGCTTGATCCGCAATTGTTCGGAGCACCATTGGTATGCCATCGATTACTTCATCCAGTACGAACGGCCGATTGGTATGCCTGCGAATGGTTAGACATTCTTCGTAACTCAGGCACGGTTGCTCAATGTAGACATCGATGTCGCGAACGGCATGAACTACACGCAATGCTTCGTGCTGTTTCCATCCGGTGTTTGCATCTGCAATAAGAACATCGCCAGCCCTCAGTTGTTCAGCGCAAGTCTGGATGCGTTCAATATCTGTGTCTGGATTACCTCCAACTTTCAGTTGAAACTTCGTGTAATCCTGCGAGCGATAATCTTTAATGCTTTGAGCCATGGCTGCCGGAATGTCCTGCGATATTGCTCGATAGAGTGCGAAGTCCTCGGCGTAACAGCCACCCATCAAAGTAGCGACGGATTGGTTGCTTACTTTTCCGAGTAAATCCCAACACGCCATGTCGAGCGCTGACTTGACGTATGGATGACCACGCATAGCCTGATCCATTCGACGATTAACAACTGCGAGTTGAGTTGGATCGATACCGAGAAGATACGGAGCTAATTCCGCGATACCTGTGCGTGCGCCGGCTGCGTATGCAGGCAGATAGGCAGCACCGAGGGGACATATTTCGCCATAACCCAATAGTCCCTCATCCGTTTTCATCGCGACGATCGTCGAATCAAAAACTGAAACGCTGTTGCCGCCAGACCATTTGTAGCTGCCTTCGTGTAATGGGAGATCGACTTGATAGACGGAGATGTCGGTGATTTGCATGATTGTTGGCCCTGGAGTTTTTGGCGAGCGATTGTAAACCTTGTGTTTGCCGTTGACGATGCGTCACGTCGTCCTGGGATCGCAGGCGTCCTCGCCTGCCCGTGTCCAACCTAACCAGGAACAATTATAAGAGCCACTTGATGAAAGAAACCGGGTTCTTCTCAACGCGGGCAGGCGGGGACGCCTGCGATCCCAGGATGATGGCCGTGATTATTTCGCCAGCTTCCAAACATAAAAGACCTTGCCAACCTGAACCCACTTCGAGATGATCCGCAATACTTGGATCGTCGAATTTTGTGTTTGGAGCGCTGACTCCCCCCACCCTTATGCAACCACTAAATCAAACAGAGGTGCAACGGAAGATTGAAACGAGGATGCGTACAATGCGTACGCTATGGATTGCCATGCTCTTGAGTATTGGCTTCTATTTTGTGTTTACCGTTTTCTTGCACCGGCCAGAACAGGTCAAACCCAATTCCACCTTGTCGCTGATTCTTGCCCTTATAGCATTAACGACAACATTAAGTTCCTTCCTACTCAAGAGCCGCCTCGTTAGCAGGGCGGCAGAGCAACAACAAGTATCACTGGTTCAACAAGCATATATTCTGGCGTGGGCTGTAACTGAGGTCGCGGCGCTGATGGGGTTGCTCGATTTCTTCGCAACGAACGATCGCTACTACTACGTTTTCTTTCTAATCGCAGCGTGTGGACAATTAATCCACTTTCCCAAACGCGAACATGTCACAAGCGCTCTTTTTAAAAGCTCGACATTCTAGTGTTGGTCGATCAGAGCAAGACCTTGGCAAATGACACCTTTATCCGGTTTCGCAAGCAATCAAATTCGCAGCGTTAATAGATCCGACCTTTAAGAGAACGTGAATGTCCTGAAGCAATGACTCTCGCCCCGGGTACCAAACTCGGTCGTTACGAAATCCGCTTGAAGATTGGCGAAGGCGGGATGGGCGAAGTGTATCTCGCGCGTGACATCGAAATCGGTCGAGATGTTGCAGTCAAAGTCCTGCCGTCAACTTTCTCTGCGGAACAAGAGCGACTGAAGCGTTTTCAACAAGAGGCGTGTGCCGCTGGTGCGTTGAACCATCCCAATATCCTTTCAATTTACGACGTCGGCAAACACGACGGCTCACCCTATGTCGTCTCTGAATTGCTGGAGGGCGAAACATTACGGAAACGCATTGGTGGCACTCCCGTGGCACCACGACGCGCGATTGATTATGCGTCGCAAATCGCGAATGGGCTTGCGGCGGCTCACGAGAAGGGAATCATCCATCGCGATTTGAAACCTGAGAACGTTTTCGTTACCAATGACGGTCGCTTGAAGATTCTCGACTTCGGCTTGGCGAAGCTCACGCAACTGGAGAGTCATCAATCGCAAACGGAAGTACCGACCAGGCGCGTTGATACTGATCCCGGTGTAGTGATGGGCACGGTTGGTTATATGTCGCCGGAACAGTTGAAGGGTCGGGCTGTCGATCAACGTTCAGATATTTTTTCTTTCGGTGCGATCCTTTACGAAATGCTTTCTGGTCGACGCGCGTTTCATGGCGAATCATCCGCGGAAACGATGAGCGCGATCTTGAGGGAGGATCCGCCGGAGTTATCAGATACGAACAAAAATATCTCTCCTGCATTAGAACGGTTGGTAAATCATTGTCTGGAAAAGAACCTGGAGGCGCGTTTCCATTCAGCACGAGACGTCGTGTTTGCGCTGGAAGCACTCTCGGGATCTGCTGCTGTCACAAACGACAGAATGACCAGTCAGTCACTTGTCCCTGCCCCTTTCCAGGTGCGCCTCTGGTTGCCCTGGGTACTGGTAGCTGTACTGCTCCTAATAGCCGGAAGTTTTATCGCCTGGACGTACTACCGACGTGATCGGATAGATGCAGGGCCGATCGAGGCGATTCGTTTCGTCATCCCCATGCCCGAGAAAGCGCAAATATTCGGTCCTCCTACGATCTCGCCCGACGGTCGCTACATGGTCTTTCGGCTCAACACCGATGAGGGCAAAGAGCTTCTCTGGTGGCGTGCGCTCGGATCTTTCGAAGCACGCCCGCTGATGGGAACTGATGGTGGACTTCAGCCGTTCTGGTCACCTGACAGCCGCTCGATCGGGTTCTTCGCAAATAGTAAGCTCAAACGAATCGACGTTTCGGGCGGAGCCCCGCAGATTGTGTGCGACGCTCCGGCGAATTGGAGTGGTGCCTGGAGCCGCGATGGAACCATTATTTTCTCGCGGGGAGTCGCGAGTGGACTTTACCGTGTGCCTGCCGCAGGCGGCACACCTGTCCAAATCACCGTGGTTGACGCGGCCCGAAATGAGATCGAACACATCTGGCCGCACTTTCTTCCAGATGGTCGCCACTTCCTCTTTCTAGTAAGGAATGCGCAGCCGGAGAACAGTGCCATTTACGTCGGCTCACTCGACTCGAAGGAGACTATTAAGCTACTGCAAGTGCATTCCAGCATGGCTTACGCGTCGGGCTACGTGCTCTTCGTTCGTGAGAACACGCTTATGGCGCAGGGTTTTGACGCCAGTAGGCTCGAACTTAAAGGCGACGCGTTTCCAGTCGCCGAACATACGGTACGGAATCCAATAATCGGTCGCGCCATGTTCTCAGTCTCTGAAACCGGTGTACTTGTCTTTCGACCGGGCGACATTAATAACAATCAACTCATCTGGTTTGATAGGACAGGTAAACAACTCGGTGCTCTTACACCTCCGGGTGGCTACAACGCGCCCGCTCTATCACCCGATGAAAAGAAGGTTGCAGTTACCCGCTCAGACACACAAACGGGAGTAGCCCCAGACATCTGGTTGATAGATCTTGAACGCGGCGCTCAGATACGGCTAACTACCGATCCCGCCGGTGATTGTTGCCCTTTCTGGTCGCCGTCAGGCGATCGCATCGCTTTCCTCTCGACACGCAATGGGGCTACGGGTATTTATCAAAAGCAGTCGAACGGCACATCGCCGGAGGAGCCGTTTGTTTCGTCCGCAGAGCTGAAGTATCCCGGTCACTGGTCCCCCAATGGCCAGTTCATTATCTACTCTCAACTCAACCCGAAGACGAATTCGGATTTGTACTTGCTCTCTTTAGGCGATGAGAGAAAACCGACGGCGCTGCTGCAAACAACTTTCATCGAAGCTCAAGCGCGCTTCTCGCCGAACGGCCGTTGGATCGCGTACATATCGAACGAGACGGGGCAGTTTGAGGTTTACGTGGAAAGCTTTCCAGTTACCGGCGCCAAGTTAGCGATTTCAATCGGTGGTGGGTCACAACCACAATGGCGCGCAGATGGGAAGGAGCTTTATTACTACGGCCCTAACCGAAAACTTATGGCGGTGGAAGTGAACGGTGATGGCCCGACATTTAAAGTCGGAGAAGCCCGACCACTTTTCGAAATTCGCGTCTTCGCAAACGATCAGAGTTTCCCGGGGACCGGATATTACACGGTAACGCACGACGGCCAACGCTTCCTCGTAGCTTCTTTACCGGAAACACCGCCGCGTCAGCAGATCAACGTCGTGTTGAATTGGACGGCAGAATTGAAACGATGAGTCTCGCCTCGGGCACAAAATTCGGCCGCTACGAAATCCGCTCGAAGATCGGTGAAGGCGGAATGGGCGAAGTATATCTAGCGCTTGATACGCAACTGGATCGGCAAATCGCAGTCAAGCTGTTGCCCGCCGAAATCGCTCGCGATCAGCAGCGGCTGCATAGATTCCTTCAAGAGGCGCGTGCCGCGGCGGCCCTGTCTCATCCAAACATCGCGCACATCTACGAAATCGGTGAAGCTGACGGCGGTTACTTCATCGCAATGGAGTATGTCGAGGGGCTGGCGTTGGACAAAAAAATCGCCGGGCGGCCGCTGCCGATTGGCGAAAGTCTGGACATCGCAATTCAAATCACGGATGCGCTCGACGAAGCGCATTCCAAAGGCATCACTCATCGCGACATCAAGGCTTCGAACATCATGATCACGCCGCGTGGTCGGGTGAAGGTGCTTGACTTTGGGCTAGCAAAGGTTTCGCAAACCACGTCGACGTCCGAACAAATCTCCGACAGCCAGCTTGCTACGCGAGTAAAGACGAGTCCGGGTGTAGTGATGGGCACCGTGAATTACATGTCGCCCGAGCAGGCGAGCGGCAAAGAGATGGACGCGCGCACTGACATCTGGAGCGTCGGGGTCGTGCTTTACGAAATGGTAACCGGTCACCTGCCGTTTGAAGGAGCTACTCCGAGTCACATTATCGTGGCGATTCTAGAGAAGGAGCCATTGCCACTTTCACTGTCCGTTCCTAATGTTCCGGAAGCTCTCGAATGGATTGTCACTGAGACGCTGACGAAAAATCGTGAAGAGCGCACGCAGGCTGCACGCGAACTAATGAAGCGTTTACAGCGGCTGAAACAGCGCGTCGATGCCGAGAGTGAAGTGGGACGATCAGTAGCGCCAGAGCGTCTCAGCAGTACTGCAACCGGCTCGAGTGCCTCGGATCTGGGAGGACACGACGTGCCGTCTGTAATACAGACTCAGGAAGCGATGCGTCCGCAAACCGGCGCAGCGACGGCGACTACGACCCACGTCTCCAGCGCCGAGTACGTGGTCAATCAGATCAAAACGCATAAGACCGCCACGGCAGTCGCGATCATAGTTGCAATTGTCGTACTCGCGACGGTCAGTTTCGCGATGTACAAACTGCTTGGTGGCCGATCGACAAACGCAATGTCGCTTGAAGCGGCGACCTATACGCGGATCACGAATGTCGGCAATGCGACCGGTGCCGCAATTTCCCCAGACGGCAAATGGCTCGTGCACGTCGAGGATGATGGCGAGCAGAAGAGTCTCTGGCTGCGCCAGGTCGCAGTCGCCAACAGCAATACTCAGATCGTTCCGCCGGCTGCTGTTCGTTATGTAGGTGCGGCATTCTCGCCTGACGGAAACTACGTTTACTACGGAGTGAGACAGGGGACTGACGAAACCGGAACTCTATATCAAGTGCCGGTGCTGGGTGGCACGCCGCGCAAACTTTTCACCGGCATCGGCAACTCGCCTACTTTTTCTCCCGACGGCAAACAGATGGCTTACTTTTATTACATCGAAGACGAGGATCGCCTGATGATTGCGAATGCGGACGGCACGAATCAGCGTCAATTGGCAAGCCGTCGCGGAGATGAGTATTTCTTTCAGGACAACTTCAGTTCCGTTTCGTGGTCGCCTGACGGAAAGACGATCGCAACGCCAATTGCGAATTCTAAAGAAAGCTATATGAGCCTCGCCACAGTTTCTGTTACCACCGGTGAAGTCAAGCCTTTGCCCACCCGCAAGTGGATTGAAGTCAGGCAAGCTATATGGTTCGACGACCAAACAATTTTAGCCACCGCACAGGAAACTCCCGGAGAAGCGTTCATGATCTGGCGCGTCTCTTATCCTTCCGGAGAAGCAACCCGCCTGACAAACGATTTGAATTGGTATCCGCTGATCAGTCTGACCAAAGATGCGAATCAAATCGCAGCCGTCCAGATGGAAATATCGAACAACATCTGGATCATGCCTGAGTTCGATGCGTCGCGCGCTACACAAATAACGAAGGGTCGAAATTTGGTTGGCGGTCCAGCGTGGACACCCGACGGAAAAATAGTTTACCCGTACAAGATGCCCGGCGGTGGCGATCTTTATCTCCTCGATCCGGCAAGCGGCGATCGCAAACAACTGACCGCTAACGCACGGACCAACGTAGATCCAGTGGTTACGCCCGAGGGCCGTTACGTGGTGTTCAGGTCCGACCGGAGCGGTGCGCCGCGCGTTTGGCGCATGAACCTGGACGGCTCCGACCCGCGAGAATTAACTCACGACCACGAAGCTGTGAGTGTTAGCGTCTCGCCTGATGGTCAGTGGATCGCGTTCACCCTGTGTTGGAACAAATGCACCGTCTGGACGCTTCCGATCGACGGTGGAACGCCGGTGCAGCTCACTAACAACGCATCAGAAAGCGCGGCAATTTCACCTGACGGAAAATACATCGCGTGCAGCTATCTCGATCATCCGAATGGCGCGTTCAAACTGGCGATCTTCACACGCGAGGGTGGACAACCAATCAAAACGTTTACCTATACGAGCGGCGATACGACCAACAAGCAATGGAGCCCCGATGGACGCGCGATTGTGTATGGCATAACGCGCGCGGGCGTCACAAATCTTTGGGCGCAACCGATTGACGGGTCGCCACCGAAACAATTGACGAACTTCGCATCGGATCGAATTTTCAGTTTCCAAATTTCTCGCGATGGGAAGCAAGTGGCGCTAAACCGCGGAACAGCAGCCAGCGATGTTGTTTTAATCAGCAACTTCAAAAAATGAGTCTCATTCACACGAATCAATTGCTTAAACTATCAGCTCTTCTGATCATTGCGCCGCTGTTAGCGACTCAAGATGATCCGGATTGGCCTTCGCTCAGTTACCTTCGCAGCGACTACCGGGCGGTTTCTGTCGTCGCTCATGTGCGCATCGAGAAAGCCGAGATAACTAATCGTGTTGGTGGTTATGAGAACTGGAAAATAGACGCTGTGGTGATCGAGGCGTTCAAGGGTGCGCTTAAGAAAGGTGATGCGTTCGAGTATTTTCACGGAGCTGAAGCTGGTTTCAAACAAGAGTATTTCACCGGCGAGAAGATCGTCTTCCTGCTGTCTGAGCGCGATAAGCAGCGTACGGTACATTACTCGGTACTTGAGAATTCGACTTTGCCCTACACGAAAGACCGCGTTGCCAAACTTCGGTCGATTCAAAGATCGTTGAAACGACACCGCAGCAGATAGTGCTCTAACTTGAATTCACCTCTGCACATAGAAATCCACTTGGAGTACTTGCTCAAACCGTTCTTGGATGCAGTCAGTACCACCTCGCGGTAGCGGGTGGGTGCGAAGCCCGAGAATCGATCGTCAATTAAACTTCGCACCCACCTGCTACCGCGAGGTGGTACTGAGTGCATCCAGGTTGGAACTCGATCCAAATAAGGGAGGAACCAATGGCGTTAACAAGCACTTTAGCCGGTAAGAACCTGGGAATGGTGCTGCTTGGAATCTGGTTGATTCTCACAGGGCTTTTGCCTTTACTTAGTGTGCGAGTCTCATCAACAATCACGACCGTCCTGGCCGTACTTGCAGTTGCTGCGGGACTACTGATTCTGTTACGACGATAATTCTGGTATCCGCAGATTATTTCTAACAATTGTTGGTTACTGAATCCGTGTAATCCGTGTAATCTGCGGATAAGGTTTTAATCGAAAATCGGCAATGTCTCTATCCCCCAACACCTCCATCTCCCACTACCGCATCGTCTCCAGGCTCGGCGCAGGTGGTATGGGGCAAGTCTATCTCGCGCAGGACACCAAACTTGATCGCAGAGTGGCCATCAAGTTTTTGAATGAAGAGTTCAGTAGGGATCCTGACAAGCTGAAACGTTTTATCCAGGAAGCGAAGGCCGCGTCGGCACTCAATCATCCAAACATCTTGACCGTTTATGAAATCGGTGAGGTTGATGGCAAGAACTACATCTCGACTGAATTGATTGACGGTCAAACGCTCCGCGAGCAGCTCTCACAAAAAGATCCTCTTCATCTCAATAAGATCCTAAAGGTCGGTGTGCAGGTGGCTGAAGCTCTTTCGGCCGCACATGCTGCCGGAATTATCCATCGTGACATCAAGCCGGAGAACATCATGATTCGTCGTGATGGTTATGCCAAGGTGCTTGATTTTGGATTGGCTAAACTCGCGGAAGGTCAAGCGACCGACCCAGATGCTGCGACGCGTTTTCAAGTAAACACCAATCCCGGCGTGGTGATGGGAACTGTCTTTTATATGTCGCCTGAGCAAGCACGCGGCAACCCAACCGATGCACGAACTGATATATGGAGTCTTGGTTCAGTGCTCTATGAAATGATTGCTGGACGAGTTCCATTCTCAGGCGAAACAGTGAATCACACGATGGTAGCGATTCTGGAGAAGGAGCCTGCGGCTCTGGAGAATGTGCCGGCTGAGTTGCAAAGAATCGTACGCAAAGCACTTACGAAAGACGTTGACATGCGGTATCAGTCCGCGCGCGACCTGCTAATTGACTTGAAGAACTTGCGGCGCGAACTCGACATCAAAGGCGAAATTGAACGATCGACCGTGCCGAACCGAGACGTGTTCAAAGATGGTTCGGCCGAAAGTGAAACGCGTTCTTACACGATCAATTCTGCGGGAGCCACTCGAAGTGATCAGGTGACTCCGACGCAAAATGTGAAATCCACGTCAAGTCTTGAGTATGCGGTTAATCAGCCAAAGAGCCACAGGGTTGCTACAGCGATTGTCGCACTCTTAATAATTGGGGCAATCGCAGGGCTTAGCTACTTTGCGATTATCTCAAAGCGAAATAGCGGAGCCGGTCAGATCAATTCAATCGCCGTGATGCCGTTTGTAAACGTCAGTGGTAAACCGGATGTTGAGTATCTCTCAGACGGACTCACGGATTCGCTAATCTTTCGTTTCTCTCAGCTACCGAACGTCAGGGTAAGCCCTACAAGCTCGGTGATGCGCTTTAAGGGCACCTCGAAGGATGTAACCTCTATCGCAAAAGAACTCGACGTTGATGCAGTGCTAACGGGCCGGCTTATGCAGCTCGGTGATAGCTTGAGCATTAGTGTTCAGCTCGTCGACGCACGAACGCAGAAACTGATTTGGGCCGAGCAGTACGATCGAAAGTTAGCGGATCTGCTTGCGACACAACGCGAAATCGCGACCACGCTGACTCAAAAAATGCAGCTTCGGTTAACCGGCGATGAACGAGGCATCGCAAAAAAGTACACGAGCAGTAATGAGGCTTATCAACTCTATCTTAAGGGTCGATATCACTGGTCACGACGAACTAAGGATGATCTCGACAAAGCCATCGAGAATTATAAGCAGGCGATCAATCTCGACCCAGGCTTTGCACTAGCCTATGCCGCGATTGCCGAAGCCTACAACTCAATGGGTAAGAATCCTGATGTGGCTCCAAAGGATTGCATTCCTTTGGCGAAGGTAGCGGCCACACGCGCGCTTGAGATCGATCCTACACTTCCGGAAGCACATTCAGCCCTTGGTGATTCACTCGCTCTTTACGATTGGAATTGGCCCGAATCTGAGCGTGAATTCAAACGTGCTCTGGAGCTTGATCCAAACGTTTCTTATACACATGTAGCCTATGGCATTGATTATCTCGGGGCTTTCGGCAAGGTGGACGAGGCAGTCGCTGAATTGGAGCGAGCCACCACACTAGAACCGCTCTCGTTGATCAACAATGCTATAGCGACCACGGCTTATTTATATGCCCGCAAGAATGACAAGGCACTCGTTCAAGCACAGACTGCCTTTGATCTTGATCCAACTTTCATCCTCTCTCGACATTGGCTTGGAATGGTGCTAATCGCAAATGGTAAGTATGACGAAGCTATCGCTCTTCATCGCCAGATACCACCTGACTCGCCGTTTGGCTGGATATCGGTTGTCGTGATTGCGCACGCATATGCAAAGCAGGGCAAACAAGCGGAAGCTGAGCAGCAATTAGCCCTGCTTGGCGATTTGGCAAAGACTCGTTATGTTCGGCCTTTTTATCTGGCGTCGATCTATGCGACGTTGGGCGATAAGGACAAGGCATTTGCCGAGCTTGAGCGATCATTTGAAGAGAGAGATTGTTATCTGGGTCGGATCTCGGTCGATCCGCTTATGGATCCTCTCCGTACCGATCCACGATTCAAGAGCCTGCTTAAAAGGATGAATCTGCCTGGGTAGCTGAATCCAAGCTGGTTGTGTTAGTTGTGGTGGACCCACACCCTACCTCGAAGTGGTACCGACTCCATCCAAGCTACGTCGTAAGGCCTTAATATCACAGTCCTGAAATCCATTTCATCACGCACTCTCGTATTTCCCTTCAGTTAAGTCGCAAAAGAGTTTTGTCCTAACCCATCAACGTCGAACGGGACAGCCATTCGAGCAGGGTGAGGTGTGTTTGATGAAGACCAGCGTCGGAACCACACAACTTAGACCAGTACATGTTTTTGCGATCGGTGGACTAATTCTTGCTCTCGCGGCATTCATCATCAGAGGTCATTCTGCCTCGCGAAGCAACAATCAGCCTGCGGCATCTCAGTTATCGCCATCTTGTCATTTAATTTTGACTCCGCTTAGCGGTGACACGCCTATCGACAAGGAAATCTCTCAATTACAAAGACGGGTACTAAATGGCTCTAAGACGGTTCCAGACTTTGAACGATTAGGTTGGACGTTCGTAAGAAAAGCTCGCTCAACCTTTGATCCCGGCTATTACAAACTCGCTGAGCAATGCGCAGTTTGTATTGACTCGATCAAATCACAGACAGCGGAAGCCCTCTTGTTGCGGGCTCACGTCGCGCAGAACTTGCATCGCTTTAGCGAGGCGGAAGCTCTCGCCTCCCAACTTACAAAATTGCGTGAGCGCCCGTTCGACTATGGAGTACTCGGCGACGCATTGATTGATCAGGGAAAGATTCGTGAAGGCGCGGCTGCCTACCAAAAGATGGTTGACCTCCGCCCGGATCTACAGTCATACGTCCGTGCCGCGCAAGTACGTTGGTTGACCGGTGATCTGAAAGGCGCCATTCAGTTAATGCAGCTCGCCGTCTCAAGCAGCAGTCCAAACGATCCCAACACTGGCGCATGGGCATTCAACCGTCTGGCGCTTTATCAACTTCAGCTTGGGGTGATTCAGCAGGCAATGCATTCCTGTGACGCCGCAATCAGCCTCCAGGCAGATTACGCTCCCGCAATGTTAACCAAAGCTCGGATTCTATTGGCAAAGAAGAGGACGGACGAAGCACTAGTGCAATTCAAGCGAGCTGCAGATCTAAATCCACTGCCTGAGTATCAGTGGGCGCTTGCAGACGTCATGCACATGACAGATTCCGTTGGTGCGAACGAAGTTGAGGCGCAAATTAATCAGTCCAGCGAGGACCCTCGGACAGTTTCACTTTACCTCGCAACTCGAGGCGACGACCCGGAGCGAGCTCTCCAACTCGCTGAACAAGAAATAAAGAATCGGCAAGACGTCTTCACTCATGACGCACTGGCTTGGGCACTTGCTGCAGGCGGCCGCACGAAAGAAGCGCGCACCGAAATCGACAAGGCGTTAGCCGAAGGAACAAAGGATGCTCGGTTGTATCTGCACGCAGGAGTAATCACTGCCCAAGTCGGAAATTACAACCAGGCCAGGCGATTTCTCGAACAAGCGCAAGCGATCCAGCAGATGTTATTTCCGAGCGAACGCTTGTTGCTGCAAACGTGGCGCGAACAGATTCGGGGCAGTAGCCCGACCGTCAGGGAGGGCTCACAGTTAACGGGTATCGCTGGGCCCTCCCTGACGGTCGGGCTACTGCCCGGAGACGAGCTCTAACTGACAACTAAAAAGGTAGCAATCAACTTTCACAAGGAGTGAACTTTCAAAATGAACACACTGTTAAGACTAAAACAGGCTGTGGCCACCGTTCTGTTGGCTGCGATGCCTATTGCTCTGATGCCGGTGACTGGATTCGCTTCAAGTCACATGGATGCGCCTCTGATCGTACTTGACCCGGCCGCCAACACCACCGACGTTTATGCGTTCGTTGACGAGGACAACGGACAAAAGTCGCTGGTGTTGGCACTTGGCGTGTATCCACATCAGGAACCAGGTATCGGACCTAATAAGTACAACTTCGACGACAACGTGCTTTATGAGATTCACGTGGCGTTGGGAGCAGACCGCGCTGCGGGTCGGGCGACGTTGAGTTATCAGTTCCGGTTCAACACTACCTTCAAGAATCGCAATACCGTGCTGCAATCGTACCTGGGTGTAATTCAACACGTTGACGATGCAAACCAGAATGTGACTCAAACCTATACCGTCACCAAGGTCGATCATCGCACGAATCGTGAAACGGTCTTAGGTACTGGCGTGGTACCGCCCAATAACCAGGGGAACGCAACGCCTTATTACAATCAAAGTAATAACGGAGAGAACCCAGCGCGCGATGGCGTTGCCACCGAAGCGGAACTGGATCGGTATACCAAAGAGTCCATCACTGAACTCTCCAGCGGGTACGTTTCATTTGCAGGTCAGCGAGATGATGGCTTCTACGCCGACATCCACTCGATATTTGATCTGCTCCAGTTGCGCAACCCTGGTAAGGACTCCCAGGGAGGATTCAACCTGGATTTGATGGCGCTTGAGGTGCCGATGACCGAACTAGGCGGCGACCAACAAGTTGTTGGTGTTTACGCAACGACAAGTCGTCGTACTGTTCGTGTGCTCGATGACAAACAGGCGCCGAAGAACAACGGACCATTTGTTCAGGTCGCGCGCCAGGGTAATCCACTCTTCAATGAGGGACTAGTGGCGATCGCTGATAAGGATCTTTACAGCCGCACCAGCCCGACAAGCGACAGCGAAATCTTCCGCAAGTATGCTGAGACTCCGGAGCTGGCACATCTGATCAATCTGATCGTTTTCAAGGATCAGGTCGCTCCCGAAACAAATCGCAGTGATATCGCTGGAATCTATATTCCTGATCTGATCAAAGTCGATCTCTCAACTACTAAAGTCCGTTTTGCCGGTGGTGGACCAGCCAATCTTAGTAATCCAGATGATCCCGGTTACTCTCGCTTGAGTATCTTCGGTGGTGATGTATTGAAGAGCAACATCCAGGATCCGTTTCACAACGGCGGATTCATTCCGGGTGGTTGGCCTAACGGTCGACGCTTCGGCGACGATGTTGTCGACATTGCTGTTACCGCGCTGATTAGTGATTTGCGGGATCCGGATCACCTAATCATTCGAGGACCTGCTGGTGACGGTGTGGATCGAAACGATATGGGTTTCAACAAAGTCTTTCCGTACGAATCGACGCCTCAAAACGGACGCAATCACCAACACCCTTAGTCGAAGTTATCGATTAAGGTCTTAACGAGGCAGCGGTCGCCCTGCTAATGAGATGAGAATCTGGGATGAGAGAGGAAGAGAAGTGAGGAATCATTTTCGATCGATAGCCAAACTCAAACCAGTTCTAATCCTGACATTTTGTCTTCTTTGGTCGAAACAGGCGATGGCACATGACCCGGGCTTGAGTACCGCCGAGATCAGATTCGATCAAAGTGCAGGAGTGACTGTGGAACTGGCGATGGCACCCTCCGATGTTCAGCGACTCTGCGCCACCGACGTCGATCGCGATCAGCGAATTTCGATCGCAGAGTTTAAGCAAGCCAGGACCTGTCTATTGAAGACGGCAACCAATGCAACGGAACTCCGACTCGATGGTCAGCCGTCAACGGTTGCAGATCAAAACGCTACATATGATGAGAAAACTTCAGTGGTTGTGTTGCGACTTAGATTCTCAGGGAGAATTGGAACCCACTTCGACTTTAGGTCAGGAATCATCCAATTAATGGCGCGAGGCCACAGGCAATTCGTCTCGTTACGTGATCAGAACGGTCAGATCCTTTATGAACGAATGCTCGGACTTGGGGACGACCGCTTGACTTACGATTTTGGTTCACAAAGACCAGCGAACAACTCATTCGGTGCGTTCTTGAAACTCGGAATTGAACACATGCTAACGGGCTATGATCATCTGGCTTTCCTTCTCGCTCTTCTTCTCGTAGGAAGCAGTTTTCGTTCGGCGGCGAAGCTGATTAGTTCGTTTACCGTCGCGCATTCACTGACACTGGCCTTCGCAACCTTTGGCCTGGTGGAGGTTCCGTCAAGCATCGTAGAGCCTTTGATTGCTGCTTCGATTGTTTATGTCGGTGTTGAGAATCTTTTGCGAGGTAACCGGCCTAATCGATGGTTGTTGACGTTCGCGTTTGGACTGGTCCACGGTCTTGGGTTTGCTTCAGTGCTGCGCGATCTTGGAGTTGCTCAAACGGGAAACGGCGCTTTGGTTCCGCTTCTGTCATTTAATATGGGAGTAGAACTTGGCCAGCTTGCCATTGCCGCTTTGGTCTTGCCGCTGGTTTGGAAGTTTAAGAGATGGCCAAAATTCGAACTGCGTTATGTACCGGCGTGCTCGGCAACGATCGCAGTGGTTGGATTTTTTTGGTTCGTCCAGCGAGCGTTAATGTAAAAGATTCCATCCGCAGATTACGCCGATTAAAAGGGGATCTGCCGATGTCGCTGTCGCAATTGAGTCATCTCGGTTAGAATGCGCCTCGAATTTGGGTTTGGATTCAAGTCTGCCATTATTCCTGTCAAGCCCAGACCCGTTCAGTCATAGTCAGTCAAAAGTCATTATCGTGCCTCACGTGCAGGACCTGTGTTCTGATTAGAGTCACAGCCTGGCCCATGCGTCGAGTCGGAGTTTAAGCACAATGAAACTGAAAGAGGTCATAAAGAGGGCAGACTCGCTTGCCAAACGATATCGCATTACAAAAGGGAAAGAGTTCCGACTCAAAGACGTTGACCCAAACGATACGGCGGATCTCAAATCCGAAGATAAACCACGAGCCAAAGAAATTCTCGCCGTTGGTGTCGATGCGTTGTGCAAGCTCCAGGACATGCTCTACGCACAGGATCGCTGGGCGGTCCTTCTGATTTTTCAGGCGCTTGATGCAGCAGGGAAAGACAGCGCGATCAAACACGTAATGTCCGGCATTAATCCGCAAGGATGCCAGGTCGTTTCTTTCAAAGTTCCTTCTGCCGAAGAGTTGGACCACGACTTTCTGTGGCGTTGCAACAAACAACTTCCTGAGCGGGGACGGATAGGGATCTTCAATCGCAGCTATTACGAAGAGACATTGGTCGTGCGTGTTCACCCTGAATTCCTCACCGCGCAGAAACTCCCGATCGTTCCGAAAGATATTTGGGACGATCGCTTTCGTGCCATTCGCAACTTTGAGCGTTATCTAACCAACAACGGCATTGCAGTCTGTAAGTTTTTTCTGCATGTATCTAAAGCCGAGCAGAAGAAGCGCTTTCTGGAACGGATCGACGATCAAGCAAAGAACTGGAAGTTCTCAGCAACCGATGTAAAGGAACGCGCACACTGGGACGAATACATGAAAGCTTATGAGCAGACGATTCGAAACACGGCTACAAGTTATGCGCCTTGGTATGCGGTACCTGCGGACAACAAATGGTTCACACGACTGGTTGTCGCGGCTGCTGTGATTTCAACTTTGTCTGCGTTGAATTTGGCCTATCCAAAATTAAGGGCTGATAAATTGAAGGAGTTGGAAGTTGCCAAACGAGGCCTGGTCGCGGAAGGGTGAACGCCTGAGCTTTATTTGTACTACAAAGCCCAGGGTACAAAGCACACTACTAAGTTCAAAAGTCATCCCGTAATTACCCGATTTTATGAAACGTTGCCCCAAATGTAATCGACTTGAATCGGACGATACGCTTGCGTTCTGTCGCACAGATGGTACGTTGCTGATCTCGGTTACCAGTGATGAGTTGGGAACTATCAAGTTTAACTCAGGCCCCGTCACTGGGGACGTCCGCACTACACTGCTTCCGCCGCCAACGATCACGAGTGAGGCCGTATCTCAACCAACAGCAGAGACTGTCGAGCCCCCACGGCCGAATACGCGTGAACTGAGGAAGCCGAAGAAGCTAAAGATTATTGTCGCAGTTGTGATCTTGCTTGTCGTCGCTGCTGCGGTCGGTGGTTACTTCATCGTTGCGAAGAAGAACCGCCCGCCAATTCAATCCATCGCAGTGATGCCGTTCATCAACGAGAGCGGGAACGCAGATGTTGATTACTTGTCTGACGGCATGACTGACACTTTGATCAGTCAGTTATCACAGCTCACGAATCTCAACGTCAAAGCGAGATCTTCGGTCTTTCGTTACAAAGGAAAGGAAACAACGGCACAGACAGTTGGAAAAGAACTGAACGTTCAAGCGATCTTAAATGGCCGCTTCGCTCAACGCGGTGATCAATTGATCCTAACGTTGGAGTTGGTTGATGCGCAGACCGAGAACATTATCTGGAGCGAACAATACAATCGTTCGCAATCAGACCTGGTAAAACTGCAAACGGACATTGCGCGCGATGTCTCGAGCAAACTGAGAACGAAATTGTCTGGCGAAGATGCTCAAAAACTCGCGAAGACTTACACGAACAATCCTGAAGCCTATCGCTTATATCTTCAGGGTCGTTTTTATTGGGCTAAGCGCGAAGAGAAGTATGTGAAAACCGCAATTGATTATTTCAATCAAGCGATCGCGCAGGATCCGAATTATGCACTGGCTTATGCAGGTCTTGCAGATTCGTACGCAATTCTGGGCAGCTTCAGCTTCGTGGCGCCCACTGAAGCGATCCCAAAAGCACGCGGGTTCGCTCTGAAAGCGCAATCGCTCGACCCAACCTTGGCCGAACCCCACACGACTCTTGGATTGGCGCTCTTCCTATTCGATTACGATTTCGTCGCCGCCGAACGCGAATATAAGCGTGCTATTGAGTTGAATCCGAACTACGCCACTGCGCATCAGTGGTATGGTGAGTTGCTTTCGTGTGAGGGGAGATTTGATGAAGCCTCGTCTGAGTTGCGCCGGGCTTTGGATTTAGAACCGCTGTCGCTTCCAATTAACTGGGACTACGGAAGGCTTCTTTACAACGAGCGAAAGTATGAGGAAGCACTCATTCAACTCAAAAAGACATTTAATCTCGACCCTGGTTTTGCCAGGGCGCACCGGACCGCTTTCGAGGTGTATCGGACAAAGAAAGACTACTCGAGTGCAATTGAAGAGTTGGCGAAGTACTTCGAACTGCGTGGCCAAGCCGAAAATGCGGTGCTCGTGCGTGATACGTTTGCAAAGGGTGGCTGGACTGCTTACCTGCAATTAGTGGTTGCGGAAGATTCACCACTCAAGGAAGGAAATGGGATTAAGGCAAGAGCCTATGTGGAGCTTGGCGATCTTGATAAAGCCTTCGAGCAATTGAATGCTGCATACGATACTCATGGCTCGTCCCTTACATGGCTAAAAGTTGAGCCGCAGTTTGACGCGCTGCGATCAGATCCGCGTTATCAGGAATTGCTACAAAAGGTGCGTTTTCCATAGACGTGCGCCAGCGTAAACCAATGAGCCAATCACTATCACCTGACTCAACGAAGTTTGGTTGCGGCTTGGTCGTAACTGATCAAACACATAACGAGCCCAGAGGTTCCCCCAATGAGATACCGCCACCGAGTACTTATCTTTCTTTGCGCGCTCGCGGCTATCACTTACCTGGATCGCATTGCCATCTCCGTTGCTGGACCGCGAATACAAGACACTCTCCACATTGGTCCAGAGGCGTGGGGTTGGGTCGTTGGCGTCTTTACACTCTCGTACGGCATATTCGAAATCCCGACTGGAAGAATGGGTGATCGAGTTGGTGCGCGGCGAGTACTGACGCGCATTGTGCTTTGGTGGTCCGGCTTTACTGCACTTACCGGTCTAACGTCGAATTACTACGTTCTCTTGTTGGTTCGCTTTTGCTTTGGAGCTGGTGAGGCAGGCGCACTTCCAAACATTGGTGTAAGTCTCGCTCGTTGGTTTCCTATTAAAGAACGCGCCCGCGCTGCGGGATGCGTACTCATGTCCCTCCAGGCGGGAGGAGCTCTCGCACCATTACTCATTGTTCCGATTCAACTACGTTGCGGTTGGAGGGTGTCGTTCTTTGTGCTTGCGGTCATAGGGGTCATCTGGTCGGTCGCATGGTTTAGGTGGTATCGAGATACTCCTTCAGAAAAACCAGGAGTAACTGAGACAGAGATCGACGAGATTGGTCGATACTCATTTGCCGACAATCATCAGATGCCCTGGGGACTTGCGCTGCGCAGCACCACAATTCGCGCCATCCTTCTCACTGGATTCTGTTATGTCTTCGCTCTCTACTTTTTCATTTCATGGTTACACACGTTCTTAGTTAAAGGGCGAGGATTTACTGAAGCTGATCTCTTACTGTCGATTGCTCCTGGTCTCCTGGGCGCCGCTGGAAATTTGGCCGGAGGTTATTTGAGCGACTCAATGGTCAGACGTTTTGGATTGAAGTGGGGACGTCGCAGCGTCGGGCTCGTGGGTCTCTCCGTCGGCAGCGTCTGCACCCTGGCCACAATCCTGGTCACGCAGAAGTTTGCAACGCTGCTCTTGCTCGGATGCGTGTACGCGGGAATCACCTTAAACCAAACGGTTGCTCTTGCTGTCGCTTTGGATATTGGTAGGAAGTACGTCGGCGGAATCGTCGGGATGTTCAATACGATGTGTACGCTCGGCGGATTTTTGCTTTCAGTTTCCTTTGGCTATTTCGTCGTGTGGTTTGGAAGCTACGACCTCGCATTGATTCCGATAGCTGTTATTTTAGGCATAGGCGCGCTTGCCTGGCTGAAGGTCGATGCAACAGAGGAACTGATACCTGAAGTAAACGAGACAGCGGCTCCTTCCACCGCTGTGGCAGCGGCTGCTGGATGAAATCGAAGCGATGACTGAAAACAAAACCTCGTTACTCCGCGCTCTAACGTTAACCGATGCGATTTCGGTTGTTATTGGGACAGTTATTGGGACAGGCGTATTCCTTAAAACCGCTGTTATGTCTCAACAGCTTGGACGTCCTTCACTCGTAATGCTTGCCTGGCTGGCAGCTGGTCTACTTTCGCTAGCCGGTGCATTGGCCTACGCCGAGCTGGGCGCAATGTTTCCCCATGCTGGCGGAGAATATGTGTACCTTGGGAAGGCGTACGGGGAAGCTCCGGCTTTTCTTTATGGCTGGATGCAGTTCGCAGTTGCGGGCGCCGGCGGAATGGCGGGTATCAGCACTGGATTTGCGATCTTTCTGTCCGCGGTTGTTCCAATGGGTGGCGCCTGGGTAACAAGAACGTTTCATTTATTCGGTCAGGAGATTCATTGGCAGTTCGGTGTCACTCAGTTAGTTGCAGTAGGGGCAATTGTTTTCTTCAGCGTCGTCAACTGCCTGGGCGTAGCACTTGGCGGACGAGTGCAGTCAGTATTAACCCTGGTGAAGCTACTGGGGATTGCAGTAATAGTTATCGGTGTTCTTATTCTCTCGCCGGGCGCAAGTTGGTCCCATCTGAAAGATGTCTCTGCCAGTCCGCAGCAGTTAGGCGGGATAACAGCATTCGGTGCTGCGATGATGGCAGCGCTCTGGGCGTATAACGGTTGGTACATCCTGCCCGTGTGTGCCGGCGAAGTACGTGACCCTCAACGCAACGTACCGCGTGGTCTCATCATCGGCATGTTAGCCGTGCTCGCCACTTATCTCCTGGCCAACTTTGCATACTTCTACGCGCTACCTATAAACGAGATTACGACGGCCAACTCAACAGCCTTCCCGACCGCCGCACCAGTTGCTGCGAAGGCAGCCGAAACGTTTCTTGGAAAATCGGGCGTTGCATTCATTTCAATTGCTTTTGTTATTTCTACCTTGGGTGCTTTGAATGGCTGCGTGATGGGACAAGCCCGCATACCGTTTGCGATGTCGCGATCAGGTTTGTTCTTTCGGCGGCTCGGGGAAGTAAATCAGAAAAGTAAGGCTCCGGTATTGGCGATCATCGCGCAGAGCGCATGGGGCTGTGTGCTTGCACTGTCAGGTACATTCGATCAAATTACGACTTACACGATCTTTGCGCTGTGGCTTTTCTTTGGAGTGACAGTGACTGCTGTGTTTGTATTGCGTCGAACGATGCCTGACGCCCCCCGCCCTTACAAAACGGTTGGCTATCCGTTCATACCTGCGCTTTTTGTGCTCGTAGCTGTTTGGTTGGTGATCAACTCGATCATTACGACTCCGGTTGAATCATTGATAGGTCTTTTCCTGATTGTGCTCGGGTTACCGCTGTATCTTTACTTCCGCAGAAAACGATCGAAGAGCAGGGAAGAGGCAACGGTTGGGATCGAGTTAATGGGTGAAGTCGAGCCTTTGCTGTGAGCCTAAGATGAAGCGTTGCCCACAATGTAACCGCGTAGAAGCCGACGATGCACTTGCCTTCTGTCGTGTCGACGGCGCACCGCTTATTGCCGATACAGCCAGCGCAGATCTTGACGCCGGAACAATGAAACTCGGTTCTGGTTCAGTTACAGCGGAGGCAGCGACTAATCGGCTTGTTGACGCAAAAACAGATATTTCGAACGTAAGATCGACTGGGCCCACCACGATACTTCCCGAACAGACTGTGGCAGGGCGAACTGAGAAGTTGATGAAGCCAAAGGGTCGCTGGATCGTACTGGTCTCGTCCTTTGTCATTCTAGTCATCGTTGGTGCCGTGTACGCTTATTATGTTGCACACAAACGCAACAGTGCGATTAGCTCAATCGCCGTGATGCCGTTCGTCAATGAAGGCGGGAACCCCGACGTTGAATACCTCTCCGACGGAATGACTGAAACCCTAATCGGCAGTTTGTCGCAGTTACCAAATCTTAGCGTCAAAGCACGCTCGTCTGTATTCCGTTACAAAGGCAAAGATACGAATGCACAAACGATCGGAAAGGAATTGAATGTGCAGGCAATCTTGAATGGCCGGGTCATTCAACGTGGCGATCAACTAGATCTGAACGTGGAGCTCGTTGATGCTGCGACGGAAAACGTTCTCTGGAGTCAACAATACAATCGCAAACAATCCGATCTCGTCGCACTTCAAAGCGAGATTGCACGGGATGTTTCTGGCAAGCTCAAATCGCAGCTTTCGAGTGCAGAGGTGGCGAAAGTCGAAAAGAACTACACCTCTAACACAGAAGCCTACCAGCTTTATTTGAAAGGAAAGTTCTACTGGAACAAACGAACGGGCGATTCGCTCAAACAAGCGGTTGATCTTTACCAGCAGGCAATTGAAAAGGACCCGAACTATGCACTTGCCTATTCGGGCTTGGCGGAAACGTATGTTCTTTTCTCAAGCTACGATGTTGCTTCCGGGGCTGATAGCATGCCTCAAGCGAAAGCGGCGGCTCTGCGCGCTTTGGCGATCGATGATTCGCTCGCAGAAGCACACACCGCGCTTGGATTTTATCTTTCCAATTACGAATGGGATCGAGCGGGCTCAGAAAAGGAATACCGGCGCGCTATCGAACTCAAACCCAATTACGCGACCGCCCATCATTGGTTTGGTGCCGACCTCGCGAATGTAAAAAGGTTTGACGATAGTCTTGTTGAGTTGCGGCGTGCGGAAGAACTTGATCCGCTCTCGCCGATCATAGGGACGAATCTTGGTGACACTCTACTGCTCGCTCGCAGGTTTGATGAAGCGATTGCACAATACAAACGCACTCTCACTTCTAATCCAAATTTTGTTTACGCTCACCTTGCGTTAGGTAGGGCATATGGTTCAAGGGGAATGTATCCGGAAGCCATTGCCGAAACGCGCCGAGCTATCGAACTGGATTTTGGCTCATCCGCTAAGGGATACCTGGGGTTATGGCTCGCAAAATCCGGCAAACGCGATGAGGCAGTAAGGCTCCTTGACGAGTTAAAGCAGGAAGCGGCGAAGAATTACATTCAGGGCGACACGATCGCCCTTATTTACATTGGGCTTGGTGATAGAGCCGAAGCCTTAAACTGGCTCGAGAAGCACATGTTGAGCCACGCTGAAACCGCTAGTAGTTATGCTGTTTCTCCGCAGCTTGATGAACTACGGTCGGAACCGCGGTTCCAAGCGATGTTACAGCGCATGAATCTGCCGCAGTGAAAGAGTTGGTTCTGTCCGCTGTTTGTGGAAGTTCTGAGAAACCGTGAATCTCGCGAAGTAGATCATGTTCTCACTCCGAAGGAGTGACATGTTTATAGGTCTCGAGAGTTCTGGAGTTGCGCACTCCTTTAGGAGTGCAATGTTGGTTGAGGATCTGTTGTTTTTTCCGAACGCACGAGCGGACCTGCTCTTCCTTCGACGTGTAGCTCGCGGGACATTGCACTCCTAAAGGAGTGCCTAATTCTTTTATTGTTCACCCTCTATAAATATCCCACTCCTACGGAGTGAAGACCACCAATCGTGACCAGCGTGCGCCCCCCGCAGGCTGACTCCTAAGCAGCTTCGTCCTGATCAAAGACGCGTACTTCGGTAGGTGATGAATTCGAGAGTTCAGGATTTGCTACCACGACAAATTTGATTGTTCCTTCGTCGTTAAGGCTTGACCAGCGGAATCCGGGTAGCGGCTTCCGTAAGCGAGTGTTACGAACGAGCTGGTTTGACGAGCTAAGAAGACGGTCCACCAGGTCTTTTGCAGCGTCGCTGAGCGCCTGGGTCCGTTCGAGTGCGATTCTCTTTTGATCTAATGCCGCGATGCTTTGCATCTCAACCTCCTAAAGAACCTGCGGATTGCCCTTTTGAAGTTTTGACCGTCGCTGACATTCGCAGAGTACCGCCAAATCAAGCGCTTGAAAATTGTACGTTGGTTCGCGTCAATTGTACTTAGGTGCAGGTTATAAATGGGTCAGAACCGAAACGCGGTAGCGTCGGGTCTTAAGCCAATACGTACTTGGATTGGTACCGACCCGACGCTACCGCGTTTCGGTTCTGACTTGGTTGATTCGAGAATCAGGCTGGTGAAATGACCGTTCGAACAGTAGTGAGCAGAGATTCTATGCTGAATGGTTTGCGGAAGAAGCCAACAGCGCCGGCTTTGAGAGCTTTTTGTTGGAAGTCTTCGGGTGCTTTGCCCGAGATAAAGATTGTTGGGATCGCTACTCCGGAATCTTTGAGTTGCTGTTGAAGGTCGATTCCGCTGATGCCTGGGAGATTGATGTCAAGAATCAGGCAGGCAACGTCATTAGTGCGATTTGAATTGAGAAACTCCTCGGCCGACCGAAAAGACAGCACTTCAAGACCAGCCGATCGAATGACACGACACAACATTCGCGACATTGAAGTGTCGTCGTCAACGACCGAAATCAAAGGATTATTTACCGACACGTTCCGACCTAATTCCCTGCAACGAGCTTCGCGGCGGCGAGTTTAACCATTCAGGTGTGCGAAAAAAATTGTACGTGGGTTCAGCAGTTTTGCACCAAAGTACAATAGATTTTCTTGAACACCACCAGGCTTTAGCCGGTGGTACTTCAACTTCTCAACTACAAACAACCGCGTTTGTTCCTGATCTGGACACCACCGGGCTTTAGCCGTTGGTACTTCAACTTCACTGCTAATTGGGGCGTAAGAACTTTTCGGAGCGGGTGTTCACCACTCTTCGGTTCGCTGTCATAGCTGTGAAATTGAAAGACCACCGGCTAAAGCCTGGTGGTGTCGCTCGTGGGCTCAGTTTGTAGCTGTGAAATTGAAAGACCACCGGCTAAAGCCTGGTGGTGTCGCAGGGCTCGTGGGCTCAGTTTGTAGCTGTGAAATTGAAAGACCACCGGCTAAAGCCTGGTGGTGTCGCAGGGCTCGTGGGCTCAGTTTGTAGCTGTGAAATTGAAAGACCACCGGCTAAAGCCTGGTGGTGTCGCAGGGCTCGTGGGCTCAGTTTGTAGCTGTGAAATTGAAAGACCACCGGCTAAAGCCTGGTGGTGTACAAGCATCATCGCCGTGGCGCCACAACTCCCAACCGGTCAGCCATTCGAACTAAATCAGCCACTGAATCAGCATGCATTTTCAAGACGACCTGTGCGCGGTGCGCCTTGATCGTCCGTTCGCTCGTACCGAGTTGTTGGGCGATCTGTTTGTTGAGGGATCCGCTTGTCACCAGGGCAAAAACTTCGCGTTCGCGAGCTGTCAGAGATTCGTAACGCGCCTGTAGTTCACTAATTTCGTCCAGCTTTTTCAGAGCTTCACGGTCGAGCGCGAGTCCTTCGTTTACCGCATCAATCAAGTCCTGATTACGAAACGGCTTGCTTAGAAAACCGACCGCTCCGGCCTTCATTGCTTCAACTGACATCGGAATGTCGCCATGCCCGGTGATGAAAACTATCGGCAGTTGTCGTTTGTGATGAGCAAGTTCGCGTTGTAAATGAAGGCCGCTTAACCCGGGCATCTGGACATCAAGAACGAGGCAGGTTGGGCCTGCAGGAGCGGGAGCCTTTAGGAATTCTTCGGCGGATTTGAATGAATGCGCTTTTAAGCCGATCGAGCCAATTAAACGCTCGAGGAAACTGCGAAACGAGTCGTCGTCATCGACGATAATCACAACGGGCGCCTGTTCTTTCATAACGAATTCTGATCGATCGCTGGGAGTGTAAACTTGAAGGTCACGCCTGCTCGCTGATTTGGTTCAGCCCAGAGTTTGCCTCGATGCGATTCTATGATCGAACGACTGATTGCCAGTCCCATCCCCATCCCTCCAGGCTTCGTCGTATGGAACGGCTTGAAGAGGTTGTCCACCATTGACATATCGATGCCCACGCCACAATCCGAAACCATTGCGAGCGCGTGTCCCTGAAAAGGCTCCGTCTTAACTTTCAACTCAGGCTCGCGGTCCTTGATCCCGCTCATAGCCTCAATGCTATTCATAACGAGGTTCAGCAACACCTGTTGTAGTTGCACACGGTCACCAGCTACAAGCGGGAGTCCGGTTCCCAATTCCGCATGAAGAGTGACCTGTTTCTGCTGTACTTCATGTGCGACAAGATCGATTACATCGCGCGCAACCTCGCTCAAGTCCAAAGGCGTTTGTTCAGGCTGGCGCTTTCGCAGCAGTGAACGAATTCGCGCGATGATCTGACTGGCGCGGTTTCCATCACTCGCAATGTCTTCCAGCGCCTCACGTATCTGTACGAGGTTCGGTGAATCATCTTTGAGCCAGCGAAGACAGATGTCAGCATTACCGACTATCGCACCAAGTGGTTGATTCACTTCGTGTGCGATCGATGATGCCAACTCGCCCATAGTCGTAACGCGTACAACGTGGGCCAATTCGGCCTGGGCGCGACGCAATTGTTCCTCAGCGCGTTTCCGTTCAATCGCCAGATCCAGTTGTGCGGCAACCGTAGCGATGAGTTTGACGAGCCGCTCGTCCTCGCTATGCGGCTCTCTCATGAAGAACTCGATCACTGCAATGACTTCATCACCCGAAATGATCGGAAGAGCCAACGCTGCCTTGAGACCTGCCGCGCGCGCTAAAGCTATCCTGGGAAAATTGCTATCTACAGAAACGTCTTTAACCCATGCTGGTCGCTTTGAAAGCCATACTCGTCCTGGAAGGCCAATCCCCGGCGACAACCTGACCTTTTCGGATCCGAGTCGGAATTCTTCGAGCCCTTGCGCAGACGTAAACCACGCATTACTACATTCAACCGCAGCACCGTCCGCAGCCGGAATCCATGCTTGGCCGATGATCCAACCGGTCCTTTCGCAGACATGACGCAGAACTACTTTTAGTGCGGAATCAAGATCCGGTGCTGCAGACACATCCATTGAGATAGCCTGCAACAGCCTAACTTCTTCTTCAGCACGTCGAAGCTCGGTGATATCGTTTGAGACCGATAACAGACACCATTGATCATCGATCTCCACCATCAATGTGGAAAGAAGGACCAGCCTTGAATATCGGTTGCGAGTGCGCAACCGTGCCTCAAGATTACGCACCACACCCTGTTCCCGAATTTGCCGGATCAGTTCACTTCGCGACAGCGGCATCTCCCAAACTGACTCAATTGACATTTGACCGATCAACTCTGGTCGCGTGTAACCAGTCAGTTCAACGAAGCTCTCATTAACTTCTAAGATTCGGCCTTCTTCGAGCGTCGCGAGTGACATCGGGTGGGGATTGGCATTGAACGCTTTCGCGAATAGCTCGTCACTGGCCCGAAGTTTAGGTTCGTTGCCTTGATTCACGGCTAGCAAATTCTCCATGCGGGTAAGTGATAAAGCCGTCTAGAAAAAATCTGTGAGCGGGTGCGGTAGAAACTATCACAAAGTCAGTTGTACGTCTTCAAAACTCAATTATCTCAGATCTCAGATTTGATGTTATCCCGAGGAGGTCAATCTGAGATCTGAGATCTGGGATCTGGGATCTGAGATCCTTTACCGAAACCCTTCGACAAGCATTATGTCGCTCTCGAAACTATCTGATTGAACGAAGAGTAGTGACTGACCATCAGGCGATATAGCAAGGCTTGGATAAACCAGCTGAAGATTCTTTTCAATCTCCGCTACTTTCGTTTTGCGGTTTGTCGCGAAGTTAAAATATTCGATCGTTGCATTGGGAGTAGCATCAGGATTAACGAAGTAGACTCCGTGATCCAACAACGCCCAGAACCCCTGGTGAACTCCATCCACAACCAGAGTTTCTTCGCCACTGTCAGTTGAGACTTTCCAAAGTCCCGCGAGACCGAAACCTTTTGTGTAGTAAACAAGGCGCCCATCGGTCGATTCGAATCCTTCGCGCCCACCTTGCTTTGTAACCTGGACAGGTTGACCGCCCCCTGCCGGTACTTTCCAAAGCTGCCAGTCGCCAGAGCGATTCGAACCGAAGTAAATCCATTGCCCATCACGCGACCAACTCGGTCGGACATTATCAAAGTCATCGCTGTTTACGCGACGTGGTTTTCCTCCCTGTGCACCGACCACGTAGATGTCTCGATGTCCCGGAGCAAGTGAATCAAACGCGATCTGCTCACCATTAGGAGACCATCGGGGCGAACCCACATCCGGGCCACCAAACGACGTTATCGGGACGGGGTTTTGACCATCTGCATCGCATACCCATATTTCATTGCCGCCGGTTCGACCAGACGTAAACGCGATTCTTTTCCCGTCGGCTGAATATTGCGGACTGTAATCTTGGCGAGTCGATGAGATTAATCGGGTTTGAGTGCCACTTTGGGCGAAACCTTGCAGGGAAATTCGCCAGATATTTGTATCACGGGATTCTTGTGAATAAGCGAGTCGATCTCCCTGAGGCGAGATAGCGAGCGTAGAAGCGAACTCAGTGCCGACATCCAACTGTTCCGGAGTTCCTCCCGTTGCCAGCACCTTGAACAAACGTAGTCCACCATAAAACCAGGAAGAGAAAACTATCGACTTACTGTCTGCGGTCCAGGCGACACTTCTACCGCTTCGATTATCAAACGTGAGTCGCTTGGGTTCGCCGCCGGTTAGAGGCATAACGAAGAGTTCGACGTCTCTGCTCGAAGCTCCACGAACAAATGCGAGAAGTTTTCCATCAGGAGAGAGAGCCGGTGTTGAATCTCCAAGAAAGCCTTCCGGTGGCGACGTCACTTGATGAACGTCGAGCGTTTCCATTGACAATAGAAATATTCCATTGGGTTGATGTGGCGAAGGTTGTCCTGAGAAGGCAAGGTATTTTCCATCAGGAGACCACGAGAGCCCATTGCCAAATTCATACAAAGCAAAGAATGCAGAAGTACCTGAATAAACCTTACGTTCTGCTCCTCCCAGAACCGAGATGGTAAAGATGTCAATCTTCGGCCCGACGTGGCGCACAAACGCGATTTGCTGACCATCCGGTGACCATGCTGGATAAATATCGTCTGCGGGATTGGTTGTAAGACGTAGCGGTGCTGCTTCCGAGTTTACGAGTTTGATATAGATATCGAAGTTGTCTCCCTTTTCACCGTTCCAGGAAAAAGCAATCTGATTCCCATCAGGTGAAAAGGTTGGTTGCTGTTCGCGACCCGGGAAGGTGGTAAAGGGTATCACTTTCGGAACAGAACGAACGGTTTCGTTTGCACGTGGTCGCGTCAACTTGTAGTACGCAAAACCTAAGAGCACAACGACTATGGCCAAAACAAGAAACCTTACAAGACGGTTATTATAGGAAGAACGAACCAATGACTTTGACGTGATAAATCTTTTCTGATTGGGTTGAGTTTGAGAATGCTGCTTAACTTTCCTGAGATCATCGAGAAATTCTCTTTCCAGCACAGTGGGATCCGAAGCTTGGAATTCACGTGACTTGAAGTCGCGGCCGCACTGACCCTATAGTGAGTCGTATTAATTTAAATCATACCAACATGGTCAAATAAAACGAAAGGCTCAGTCGAAAGACTGGGCCTTTCGTTTTAATCTGATCGGCACGTAAGAG
>JADMIO010796488.1_pt1 | contig 82855 bp, 56 predicted proteins | sample 8958161 | NCBI WGS metagenome assembly JADMIO01 (sample SAMN16585339, study PRJNA669376) | soil metagenome | isolation source: Crop rotation soil | place: USA: Cullars Rotation, Alabama | collected 2011
ACACCAGCAGCTGCAAACCCATGGACATCTTCCAACACGGGAGTAGCAACAGTGAGCAATACCGGTGTGGTGACAGGAGTTGCGGCAGGTACAACTACTATAACATATACCAACAGTAATGGCTGTAGCAACACGGCAACTGTAACAGTAAATCCAAGACCAACCATCACAGGACCAACAGCAGTCTGTGATGGCTCAACTATAACATTAGCCGGATCGGGTACGCCTGCCGCTGCCAACCCATGGACTTCGTCGAACACAGGAGTCGCTACGGTAAATAATGCAGGTGTCGTCACCGGGGTAAATCCAGGCACAACGGTTATTACCTATACAAATAACAGTGGATGTTCTAATGCGGTAACAATAACGGTCAATGCACAACCCACCATAACGGGTACATTAACTGTCTGCGTTGGATCGATCACGACGTTAACAGGATCTGGAACACCAGCCGCTGCAAACCCATGGACATCTTCCAACACGGGAGTGGCAACAGTGAGCAATACCGGGGTGGTGACAGGAGTTGCGGCAGGCACAACGGTTATAACTTATACGAATAACAATGGATGTAGCAATACAGTTACAATAACAGTCAATGCACAACCTACCATAACAGGAACACTAACAGTTTGCGTTGGCGCAACGACTACTTTGACAGGATCTGGAACACCAGCGGCAGCAACCCCATGGAGTTCTTCCAACACAGGAGTAGCCACAGTAAGCAATACCGGTGTGGTAACAGGAGTTGCGGCAGGTACAACAGTTATCACGTATACTAACAATAATGGCTGTAGCAATACAGCAACTGTAACAGTAAATCCAAGACCAACCATCACCGGACCAACGGCAGTCTGTGACGGCTCAACGATAACGTTGACGGGATCGGGTACGCCAGCCGCTGCTAACCCATGGACCTCATCGAATACGGGAGTAGCGACGGTAAATAATGCAGGTGTCGTCACCGGAGTTAATCCAGGCACAACGGTTATCACTTACACTAATAACAATGGATGTTCGAACACGGTAACAATAACGGTCAATGCACAACCAACGATCACTGGTACATTAACTGTCTGCGTTGGATCGACTACTTCATTAACCGGATCCGGAACACCGGCGGCAGCAAACCCATGGACATCTTCCAACACGGGAGTGGCCACAGTGAGCAATACCGGTGTAGTAACAGGAGTTGCGGCAGGTACAACAGTTATCACGTATACTAACAATAATGGCTGTAGCAATACAGCAACTGTAACGGTAAACCCCAGGCCAACCATCACCGGACCAACAGCAGTCTGTGACGGCTCGACAATAACATTAACGGGATCGGGTACGCCAGCCGCTGCTAACCCATGGACTTCGTCGAACACAGGAGTCGCTACAGTAAATAATGCAGGTGTTGTCACGGGAGTTAATCCAGGCACAGCGGTTATAACTTATACAAATAACAATGGATGTTCTAATACGGTACCAATAACGGTCAATGCACAACCCACCATAACAGGAACACTAACAGTTTGCGTTGGCTCTACTACTTCATTAACAGGATCGGGCACACCAGCGGCAGCAAACCCCTGGACTTCATCCAATACCGGCGTCGCTACAGTGAATAATAGCGGTATTGTAACTGGACTTGCTGCCGGCACAACGGTTATCACTTACACTAACAATAATGGTTGTACACGGACGGCGACCGTTACTGTAAACCCACAACCGTCGATTTCCGGTCCCACAACAGTTTGCAAGGCATCGACAATAACGCTAACCGGATCCGGCGCGCCCGCAGCAATTAACCCATGGTCTTCCTCTAATACCGGCGTGGCTACCGTGAACAACTCAGGTGTTGTAACCGGTGTCAACCCAGGCACAAGCGTGATCACCTATACCAATGTCAATGGATGCAGCAATATTATTACAGTGACGGTCACCGCTCAACCGATCATCAGTGGGCCAACAGCTGTATGTGATGGAGCAACAATAACCCTCGTTGGCTCAGGAACCCCTGCCGCGGTCAATCCCTGGACGTCGTCTAATACCGGCATCGCCACAGTGAATAATGGTGGCGTAGTAACCGGCATAAATCCCGGCACAACTACCATCACCTACACGAACAACAATGGATGCAGCAACACCGTAACAATAACCGTCAACGCTCAGCCTACGATAACAGGCACATTAATGATTTGCGACGATGGCACAACCACATTATCTGGTTCCGGTACACCAGCCGCAGTGAACCCGTGGATCTCGTCTGCTCCCGGTATAGCCTCCGTAACAAATACGGGCGCAGTAACGGGAAACAATGCCGGCACAGCGATAATAACATATACAAATAATAATGGCTGCAGCAATTCCGTAACGATCACTGTTAACGCATTGCCATCCATCTCCGGACCCCTGGCTGTTTGTAAAAACTCGACTATAACATTGACCGGGTCCGGCACGCCGGCTGCAAGCAGCCCGTGGTCTTCATCCAATACGGGTATTGCCACCGTGAATAATGCCGGGATCGTGACAGGAATCAACCCCGGAACAACGGTTATCACGTATACGAATAGTAACGGTTGTATTAATAATGTAACGATTACGGTTAATGCACAACCTACCATCACTGGTTCACTGTCGGTCTGCAAAAACGCAACCACAACGCTGACGGGTTCGGGTACCCCTGCCACAGTCAACCCTTGGACATCATCGAATACTACTGTGGCGACAGTTACTAATGGGGGCGTAGTGACTGGGGTAAATCCTGGCACGGCAATCATAACGTATACGAATAATAACGGCTGCAGCAACACTGCATCTGTCACGGTGAATTCTTTGCCAACGATCACCGGCGTCTTATCATTGTGCAATGGATCAACTACAACATTAAGTGGATCCGGCACCCCTGCCGCAGCCAGCCCATGGATATCGGCCAACACTGGCATAGCCGCAGTGAATAATGCCGGTGTTGTAACCGGGGTCAATCCCGGTACGACGGTTATTACTTATACAAACAGTAACGGCTGCAGCAGCACGGCAACTGTAACCGTAAATGCACTTCCTACAATAACTGGCACATTGTCATTATGCAATGGAGCTACAACTTCATTGACCGGGTCAGGTACACCTGCAGTCACCAATCCATGGCTATCTTCCAATACAGGAGTAGTCACCGTCAATAATGCCGGGATCGTAACGGGCGTTAATCCAGGAAGCGCAACCATAACTTATACAAACAGCAATGGCTGTAGCAATTCCGTAACAGTGACGGTAAGACAGACAAGCACCAGTACAACTTCGGTTGCCGTTTGTTCTAACCAGTTACCTTATGTGTGGAATGGGACAAATTACAATGTAGCCGGAAGCTATACACTGCATTTTACTAACTCGGTTGGTTGCGACTCGGCCGCCACATTGGTATTGACCGTAAAGCAAACAACGACCAGCACGACACCCATAACCATTTGTTCTAACCAGTTACCGTATGTGTGGAATGGGAATAACTACAGCGCTGCGGGCAGCTATACGCTTCATTTTACCAACGCAGCCGGTTGCGATTCGTCAGCCACATTGGTATTGACTGTAAGACAAACAACAGCCAGCACCACACCAGTCACTGTTTGCTCAAATCAATTACCGTATTTGTGGAACGCAAATAGTTATAATGCTGCAGGTAACTATATCGTGCACCTGGTTAACGCAGCCGGCTGTGATTCAGCTGCAACCCTGGTACTGACGATCAGCAATGTGCTCACCTCAACAACCAATGTCACACGTTGTTCTAACCAATTGCCGTATATATGGAACGGAACGGCTTATTCGGCATCGGGCACTTACACGTTCTCTACTACCGGGTCATCCGGTTGTGATTCTATTGCAACGCTTGTGTTCACGGTCACCAATACCCTTACGTCCACATCTAATGCCGCAATTTGTTCTGACCAGTTGCCTTATATATGGAATGGAACGAGCTATTCAACACCGGGGACTTACACTTTTTCTACGACCAATTCGGCCGGGTGCGATTCTGTTGCAACGCTTATACTTACTGTTCGGAATGCTTCCACGTCATTGGCAACGGCGTCTGTTTGTTCCAATCAATTACCGTATATATGGAATGGCAATAGTTATTCCACGACAGGCAGCTACACCCTGCACTTTACTAATGCGGCCGGATGCGATTCAGCAGCGACCCTGGAATTGACCGTAAAACAAACGACTTCAAGTACGACCCTTGTCAGCATCTGCTCCAACCAGTTGCCCTACATTTGGAATGGCAACAATTACAACGCAGCGGGAAGTTATTCATTGAGCTTTACCAATGCCGCTGGTTGCGATTCTATAGCGACCCTGGTGTTGACGACCAGGCAAACCAGCACCAGCACGACATCGGTGAGCATTTGCTCCGATCAACTGCCATATATCTGGAATGGGAATGGATACAACACATCGGGAACCTATATCGTTCATTTGACCAATGCTGCCGGTTGTGATTCCTCTGCCACGCTGATCCTGGCAGTAAAGCAGACGACGGCAAGCATGACGCCGGTAAGTGTGTGTTCCAACCAGTTGCCCTATTTATGGAACGGCAGCAATTATAGTTCGCCGGGGACATATGTATTCACCACTACCAATGCTGCCGGCTGTGATTCGGTGGCTACATTGGTGCTGACAGTTAATAATACAACAACATCCACCACCAGTGTGACTCGCTGCTCCAACCAGCTCCCTTTTGTTTGGAATGGAACAGGATACAGTACGGCAGGCACTTATACATTTGCAACAACCAATGCAGCCGGATGCGACTCAACAGCCACATTGGTATTGACGATAAATAATGTTTCCGTTTCGACTACCGCCGTGAACCGTTGCTCCAACCAGTTGCCTTTTGTGTGGAACGGAACGAACTATAATGCTCCAGGTACCTATGTGTTCACTACGACAAACCAGGCTGGCTGTGACTCGGTGGCTACCCTGGTGTTGACCGTAAATAATTTGTCAACGTCGACCACAAATGTAAGCAGGTGCTCTAACCAGTTGCCATACATATGGAATGGTACGAGCTATAGTTCAGGCGGAACATATACTTACACAACCGTCAACGCTGCCGGCTGTGATTCGACGGCGACGCTGGTATTGACCGTAACCAACGTGACGACTTCAACTACTACTGTTTTGCGCTGTTCCAACCAGCTTCCTTATTTGTGGAATGGTACCAACTACACTGCTTCCGGTACATACACATTCGCTACAACGAATGTGGCAGGCTGCGATTCTATAGCGACCCTCGTTTTGACTGTAAGCAATGTGGTTACATCGACGACCACCGTGACACGGTGTTCAAATCAACTGCCCTATTTATGGAACGGCAATAGCTACGCTACTTCCGGAATATATAATTTTACAACGGTGAGCGCGTCTGGCTGCGATTCAGTGGCAACGCTTGTATTTACGGTTAAGGATGTATCTACTTCAACCACCGCTATCACCAGGTGCGCTAACCAGTTGCCTTATACCTGGAACGGCGTCGATTACAGCAGTCCCGGCACGTACACCTATGCGACCACGAATGCCGTGGGCTGTGACTCGATCGCTACGTTACTATTAACGATTGCGAATGTCTCCACTTCAACAACGAACGTCACCCGTTGCTCGAACCAGTTACCATATTCCTGGAACGGTATTGACTATACCGCAACCGGTACGTACACCTTTACTTCCACCAATGTTGCCGGCTGTGACTCCGTCGCCACGCTGGTGCTAACAATAAAAAATGTATCCAATTCTACTACCAATGTGACCCGTTGCTCTAACCAGCTTCCGTATACCTGGAATGGCACGAACTATAATTCGGCCGGAACGTATACCTATACGACGACAAATACGGCTGGTTGTGACTCGATAGCTACGCTCGTCCTGACCATAAGCGACATTTCAACGTCAACCACGAACGTTACGCGTTGCTCCAACCAACTACCCTATATCTGGAATGGCACGAGCTATAACGCGGCCGGCACCTACACATTTACAACAGTCAACTCAGCCGGCTGTGATTCCACGGCGACGTTGCTTTTAACGGTAAACAATACCTCAACATCGACAACGACAGTAACCCGCTGTTCGGACCAGTTACCATACATCTGGAACGGTGTAGGTTATAATGTTAGCGGTACGTATACATTTACCACCATCAATGCGGCTGGTTGCGATTCGGTCGCGGTTCTTTCGCTTATCGTACGCAATGTCACAACGTCAACCACGAATGTTGCCCGCTGTTCGGATCAACTGCCCTATGTCTGGAATGGCACCAGCTATAATGGAGGAGGTATTTACACCTTTACAACGATCAATGCTGCTGGTTGTGATTCGGTGGCCACCCTGGTGCTGACCGTAAACAACCCGACGGCCTCAACCACCAATGTTACCCGCTGTTCAAACCAGTTGCCTTATACCTGGAACGGAACTGACTATTCGATGAGCGGCACATATATTTATAATACGATAAATGCAGCCGGCTGTGACTCGGTGGCGACCCTGGTTCTTACCATCAGCAATACTGTTACTTCGACCACCTATATTACTCGTTGCATTAACCAGTTGCCTTTTGTTTGGAACGGCACCGGTTATAATTCGGGTGGCACGTACACGTACACGACAACAAGCTCGGCTGGTTGTGATTCCGTCGCAACGCTCGTATTGAGTATAAGTGCGACGCCCACTTCCATTACTAATATTACCAGGTGCGCAAATCAATTGCCTTATAACTGGAATGGCGTCGATTATAATGCTGCCGGCACATACAACTTTAACACGGTTAACGGTGCTGGCTGTGATTCGGTCGCCACCCTGGTCCTGGCCGTGAACAACGTGTCAACTTCCACCAGCAATGTTACCCGCTGTTCGAACCAACTACCCTTTAACTGGAATGGCACCAATTATTCGGCAAGCGGCACATATACTTTCACGACCACGAATGCCGCTGGTTGTGATTCGATAGCAACTCTTGTGCTTACTATTAGTAATGTATCGACGTCGACAACCAGTATTAGCCGTTGTTCTAATGAATTGCCATTTACCTGGAATGGTACCAGTTATAGTTCAAGCGGCACCTATACCTATACTACAACAAACGCAGCAGGCTGTGATTCGATAGCAACACTTTTGTTAACCGTGAGCGACGTAACGACCTCGACTACCAGCGTGACCCGTTGCACAAACCAGCTTCCGTATATCTGGAATGGAACTGCCTACAATTCACCTGGAACTTATTTATTCACGACAACAAATTCAGCCGGCTGTGATTCCGTAGCAACGCTGGTATTGTCAGTAAACAATGTGTCCTCTTCTACAACCCATGTGACTCGTTGCTCCAACCAGCTGCCCTACACATGGAATGGGACGAGCTATAGTTCCGCGGGCACTTATACGTTCACTACTATGAGCGCTGCAGGCTGTGACTCAGTTGCAACCCTGGTATTGACTATAACCAATGCGTCTACATCTATCACGAACATCACTCGTTGTCCAGGCGAGTTGCCTTATACCTGGAATGGGACCAGCTATAACGCCGGCGGGACATATACTTACATCACCACGAATGCGGAAGGCTGTGACTCGGTGGCAACGCTCATCCTGACCGTAAATAACATAACTACTTCGACGACCAACGTGACCCGGTGCTTCAACCAACTGCCGTACAACTGGAATGGTACGGACTATAGTCTTCCGGGCACCTATACATATACCACTCTCAATGCTGCAGGTTGCGATTCGATAGCCACGCTGGTTTTGACAATAAATAATATCACTACCTCGACAACGAATGTGACTCGCTGTTCCAACCAATTACCCTATACCTGGAACGGAACGGATTATTCTGCCAGTGGCACATATACGTTTACTACGTTAAATGCAGGAGGATGCGATTCAATAGCCACGCTTATATTTACCGTGAGCAATACCGTTACTTCAACCACCAATGTCAGCCGTTGTGCCAACCAGTTACCATTTGTTTGGAATGGGACACCCTATAATACGGCGGGAGTTTACACGTATTCTACGACCAGCACAGCCGGTTGCGATTCAGTGGCCACGCTTATATTGACAGTCAACAATGCTACAACGTCAACCACCCCCGTGACCCGGTGCTCTAATCAATTGCCGTTTACCTGGAATGGAACCGACTACACTGCAGCGGGATCTTACACCTACACGACGATCAATGCCGCGGGTTGTGATTCAATAGCCACCTTGCTGTTGACCATAGCGAATGCCTCTGCTTCTACGACAAATGTCAGCCGCTGTGTCAACCAGTTGCCATACACCTGGAATGGAAGTAACTATAGCCAGGCTGGAACCTACACATTCACGACCGTAAACGTGGCTGGTTGTGACTCGGTAGCTACTTTAGTATTGACTATAAACGACATATCAACTTCTACCACGAATGTTACTCTTTGCTCGAACCAATTGCCTTACACGTGGAACGGAACTAACTATGGTTTTGCCGGTACCTATACTTTTACCACGACGAATACCGCCGGCTGTGATTCCATTGCTACCCTGGTATTGACCGTTAGTAGTACAACAACATCAACAACGAATGTTAGCCGCTGTTCGAACCAGTTGCCATATACCTGGAATGGAGTTGACTATTCTGTAGGCGGCACATACACTTTTAATACCACCAACCAGGAAGGATGCGATTCCGTAGCGACACTCATTCTTACTATCAGCAACACTGTTACTTCTACGTCGAATGTAACGCGTTGTTTCAACCAATTACCTTACACCTGGAATGGCACGGATTATAACACCGCCGGAACCTACACGTACACCACGATCAGCTCGGCTGGCTGTGATTCGGTGGCAACCCTTGTCCTGGCGATTAACAATACGACATCGTCAACGACGAGTGTGACGCGCTGCGCCAACCAGTTGCCGTATACCTGGAATGGCATCGAGTTTAACGCTGCAGGTACATACACCTATACGATGATGAATTCGGCCGGATGCGATTCTGTGGCAACACTTATATTGACCGTCAGCAACACAACCGTTTCCACGACTAACGTCAGCCGTTGTGCCAACCAGTTACCATACAGCTGGAATGGGGTTGATTATAATAGCGCTGGTACCTACACATTCAGTACTATCAATGCGGCAGGCTGTGACTCCGTGGCCACACTTGTATTGACCGTAAATAACGGAACCACTTCAACGACCAACGTCACACGCTGTTCTAACCAGTTACCATACAACTGGAACGGAGCGGATTATTCTGTAAGTGGCACATACACCTTTAATACCACCAATGCCGCAGGTTGTGATTCTGTTGCAACACTTGTACTTACAGTGAGCAACACGGTCACTTCAACAACGAATGTGAGCATTTGCCACAACCAATTGCCGTTTGTCTGGAATGGCACCTCTTACAGTGCGGCCGGGACCTATACGTTCACCACCATCAGCGCTGCCGGATGTGATTCCGTAGCTACATTGATATTAACGGTAAGCAGCGTGTCAACTTCAACAACGAATGTTGCCCGTTGCGTCAACCAGTTACCATACAACTGGAATGGAGTGGATTATAGTGCTGCAGGTACCTACACATTCAACACGGTGAGCTCTGCAGGTTGTGATTCGGTCGCTACCCTGGTGTTGACCATAAATAATTTGTCAACGTCGACTACGAATGTAAGCAGGTGCTCTAACCAGTTGCCATACATATGGAATGGTACGAGCTATAGTTCAGGCGGAACATATACTTACACAACAGTCAACGCTGCCGGCTGTGATTCTATAGCTACGCTGGTGTTAACAGTAGGCACTGTATCAACGTCGACAACCAACGTGGCGCTTTGTTCTAACCAGTTACCTTATACCTGGAACGGTATTGACTATAATCTTGCCGGCACCTATACTTACAATACGATCAATTCGGCCGGTTGCGATTCAACAGCAACACTCGTATTAACCGTGCGCAGTGTATCAACTTCGACCACCAACGTAACACGTTGTTCCAACCAGTTGCCCTATATCTGGAATGGATCTGGCTATTCTGCAAGCGGCACTTACACGTTCAATACAGTCAATGCGACGGGTTGCGACTCTATTGCAACACTTATATTGGTAGTGACCGATGCAACCACCTCTACGACTAACGTGAGCCGTTGTTCCAACCAATTGCCTTATCACTGGAACGGGATCGACTACAACACAGCAGGGTCCTACACGTTCAATACGATCAATGCGGCCGGCTGTGATTCAATAGCCACGCTCGAACTTACTGTCATTAATGTTTCAACGTCGACAACCAATGTGAGCCGTTGCATCAACCAGTTGCCATATAACTGGAACGGGACTGACTATAGTATTGCCGGTACGTACACATTTATCACTGTCAATGCTGCGGGCTGTGACTCGGTAGCAACACTGGTACTTACTATAAGCGGAGTGTCAACCTCGACAACAAGCGTCACGCGTTGTTCGAACCAGTTACCTTATACGTGGAACGGCATTGATTATGCGGCAAGCGGGACTTACACATTCAATACCATCAATGCGGCAGGCTGTGATTCGATAGCTACGCTCGTGCTTACGATCAGCAACACAGTTACCTCAACCACGCATGTAAGCCGTTGTCCCGGTCAATTGCCATTTGTCTGGAACGGGACTTCGTATAATTCAGCCGGAACCTACACTTTCGCAACAACCAGTTCAGCGGGCTGTGATTCCGTGGCCACCCTGGTGCTCGCTGTTGGCAATGTAACAACGTCAACCACAAATATTGCCCGGTGCTCGAACCAGTTGCCCTATCAGTGGAACGGAACTGACTATAATTCTGCCGGTACATATACCTATACAACCACCAACGCAAGCGGATGCGACTCGATAGCTACGTTGGTACTGGAAATAAGGAATGTGTCGACATCTACGACCAGCGTTAACCGTTGTTCTAACCAATTGCCGTTTGTGTGGAACGGTACCAGCTACAATACCGCAGGCGTGTATACATTTACTACAACAAACGCGACAGGCTGCGATTCGGTAGCGACATTGATCCTGAATGTTGGTAACGTGTCAACCTCGACTACCAATGTGACGCGCTGTTCAAGCCAGCTACCCTATACATGGAATGGAACCGACTATTCAGCAAGTGGTACTTACACATTTAATACTGTAAATCAGGCTGGATGCGACTCGGTAGCTCTGCTTGTCTTAACGGTAAATAATGTCAGCGCGTCAACCACTAACATAACCCGTTGCATTAACCAGTTGCCGTTCAACTGGAATGGTATCGATTACACCACAGCCGGGACTTATACCTTCACGACGACAAATGCTGCCGGATGTGACTCGATAGCTACATTGGTCCTGTCGATAAGCAATGTCTCCACCTCCACAACAAATATTTCACGTTGTTCCAACCAGTTACCGTATCACTGGAATGGTGTTGACTATAATGCCGGGGGCAGCTATACATACAATACGGTGAATTCTGCAGGCTGCGATTCGATAGCCACGCTCATTTTGACAATAAACAGTGTGTCGACCTCGATCACTAATGTCACACGTTGTTCGAACCAGTTGCCTTTTACATGGAACGGCATCGATTATACGGCAAGTGGAACCTATGCATTCAACACCATCAACACTGCTGGTTGTGACTCGATAGCGACCCTGGTCCTTACCATAAGTAATACAGTCACGTCGACAACCAGTGTGACGCGTTGCCCGAGCCAGTTACCTTTTGTGTGGAATGGCAGTTCATATAATGCGGCCGGGACTTATACCTACACCACGACTAGTTCTGCCGGTTGTGATTCGGTGGCTAGCCTCGTACTTACTGTAAGCAATGTTACCACTTCGACCACTCATGTAACCCGGTGCTCAAACCAGTTGCCTTATCAATGGAACGGGACCGGTTATAATGCCCCAGGTACATATACGTACACAACCGCTAATGCAGCAGGCTGCGATTCGATAGCCACGCTTGTACTGGCGATAAGTAATATTACAACCTCAACAACGAATGTCACCCGCTGTTCAAACCAGTTGCCTTACACCTGGAATGGAACTAACTACAGTTCTGCAGGGACCTACACGTATACGACCACCAATGCAAGTGGCTGTGACTCCATAGCTTCGCTCGTGTTGACGATAAGCAATGTCTCGACTTCAATAAGCAATGTCAGCCGTTGTTCGAACCAGTTGCCTTACACCTGGAATGGAACTAACTACAGTTCTGCCGGCACCTATACTTTCACGACCAGTAATTCAGCCGGTTGTGACTCCGTTGCCACGCTCGTGCTGGAGGTAAGTAACCACACTACGTCTACGACCAACATTACACGTTGCTCTACCCAGTTACCATACATATGGAATGGCAGTAGCTATAATGCTGCCGGCACCTATACATTTACTACGACCAACAGCGCTGGATGTGATTCAGTGGCTACACTCGTATTAGCGATCAGCAACGCAACTACGTCTACCACCAGCGTTATACGTTGTTCTAACCAGTTGCCCTATGTCTGGAACGGCATTAACTATAATGCAGCGGGCAGCTATTCATTCACGACCATCAATTCCGCCGGTTGTGATTCGGTGGCTACACTTGTGTTGACTATTACCCAGCCAACCACTTCAACGAACAATGTGACGCGTTGTTCCAACCAGTTGCCCTATACATGGAACGGGACCAACTATAATGCTGCCGGTACGTATTCCTTCACGACGACCAACGTGGCCGGATGCGACTCGGTAGCCACGCTCGTGCTGGCGGTAAATAATGTGACAACTTCAACAACAAACGTAACCCGTTGTTCTAACCAGTTGCCTTACATATGGAATGGCACTAATTATAATACGCCCGGTACCTATACATTCACTACCACCAACAGTGGAGGCTGCGATTCGGTAGCGACACTTGTATTGGCTATAACCAATGTCACGGTTTCCACGACGAATGTGACGCGCTGTTCCAATCAACTGCCGTATAACTGGAATGGAACGAACTATAGCGCATCCGGGACTTATACATTCACGACGACCAATGCTGCAGGCTGTGATTCAGTGGCGACGCTGGTTTTGGCGATCAGCAGCCCAACGAGTTCGAGCACGAGTGTCACCCGTTGTTCGAACCAGTTGCCCTACAGTTGGAATGGAACAAACTATAGTGCAGCCGGGACTTATACGTTCACGACGACCAATGCAGCAGGCTGTGATTCGGTGGCGACGCTGGTTTTGGCGATCAGCAGCCCGACCAGTTCAAGTACGAACGTAAGCCGTTGTTCGAACCAGTTACCCTACAGCTGGAATGGAACTAACTATAGCTCCGCCGGCACTTACACCTTTACGACGACGAACGCAGCTGGTTGTGATTCGATAGCCACGCTGGTATTGACGATAAAGAATGTGTCTACCTCGACGACGACCGTAAGCCGTTGTTCGAACCAACTACCGTTTAACTGGAATGGGATTAATTATAATTCACCTGGTTCATATACTTACACTACCACCAATTCGGCCGGCTGCGATTCCATCGCTACGTTGGTGTTGTCCGTCACGCAGGCCACGAGCTCAACGGCTAATGTGACCGCTTGTTCGGGCCAGTTGCCCTATTTATGGAATGGAGTTAACTATACTACCGCCGGTACTTATACTTACACGACTACCAATTCAGCAGGCTGCGATTCCGTAGTAACGCTGATATTGACTGTCAGGAATGCAACTGCGTCCACCTCGAATGTTACGCGTTGTTCAAATGAACTGCCCTACGTCTGGAATGGTACCAGCTACAATGTTACGGGCACCTATACCTACAAAACGACCAATTCAGCAGGTTGTGATTCTGTCGCTACGCTTGTGCTTACCGTGGTACAGGCAACACCGGGCATCCGGTATCCAACTGTCACGACAGATCCAAATGTTCCGGTGCAGCTTTCAGCAAGGAACCTCGGCAGCGGCTATACCTATCAATGGAAACCACAGGAAGGGCTGAACGCTTATACAATAATGAACCCGGTATTTAGAAATAACCGTTCCGTCGAGTACACGATCACACTTTCATCCGCTACCGGCTGTAGTGTCACGGATACGTTGCGGGTAAATGTGAAGATATACGAAGACATATTTGTGCCGAAAGCCTGGTCGCCCAATGGAGATGGGCAGAACGATAAACTGCGGCCATTGACGGAGAACATAAGGGAGCTTAAATACTTCAGGATATTCAACCGCTGGGGACAACTGGTCTTCGAAACCAATACCCTTGGCGTCGGCTGGGATGGCATGTTTAAAGGTAAGGAACAGGTGATGGATGTTTATACCTGGACGGCAGAAGGCATTGGAATTAGTGGTACGACCATCAAGCGTACCGGGAATTCAGTTTTATTACGATAAAAACTTTATGAAATGAAAAGCAAAAAGTTAATCCTTATTCTCATTGTCGTTTTAACGGGCAATGAAATGTTGGCGCAGGATCCCGCGTTCTCCCAGTTTTTTTCATCGCCGCTGAATATCAACCCGGCATTGAATGGTCACATTAAAGGGAAATGGCGGATGATATCAAACCTGAGAAGGCAATGGAGTGGCCCTACCGACCCTTATACGACCGGCACTATATCTTTTGACAATAAAATATTTCAGAATGTTCCCGGCAACTATGTTGATGAAAATACAGTCGTTGCCGTGGGCGGGATGATGTTGTATGACCAGGCCATGGCTGGTGCATTGAAGGGCTCCTATGCTTCTTTCAATGTGTCTGGTAATGTGCGGCTGGCGTCGGGCCCGGGGTATGAAGAAAATGGGGGTCGCATACGACATCTCAGTAAAATAAAAATGGACGAAGGTGCAGAACACCGGTTGGGCGCGGGGATCGGGATCACCTATGGTAACCGGTGGCTTGACATGAGCAAGCTGAATTTCGAGAATCAATTTACCGGTCATGGGTTCGATACCAACCTGCCGACAGGAGAATCCGCGTTGTCCAATATGAAACCGTATATTTCGGCCAGCGCAGGTTTGCTGTATTCCTACATAGGCAATAATGCCAACCTGGATATAGGGGTTGCGGCGTTCCACATCAATAAGCCGAAACAAACTTTCCTGAATGACGATAACCAGTTTCTTGCAGCGAGGTATGTAGTACATTCGAATTTCGAAGCGTTTATCGGTGAGAACCTCATTCTTAACTCCAACGGCATTTACCAGTACCAGTCCGGGGCGAGTTATTTTTCAATCGGCGCCGCCCTTGGATATTACCTTCCGGCCAGCGACGAAAGAGATGTGATTCTTAATGCCGGTCTGTGGTACTGGTCGAAGAACGCCATCATTCCGTACCTGGGGTTTAGTTATGGGAATTTCCAGGTCGGTCTCACTTATGATTTTACGATTTCCCAGTTGACGCAAGCCACGATGAGAACACATACTTACGAGCTCTGCCTGGTGTTCCGTGGTATAGGTAAACCAGACGGGATCATTCCTGCGCCCTGGAGATAAGCGATGTGGGTATTATTGGAAAGGCAGGGGCTCAATCGGACGGACGCTAGAATTGACCTGCCGTTTTTTTTGCCTTGCCGGGAAATACCGGCGCTACCGCATGCGCAACTTCTATTATACTGTTCCATACATTTTAGGTGTTTCAGTCTTTCCCGGATTTCAAACCTGGCCGATATTAACTTATACTACAATCTCATGCCATGGCAATGGTGTTTGCATATGAAGTCATGGTAAGTCCGACGAATTGATTTTAGAACAGGACGCCCTGTTTGTCTTAGGATTACACTTCGGGGCAGTGGTTCCTGGAGGGGAGGGGTGCCCATAAATTTGCAGACAAAAACATTTGGCTAAAAAGCGTGGCAAACCTATCTTTGCCGTCCCTTAAAAACAGCGCGAAATCGTCTTTTGGACGTTGCAGCGCTCTGGCAGGCAGGTCAAAATACCATGCCGAGGAAGACGGCCCGTTCGTCTAAGGGTTAGGACACCACCCTTTCACGGTGGTGATACGAGTTCGAATCTCGTACGGGCTACTAAACATACTTTCAGTACCGCCCGGTACGTAACGAGAACCCCGCAAATTATTGATTAGCGGGGTTTTTCATTTTCGAGGACTCTTTTTGAATAAGATCTCCAATTGAAAGCAAAAACAAGTCTGTCATCTTAGCCTAACCTTTCGACCATTTAAAGCGGACCCGTTTGCAATGCATGGAAGAACCATTTCTATTCGATTAAGGTGGTGTTTGTGTCAGCGACTCAGGAGTGCACGAACCACAAGATAGGCAAAGACCACTCCTGCAAAGGATGCGTAGACATCATAGAGATCAAACACGCGTCCGGATTGGAATTTGTCTCGTACTTCATTTAATAGCATAAGAACGAATGTAATCACACATGAAAGCCTAAAATGTCTTGGCGGCTTATTTAGCCGTATCCGGTTACTCAGATAGATGAATGGCAAAGCGAATGCAAGGCCAAAGTTTGGCAGGAATCCAAGTATGAACAGAAGAACGTCATCGCTGGTAAGACGCCTCAAAAATTTTGAGACATAAAGCAACATACCACTGGCAATAGCGCAGGCTACTATGATTTTGTCTTTTTTATCCTTTGTCAGGTTCATAGCCTGTAATTTGGTTGGTTATTCCTAGGTCACACGACTTGTTCCCTTTCCGCATGTTTTAAAAATATAGTTTGGGTAGGGAAGGCAAACTCGATCTGTTTCTCTTCAAAGTTCTCAACGAGCCTGACATTGATGGCCTGCTGTATATCCATGTATTTATTGAAGTCAGCCGTTCGTATAAAATAGACCACCTCGAAGTCAAGGCTCGATGCACCAAAAGATTTCAGGTGGGCACGATCAAAGCGGATGTCGTCCATTGCTTCAATGATCCTCCTGGTCATGCCGGGAATAGATTTTAGCTTGTCTGCAGGGGTATTATAAGTTACCCCAAACCCAAATACTACTCTTCTTTCCTCCATCCTCTTATAGTTATGGACCCGGGAACTGGTAAGATCAGCATTGGCGCAAATTAATTGTTCCCCGCTCAGCGTCCGGATGCGAGTGGTTTTGATGCCGATGTATTCAACGCTTCCCATTTTATCATCGAAGATAATAAAGTCGCCAACCTCGAAAGGCTTGTCAAAAAAGATCACAAGGTAGCTGAACAGGTCTCCCAAGATGGCCTGGCCTGCAAGTGCAATGGCAATACCGCCAATTCCCAACCCCGCAATGAGTGTTGTTATATCATACCCAAGGTTATCAATAAGGAATAAGAATCCACCCACCCACATGATCACCTGGATGATCAACAGGATCCCTTTCGACTGCTTTTCCCGGTGTTCGTTTTTCTCATGGTGTAATAGTGCCTTCATGAAAAGATACCTGGCAAAAGAAGTAAGAGCACGCAGCAGAAAAAAGGTCGTGGCAAGCATCATCGCCACATGAGCGATTGAATTTACCCGCACTGAAAGAGTCAGGTACTGCAAACTTGCATAAACAGCGAAAACATACAACAGGGGTACGCCTGAGGATTGCACTACCTCGATAATAAAATCATCGATCGTTGTTTTGGTTTTTGCCGCAAACGATTTTATTTTTTTCACAATTACCATCTTTAAGAGCCGTATAACAATGATCGCTGCAATGAGAATTATCATCGCTATGCTCCAATCCCTGATGGTATTGCCGAATAGAAGAGTATTCCACACACTGTTCATGTTGCTGCAATTTAAATGAAGGGGTAACGGAAACGAAAGACAAAGTTACACCATACCCTTTGCCGTGTAAAGGTTACACTTTCGTTTCAACGGGATTCTAAAGTCATTCTAATATTGTCCTAATGTGAGATCCTGATTATCGTTCATTATGTGCTTTGCGTTTCTTACGTGGACAAGGATTGGCAAATTCATACCCGAGGGGGATTGGAAAGAATCAGGTTTCATCTATTATAGATGGACCTCCTGCGGGCGTCGGTGCCTGGACCTGCCCCTTGGATTGATGGTGCATATCGTGAATGTATTGAACTTTGAGACGCTCATAAAATGAGTGCCGATCGACAATGAACGAAACAAGACTGGCTACCATACCGGCAGCCATCAAATGAAATATAACATTATGCCTGTCGGTCATCTCAAGAACAAGTATCGCAGACGTAAATGGCGATCGGGTCACACCTGTAAGGAATGCTACCATGCCTGCAAGAATGACGATATTGGAATCCGCCTCCGGCATGTGAAGCAAGCCCGCCATGAACGAGCCGACGCTTGCGCCACAGCTTAGTGATGGCGCGAACACGCCACCCGATCCACCTGTTGGGAAAGATAAGATGGGACCGGCAATCCTGAGCAGGGGAGTTCCCAGCGGATTATATTTGTCAGGCGTGAACAAGGAACGGGTCATTACATCTTTTCCTGATCCAAGAACGGAACTATCGACTAACAATGCCAGCGACACGATCATAAACGCACATACCATTACATATAACACGTGTTGCCAGTTGAACTTGAATGAGGTTTTCCATTTTATCAGTCCGAGGATTATTTTAGCCATCATACTTCCTGCCAGCCCGGTAATGACGGCTACGACTATCACCCATAAGAATATATACGATGATGAGCCGTTTACTTTAGGGTATCCCAGATATAAGTAAGGTCCTAACAATGCCTGGGCAGTTAACCCGGCAATTATAATTGCAGTGAAAAGAGCTGTCTTAAAAAAACGGATATGCGTCTTGGTCAATTCCTCCACTGCAAAGACGATCCCTCCCAATGGCGTATTGAAAGCAGCAGCAAGCCCGGCCGCAGCGCCCGTCATTATCATATTCTTTTTTGAAACCTTGGGCCACCATGCCGGCAATAGTTGATTTACCCAACGGAAAACAGATCCCGCTATTTGGATGGTGGGTCCTTCCCGCCCTATCACCCCACCACCAAAAATCAACACCAGGCTGGAGATCATCTTTATAATGATAATGCGGAGACTTAGCAATTTGTTTACCATAGAAACATAACGTGGCGTCGCCAGGTCGATTGAAGCCATCACTTGCGGAATGCCGCTCCCTTTTGCGTAGGGTGCAAAACGGGCAACCAGCCACCAGGATGTAACAAAGCAGGCAGGAGTTATAAGAAAGAGCCACCATCCATGCTGGTGAAATACAAAAAAGACTCCCCTTTCTGCCAAAGCAAAAAGCTTTGCATACAACACCGCTGCCAGCCCGGTGATCAATGAGGCTACCCAGAACGGTATTGCCTGCAAGAAATTATTCTTTATCGTTTGGTTAGAGATGCGATCAAAGACAGCCTTGAGTTTTCTTCGAATCAATCCAATCATCCCATGAGTAATTACAATGAGACCGGTGAAAGCCGGCAATATTAGAAGAGAGTTAAAATGGCGGGGCAAAGATAACACCTCCTTAAGAGAATCGGAAACGCTCACGCAGATTCTAATGCAAGTGGAATGGCATGCAGCTTGTGCTTATTGATCATTGATCATGATAAACAATTGAACTATGGCCTATTGAAAATTATTGATAATGACGGTCGTCTGTTTATAATTATGTATAGCATAATGTTCCATAGTGTTGACGACAGTCACATCTATTTAAGGCTTAGCAGGACATCCATGTCGTTATTGATGATGCTGCCGATGGTTATAGTGACGATTTTGTTTATGGGAAAAATTTACCTCAAAAAAAAGCTCAATACAGTGTTGATCGTCGGAAGCCTCGTCTTATTCGGAATAATTCTGTAGCCGGAAAAAATGGCTGGACAGTGGATCTGTCCAGCCCCCAAATAAAACAAACCACTATTAAAAAGCCAACAAAGAGACGCTGGTTAGAGAAGTCGTGTTCATCTATTTTTCTATTCCAGGCATGATAGGCATAACATTTTAAGCTATAGGGATTTTGCTTTGACTCACTGTCAATACCTGTGTCTTTGACTCAACGGGCAATTCATCCAGGATGTGTTTATTAAACAATCCCATCTTGGTTTCCGATTCAGGATGTACGACAAGAAGATCGGCGTCCACCTTTCGGCAAAAGTTTAGAATGTCCAGTGCTTTATTATGAAAGCGTAATACTTCATAACTTATATTTTCCGATGAAGTTTGTTTCAGTACCCGGCAAATATCGATAAGTGAATCCTGCAGCCGTTCGGGATTATCGTGTTTACCTACAAGGAGCAGAAGCCGGACATGAAGGAAGTATTTATCTGTGAGCCAGTTTATGATCTCTATTTTATTGTCGGGAAACGTAGAATCGATGGGTACCACAACCGTACGGACGAAACTATTTAATGCGCCCGGCTTTACTGCCAATACAGGTATGCCTGTGCGAAAGGCCAGCCTGCCTGGCACTACAGTATTTAAAAAGGGAAGTAGTGAGCGTTGGGAGTTCTTTCCAATTATGATAAGATTGGCTCCTGTGCTTTTTGCTTTCGCCGCAACCGCGTTTTCTACCGGGCCTCCATGCGACACCCAGCTACACGTTGCAATATCCGGTCTCCGCGTTTTTATGTGAGTTTCCCAATGATCCAGCTTTTCTTTTATTTCCGCTGCCTGTTGGGCCTCGTCAATGGGACGGGCGGTGAGATACTTATAATAACCAAAAGTGCCGGTGGAAACGGGGTCAACAACATGGAACAAATGGATGGAGGAGTTCGTGTCAGCATAAAGCTCCACCGCTTTTTGTATAGCAATCTCTGTATTGATCGTAAAGTCAACGGGTATCAGTATCGTGTCGAATTTCATATTCGTGATGTAAGGTCATCATCATTGCTTAACCAGGTATTAAGCAAATATTAGAAACGAATTGGAATCGCAACCCCGGCGTACTATCTAAAATTCGATTTCGGACTTCCTCCGCCCGAAGGTGTGTGATATTGATCAGTCACTTATGTGGAAATAGGCCCAATCAACAGGTGAATAAAATATTTTCATATTATAAGACAACTCAGCGACCAGGCCTCTCTATTGATCACGGTTAAAAAAGCCGGTAAATAAAAACTTAAATTGCAGGAATATAGAACGTCTCCAGGGCGGCGTCTCTTATCAGATCAAATTGCAGTCACAATGTTTTGTGGTAAATGAAACTATCTACCCGCATACTTTTGGGCTTTTCCGTGGTGCTCATTTTGTCGATCATCGATACGGGGTCTAATTACCTGCTGTCTCTGAAGGTCCAGCGAAATACAGAATTCCTAAACAGGTCCCAGGATATAATTCGTAACTCTTCCTCGCTTCATAGGGCCATCATAGATATGCAGAACTCTTTCAGGGGCTATCTCTTAACGCAGGATACAACCTTTCTTGAAGGATACAGTCGCGGATTAGTGGAGATACCCGAGTTAATTCGCGAACAAAGAACCCTCGTGGCGAATAATGGCGAGCAGTCGGCCCTTCTTGATTCTATCAAATTTCTTCATGGGCAATGGATCAATTATGCAGGGGCTCTTATCGATTCGAGACGTAATATGGCGACTTCAAAAATGGCGGGTGATATTTACATGAAGCTTTTCGATAGCCAGCTTAAAAGACAGATCGGTAAGAAGATCAATGACGAGATCACCCAAAAATTCATATCATTTGAGAAAATTGAATATAGGACCCGGAACATTCATAGCGACAACCTGATCACTTCGATAGAGCGAACTCATATCTATTCTTTAACCTTTTTTGCCCTAACTATCATTATCGGAATAACCACAGCGATCTATACGGTTTCCCTGATTTCAATGCGAATTAAAACAATGGTTAATCTTGCTGAGAGCATCTCGCTGGGAAATTTTACAAAGCTTAATGACCGTAAGAATGATGAATTAACGAATTTGTCATTGTCGTTAAACCTCATGTCGGATAATTTACGAAGAAACATAACCGAGCTGCAAAAGCGAAATGCAGAGTTGGATAAGTTTGCTTACGTTGTCTCGCATGATCTAAAAGCGCCACTGAGAGGCATCCACAACGTCGTGACCTGGATCGAGGAAGATATGGGGCCAGAACTTTCCCCCCAGCTACGAAAATATCTGGACATCATCCCGCAGAGAACGAAACGTATGGAGGATTTGATCAATGGTTTGCTGGACTATGCACGAATCAGTAAAAAGACCGAGCCTGAATTGACCAATGTCGAGGAACTGGTAAGACAAATAATTGAAGATGTTGTTCCGAGAGGGTTTTTGGTAACGTTCGGGAACCTGCCGGTAATTTTTACTGAAAAGATAAAGTTGGAGCAGGTTTTTGGCAACCTGATAAGTAACGCCGTGAAGTTTTCTTTGCCGGAAAACAGGTCAATTGTCATAAGCTGCCGGGAATTGGCCCAGCATTATGAATTCTCTGTAAAAGATAACGGCATCGGTATCGAACCGGAGTACCATGCACGGATATTTGAAATGTTCCAGACTTTAAAAGGTAAAGACGATAAGGAGAGCACAGGTATCGGGCTGGCCATAATAAAAAAGATCTTGGAGGAGCAGCATTGTTCTATTCATGTAAAATCCCAACTCGGTGAAGGTGCAGAGTTTATTTTTACCTGGCCGCGTCAAAATGAACATTAAAATGGAAAAGAAAAAAATTCTTCTCGTAGATGACGATGAACTGGATGTGATCAGCGTTCAGCGGACATTAAAGAAATCGGATGCAGACTATAGCCTGTATATTGCCTGTAACGGCAAAGAAGCGCTTGAATTGTTAAATGATCCGGCCGAGCCGTTAATGCCTGACGTTGTCCTATTGGATCTGAACATGCCGAAAATGAACGGCCTTGAGTTTTTGCAAGCCATCAGGAATACTGATAAGTTCAAACATTTAAGGATTTTCATCATGACCACTTCCGCTGAGTCGGGAGAAAGGGCCAGCGCCGAGAAGCTTGGGATTTCGGGATACATCATTAAGCCGCTGAACTATACGAACAATACCAAAAGATTTGATTCGATGGACGCGTTTATGCAATTTCATCTTCGGAAAATACTAAGCGACTAGTTTTGGCCGGCCAGGCCTGATTTCAGAATTCGAACAGCGAGTTAATTTCTTTACAGACGCCCGCGGATACACTTACCACCGGTATTTATGACATGGTTGCTTATGATCGGCAAAAAGTACGGTGAATTCAGGAGTTATTGTATGACACCGATCTGTCGCATCAAAGAAGCAGAATCCTGGTAATTTACCAATTTGGTGAACCGGCCATCTTGCCATTCTATGAATTCCGATGCATTTATTGTAACCTTTTTGCCGGTAGGTGGGATCACGCCCGTTGGACCTTGCAACGGCCCCGTATGTGTACCGGTTGCTGTAAACTCGACGGCAACTTTATTACCATTTGTGACCATGTTTTTATGAGTAATGGTAACGTCTGGGAAGGCTTGCTTAAATCCCATCATGAAGTTGGCAAATTCAGAGCGCCCGCGGAATGTCATCTGCGCCGCCATGGACGTGATTTCTGCATTTTCGGCCACCATTTCAAGACATTTATCGAACTCGTTATTTGAAAAAAGATCATGAAGCTCCCGGGTAAGTTGTTCGTATTTTTTTCCCATAATTTGCTTTGTTTGGAATATGATACGGCGTTTGGGGCAGCCCGGTTTCAAGCTTATTTGAATTTGTCCGCGTTGTATTAGGAAAACCATACCCGGCAGGCTCTAAAATCCGAATTGGGCAAGAAATACGATAATGCCTGCAGCAAAACCGATCAGCGCCAGCCAGCTTATATTTCTAAGATACCAGAGGAAGTCTATTTTCTCTATGCCCATCACAGCTACACCGGCCGCCGATCCAATGATAATGGCACTTCCCCCGGTCCCTGTTGTTAGGGCCAAAAATTCCCAGAAGTAATGATCGGTCGGATAGACCGAAAGGTCATACATACCCTGAGAAGCAGCAACTAATGGAACATTGTCAACTAATGCCGACAATAATCCCAGAGTTGTTCCGATGGCATAGTCGTTTTTCAGATGGTCGCTGAGGAAAATCGCCAGGTAACGTAATATGCCAGCAGATTGTAAAGCGGTTACGGCCAAAAGTATCCCCAGGAAAAACAAAATGCTTGGAGTATCGATCCTCTGTAACGCATGTGTCACCGTATACCGTTGGACCTGCTCCGGTGCCTTGCCTCTGTGAATTATCGTAGTTATCAGCCACATCAGCCCCAGGGCCAGCATCATTCCCATAAACGGAGGCAAATTAGTGACGGTCTTAAAAACGGGAACAAAGATCAAAAAGCCAATGCCTGCAAACAGAACGACCCTACCTTCCAGCTTTTCTGCACCGGAACTCTCCGCTTGCTCCACAGTGTCAAATGTCTGACCGCGGAAGCGATAAGCAGTAAAGACGGTTGGAATAATACAGACCGCAATACTTGGCAAGATCAATGCCTTCATGATATTAAGCGGTGTAATTTGTCCGCCAATCCAAAGCATAGTGGTTGTTACATCTCCCAGCGGCGACCAGGCCCCGCCGGCATTGGCTGCAATGACAATCAGCCCGCAAAACCAAAGCCTGTCTCTTTTGTCCCTTAGCATTTTTGTGATCAGCGAAGACATGACGATCGCTGTAGTTAAATTGTCAAGCAGCGCGGAAAGAAAAAAAGTGATTGTAACGATGATAAATAGGAGCCTGCTTTTACTTTTTGTCGTTATCCTCCGTGTGATCACCTTGAACCCGTGATGAGAGTCGATCAGTTCTACAATTACCATGGCGCCCAGCAAAAAGAACAGGATGGACGACAGTTCCCCCACGTGGTGGGTCAGTTCCTCCGTTACCAAATGGGGTGATTCGGCATTTAAAACATAAATTGTCCAGCACAGTACTCCTGTGATCAGCGCCGAAGCCGCCTTATTCATCCTAATTGGATGCTCCAGGGCAATAGCCGCATACCCCAGAATAAATACAACGACCAGTAATATATTGACCATATCACGTAATTATTGCAATAATAAATTAAAATCAGGTTCCCTCATCATGAAATCTGCCTCTCCGTCCTGCAAGCGGTTTATCGGACAAAAAGATAACCTGTTCCCCATTTTTTTTATGCTGCAGGTATCGTTTTCATTTTCACCCGCAGACAGTGCATCTTAAACTGGACGATGGTCATTCCGGGCGCCTGACGGTGACGGGGAATTGCCCGGCGATCGCAGCATGAATATTAGATAACCATGATTTGCCTTAAGCGATGAATCCTGCTCGCAAATTGCGGGACGCTGGTATAGTCGTAAAATATCCTTCTTAGATCTTCTGGGCCTCTTCCTGGCTACCGTACTCTTCCTCGGGATCCGGTAAAACTTTTATCACTGAGTCTTGAAGGGAGATGACGGAGGAGGCGCAATACAGGCCGATATTTCCAGTGGAGTAAGTATAGTCCATCAGGGTGAGCTTTACAACATCATCAATAGCCAGTTCAATGTAATGCCCATAGCGGATGAGCCGGAAATGAAATGATTTTTTTTCACGGGTGTCAAAAAAACCGGACTGTATATTATTAAAGATGAAGTTCTGCCGTGTATTCAAAGGATTAAAGCCCCATGCGCGTACCTGCACCTCGCCATTGAAGATGTTGAATGATATGTAATAACCGCTGCCATCGCTGTCCACATCACTTACCAACCCGAATTTTCCCATTCCTTCCATGCTAAACGATCCTTCCCATATAAAGCTTGGCGAAGGACGCTCGAAACAAAATATCTCGTAGCCGCTGACAGATCCACAGGTCCACTTATCTTCAGTGAAGGCAGATTTGGCTGTCGGGTTCGAGAACAGGGGCACGGGCTTACCCATATTTGCAATACGGACTTCATTGACGACCATTTGTTCCCAACGATAGTAGCTCTTCAGCACCAACCTCCCATTGTCATCCACGTCCAGTTCTTTTGGCGGAGGTAGTACCCGCAACGAGTCAATTTTTCCATGGGTATAAAAAAAATTGAAGACCAGCATGTGTTCTCCATCCTGCACGACACGTGCTGCGTAATTGCCCTGCGGGAACAGCACTGCGGCATGGAAAGACTGGTATTCGCCAAAAAAATCCGAAGCAAACCAGTACCGGACTTTTATATCCTCCCTGATCGAGCCCAGCAAATAAAACCTGCCTTTTAATTCAAATATGCAGGGACATTCAATATCGTCATACACTCTTGGGTACAACAAAGGAGGCATTAACTCGACAACATCGTTGGTGATCTTTACCAAACCAACACAACCCCGGCGGGACACAGGTCCTGTAATGGTGCGCGAACAGAGCAGGAGGTATACTTCGTTTTTATATACAAAACGGAAAGGATCACGGAAACTTAACCACTTTCTTGGATTGGCTGTTTCCGTCTCATAAAAGATGCCCTTTGGACCGATGGGAAATATGTTCTTCTTGTCTTTTTTCCAGTCAATTAAATTGTTGGATTCGGCATAGCCAATTTTTGAGACCACACCGCGATCTTTTCTTTGCAGACCTGTGTAATACATTTCAAACTTGCCGCCATCTTCACACACATGCATCGTCCATAACATATCATCATCCCACTCGCCAGGATGGCCCACGAACAATGAGTTGTTAACCCTTTTCCAGGAAAGACCGTCATTGGATACAGCATGCGCGATATAATCATGATTGGGAATGATAAGATGAAATAGATGATACACACCTTTGTGAATGATAATCGTTATATCGCCAATTTCCCAGTCACTAAAGCCTGAACCTGAGTACATAATTCCCCATTTAAAAAAAGTCATTAAAATTACGAAATACTCGCTCGTCTTATATCGATTCGGTAATTTTGCTGTTTGCAAAAAATTGCCGGAATGAGCAGCTATTACATACAATTATTCAGCCCGCATGGACTTATTCGGTTTAACCATCCGGAAATAGGGCGCGATAAGGACACCGGCGGCCAGGTCAAATATGTGCTGGAGTTGTTGGAAAACCTTTCTCATCATCCCCAGGTAAGAAAAGTGGATCTTTTTACCCGTCGGATAATAGATAAGAGAGTTTCGTCAACGTATGAAAAGGAAATTGAAATTGTAAATGAGAAGGCACGCATCATCCGGATGACCTGCGGGGGCAATGCCTATCGTCCCAAGGAAACACTATGGGATCACCTCGACGAATTTGTTGACAAGACAATACGCTTTATAGAGAAGCAGGATGATTTTCCTAACGTCGTACATGGGCACTATGCGGACGGTAACTATATAGCCGGGCAGATCAGTGAAGTATACGGCATACCCTTTATTGCAACCAGTCATTCGCTGGGAAGGAATAAGAAAAATTTATTACTGAAGGAGGGTCTTTCCGAAGAGAAGATCAATGAAAAGTTTAATATGGAGCGACGGATCGCGGTGGAAGAAGAGGTGTTGAAATCTGCCGACGCGATCATTGTAAGTACGCAATTCGTAATAGGGGATCAATGGAAGTTATACAGGAACAAATCTGCCGGTAAGTTCGAAGTGATCCCACCAGGAGTGAATACAGACCTTTTCTATCCATTTTACAGGTATGATATGCCCTCCTTTAAATTGTCGATTGAGCAGGAACAGGCATTATACCGTATTAACTCCGATATCGATCGCTTTTTATTTAACCCCGCCAAGCCTTTGATCCTTTCGCTGGGTCGTGCAGACAAGAGGAAGAATTTTGAAACGATCATCCAGTCCTTTGGCCAGGATAAGGAATTGCAGGCAATGGCAAACCTGGCCATTTTTGCCGGGGTTCGAAAAGACATTACCCAGATGCCTGCCGACGAAAGGGAGACACTTACCAATCTTTTGTTGCTTCTCGACAAATATGACCTGTATGGTAAGATGGCGATACCAAAGAAAAATGATCCGCAGCTTGAAGTACCGGAGATCTACCGGATCGCGGCTCGCAAGAAAGGAGTATTTGTCAATGCAACGCCCGGTGAAAATTTCGGGTTGACGATCCTGGAGGCTGCGGCTTGTGGCTTGCCAGTGATCGCTTCACCCACCGGTGGCCCAAAAGAAATTCTTGAACATGGCTCAAACGGCCTGCTGGTAGATGTAAATGACCCGCAAGCTATTGCCGATGGACTTAAGAAGATAATCTCAGACCAGGCATTATGGTCAACTTTTTCAGCCAATGGTATTTCGGCGACCAACCAGCTTTATTCCTGGACGGCTCACTGCAATAAATATTTGACCATTGTAGAAAATCTTTTCAAACGGAAAGACGTGAGCCATCCCGCGATCGTTGATGCATCATCGTTTGGAAAAAAGCTGGCGAAGGCGGACAAGTTTATCATTTCGGATATCGATGGAACGCTTGTCGAAGGGAGCCAGACAGAAGGGCTCGAGGAATTGAAACTATGGATTGCAGATAATAAAGAGAACGTGGTTTTCGGTGTAGCCAGCGGACGAAACCGGTATATCACTGAACAGGCCTTCGATCATTACGACCTGCCAAACCCTGATGTGCTTATATGTTCGGCCGGATCCGAAATTTATTATACAAAGAATTTTATTCCTGATAAAGGCTGGAAAAGCCACATAGACTACCAGTGGAAAAGACAGGAACTAGAACAGGAACTCGCTAAATTTCCGGGAATTCGTCTCCAGGAACCCGATGCGCAATGGCGTTTCAAGCTGAGTTATTACGTGGACGATACGTTTGGAGATGATGAAATGGCTAATTTGTATAAGTTTCTCGATGACCGCAAATTCAGGGCAAAAGTGTTGCTCACAAATAATAAATACCTGGATATTTTGCCCTTTCGGGCAGGAAAAGGTAATGCCGTCCGGTACTTAAGCTATAAATGGAAAGTGCCGCTTGAGCATTTCATCACGGCAGGTAACAGTGGCAACGACAAAGACATGCTCAAGGGAAAAACAAAAGGGATCGTAGTGGCAAATTATAGTCATGAACTGGAAGAATTGAGAAACAACCGGTTTATCTATTTCAGCAAATTCCCCCTTGCAAAGGGTGTATTGGAAGGAATAAATTTTCATCTGTCATAAATGTATACAATGCCCGTTCAGCAGCTGCACTTTCATGGCGTTCTTGTAGGTGTTGTTGTTTGAGCCCGTCGTTATATGGATGGCGATGGATGGACGAGAAGCAGTGCTAATTACCGTGGTTTAATGAAGGTCACTTCTCTCCGAAAACTGGGGATCGATAATGACTTCCTCTGGTTTTTTCCGGTAAAATAACATTCCCAGCGACATGATAATGGCGGTGGCAAGGATTATGAAAAATAGAATCCCTTCGTTAAAGCTTGTCAGCTTCAGATGGGCCGGAATTTTGTAAAAAAGGACAATGGTGATCAGTCCCCGTGGAATAAAAAAAGCTTCAGGGATCACATTGGTGTGCAGGAAAAACCGCAGGTACATGAATCGTATGACAAACAATGCGACTACGATTAAGCTGCCTACCAGCCAAACTTCATTCTGGCTGATAAAATCTAGCGAAATAGAAAACCCAAACAGGAAAAAGAAGAACGTCCGGATAAGAAAGGATGTTTCGGCAGTGATAGAATGCAGCAAATGCAATATCGAATCTACTTTTTGAGCCGGCAGGATCTTTTGAAAGAACCCGAAGTTGATCTTCTCCCAGTTATTGATCATCATTCCAAACACGAGGATGATAAGCAGCGAAGGGAGATGGAATAATTTACCCGCGGAATACATGAATACGAGAAGGGCAAATATCAGGAAGAACTTTATGTTAAGGCGGATCCTTGTCAGCACAAGGAACAACAGAAAAGAAAGCACCAGCGAGAGGAGAATTGAAATCACCAGGCTGCCGGCGAATACGCCCGCGGATTTGACGGTAAGCGTTTCTTTGGCAGAAAAATAATTAAAGAATAATATGCCGAGGATATCTGAAAACGAGGCCTCGTATATTAAGAACTCTTTTTTTTGCCTGCTGAGATGGTGAATGCTTGGTATTACGATCGAGCTGCTCATGATGGAGAGCGGGATGGCATAAACAATGCATCTGTCCAGGGATTCGCCCAGCCAATTTTTCAAAATAATAGTGATCAGTACAGCCGAGATCACCAGGATAACCAGCGCTGAAAAAAAAGAATTGCGGATCAGCTTCGTCTTATCCCTGCCAACTTTCAGGTCCAACCCCGCTTCCAGTACGATCATGATAAGACCGATGACGCCCAGCGCTTCGACAAATACAGTCGGAAACTGAATGGTCACATCGTAAGAAATGCAGACCTGCCTGAAAATAATGCCCGTCACCAGGAGAAGCATCACCGACGGGATAAGCAGATACCGGCTGGCAATGGTGAACAAATACGAAAGCACCACCAGGCAGCAAATCACAATTAATATAAGCTCTGAACTTAAATTTTCCATACTTACTCGTTCATAAAATAACCGGCCGGCGGCAAATTACTTAATCTGGGCAAGATGGTTGACAGTAATCTTACTTCATCCCGACCTTATTGTGGAGTATTCATTGTAATGACAAATATGTTTTGAAGCCGTGCATAAATAGCTAAGAGAAATAAGCTATCGCTCCGCCTGTTGACGGTCCAAATACGATCGGTTGATTTATTGGGAACAAGTTGAATCAGCGTTTATCAACTTATGAATGCACGTGCCGTTCCGGGCGATCATCAATGGCTTCAGGCTGGATAGTCGGCAAAGGGGATGACATACCACAGGGCACCTGGGTACAGCTGTTTCCTACCGATGGTAAAAGGTGACAGGCGGATTCCGGCAAACCAAAGCTTTGGATGATGAACCTGTATGCCACTCATAAATCCGCCAAGACCCGGTGAGTAGTTGTCCGATAACTTTTGTTGAAGACTGCCAAGCCGTGACCGTAAATCTTTATCCTGATCTTTTACATTGCAGCTAATGAAAATGAAAGTAGGCCTGGCAGGAAAAGGGTTCGCTTAAAATGATATTTTCACAAATGTACACCAGCTGGATGTTAGCTGCCCGGATCACCGGCCAGCGAGTCATTTGCTACGACTGCTTCTTCTCGTTCCTGAGTTGTTTATAAACCCGGATCGCGAGCATTAGTAATATGATGAATAATACAAGGCCGACGATACCCCAAACAAAACTCATGCTCTGCTTTACCGTCGCCAGCATGACGATCGCGATCAGGAAGATGGTAGCGACCTCATTCCAGATCCTCAGCTGCTGGGATGTGTATTTGAAAATCCCGGCTTGCTGGTCCCTAAATATTTTGTGAAGGCTCAGATGGTAGGCATATAACAGCACAACAAAGACCAGCTTTATCAATAGCCACCGGCCGGCCTGTTCAAAAAGTACCGCCGGCCATTTTCCTTTGATCATTACCGAGAGGCCAAGGATCAAAGTAAGGATCGCCGATGGCCAGGTGATCCCATACCAAAGCCTTTTCATCATAATACCAAATTGGCGTTGTAGGATCAGCCGGACCTCGGCGGGTTTATCGTTCATTTCCGTATTATATATAAGCAACCGCGGAAAATAGAACAGGCCTGCAAACCAGGTAACGATAAAAATTATATGAAGGGCCTTCAGGTATAGATACATAATTAAGCCTGGATCATTTTATTATTTCCTTCAGCGTATTCCCTGATCCATGTTACAATGGCCGTCACCCACGATGGGTGAACATTCAGACAGGGGATCGTCTCGTAGCTTTCGCCACCCGCCTTAATGAAACTCTCCTTTCCCTGGATCGCTATTTCCTCGAGGGTTTCCAGGCAATCACTTACAAATGCCGGGCATACCACCAGTAATTTTTTTATTCCTTCCAATGGCAGTTCCTGCAGCCGCTGAGCCGCGTAAGGCTTTAACCATTCATCCCTACCCAATCTGGATTGGAACGAATGGCTGAACTTTTCCTTCGCAAGTCCCAGCGTTTCTGCCACGAGTCGCGTGGTCATTAAGCATTGGTGACGGTAGCATTGTTTGTGAGCGACTGAATCAACATTGCAACAATCTGCCGATTTAAGACAATGATTACCCGTAATGTCCCGCTTGTAAATATGCCGTTCCGGGACACCATGATAGCTGAACAGGATGTGATCGTAGTCCGTTTGTAAGTACGGCTGAATGCTTTCAGCCAGCGCATTTATATAGTTCGTTTCATCAAAATACGGCCGGATGATATTTAACCGGAAAGGATATTTATTTTTTTTATGGATGGATACTGCGTACTCAACTGCCGTTTCATAACTGCTCATCGCGTAGTGTGGATACATAGGCACGAGCAACACTTCCTCCAGTCCCGGCTGTTTCTTTATCAGTTCGTCATAGGCAGCCGCCGGTGACAGTTCTCCGTACCGCATCGCAATTGCTACAGGTTCCTCTATCAGTTGCTGGAGCGCCAATTGTAATTTATTTGTCAAAACCACGAGTGGTGAGCCTTCTTTACCCCAAATCGTCCGATAAGCATGTGCAGATTTGGGAGCGCGAAATGGTACAATGATACCTTTTACCAGCAACAACCGTAAAAGATAGGGGATGTCAATCACTTTTTCGTCCATGAGAAATTCATTAAGATATTTTCTCACGTCTTTCACCGCTGTTGAACCCGGCGATCCCAGGTTCATTAATATAATGCCTCGTTTAATTGCCATTTAATAAATACCATTTACTAAATACAGGTTGCAAAACTAAATATATGTATTCATCAGGCAGATTAAAATGACAGTCAAATGACGTGAAAATTCGGTAGCCAGATGAGCTCAAAGTATTTTTGCGGCCTCTTACCCGTAATTGAACATATGATCACAGAAACGCCGGTAGATCTATCCAGGTTCTTCGTTGCTGGCATCAATTATAAAAAAGCTGATGTGGCGATCCGCGGGCTTTATGCCATTAACAGAGACAGCTATCTTAAATTGTTTTCGCTTGCACCTCGTTACCGTATAGAGGAATTTTTTGTGCTGTCAACCTGTAACCGAACTGAGATCTATGGGTTTGCCAGTGATCCGTCCTCTCTTATCGAGCTGTTATGTAGCCAGACCGAAGGCAGCGCCGAGAATTTTATCGCATCGGCTTATGTGAAAAGCGGCAAAGAAGCGGTGGAACATCTCTTCGGGGTAGCCGCTGGGCTCGATTCACAGATACTGGGTGACTACGAGATCACGGGCCAGATCAAACAGGCTGCCAGGCTATCGAAGCAAAATAAGTGTATCGGTTCTTACCTTGAAAGAATAATAAATGGTGTCCTGCAATCGTCGAAGGAGATCAGGACAACTACTAAATTAAGTGAAGGCACCGTTTCTGTTTCCTTTGCAGCGATCCAGTTTATCAGGGAGCGAATGGCAGACTTCCGTAATAAAAAAATATTACTGGTAGGTGCCGGGAAGATCGGCCGGAATACAGGAAGGAACCTGGTAGACTATCTTCAAACCAGGAATATTACTTTGATCAATCGTACGCCCGAAAAAGCGGTCGCACTGGCTGGTGAACTAGGCTTGACCGCCGTTCCATTCGAACAACTAGGTGACTGCGTCAATGAAGCGGACATCATTCTCGTTGCTACAGATGCTACCGAACCTGTGATCTCAGGATCGCAGCTTGCCTCCGCTGGTGAAAAGCTGTTGATCGATCTTTCGGTTCCTTATAATGTTGAAAAAGAAGCAGGGGAATTGGAGAATGTAACACTGATAAATGTGGATGACCTGTCCCGGATCAAGGATGAAACCTTGCAAAACCGGCTTGCTGAAGTGCCGGCGGCGAAGGCCATTGTTGCAAAATATGTCAGGGAATTTTTTGACTGGCACCACGGTCGTCGTCATGTTCGGTTATTGAAAGCAGTCAAGAATAAGCTGGAGATGATGCATGATTGTAATTTATACACGAGCTGTTCCTCGACGCAGCATACCGGGCCCTCGCGGAAAGACCCGGCAAGGATCCAGAGAGTTATTAATGGCATGGCAGTTAAAATGCGCCAGGATAACCGGCAGGGTTGCTTCTATATTGAAGCGATCAACGAATACATGGCCACAGGAACTAATTAATTCCATGGAGAAAGCGATCAGGATTGGAACAAGAGAAAGCCAGCTGGCCGTGTGGCAGGCTACCCAGGTAAAGGAGCTTTTGGCCGGGTATGACCCTGAGCTGATCTACATTAAGAGCGAAGGCGATATCGACCTGAACACACCGCTGTATGAAATGGGTGTCCAGGGCATATTTACCAGGAGCCTTGACATAGCGCTGCTTAATAATAAGATCGATGTTGCTGTTCATTCCATGAAAGATGTTCCGACCCAATTGGCAAAAGGTCTCAGGCAATGCGCCGTGTTAAAACGCGGTCCACACAAAGACCTGCTGGTATTTAAAAATGATAGCTCTTTCCTGGATGACTATCAATCGGAGGCTGTTATTGCGACCAGCAGTATCCGGCGAAAGGCGCAATGGCTTAATCGTTATCCACGGCACCTGATGGAAAATCTGAGAGGAAACATCAACACGCGGTTGAGAAAGATTGATGAAAGCAACTGGGAGGGTGCCGTCTTCGCGCTCGCGGGCCTGGAAAGAACAGGATTGCGTCCCGGCAATTCGGTTGAGCTCGACTGGATGTTGCCAGCTCCTGCACAAGGAGCCATCGTCGTGGTTTGTCGTGATGAAGATGAATATTGCTGGAATGCCTGCCGCCCCTTCAATGATGCCGACACTGAACTGTGCACCCGCATTGAAAGGGATTTCTTAAGAGCGCTCGCAGGAGGTTGTTCTACGCCCATTGCCGCATTAGCGCAAATGGGGGATGGGCATGTTCAGTTCCACGGGAACATTTTGTCCTGGGATGGGAAAGAAAAAGCAGAGATCAGAATGAGTTATCCTCTTCCTTCCGAGTTGAAGGACCACCCGACAAAGCTTGAACATATGGGAACGACCGCGGCTTATGAGCTGCTCAATAAAGGTGGAAGGGAAATTGCAGGCAAATAAGGAATGCGACAAAATAGTATTGCCATATTATCAACCGGCCCGCTGGATGATTCGCTGATAGATGTAGCGAAGCAGTCGAATATCAATGTGGATGTTTTGTCATTCATTGAAACAAGACCGGCAACCACACGCGGGCTAAAAGAAGAAATTAAGAATATTTTCCATCACCCAGCGGTAGTTGTGTTCACCAGCATGAATGCAGTAAAGCTGGTGGCTGCTGAATTAGACGGACAGTTGCCCCGATGGCGAATTTATACGGTTGGCAGCGGTACCGCCAGGCTCATTGAAAAATATTTCGGCGAAAATTGTATAGCAGGCATCGCCCATTCGGCCATCGAACTGGCCGGGTTGATCATTGAGCAGGGAATACAGGATGAAGTTATTTTTTTCTGCGGGGATCAAAGAAGAAGCGAACTGCCTGATATTTTAAAGCGCCACCACGCCCGGGTAAGGGAAATAGTTGTATATAACACGATCGCACTGCAGCATCCTGTTACTACACCTTATGACGGTGTTATGTTTTATAGTCCAAGCGGCGTAGACAGCTTTTTCAGCAAAAATGAAACGATAAGACAAGCGGTATACTTTGCCATTGGCGACACAACGGCAGCTGCAGCGAAAAAATACACAGGTAATTTGGTGGTCGTTGCCAAAAAACCAGGTAAACAAAATCTCTTTAAAAAGATGATGGAATATTTTGAGACACCCGTCAGCGATGCATTTGTAAACAGTAGGGTGAGCGGTAAAACGAACAATGCCTCGACAGGCACGTTAACCAACGATTTGTTATTAAGAGCGCTTGCAGGGAAAGAAGTAGAACGTCCACCGGTATGGATGATGCGGCAGGCAGGACGGTATCTTCCCGATTATATTAGGATTAGGGAGAAGTATGATTTTTTTACGAGGTGCCAGACCCCGGAACTGGCGACAAAGATCACCCTGCAGCCGGTTGACCAGGTCGGGGTAGATGCAGCCATCATCTTTAGTGATATCCTGGTGATACCACAGGCGATGGGCGTTGAAGTATTGATGGAAGAAAGTAAAGGGCCCTCGATCCCCCGAACGATATGCACGCAAATGGACATCGATGCATTGATCACGGCTGATGTTGAAGAACGGCTGAAATATGTGTTTGATGCGATATCGCTCACAAAAAAAGAACTAAATGGCCGGGTTCCCCTGATCGGGTTTGCCGGCGCACCATGGACCATTCTTTGTTACCTCGTGGAAGGCAAAGGAAGTAAGACGTGGGACAGGTCCCGTCAATTTCTCAATCTCCACCCCGGGCTGGCTCACCAGCTTTTGGAAAAAATAACAGCGATCACCATTGACTATCTCAAAGGGCAGGCAACAGCCGGTGCCGATGCGGTACAGGTTTTTGACAGCTGGTCTGGCGTATTAAGCCCTTCCGATTTTGCAAAATTTGCCCGACCCTATTTGTTTCAAATAGCAGATGCGTTGAAAGATCAGGTACCCGTCATCCTTTTTCCGAAAGGGTCCTGGTATGCGTTGAAAGATATTAGCGAGAGTGCGGCCAGCGGCGTGGGAATTGACTGGTGTACCGATCCACAATTTGCTCGACAGGTAACAGGCGATCGCATCACGCTACAGGGGAATTTTGATCCATCCAGGCTGCTTATGCCGATACCTGATATCAAAAGATCAGTAAAGGAAATGATCGATGCATTCGGACCACAGCGATACATCGCCAATCTCGGTCATGGCATAACTCCCAATGTTCCCGTTGACCATGCCAAAGCATTCGTAGACGCTGTTAAAGAATATCGACCGTCATGAGCATAAAGAACAGGTGGATACAATTTATTCATGATCTGCAGGACAGGATCTGTACAGCCTTCGAAGAGGCAGATGGAAAGGCGGTATTTACCGAAGACAAATGGGAGAGGGCAGGTGGCGGTGGAGGTAAGACACGGGTGATCACCGGCGGCAACGTATTTGAGAAAGGAGGTGTAAACACTTCGGTGGTCCACGGGACGGTCACAGATGCTATGCGAACGCAGCTCAAAATTGATGGAGCAAAGTGGTTTGCCTGTGGCTTAAGCCTGGTAATTCATCCGGTGAATCCTTTTGTCCCTACCGTCCATTGCAATCACCGGATGTTTGAATGTTACAATGAGAAAGATGAAGTGATCGACCGCTGGTTTGGTGGTGGCGCAGATCTAACTCCTTACTATCTCAATGAAGAAGATGCAATTCATTTTCATCAAACATATAAGGATGCGTGCGATGAATTCGACGAGTCGTTTTATCCACAGTTTAAGAAAGAGTGTGATAATTATTTTGTGAATTGGCATCGCAATGCCGAGCGAAGAGGTATTGGCGGGATATTCTACGACTACCAGAGACCCGATGAAAAGAGGGATGTCAATTTTTGGATGAACTTTAACAGGATCTGCGGCAGCGTTTTTCTTGGCGCTTACCTTCCATTGGTCGAGAGGAGAAAAGATACAGTTTACAATGAACAGGACAGGCGCTGGCAGGAGATCAGGCGGGGGCGCTATGTCGAGTTCAACTTAGTGCATGACCGGGGCACTTTATTCGGCTTAAAAACCAATGGCAGGACGGACAGCATTTTGATAAGCCTTCCACCGACTGCGCGATTTGAATACGACTACCAGCCTGTACCCGGCAGCGAGGAAGACAAGCTGGTGCAGGTTTGTCTTCACCCGCGGGAATGGGTGACTTGCCCCGCAGGCGAAAAAACAATCGCTCCCGGTTATCGATCAGATAAATTTTAATGTAAAAGACTTTATGCATTTGCAGCGACGCAACCGGATACTCCGCCGATCATCCTCGATCAGGAACCTTGTAAGCGAAACCCATTTGACGCCGAATGATTTCATCGTTCCGTTATTTATTGATGAAGGGAAAAATGTGAAAACAGAGATTGCTTCGATGCCCGGTTATTTCCGGAACAGCGTCGATGTGACAGTGACCGAAGTAAAGGAGCTTTGGAAGATGGGGTTAAAAAGCGTTTTGGTTTTCATCAAATGCAGGGAGGAGCTAAAAGACAATACCGGTAAGGAAGCGTGGAATAAGGACGGTTTGATGCAAAGAAGTATCAGGGCTATTAAAGATGCCGTTCCGGAAATGTACGTGATGACCGATGTGGCCCTGGACCCGTATTCCTCTTTTGGTCATGACGGAATTGTTAAAGAGGGTGAGATCATAAATGATGAAACCGTGGAAGCACTGGTGAAGATGAGTATCAGTCATGCGGAGGCAGGTGCAGACATGGTGGCCCCGAGCGACATGATGGATGGCCGTATCGGTGCAATTCGAAAAGGACTCGAGGAAAACAACTTTACCGGTGTCGGTATCATGAGTTATAGTGCAAAATATGCTTCCTGCTTTTATGGTCCCTTCCGCGATGCGCTTGTTTCTGCTCCCGGTTTCGGGGATAAAAAAACTTACCAGATGGATTACAGTAACCGGCTGGAGGCAATAAAAGAAACGATGATGGATGTGGAGGAAGGAGCTGACATTGTAATGGTCAAACCGGCTCTAAGCTATCTGGATATTATTCGCGAGGTAAAGAATGTGGTAAAGCTGCCCGTCAGTGCCTACAATATCAGTGGGGAATATGCCATGATAAAGGCAGCGGCTGCAAGAGGATGGATCAACGAGGACAAGGCGATACTCGAAGTATTAACGTCGATCAAGAGGGCCGGGGCCGACCTGATTGCAACTTATTTTGCAAAAGATGCGGTGCGGCTTATCCACCAGGCATAAGCGCCCCCATTAAATACGTTCACATTATGCTCACAAAAAAGAGTAAAAAATTATTTGCCAGGAGCCAGGAAACCATTCCGGGAGGTGTCAATTCGCCAGTAAGAGCGTTTAAGAGTGTAGGAGGCACGCCGTTGTTTATCAAAAAAGCAAAAGGGGCTTATTTATATGATGTCGATGGCAACTCTTACATAGATTATATCGCATCATGGGGACCCATGATCCTCGGACATGCATATGATCCTGTCGTGAAAGCAATAAAAAAGAAAGCATCGGATTCTACTTCTTTTGGTGCACCAACGAAGTTGGAAGTGGAAATGGCGGAATTGATCGTTAGCATGGTACCCAACGTGGACCTTGTAAGAATGGTGAGTAGCGGAACCGAAGCCTGTATGAGCGCTGTCAGGTTAGCGAGGGGTTATACCGGCAGGAACAAGATCATCAAATTTGAAGGACACTATCATGGTCACGCCGATTCATTCCTGGTGAAGGCCGGCAGTGGGATGGCCACATTAAATATTCAATCGGTACCGGGTGTAACAGCCGGCGTGTCAAGCGATACCCTGGTTGCTCCGTTTAACGATATAGATCCGGTAAAAAAGCTCGTCGGGGAAAACAGGGAACAGGTGGCAGCGATCATACTTGAACCGGTTGCCGGGAATATGGGCTGTATACCGCCTCAACCCGGGTTCCTGGAAGCATTGAGAGAACTATGTGATGAAAATGGTATCGTGTTAATATTCGACGAGGTCATGACGGGCTTTAGATTGTCAGCCGGCGGCGCACAGGAGCGCCTGGGGATCAAAGCAGACCTGGTAACCTATGGAAAAGTGATCGGTGGCGGAATGCCTGTTGGCGCATTTGGTGGCCGGAAGGATATCATGCAGCATATTGCACCGCTTGGCAATGTCTACCAGGCGGGAACATTAAGCGGCAACCCAATTGCCATGATCGCGGGGTATACAGTGTTGAGTGAGTTGAAGGCAAATCCGTCCATTTATCTGCAGCTTGAAGAAAAAACGGTTTATTTAAAGGACGGGTTGAATAAGGTTTTTAAAACGTGGGGACAACCTTATGTTATCAATCAACTCGGCTCAATGATCAGTGTGCACTTTAGCGATCACGCGGTGATGGACTTCGGATCGGCTGCTTCAGCCAACAATGAGCGGTTTAAAAAATATTTCCATGCTATGCTGGAGCAGGGCATTTACCTGCCTCCTTCGCCTTTTGAAAGCTGGTTCCTGAATAATGCTTTGTCGTATGACGATTTGGATAAAACGATAGCGGCGACAAGGAACACATTGGATAAAATATAGGATCACCGCTAATTCCAGCTGATCAGCAAATGGGTGCAATGCCTGGTAAATGGTATTATTTGTTGTGCCTGCGCCAATATTCATAGCGTTTTTATTCCTGGCTGTCGAACCGTTGCTGGACTGCCTTGTTATTGTTTAACGCAAGGACGCGGACATACCCGCACTCTTAGTAATTTTAGGTCCAATCAATAGATAAACAAATAGATAATTCATGAAAGCATTTCTTGGCATCGGGCTGCTCGGATCAAATTTTGTTCGGGCTATGTTGAAAAAAGGAGAGGAGGTACAGGTCTGGAACCGCACTGCCTCCAAGGCAAAGCAACTGGAACAATATGGTGCAAAATCCTGCGGCCGCGTGCAAGATGCGGTAAAGGGTGCGGAGGTGATCCACCTCACGCTTAAAGATGACAAATCGGTTGATGAAGTGCTGGCGCAGGCTTCTCCTGCGTTTTCACCTGGTGCAATAATTGTCGATCATACCACCACTTCCAAAGCGGGTGCGATCAAACGTACAGCTTACTGGAAAGAAAAAGGGTTTACTTACCAGCATGCGCCTGTTTTTATGGGGCCGTCAAATGCGCTCGAGAGCACCGGTTATATGCTTGTATCCGGCGACCAGGCTGTAATTGAGAAGATCAGGCCGCATTTATCGAAAATGACAGGTGAGCTGGTCAACTTTGGTGAGGAGACTGGCAAGGCGGCGGCCATGAAATTAATAGGCAACGCTTTCCTGGTTTGTTTTACTGCAGGGATCAGCGAGACATTGTTGTTTGCAAAAGCCCTTGATGTACCGGCTGCTGATGTGGCGGGCCTGTTCAATGCGTGGAACCCCGGCGCACAACTTTCCGCCAGGCTTAAAAGAATAATGTCGGGTAATTATGAAACGCCGTCGTGGACACTTGAAATGGCTCGGAAAGACACAGGATTATTTTTGGATGCAATGGAAAAAACAGATTTGCACCCGGTCCTTCTGCCAGCTATTGCGGGATTGATGGACGAGTGGATCAGGAAAGGACACAGCGGAGATGATTGGGTAGTGATTGCGAAGAACTCTATTTGAGACCAGGTCAGGATAGAATATCGTAGATGTTTTTGGCAACAATGCGCCATCCCGGTGAGTCGAAACAAATAACTTCAAAAATATGCTCCATTATAATAAACAAGCCGACGTATTTAAATACCGGGTGTATGCGGCCGTTTCTTATCTTGTCCCATATGCAGGAAATGACGATGAAAATGTCGGCCAGTACGACTGCAAACCAGAGCTCCGGCCTGGGAACTGATGGAAAATAATTACGAAACCTGAACCAGGCGGGCCAAAGTACTACGAGGGTGGCTAACAGCATCAGCCGTTTATGCGCAGCGGCGTTCCTGCGGTTTATTAATGCAGCAATAACAATCCCCAGGAACATACACGCGGAAGTGACGACCCCGACGATCTCCGAGATTGCAATTTCACCAAGACCTTGCCTAAGGCCCCTATTGGCAGCATACATCCCTGCTGGTAACATCGTGAATGCGGCACCAATGGCAATGAATATCCCAAAGGAGCCAAGGAACATGTGCGTATTATACTTTCTCCTGTGGATAAGCCATGTTTGGGTAAGGAACAACATGATCCAGCTAAAAGCAAAAGCTCCATGCACGTACACGGCAACGGGGGCCGAAAAGGTTCCGTTAGTTACGGGCACAATAAATGTTTTGCCAAAACCGATAAGGACTGCTACGAGACCTATCATGGCTAACAAGAAAAAAAAGGAAATTCTGAGGGGCTTTGTGTTGTTCAATTTATTTCGTTTGAGCGTTTATGGCGGTGGTTACCCAAAGATGACATAGACCTTAATGATGGTTATAATTTCTTATCATAGTTGCCTGATCAACGCAAGGTCCTTTCTATCTCTTCTTCCTGGGGGAGTGATTGGATATTTCCCAGGTTTCAATTTTGCCGCGGATGGTCTTGAACATCGGGTGAGGCTTAAACCGCGCGACATTTTTTACTTCCCTGAACTTAACCTGGTCGCGCTTTCTAAGTTTGCCGAGCAGGTGAGCCGACTCGTATTTTATCTGGCCCCTCGTTACCCCGATGAAGATAGGTTCAAACTTCCAGTTGATTTTTGTTCGGTTAAAATCATAGCCTCTCGCACAGGCTTCGTCGAAGATGGCCGCCAGGTATTGATTGATCGCCTGTTTTGGTTTCTCAAGCTGTTTAAACCGGTCAAGCTGCGGATGATTTCGGTAGCCTTTTGTTCTGCCTTCGAGAACATGCTTGGCAAGCAATGTTTCACGCCACAGTGCAACAAGACCCTTAGCGTCGAGATATTTCGGGTGAAGCGACCAGAGTCTCATAGAAACCAGGATTAATAAAAACTAATTTCAACACAAAATAGCCAGCAGAATAATGTTAAGCCAGTATCTCTTCAGGAATTTCAGCATTGCTTAGCAAATTTCCTTAGTTTCTCATCAGCCATTCCTGTTTTTTGGTTCTTAAATTGAACTTAAATATACCCTGGCGCATGCCTTTATTATCGTTAAAGTATACGTTTTGGAGAATGTTGCAATTAGTGTGTTGTAACTTATCTCTTAAAACCTTTAGGGTATTCCGCGTCCAACCAATAATTTGTAAAGCGCTGTCCAGCTAAGGCGAATCTACCTTGACATCCGTTGCTCCCATGATCCTGTTTTTTGGGTCGATCACAACAGGAGAGAGATAAAAGCTAATCTTATTTCGTCCGTTCTGGGACATATAAATGGTGTATGGCAGCTTCGGCGGGATCTGGCTTTTGAAATAGGTGACAAGGTCGCGGAAATCACTTTCGTGCCTGGCAAAGTTTTGAGTAAGCTCTTCTCGTGTGTATTTCTTGTCAAAAGCGCCGGAGAAAGACATCATCACTACTATGTAAAAAATGAATCCTGCAACTACACAGCTGCCGATGATGATTAAAGCGATCCTTAACGGTTTCGACATATGCCGTGGCGTTAGTATTTAGCGACATCCTGCTGCTCGTTCAGGAACGATCTTGCATTCGTCATTTCCGGCCTGTCAGAATTTGGTTCCGCAATCTTCAATAACTGTTTGAAATAAGAAGCAGCCTTTTGTTTATCACCCGCTTTCTCCGATGCGATCGCCGCACCATACACGCTATTGAATCGATTGGGACTTTTTACAAGTGTTGCCTCGTATGCTTCCCGGGCATCTTTGTATTGTTTCGAAGCCAATAGCATGTCACCCAGCAATTCCCTTGCCGGCAACACTTCTCCGGGCGTTACGGGATGTTTTTCAATGCCATCTTCCATTTCTACTGCCATTTTCATTTCCCTGAGAGCGCTTGCGGTGTTGCCCAGTGCAAATTGTATCCAGGCCTCCCCGGCTTTGATTTGTATGGCAACCTCTGTTGCTTTATAGCTGTCTTTTTGTTTATCAAGGGTGTCCCTAAGCTGGTTGAGCCTGGCTAACTCATCCCCCGCTTCCTTCAATTGTCCCATATGGACCGCACCAAGTAAACGGGTAAAATGAACAATGGCTTCCTGCCAGGGAAATGCATTCCATGAGAAGTTTGCCTTTGGCGACTGCAGGGCGGCGGCTTCCTTCCAGTACTTATTTTCCAGCACATATCGCGAAGGGATAGCGGCAAACGCATAGGCTATTTTAAAATTGACGGGGAAAACAGTGTCGATGGTATTCAGGTAGTCAACCTGTTCCTTGGCCATCTTGTTATTTCCTTTTTGGAGGTAGGAATATGCCAGATAGTCCAGCCCATGTAATTCTTCATCCCAGTGTCCCGCAATACCGGTTTGCCTGGCGTAACATTGTGCCGAAGCTACCGATTGCAGGTTTGACTGGATGTCCTGGTCCCACAGACCCAGCCGTGTAAATATGTGCGACGGCATATGCATAGCATGCGCTGATGAGGGTGCCACCTGTGCATACCGCGTCGCTGCAGGCAGTGCCTGCGCGGCCAGCTCGGGGTAATCGTAGGTGTGAATGATATAATGAATAATGCCGGGATGATTTGGTTCCGTTTTATACAATGCGTTTAATATATCACCCGCTTTCTTTTGCTTCGCATAGGTTTTGTCTCTGGGGCTTGCGTCTGCATTCAACGCGAGGGCATAAAATATTGCTGCTTCGTTGTCGGCCGGATATTTTGTATGCAGTTGTTCCATCGCCTTTTCAAATTCCAGGCACCGCGTGATATGATCTTTTTTATCCCAGTCTTTAAAAATTGATCCGATAGCATTTATATAGCCTGCTTCCCGTTCAGTTTTTGATTGAATGCTGTTTGCAACGGCAATGGCTTTAGCTCCTTTTTGCAATTCCATTTCTGTGGGTGGATTCCACAGAGGATGGAAATTGGACATCGCGACGCCCCAATAGGCCATCGCACAATTCGGAGATTGATCGATGACCTTTGCAAAAACTTTTTCAGCTTCATCGTATTCGAAGGAGTGCAGCAGCTCGACAGCCAGGTTAAAATCTTTCGTTATCGAAGGATCACAACTCATGTCAAAAACAGCACTGCCAAATTCGGCAGTGGGTGCCCCGCAGGCGATAACATTTCCTCTTTTCAGGTTCAGACCGGTAATAGCGTCTTTGGAAGGCGATTGGTCCTGGTTATTGCATCCGAAGTTGAGCACTGATGATACAAACAGGAGCAGTGATAGTCGGAGGTATTTCATGACGTTAAGAATTGTAACGTAAAGGTATCGGGTTAGTCGATAATCGGTAGCCGATGATTAGTAAACGGTAATCGAAATTCCGGAGTCGCAACTTCAGGAGGGGAAGCTGGCTTGTCGACATTTCTCAAATACGGCAATCAACAATCGCTAAAGTAGAAGTTGCCGTCGACGACGTTTGCCGCATTTCGTGCACCTCAGCCCCATCCGCAGCGCCGGATGGCATTAGAACACCCAAAATTTAAGAAGGATTGTTGGTTCGAAGGGAGCGGGATAAGGCTTTTCTAAAAATAATATTTTTTCGGACAGGAAAGCGGGGGTAGATGAGCTATTAATCCGGCCTTCTAAGCCCTTCCAGCAGCAGCACGGTCATTACCCCAAGCGTGTAAGCAAGTATATCACGCCACTCAAAGCCAGTACCAATAACCGTCCTCGCAATCGTATTCGCCGACAGCCCCAGCCTGTCCACGATCTTAAAATACTGCAAGGTTTCGATGAAATACGAAAACAAAAGCACACCGATCCCAATTTTTAGCGGGGGAGCCTGCAGGAATGTTCTGACAGCACAGTATAGCAACATCACGACCAGGTAATCGCCGAAATAAGGCCTGATAAAACTATCATCTATAAACAAGGCGATCAGCAATTCGATTACGAATAGCGCCACTGCAAGCAGAAAATAATTTCGGCTAAACTTAAACATAGATCGATCTCTACATAAGGGATTAAAATTCGAAACAGGAAGAAAACGGATCAATCGATCCGTTGGTATGCAATAAAGGGTTTTCCCGATTTATTGACCGTGTACACTACAAGCAAAGAATGATCTCTTAAAGTTTGCAATACTGGGTAGCTCGCCAGGCTGCTGTCACTGGTAATATAGCCGCTTGACAAAGCTCTGCCTTCCGGGCTCCTGAACTGCAAACCAACTTTCCTGGCCAGTTTTTCACCCATCATGCTGCCTTCATCCCAGGCTATCGCGATATTGCCGTTTGACAATGTTGCCAGCTGGGGATGTGAGCCTTTGCTGTTCACACTATCCCTGGCAACAAAACTATGCCCTTCATTAGTGGACCTGGTGTAATAGCAGCCCTTTATTCCGCCACCGGTAAACCAGGCGAAATGCAAGCCATCAGCGTTCTCGGTCATGGCCGGTCCTGTATGCGGGCAGGCATTGATGACCCAATTGTCATTGCTGATTCGCAAAGGTTGCGAGAAACTTCTCCCTCCATCATTTGAAACGATATGGACCATGTCGCGAATGCTGTCATCAATTATTCCACGGAATAAAGCATGGACCTGCTTTTTTGAATCGACGGATAAAACAGTTCGACAACATTGGCAGCAGGGTTGGCTGATCAATCGCCCGCTACCAAATCCATTTCTTCCCCTGGTGCTGGCAAAATAAAGTGCCGACCCTTCTTCTGATGTCGTCTTTCGGTTATCCAGCCAGACAACTCCAGCTTCCCCATCCGGGAGAACCGCAATATCATAATAGCGTTGATCATAGCTGGCCGTATCGCTTACCAATGGGGTAGGAGTGGACCATGTGTTCCCGTTGTCAAAAGATTGGACATAATATACGACCCCCGAATACTTATTATGGACATTCGGATTCCCCGATCCCCATAACGCAATGATCTCACCGGAAGGTTTAAAAATGATCTTCGGAAGGTTTTCCCCGTGCGGCTGAATATGGCCGCTGCCGGGAACCACTATTGGTTCATGAAATGTTTTTCCGTCCTCGCTGACCGTATAACAAAAAGCCGTGGTGCTATCATTGATCATCCGCACCCAGCTTATCACCGTGTTTCCTTTGGTATCTCTTGCCAGGTACGGGCATTGACCGGGTGTGCTGTCAAGAATAGTGTCTTTGCCTGGTTCAATCACTCCATGATCTTCCTGGTGCCTGCAGCCAACAAACAAAACAGATGTCAATATAAAATAGCTTAAAGCCTTCATTTCTTTGATTTAAAGAGATTGCCAAAATCGTAGGAGATCCCGGCATTAAAATTAACCGGTTCTGCAAGCTGGTAACTGTATCCAAACGAACTTTTCGAGGTGATATAAGAGTAATAACTATCCGTAGCGTTCAATATATTCACCCAGACCTCCCATCCATAAAATTGATAACCGGCCCTGAGATTTAACACATCATAACCTTTGTACGTCGCCGAGTTTTGTGGGTCGGCAAAATACTCTCCTACGTGTTGCCATTCTGCGCCGATACGCAAGCCTTTTGCAAACGATGGTCGGTACCAGGCTTCGACATTATAAAGCCAGGCCGGTGCATTGTTCATTTCGTTGCCATTGTAAGGAACCCCTTTCTCGGTATAGTCAATGAAAATATGGCGACTGTATGCTCCGCTGAAACGAATAGACAGGTCCCTGGGTGCTGTAACATTCAATCCCGCTTCTATTCCCTTGTGCAGGGTCCTTCCTGCATTTTCATTGGCAAAACTTCCGTCATCCAGTTTCACTGAAATGATCTCGTTGCTTCCTTTAAGATGGTAGATGCTAAGGTCAGCCACGACTTTTCCCGGAACCAGTGTAAACCAGCCTCCGATCTCATAATTATAAAACACGGCAGGCTTAAGCTCGGGCACTTTGATACCGGTATATAACTCGGTGATCTGTGGCGGCACAAACCCTTCGCTATAGTTGGCATACATACCGGTTTTGGATGAAAAATGATAAGTAAAGCCTAGCTTTGGACTAAAGCGGGAAAAATTATTGATCGTATTAGGAGAACCGCTGAAAGCGGAAGGTGTAAGATGATTGGTGAAAGTATAATGAAACAAATCATATCGAATGGAAGAAACGATACGCAATTTTTCAACCGGTGAAAACTCATAGCTCAGGAAAGCAGCATAGTTGTTTAGACCTGTCGCATAATCTGTCAATACACTGTCGGTGGTTTCGTAGCTTACATACTTGCGGGTAATTGTGTCCTTCTTTATCCGGATGTAGCCGGCTTTGTAGGTAGAAGGGCTTAGATCAACACTCAGTCCGCCGATAAGCACACTTTTCTTCCACCCAAAGCTTTGTTTATGCTGCCCGATGAATGAAAACGATGTGAAGCTGTTATCATTGATCTCACCATGGGCCAGTTCTTTGTTTCCTACAAAAACAGATCCCTGCCGGTGATAGTCGTCTTTGATCCTGTAAGCGGGGTTTTGCCCAATAGTATTGTCGCGAAGCAATAGTGTTGCCGTTGTCTTGCTGTTTTCATTCCAGGTATGTGTCAGCGTTGAGCGGTAGCGAAGCGCATCTACCTTTCGATAAGTGAAGGTTTGAAGATTACTGAATGTATGGCTGGCAAACATGGCACTGTCAATGCTGCCCGACATATCACTGTAATAATTGAGCCAGGTGATGCTATTGGTGAGCACTGTCCGCGGTGAAAAATGGTAATCAATCTTCGCGGTCAGCGTTGCCTTGTGAAAATCGCTGTACTGGAGGTAGCCATTGTACTTGTCGGCATAGTAGCCGCTCAACATAAAGCCCCATTTTCCCTTGCTGGCGCTGGCGACAAGATCAGCTCTCTTATACCCAATGTTATTTAGCTGTGCTGACAGTTTTAACACAGGAATTGCGGCAGGTGCGGCCGTGATAAAATTAACCACACCTCCAATAGCTTCGCTTCCATAAAGGGAGGACGAAGGACCCTTGATCACTTCGATTGACTTCACCGACGCCATGTTGATCTCGAGTATCGCATTGTGATTATATAAACCCGAAGTGCGGATCGGCACTCCATCTTCGAGGTACAAAAAAACACTCCGGGTCGTCATTGGCTGGCGGATGCTCATTTCGTGCTGCTCGTTGCCCAGATTTACCATGTTTACACCGCTGACTTTATTGAGCACCTGGTCAAAACTGGTAGCTTTCGCATCCTGGATGACTTTATTACTCAGCACAGAAATGGCAATGGGTGCTTCAGAGCGCTTAATAGCCTCTCCTTTGGCAGCAGTGACGACCACCTCCTGCAATTGAGTAACATCGGGATAAAGCATCACTACATGATAGCCTTCAGACAAAGAAACGTCAGCCGCTACATAACCGGCGGCGGTAATCACTAGCTTTTTACAGCACTGTCGACAGCTCAATTCGAAATCTCCCTCCGCATTGCTTTTAGAGGCAGCATTGCACTGTTCATCCCCACAGCGTATGGACGCGCCAGGCAAAGCTTCCTTAGTATTCGCATCTACAATCTTTCCTTTTATCGTGAGTTGTGAACTGGCTTGCTGCCCGAGTGCCTGCAACAACACGATCGAGAAAAGCAAACAACATTTTCTCATCAAAAAACGCATTTCTGGGTAATAAATAGCTCAAACCCGTCAGGCCACTATAGTGGCCTGACGACCTTTACGTAAACCCTTGCCCCTGAGGAGGATGGAAAATATCGTAAGAATGGTCTGTAGAGTTGCCGGCTTTGTAGACTGATCCACCGGGTGTGCTAAGAGTTATCGATAGTAACGAACTGACCGGAAAACTGCTCCGGCTTGATAATACTTCTGATTTGTTTTCCAGCTTACGTTCGGGGTTCTGCTGATCCTTTTTTTGCTCCTGCCGGATCTTCTTCATCAGCTGGCAATTACCATTGCAATGCATCTTTGGACGGGCCTTATTCACGCAGTTGCGGATATACCGGGCCTTGTTAAGCTGGTAGTCGAGGATGAGCAAATTATTGGCGAACGTCTGAAGTCCAAAACCAAATAATAATAACACCGCAAGTACCCTTTTGCCCATGCCCGGTTGATTGTTTTGCAAATGTACGGATGATAAATTGAAACCTTCTTTAATGTGGACATACACTCCGGGCCTTCATCTATCCTGTTGACTACTGTAGTCGAAATGACGCAGCGCATACAGAAATGCTGGGGAATGTTTTACTTGAAATGTGATATAGAGCATGGACTGAACGGACGAAGATCATTGCATGAAGTTTGTGGAAAGACCTTCATGTTTCTGTCGAATCCCACTATATCGGAACTGAAACTATTAGACCTGTCCTCACTAATGGAAATGCTTTCTCATCAAACAGAGGCGTACATAAAGTTGTTCAATGAGGAAGGTTTTACGGCCAGGACCATTTCAGCGAGGGAACTGTTGCACAATGTTCAGGAGGCAATAGAACTCAAGCGCGTAGATGAAAGGTCCCCGATGAAAACCCAGGGAATTGTTTCCCAGGGAACTACTTACGGCAACGCGGATAAGAAGCTGAGTTGATGGGTAAAGGATCGTTCAATTTACCGGGTATCCCTTGTTTATCCAGTCAACCTTGATATTGTGCGGCAGGTTAAGCAATCTAAAGTTTGTAAACTTAAGGTCCCTCAGCACGTCGACAGCCGGCCTGACGTTCGGGCAATGTTCAAATGGACAGCATCCACAGTAAATAACTATCCTCGAATCTTTTGAAAGCCCCGCCAGTTCCTCCCTGAATTTTTTCATGCTTTCTTCTTCTTTGACCATTCCAATGCCTTTCGAATGAGGGATCAGCGCTCCCGGCCCCACACTAAGTATTACTGGAAAATCTTTGGCTGACTTCAGCGCGGCCGCCAGTTCCGAAGGTTCCATCAATTGATCGCTTGTCCAGTTGATGGGATCCTGGGCAGTGGCTTTTTGCAAACTCAATAAGAGCAGGATGGGAAGTATCTTTGAAGTTTTCATTAAAGTCTTTTTTAAAATCGAAATAAATATACATGATACGCAATTAATGGGAGTACCTGGTTTAAAATCCTGATTATCATCCCCTAGTTTCGCCATCTTGCAGGAATCAGCCTTTCGCAACCCTATTCCTGCAAGCTTCCAGGATGGCGGCTTCCGTCCTTGTTTTTGGTACAGGCTCCCATCGTCAATGATGCGTCTAAGTTTCTGCATTCCATCCATCTACCGTTACTGAAACGGCAATTTTGGCCAAATCTGATACAGTTAAACACCCACAGTTTTCATAACTTTGCTCCTCAAAAAATTAAATCTAATTCAAATGAGCACAGTTAAAGTCGCTATCAATGGATTTGGACGTATCGGTCGTCTTGTTTACCGCCAGATATACAAAAAAGAGGGCATCGATGTGGTAGCCATCAATGATCTCACCAGTCCGAAAGTATTAGCACACCTTCTCAAATATGATAGCGCCCAGGGTCGTTTTGATGCCGACGTAAAAGCTACCGATGATTCAATTATTGTAAATGGTGACACCGTAAAAATATATGCCCAGAAAGATCCTGCACAGATACCGTGGAAAGACCACCAGGTAGACGTCGTGCTGGAATGTACTGGCTTCTTTGCCGATAAGGCCAAGGCCGAAGCCCACCTTAAAGCCGGCGCAAAAAAAGTTGTGATCAGCGCCCCGGCGACAGGTGACCTGAAAACCATCGTATTTAATGTAAATCATAACCTTCTTGATGGCAGCGAATCGATCATCAGCTGCGCCAGTTGTACTACGAATTGCCTGGCTCCGATGGCACAGGTGTTGGACGAGAAATGGGGTATCGTAAATGCGTTGATGACAACTGTTCATGCTTACACCAACGACCAGAACACGCAGGACGCTCCCCACCCCAATGGTGATCTTCGCCGCGCCAGGGCCGCCGCCCAGAACATCGTTCCCAATAGCACCGGTGCCGCCAAAGCTATCGGTCTTGTGCTCCCAGGCCTTAAAGGCAAAATGGATGGCAGCGCGCAACGTGTTCCCACGTTGACTGGCTCGCTAACGGAAGTAACGGCAGTACTTGGAAAAAAAGTTACGGTTGAGGAAGTAAATGCTGCCATGAAAGCAGCCTCCAACGAAAGCTATGGTTATACCGAAGATGAGATCGTCAGCAGTGATATCATCGGCATGCATTACGGTTCATTGTTCGATGCCACGCAGACAAGGGTGCAAACTGTAGGAGACACACAACTGGTGAGAACGGTTAGCTGGTATGATAATGAAATGAGCTATGTGAGTCAGCTGGTACGCACAGTGAATTATTTTGCTAAACTGATCAGCAAATAATAACAACAAAATCTGGTAAAAGCCTGACCTTTGCGGCCAGGCTTTTTCATTTCCAGGAGACAATATTTGAATGTCATACAAACTCAACAGGCGGAGGATACAAAAAATCGTTAACCGGGTCAGGAAGCTGCCCGGTGGAATCAATTTTTTCCGCTATACCGGGAACAAGATGTATGGCTTTTACCTGAGAGCGACACGAAGCACGAAAGTGCCGTATCCCTCGTCCATCATGCTTGAAGTGACTAATCATTGTAACCTCGGTTGCATCACCTGCCCCCGGGAATACGGTTTTGGCCAATCCATGGCCAAAGGCACGATCGATATCGACCGTATGAAGAAAGTGGTGGATGAAGTGGGTCCTTATATTGATTCGATTGGACTTACGGGTTTGGGGGAAACTCTTTTGTATAAAAAGCTGGAGGATATCCTGCAATATATAAAAAGCAGGAACAGGGGTATACAGACGTTCATCTCTACCAATGCACATATACCCGGCGCTGATCAATATGTAGAGCGGCTCGCGCCCTATCTCGATACCGTCCAGATATCCATAGATGGTATCGGCAAAACATATGAAACGGTCAGACTGAAAAGCGACTATAATTTTTTCCTCGAAACGACAAAAAAGCTCGTCGCGGTCTGCCGTGAAAAGAAAGTTTCGGTAATGTTCAACTTTGTGGCCGTAAAGGAAAATTATAAGCAGATGAAAGATGTCGTGAGGCTGGCTGTTGAGCTGGATGTCCCTTTTGTGAATATCACACCGGTGAACGTTGGCAGCATCACCGCGGTCACCACCGACTATTATCAATTGTTTTATGGCGAGGATTTTAAGAAAGAGCTGAAAGAGGCATTCGATCTTTCAAGGGAATCCGGCATGACCGAACTCAGTATCTGGGATGTCAGGAAAAAAAATGAATTCAAGAAATGCCATTTGCCGTGGAATCATTTTTATGTCAGCTGGGACGGCTTTATGACCCCTTGCTGTGCCAAGCCTTTCCCAAAAGAACTGAATTTCGGCAACGTGTTTGATACTTCCCTTATGAAATGTCTCAATAGTAAAGAGTACAGGCAGTTCAGATCAATGTGGTATAAGAACGAAACGCCGGAGTTTTGCAAGAAATGTCATGTCGTGGATTTGGAACCTATTGAACTGGATTTTGACATAGCTTTGAATTAAATGAAGTTGGGAACGTTCAACTTAAAATTTTTTAATAAAATGGCTCACGCTGTGACGTTAAGCCGCCACGAAAATCAATCTCTTTCATCGGTGCGCCGCTATGTCGTTGAGTGAGTGTGTTTCAAACTTCACCCTTATCGCATTTTTCAACTTTTGATTATGAGCAAATTTTCCGATCACAATTTCAAAGGACAAAAAGCACTGATCCGCGTTGACTTCAATGTGCCCCTAAACGATCAAAATGAAATAACGGATGATACAAGAATAAAAGCTGCAGTACCTACGATCAAAAAGATTATTGGCGATGGTGGAAGCGCGATATTGATGTCGCACCTCGGCCGCCCAAAAGATGGACCCACCGAGAAATATTCGCTAAAGCATCTTGTCGATCATCTGAAAGGCCTGCTGGGTGGTATTCCTGTTTCGTTTGCCAGCGATTGTGTCGGTCCTGAGGCAGAGCAGGCGGCAAAAGCACTCCAGCCGAAACAAGTATTGTTGCTGGAAAATCTCCGTTTTCATAAACAAGAGGAAAAAGGCGATGAAAAATTTGCCGAAGAGCTTGCCAGGCTGGGCGACGTATATGTAAATGATGCCTTTGGTACAGCGCACCGCGCTCATGCTTCAACCGCGGTGATCGCCAAATTTTTTCCAGGAGATAAAAAAATGTTCGGTCTGTTGATGGAAGCAGAGGTGGCCAGCGCCGAGAAAGTATTGCATAAATCGGAGAAGCCATTTGTAGCGATCATTGGCGGGGCAAAGGTGTCTGATAAAATACTTATCATCGAAAACCTCATGGAAAAAGCTACTGACATTATAATCGGCGGGGGTATGGCTTACACATTTATGAAAGCAGCGGGTGGCAAGATCGGTAAATCGCTTTGCGAAGACGATAAACTGGGCGTAGCCAGTGACCTGATCAAAAAAGCGGAAGCTATGAATTGTTGCATTCATTTGCCCTCCGATTCACTGATCGCCGACAAGTTTGCCAATGACGCCGAGACTTCGATGGCGCCAAGCAATAATATACCTGATGGATGGATGGGCCTTGATATTGGCCCAAATGCCTGCACGCAATTCTGCAATGTGATCAAACATTCGAAGACCATTTTATGGAATGGGCCTATGGGTGTGTTCGAGATGGACAAATTTCAGCACGGTACGAAAGAGGTGGCCCGGTCGATCGCTGAAGCTACCCAGGACGGATCGTATTCATTGGTCGGTGGTGGTGACTCTGTCGCTGCGATCAACCAGTTTGGATATGCCGATAAAGTGAGTTATGTTTCTACCGGGGGCGGAGCGATGCTCGAATATTTTGAAGGCAAGACCCTGCCCGGCATTGCCGCAATTCTCGATGGTAAGTAACCAGTTCATTACAACGCCGCTGATCCTTAGATTCATGATGATTCTGCAAGCCATCTCGGTCGTCAAAGATGGCAATCGTGAGCCGGCGGGTTTGCCAGATAAAGCAGCTATCATTTACCGCTCGTCTGTTCCGGCCGGGAGCTCCCAAAATTAGGCTGGTGTTGGTTTTCTCGGTATTTTGCATGCCTTAATCAGCACGTTTATGAGAGCTACAGTGACGCTATATCTCCTCGGAACACTCACCCTCGCAATCGCTTTTTCCTCCTGCCAAAAAGAAGTAAGTTTTGATGATCCCATCGTGCCCGGTGGCACCGGGAATGGCAATGGAAGCGGTAACAACACCAATAATATCGTTGGCGATTATGACTTTGTTGGAATGACGGCACACACGCTGAGCACCGTTATGGTCAGCCAGGCCGGCCAGGATATGAAAACAGTTACTGTCAGCGATTACGATACAAAAAGCAACACGGGTACCGTAAAGATCACCGCCACCGAAATGATCTCAACGGGTGTTGGTTATTCGATCGATACGGTGATGAACAACAAAACTTATCTCGATGGCTTGCTGATCGATGATTCAGATTTTCCCTTCCAGGTGACTTCACCTGCAACCAACAGCACCTCTACCTATGTTCGGAATAGCGCGGATTCGGTAACAACTACTGGTGCTCTCGGATTTCCCGATCCTTCGGGGAATACGCCCACAGGTTCTGTCGGCGCAAAGCTCAGTTGGCACGGAGATACCCTCTACCTTAAAGTTTCCACTTCATTTACTCAAACGATAACGCAAGGGGGAGTGCCGGCGACTGTCACAGGTTCGGTGACGGGGATTTCTAAGTTGAAGAAACATTGATTATTGGACGCGGGATACTTGATGCTGGATGCTCGATCGTGGATACCCATGCATAAAATTACTTCCTGGTCACCTCAATGATCTTATCATCCCCTCCATTGCTGGTGCAGATATAAACTTTTCCTGCTGGAGAAATGCAAATATCCCGCATTCTTCCATAGTCATTCGTAAAATATTCATTCGTCTTTGTGATCGAAGTAAACGTATTATCCAGCTTCATTTGGTACAGCCGGGAATTTTTGAGCGCGGCCACGAGCAATGAATTCTTCCATTGGGGGATGAGGTCACTATCGTAGTAGTCAAGACCAGAAACAGCGGCAGTAGGCGTCCAGTTCCTTAACGGTTGACGAACATTATTGCCCGAGCAAAAGTTTTGCTCACTGCTATTGTCACAGAATCCCTCCACTGTTGGCCAGCCATAATTCCTGCCTTTTTCAATGATATTTATTTCATCGTCATTGCTGGGTCCATGTTCTGAACTATACAGCCTGTTATTGGCAAACACCAATCCCTGTGAGTTACGATGGCCAAACGACCAGTAAGGATTTCCGGCAACGGGGTTATCAGCCGGAATACTTCCGTCAAGGTTGATACGTAAGACTTTTCCATTCAATGAAGCCGTATTTTGAGGCAGAGATTGATTGGATGCGTCGCCGGTAGTCATAAATAATTTCAGGTCGGGAGTGATGACAAGCCTGCTGCCATTGTGAATGGATGATGCGGCAATATTATCTATTAAGGTGACGGGGTTAACCAGCGTGGTGCCATTATACGTGAAGCGGACCAGCTTTTCCCGGTAATTGCTGCCACTATTATAATCATACACAACAAATACCTGGGGGGTTGTGGAGAAATGGGGGTGCAATGCCATTCCCAGAAGACCACCCTCATTGTTGGGCACCACTTCCGAAATGGTCACAAGCGGAGTGACAGCGCCTGTGGCGGGGTTTACCCGGCTGATCCTGCCACCGCGTTCGGTCATCCATATCTGGTTGTCGGGACCCCACAGTATCTCCCAGGGAAAACTGAGATTGTTGACAATAACTGTTTGCTTCAATTCAACGGCGCCGGCGGGTTCAACATTATCGGGATTTGATTTTTTGCAATGCAGCGCAGCTACCAATGGGATGAGGAGCAGCCAGCCAAATTTCCGGAAGAAGGCCATAATGATCAATTGTATCGGCAAAAAGGCGAAAACCATGCCGCAAGATTGTTTAAGTGCAGCTTACCGACAATAGTACTTGACTAACCGAAAATTTGCCTTGACAAACTGTGAAATGTTCTAATTTTATTCTTCATCAAACTAAACCATCATGAAAGGAACCAGAAACATTACGATACTCGTTATCCTGGGCATTATTCTTATTTTCGGCGTATGGGGCTGCGGCCAATACAACGGGATATTAAAGTCTGAAAATAATGTCAACTCCAAATGGTCAAATGTGGAGGCACAATACCAGCGGAAAAAGAACCTGTATGAAAATGTTGTGGCAACTATCAAGGGATCGGCTCGCAACGAAGACACCACGTTGATCAAGATCGTGCAAATGCGTTCACGCATACCCAATGTGGACCCGAATAATCCCCAGTCATTGAATGAGGCTAACAGGGCCCTGGACCAGATGAAGAACTCAATTCTAAATATCAATGTTGAAGCTTATCCGACCATACAGACCACCCAGGCCTTCAGGGATTTTCAGACCCAGATAGAAGGGACCGAAAACCGGGTGACAGTAGCTATCAATGACTGGTCCGGATCTGTGCAGGAATACAACAATAAGGTCATCACGTTCCCCGGAAGCATTTTTGCGTCGATGATGGGAAAGAAAGAGAAGGATTATTTCAACTCAGATTCCGGAGCAAAGGATACCAAAGTTGATTTTGGCGCCAATTAATTTCAAAACACAATACGAATAAGTTGAACTTTTTTTCACGGAAAAAAAAGAACCGTTTCTTTTCAGAAGAAGAAAGTGTGCACATCGTCCAAGCGATCCGCCAAGCTGAGCTTCAGACAAGTGGCGAGGTCCGGGTGTTTGTCGAAAGCCGCTGCAGGTATGTGGATGCCATCGACCGTGCTACTGAACTGTTCTTTGGGTTGGACATGCAGAAAACAGAACAGCGGAATGGCGTGCTTGTCTATGTAGCAATGAAAGATCGGCAACTGGCTGTCTTTGGCGACCAGGGAATCCATGAAAAAGTGGGCGCCATCTACTGGAAAGCCAAAGTGCAAAAGATGATTGGCAGTTTTAATCGCAATGATTATGCAGAAGGATTAAAAAATTGTGTACTGGAAATAGGTAAGGCTCTTCACCAGCACTTCCCATATGACAGGCAGATAGATAAAAATGAATTGCCGGACGATATTGTATTCGGCAGGTAAGACTAATGAAGAAGATTCTTTCAATTATACTGTTACTGGCCTCTTTTTGTGCAGCGGCGCAAATTGAAAAGGTAGTACCCTCCCGACCAAACCCGCCGCGACTCGTCAATGACTTTACAGGTACGCTTACGGCTGACCAGGCGGGTGCGCTCGAGCAAAAGCTCTATCGTTACGACGATAGCACCTCTAACCAGATCGCGATCGTGATTATTCCGACCACCGGTGATTATCCTATAGAGGACGTGGCATTGCGGATCTTGCGTGACTGGGGCGTTGGAAACAAGAACACTAACAACGGGCTCGTCATTCTCATTGCAAAGGATGACAGGAAGATCCGGATCGAAACCGGGTATGGACTTGAAGGTGCGATACCGGATATTACTGCAAAAAGCATAATAGACAACGATATCACGCCGGCGTTCAAAGAGGGTAACTATTATCGTGGGCTCGACAATGCGACTGAAAGTATTATCAAGGCTGCTGCTGGTGAATACAAAGCGCCGAAAGGTTATTCAGGCCGGAAAGTTAAAGGTGTTGGTCTTGGTGCAGGGATCATTTTCCTGATCATTCTTTTTATTATTATCGCAAAGATCGGCGGCAGGGGCGGTGGCGGAGGGGGAATGATGTCGCGCCGCGGGTATGGCGATTTTTGGGCCGGCTGGCTAATCAGCAGCATGTTGAGCGGCGGATCAAGAGGTGGTGGCGGTTGGTCTGGCGGCGGAGGCGGCGGCTGGTCGGGGGGCGGTGGCGGCTTTGGGGGATTTGGAGGCGGCAGCGGCGGTGGCGGCGGAGCCAGCGGCGGGTGGTAACAGAGATAAACCCTATTTCCTCATAGAAGAAAAGCCATTCACAATGCATGAATGGCTTTTTTATTTTCGTTTGAAAGATGAGGATCGAAATAACTGCCCATCGCCCGATCAGAATCCTTTCTTCTCTGATTCAGGCAGCTTCGATTTGATATATTCCGCCTGGTCTTTTAAACCTGCTTCATTTTTCTTCATGACAAGCTCCTTTAATATACCATTGATAACAGGATCCGTCTGGCTCTTGTAAGCTTCCGGGATCGCATCACGGAATGTCGCGATATCATCGATACCTCGTTTTACCAGCTCCATATTTTTCAGCGCACCCAGGTAAACACTCAGTGACTCAATGGCACTAAATTTTGCAGGCGACAATGGCATCTGCTCAAAACCACCGATCACCTCTTCTGCCATCGATTCATCGCCCGAGCTGGCTTTTACGCCGGCAATCGCGTTTTTCAGTTCCCCCTTGGTCGGCTGTTTGTCCAATTCCTTTGCCAGGCTCACAGCTGCTTCCAGGTCGACTCCCAGCAGGGCCGTCAACGCATTTCCCGAAACGGTATACGACGAATCATTCACTGCTGCTTTAAAAAGGTCGGTATTTGCCTTGTCTTTATATTCACCAAGCTTGGCGATAGCTTCGGCTTTCACTGTCCGTTTGGGATCGTTCCTTGCAAGGTCCACAAGAATTGGCTGTACCGCTTTTTTCAGCGCTTCGTTTTCCAGGTCCAGCTTGTAAACGGCCAGCTCACGCAGCCCGGCATATTTATCTCTTAATGCGGTTTTCAAAAGATCAACCGATTTGGGGTCACTGGCATGTTTTGATGCAAAATCTATGGCTTCCCTCCTGTCGACATAATTACCGGCATACCTGTACTGGTGAATGTATTCATCGATCGTTTTATTCTCTTTCTTGGTACAAAGAAGCACCTTGTCCCCGTCAAAGTTGACCAGGTCCGGTTTCTGCGCAGCGTCGAAGTAAAAAGTGTCGACCTTGTTTTGGGCCCACACCTGGTAACGGACTTTATTTGCTCCATTATAAATGTCGATGGCTACCGGAATTTTGAAAATGGTGTCTGATTGCGCTACGATCACCCGTTCTTTCTTCGCCGCATTATCATAGCTATAATTGATATTAAGGTTTGGGTGACCGGCTCCAAAATACCATTGGTTAAAGAACCAGTTGAGATCGCGGCCGCTTACTTCTTCAAAGGCGAGACGCAGCTGGTGCGCCTCGGCATTTTTGAATTTGTTGGTGGTGAGGTATAGATTTAAGGCCCTGAAAAATGCGCTGTCGCCAACATAGTTACGCAACATATGAAGGATCGATCCACCTTTGGGATAGCTTACCTGGTCAAACACATCTTCTTTATCGCTATAGTAAAAACGGACCAGGTTCTTCTTCGCATTGGAAGGATTCGCCAGGTAGCTTTGCCTGTTTCCAAAAATATGCTCGTCACCTGCATCTTTGCCGTATTTGTATTCTCTCCAAAGCGTTTCACTATAGTCTGCAAATGATTCATTGAGCGTGATATTGCTCCAGCTTTCCGTGGTTACATAGTCACCAAACCATTGGTGAAATAATTCATGGGCGATTACATCTTCCCAGCGATTGCCATCCGTCAGCTCCCGTGCATCCTGCTGCGCCATGTCCGAATGTAGTGTCGCAGTCGTGTTCTCCATTGCACCGCTTACATAATCCTGCCCGGTGATCTGGGAGTATTTTGCCCAGGGGAAATCAACGCCGGTGATCCTTGAATAGAATGCGATCATCTCCGGTGTAAGGCCAAAGATCTTTCTTGCAACAGAAGCGAACTCCTTCTCCACATAATAACTCACCTCCTTTCCTTTCCATGAATCTTTGATGATGGCATAATCGCCCACTCCCATAAAAAATAAATAAGGTGAATGAGGCAGGTCCATCTTCCAGTAGTCGGTCCTTGTGCCATCGGCGTTCTTTTTTTGGCTCACCAGTTTTCCATTGGACAGTGTGACGTATTTGGCGGGTACCGTCATATAGATTTCTTCGGTGGTCTTTTGGTTGGGCTTGTCAATGGTGGGACACCAGACGGACGTAGCTTCCGTTTCACCCTGTGTCCAGATCTGGGTGGGTTTACCAGGCTCCTCACCCTTGGGATTGATAAAATATAAACCACGGGCATCGGTAATCGCTGCGCTCCCTTTTACCTGTACCTCGTTGGGCTTTGCCGTATATTCGATATATACCGTGTAGTTTTCATTCCGCTTATAAACACGATCGAGCTTAATTTTTAGTTCCCATCCATCGTAGTGGTTCACGAGCGCCTGTGTTTTGGTTCCTTTTAGAAGCGCAACTTTATGTATGGTCATTCCCTTTGCATCCAACGTGAGTGTATCGGTGGGATAGAAATGTGGTCTCAGTGTGATCCATGCTTTTCCGTTGAGGTAGGCGTTGTCATAATCAAACTTTACATCGAGTTTGGTATGAACGAGGTCGTTTACACGGGTAGCGGTTTCACGGTACAGTTTTTTCCAGCTCGTGTCCCTTTGCCCCCCGGGTTGTGCCATCGATGCATAGCCGGAAATTGTTAACAGTACTATAAACAATGATTTCTTCATATAATTTCTTTATGGGTTGCAAATTTAGAGAAGCCTGTTATCATTTGACGATAAAAATGGACAGGAGGTTGAGGGATTTTAACAAGCAGTGGTAGGCTATTTTGAGTTATTTTTGACTAACCATCATTGCCTCAATGAAAAGACTCATTATTATCCTGTTAGCGGTATTGTCTTTTTCCGCTTCCTATTCGCAGCGGCTTTTCTTTGTATATCTTCAAACCGACCCGGCACAACCTTTTTTTGTCAAGATCCAGGATAAGATTCAAAGTTCAACGGCCAATGGATATCTGATCCTTGCCCGGCTCAAAGACAGCAGTTATGCGATCACTGTGGGTTTTCCTGAAAATAAATGGCCGGACCAAAAATTTATCATTGACATGAGGTCCAGGGATCATGGCTACACGATCAAGAACTTTGGCGAAAAAGGCTGGGGTTTATTTGATATAGAGAACATGAGCATCCAGATGTCTTCCGGCACTAAAGGGGTGACCAGGACCGAGCCAAAAGAGGTATCGTTATTTACCGAGATACTCTCCAAAGCGGCAAATGATCCATCACTGAAAGAACAGCCGGTGGCTGTGAACGAGGAAAAGCCGGCTATTGAAAATAAGGACAAGCTTGTGGCGGCAGAGGAAAGGCCGCAGGTAAAAGAAGAGAAGCCGCCCATGACCATATCCAGTAATGAAACAGCAAAGATTGCAACGGAAAATAAGAATTCGCCGGACAGTAATGCAGACAGGAATGACGTTGAGCCTGCTGTTAAGAAAGACACGGTAATAGGCCTGGCAAGAGAAGATTCCCTGCCTCCGCCTGCCTTGCCCGTGGTGGAAAAGGAAGAAGCTAAGGATACGATACTTACGGAATACAAACCGTCAACCGTTGTCAGGAAATCGGAGAGCTCGGTTACCGATGGGCTTCACCTCACATTTATTGATACGTATGCCGATGGGAAAAAAGATACCATTCGGATCGTGATACCCAACCCAAAGACGAATACCGAAGTGAAAGAGACCACGAGGCCGGAAAGGAAATTCCTCGATATCCGCTCGGATGATACGTTGAAAAAGGAAGAACCTGTGCCCGCGGAATTGAAAACAGACAGTACAAAGCTGGTGAATGTATCGAAAGGTCATTGTACAACGATGGCAACTGAAAATGATTTCCTGAAGGTCAGGAAGAAGATGGCTGCTGAAACAAATGATGAAGCGATGATAGCGGAGGCAAAGAAATTTTTCAAAGCGAAATGCTATACGGCGGAGCAGGTGAAGAATCTGAGTACTTTATTCCCGGGTGATTCCGGCAAATACAAATTCTTTGATGCTGCGTATGAATATGTTTCTGATCCCGGGAATTTCGCCACGCTTTCTTCCGAGCTAAAAGATGAATATTACCTTACCCGCTTTAAAGCGATGCTGAGATAGCGACTCTTCGTTGTTGCGAAATTGGTTGCGATAACCACCAACGACGTTCTACTATCGAACAATAAACTCCTCAAAAATGTCCCGGTATTTTCTTGAAGTTTCTTACAAAGGCACTCACTACAGCGGCTTTCAGGGACAGCATAATACGGAGAAGACGATACAGGCTGAGGTAGAGAAAGCTTTTTTGATCCTGGAGAAGGAGGAGATAGATCTTACGGGTTCGTCGAGGACGGATGCGGGAGTGCATGCGTTGCAGAACTATTTTCACTTTGATTATGCCAGGGAGCTACATCCGCAGTTCATCTACAAAATGAACGCGATCCTGCCCGGTGACATTGTTGTAAAGCGGTTGGTGCCGGTAGGAGAGGGAGCGCATTGCCGGTTTGATGCGGTCAGCAGGGAGTATAAATATTTCATTTACCGGCAAAAGGACCCGTTCCTCGAAGACAGGGCGTTTTATTTTCCCTTCAGGCTGGATTTTGAGCAATTGCAGCTGGCGTCGGCTGTTGTCAGGGAGTACCAGGATTTCACGTCTTTTTCCAAGCGAAATACGCAGGTTAAGTCATTCATTTGCAAGATAGAAGAGAGTGAATGGTGTTGGGAGGAAGGTTGCCTGGTTTACCGGGTGCGGGGGAACCGTTTTTTGAGGGGGATGGTGAGGGCGCTGACGGCAACGATGTTGAAGGTGGGTAGGGGGAAGATGGGGCTGGAGGAGTTCCGGAAAGTGATAGGGGCGAGAGACTGTACAAAGGCGAGTTTTAGTGTGGCGGCGCATGGATTGTTTTTGATTTCGGTGGGATATCCAACTGATTATTTTTCTGAGTAATGTATTTATTCTTCTGGAACACTTGCGGGGCCTGGTGGGGGAAGTATTAACGTTTAAACTTCAAAAAATATTTGGCGGGCAACTGCAGCTACTTACCTTTGCTCCCCGCTTTGAAAAACAATGCGGTTTAGTTCTCTGAAGATGTGAATACTCTGTGTGGTGAGTGTGAATAAATCTTGCCATAAAACTTTGCGGGTAGTTGGTTAAATCATATCTTTGCAACCCGCTTTAAAAAAAAGCGGAGTTCTTTTCAAACAAGTTGATTTTCACGCCAGATAATTCGATTAATCTCGAAAAAAAATTTGGTAGAAATATACAGGCTCTTACCTTTGCACTCCCGTTCAAAAAACGGGGTGCGATAAGCGGAGCGAGGGAAGAGATTCCTGAGTGAAGTGAAGAGCAAAAGATCTTTGAAAGTTGGGAAGCAATAGCACTGTTTCGATTTTTATCGGAGCAACAATAAAAGGTAAGTCAAGCTAAATAACATTTAGATTTGACACGTTAATTTTAATGTTCTTGGTTTTTAACTAAGGGCAACTTTGAAGTTAAATGTCAGTATCAAACATCATTTACAATGGAGAGTTTGATCCTGGCTCAGGATGAACGCTAGCGGCAGGCTTAATACATGCAAGTCGAGGGGCAGCATGACCGTAGCAATACGGTTGATGGCGACCGGCAAACGGGTGCGGAACACGTACACAACCTTCCTTTAAGCGGGGAATAGCCCGGGGAAACCCGGATTAATACCCCATAGTATGATGAAGAGGCATCTCTTTATTCTTAAAGATTTATCACTTGAAGATGGGTGTGCGGCTGATTAGCTAGTTGGCGGGGTAACGGCCCACCAAGGCAACGATCAGTAACTGGTGTGAGAGCACGACCAGTCACACGGGCACTGAGACACGGGCCCGACTCCTACGGGAGGCAGCAGTAAGGAATATTGGTCAATGGACGAAAGTCTGAACCAGCCATGCCGCGTGGAGGATGAAGGTCCTCTGGATTGTAAACTTCTTTTATCTGGGACGAAAAAAGGGAATTCTTTCTCGTCTGACGGTACCAGATGAATAAGCACCGGCTAACTCCGTGCCAGCAGCCGCGGTAATACGGAGGGTGCAAGCGTTATCCGGATTCACTGGGTTTAAAGGGTGCGTAGGTGGATTGGTAAGTCAGTGGTGAAATCTCCGGGCTTAACCCGGAAACTGCCATTGATACTATCAGTCTTGAATACCGTGGAGGTCAGTAGAATATGTCATGTAGCGGTGAAATGCTTAGATATGACATAGAATACCAATTGCGAAGGCAGCTGGCTACACGAATATTGACACTCAGGCACGAAAGCGTGGGGATCAAACAGGATTAGATACCCTGGTAGTCCACGCCCTAAACTATGGATACTCGACATACGCGATACACTGTGTGTGTCTGAGCGAAAGCATTAAGTATCCCACCTGGGAAGTACGATCGCAAGATTGAAACTCAAAGGAATTGGCGGGGGTCCGCACAAGCGGTGGAGCATGTGGTTTAATTCGATGATACGCGAGGAACCTTACCTGGGCTAGAATGCTGGTTGACCGAGGGTGAAAGCTCTCTTTGTAGCAATACACAACCAGTAAGGTGCTGCATGGCTGTCGTCAGCTCGTGCCGTGAGGTGTTGGGTTAAGTCCCGCAACGAGCGCAACCCCCATCACTAGTTGCCATCAGGTAACGCTGGGAACTCTAGTGAAACTGCCGTCGTAAGACGCGAGGAAGGAGGGGATGATGTCAAGTCATCATGGCCTTTATGCCCAGGGCTACACACGTGCTACAATGGGGCGTACAAAGGGCTGCAACACGGCGACGTGAAGCTAATCCCAAAAAACGCCTCTCAGTTCAGATTGGAGTCTGCAACTCGACTCCATGAAGCTGGAATCGCTAGTAATCGTATATCAGCAATGATACGGTGAATACGTTCCCGGACCTTGCACACACCGCCCGTCAAGCCATGGAAGCCGGGTGTACCTAAAGTCGGTAACCGTAAGGAGCCGCCTAGGGTAAAACTGGTGACTGGGGCTAAGTCGTAACAAGGTAGCCGTATCGGAAGGTGCGGCTGGAATACCTCCTTTTTAGAGCATATCGGTTTGTGTTTTCACCAACCGACATACGGTGTGTGGCAACACACACCAGGACTTACCTTCTATTGCTTCCCATAACTTTCATTGTTTTGTTGCGCCGTAATGAGAGCGCAGAAAGAAGAGTTCTTTACATCAATAATCGTAAACCCGATAACAAGGGCGCTACAATAGATCCGTATCCGCCGGCTGGCGGGCTGGTTAGGGCACTAACACAGTTCAAGGCTAAGGTTCGGTCCGGGTTTAAAAACAGATCCGTAGCTCAGCCTGGTTAGAGCACTACACTGATAATGTAGGGGTCAGCAGTTCAAATCTGCTCGGGTCTACTGGTAGAGTCGATAGTCGATAGTCGTTAGTCGATAGTCCATTGGCTGCAGACTGACTCCAGACTCCTGACTAAGGACTCCTGATTTAAAAGGGGGATTAGCTCAGTTGGCTAGAGCATTAGCTTTGCAAGCTAAGGGTCATCGGTTCGACTCCGATATCCTCCACAAGTCCAGTTGGAGATGGACGATAGTTCTTAACATATTTGATGTTGACTACAGGTCTGAAGATTCATAATCTTAACATCAGCACGTTCGATTTGGCTATGGCTTATGGCGATGGCTAATTGAATCAGCTCTTTGACATATTGGGAAAAGTTGTTAGAACGGATATCTAATAATTTATCGATCACATATTTTAGAACACACCATTATTGGTTGGTCTGAAGTTAGTGGTCGGGTAACAACTACAAGAATAACAAAATTCTAGTTTCTAATTTTTTTAAAGCAACTAAGGGCGCATGGTGGATGCCTTGGGTCTGAGAGGCGATGAAGGACGTGGTAAGCTGCGATAAGCCGGGGGGAGCTGCACACAAGCATTATATCCCTGGATCTCCGAATGGGACAACCCAGTACGCTGAAGGCGTATTATCCTGCAGCAATGCGGGAAGCCAACCTCCTGAACTGAAACATCTAAGTAGGGAGAGGAAAAGAAAACAATAGTGATTCCCTGAGTAGTGGCGAGCGAAAAGGGAAGAGCCTAAACTTGAGCGGCGTGCCGCTTGAGGGTTGTAGGACTGCATTTAGAAATCATCATCAAGCAAAATTTTCTGGAAAGTTAAGCCATAGAGGGTGATAGCCCCGTAAGCGAAAATTGATGAGGACGCGCAGTATCCTGAGTAAGGCGGGACCGGAGGAATCCTGCCTGAATCTGCCAGCACCATCTGGTAAGGCTAAATACTCCTCAGACACCGATAGTGAACCAGTACCGTAAGGGAAAGGTGAAAAGCACCCTAAACAAGGGAGTGAAATAGTACCTGAAACCGTGCGCCTACAAGCGGTCGGAGTCCGCCTCGGCGGATGACGGCGTGCCTTTTGCATAATGAGCCTACGAGTTGCTCCTCACTGGCAAGGTTAAGTTCGAAATTAACGGAGCCGTAGCGAAAGCGAGTCCAAATAGGGCGTTTAGTCAGTGGGGGCAGACGCGAAACTTTGTGATCTATCCATGGGCAGGTTGAAGTGACGGTAACACGTCATGGAGGACCGAACCGGTTAACGTTGAAAAGTTCTCGGATGACCTGTGGATAGGGGTGAAAGGCCAATCAAACTGAGAGATAGCTCGTTCTCCCCGAAATGTTTTTAGGAACAGCCTCGGTTTATTAGTCTGTTAGAGGTAGAGCTACTGATTGGGCTAGGGGGCTTCACCGCCTACCAAACCCTGACAAACTCCGAATGCTAACAGATCTTTACCGGGAGTGAGGCTACGGGCGCTAAGGTCCGTGGCCGAGAGGGAAATAACCCAGAATAGCAGCTAAGGTCCCTAATAAGTAGTTAAGTTGATCAAACGAGGTAGGACTTCTATAACAGCCAGGATGTTTGCTTGGAAGCAGCAATTCATTTAAAGAGTGCGTAACAGCTCACTGGTCGAGAGGTCCCGCACGGAAAATAATCGGGCATCAAACTACTAACCGAAGCTCTATGATCCCACCTTGGTGGTGATCGGTAGGGGAGCATTGAAACTGCGCTGAAGGTGTACGGTGACGTATGCTGGAGCGGTTTCAAAAGAAAATGTAGGCATAAGTAACGATAAACAAGGTGAAAAACCTTGTCGCCGAAAGTCTAAGGGTTCCTGATCAACGTTAATCGGATCAGGGTTAGCCCGGTCCTTAGCCAAACCCGAAAGGGGTAGGTGATGGAAAGCAGGTTAATATTCCTGCGCCTGCTATACACTAAAAGGGACGAAGAGCCGTGGTGGCTACGTACTGACGGATATGTACGTCGAGCAGAGGCTTCGGCCAAAGCGAAGTCATAAAAGCTCTTCCAAGAAAAGCGAGTATAGCAGCCGGTACCGCAAACCGACACAGGTAGACGGGATGAATATTCTAAGGCGCTCGGGTGAGCCGTGGAGAAGGAACTAGGCAAATTGACGCTGTAACTTCGGGATAAAGCGTACCTACTTCGGTAGGTCTCAGTAAAATGGTTCAACCAACTGTTTAACAAAAACACAGGGCCCTGCAAAATCGAAAGATGACGTATAGAGCCTGATACCTGCCCGGTGCTGGAAGGTTAAGGAAGGGTGTTCGGCGCAAGCCAAAGCTCCTGACTGAAGCCCCAGTAAACGGCGGCCGTAACTATAACGGTCCTAAGGTAGCGAAATTCCTTGTCGGGTAAGTTCCGACCTGCACGAATGGTCTAATGAGTTGAACACTGTCTCCTCCACGAGCCCGGTGAAATTGTAGTATCGGTGAAGATGCCGGTTACCCGCCACGGGACGGAAAGACCCCGTGAACCTTCACTACAACTTTGCATTGATTTTGAATTACGGATGTGTAGAATAGTTGGGACGCTTTGAAGCCTTGCCGCCAGGTAGGGTGGAGCGGTCGTTGAAATACCAACCTTCTTTGATTTAGAGTCTAATCCCTTGCGGGAAACAGTGCATGGTGGGTAGTTTGACTGGGGTGGTCGCCTCCTAAAGAGTAACGGAGGCTTGCAAAGGTACCCTCAGTACGGTTGGTAATCGTACGAAGAGCGCATTAGTAAAAGGGTGCTTGACTGTGAGGCACACAAGCCGAGCAGGGACGAAAGTCGGCTAAAGTGATCCGGCGGTTCTGTGTGGAAGGGCCGTCGCTCAAAGGATAAAAGGTACTCCGGGGATAACAGGCTGATCTCCCCCAAGAGCTCATATCGACGGGGAGGTTTGGCACCTCGATGTCGGTTCGTCACATCCTGGGGCTGGAGAAGGTCCCAAGGGTTCGGCTGTTCGCCGATTAAAGTGGCACGTGAACTGGGTTCAGAACGTCGCAAGACAGTTCGGTCCCTATCTGTGGTGGGCGTCAGTAAATTGAGAGGACATGACCTTAGTACGAGAGGACCGGGTCGTACGTACCGCTGGTGTATCAGTTGTGCCGCCAGGTGCAATGCTGAGTAGCTATGTACGGACAGGATAAACGCTGAAAGCATCTAAGCGTGAAACCTTCCTCAAGATGAGTTTACTTTTAAGGGCCGTCAAAGACTATGACGTTGATAGGCTACAGGTGTAAAACTGGTAACAGTAAAGCCGAGTAGTACTAATTGCCCGTACGCTTTAATTTTTTTTTATTTAGATATTCATTCTAACATCCCCCAATATGATCTTATTAAGATCCAAAAATCAAATTCCAGGAACCCATCAGGACCTGTGATTGGAAATTGGACCTTCTATCTCTTTATGGTGGTTTTTCCAAGGGTGTTCACCTCTTCCCATACCGAACAGAGAAGTTAAGCCCCTTATGGCCGATGGTACTGCACAACAATGCGGGAGAGTAGGTAGCTGCCATATTTATTTAACCCAACCAGTTTACTGGTTGGGTTTTTTTATGAACACCAGAGTAGGTATCCCGACTGTAAACATCGGGATCCCGCCATTTGGCGGGACTTCGCTCCGGCCGCCATACCTGCCTGCCGGCAGGCAGGTTTATTAAAAGCCTTTCCCCCCCGATAGCTACCGGCACGGGGAGTAGGTATCCCGATACTGATCGTGAGCCATATTTATTTAGCCCCTCATCTTGTGTTGAGGGGCATTTTTATTTGCTGAAGGTGGTATGAACAGAGAAGTTAAGCCCCTTATGGCCGATCGTACTGCACAATCCCGATAGCTTTCGGGACGGGAGAGTAGGTATCGCGATAGTCATCGAGAGCCATATTTATTTCGCCCCTCATTTCGATAGCTATGGAATGGGTTGAAAGGCTTTTTTTGCCCCCCAACCCTCCAAAGAAGAGACTTTTAGCGGATTTTCAAACTTTGGATCTCGTATCTCGATAAGAATTTAATCAGCTGGATATCCTCGCTCCGCCTGGCACCCGAAAAACATTCAAAGGAAAGCCTGGTAATTACACCTGTTTTTTTCTTGTTATTAAAAATTTAAGAGTCGATTTATTAAGTTAGCATTCTAAACAATCTCCAGCCACCCATGCAGAAAGTGATATTGATTATCGCGTTCCTGACTTTTGCCGCTGCCAGCCATGCTCAAAAGATCAGGGTAGTTGAAAATAGCAGGCTGGCTAAAATGCTCGCAAGGGTGAATGGCGAACAATGGTACGCCATCACTTTCGGAAAGACGATCTTTGTCAGTTGTAAGAAAGAAGATTTTTATTCGGAGCAATGGTGGGTCAACCACGAGGTGGCTCATGTGGAGCAATACAGGAAACATGGCGTCTTCCGTTTTTTATCCATGTATCTTTTTTACTCCGTGTTCCATCGCAAATCACAAAACCCATTTGAAAGGGAAGCCGAGAATGCCGAAGGCTCGGTGCCGACCGTAGTGATCACCGGTAAGAACCTGGAGGTCCAGGCACCGGAACCGACTTCCGGGACGAGGTGACCGACAACGACAGCCGCTTCTTCACGAAATTTTAATGGCGACTCTCCCCGCGGTGCTGGGAAATTCCGGCGAAATCGGTAAGTTAGCTTATTCCTTTCTACCTTATCCATCCCCTGAATAACATTAACAGGTTGAGCTTTGAGCTGATAGCTACAGGATAACGTTACCAGGAATGGTGATGGGACTGAGGTGCACGAAGTGTGGGAAAAACAGGAAATGGCGTGGAAAACAACCTTGATTTTCAGTTGTCACTTAGTAGTTTTCTGGAAACAGTGGATGGTGGACGATTCATCAATTCATGCGATAAACCGTCATGTATTGCCTGCGATGAGGCAGGTGCTGAAACTGAAAGGATATAGCCTTTCTACGATAAAAACCTATCTCAATGAGGTCCTGCAGTTTTTGAAGGTATTAAAAGGCATAGAAGCGGATAAGCTCAAGCCTGAACAGCTTTCACGTTATCTGGTATATTGTTCCGAGAAGCTCATGTTGACGGAAAACACGCTACATAGCAGGATCAATGCACTAAAGTTTTACTACGAGCATGTGCTGGGGCGGGAAAAGTTTTTTTGGGAGATACCGAGGCCAAAGAAATGGGATCAGTTACCGAAGGTGTTGAGCGAGCGTGAACTCGAGAGAATGTTCCGGTCTGTAACGAATCTAAAGCACAAGGCTTTATTATTTACTGCTTACAGCGCCGGATTGCGTGTAAGCGAGGTCGTGCGCATCAGGCTTTGTGACATCGACAGTTCCAGGATGCAGATTTTTGTGGAAAGAGCTAAAGGGAAGAAGGATCGTTATGTTGGTTTGAGTGTTTTATTACTGGAAGTGTTGAGAGCCTATTGGCGGCAGTGTCATCCAAGACCCTCAGTTTATTTATTTGAAGGTGAAAGGCCTGGGCAGCATTATGCTATACGTAGTGCCCAATTGATTTTTCAAAGGGCCAAAATGAATGCGAGTATAAGCAAGGCGGTTAGTTTTCACTCTCTGCGGCACAGTTTTGCCACCCATTTATTAGAGAAGGGAGTTGATATCCGGTACATTAAAGAGTTGCTAGGTCATTTCAGTATAAAGACGACAGAGCGATATCTTCATGTGAGGAAGGAGGATTTGATTAATTTGATAAATCCATTGGACGAGCTCTATAAGGGTAAAGACTGGGATTCCTAATTACGAATTGATGCATTGCGGCAATATAAAAAACGTAATTCTAACCAGTGGCAGCCCAGTAAGTTGTTGTACTTTTATTGAAGCGTGTAATACGTAAATACTAACGTTGTACGCCATAAGTTTGACCACTCCTAAAAATTCAAGATGACCAAGACCCTCATTGTTACAATCTCCATATTAATTTCAAGCCTTTCCGTTTTTGGGCAACCGAAACTTAAAGACTTAATAAAAGAGAGGGAAAAAGCAGTATTCAAGGTTTTGACATATGACCGTAACAACAATCCCCTCGCAAGTGGGAGTGGTTTTTTTATTTCGTCAAACGGAACTGCAATAAGTAATGTGCATGTATTCAAAGACGCTTACTCTGCCAAAATTAAATTATTAGATGGAAAAGAATTAAATGTGAAGTCTATAATTGACTTTGACGAAAGCTTTGATTTAATAAAATTCAAAATAGAGGGGTCAAATTTTCCATTCTTAATACCATATAATGGCAAAATTGAAAAAGGAGAAAGTGTCTTCACTATTGGAAGCCCATTGGGTCTTGAAAGCACTGTCAGTACTGGTATCGTATCAAATGTTAGAGAATTTGAAGGTTACGGGAGAGTTATACAAATTACTGCTCCGATATCTCATGGTAGTAGTGGTGGGACAGTATTTAATGAAAACGGTTATTTGATAGGAATAACAACATTTGGTATTACAGAAGGACAAAACTTAAATTTTGCTGTTGACATAAAAAAGGTACTCCAATTAAAGAGGACACTTAACGCATCGGTATTACAATATGCAACCACTTTCAACTCTGACTTATACATGCTTAAAGGGTTATCGGCAATGGCAAATAATGAATATCACAAAGCAGTTGACTTCTTTACAAAATATATCAATCAAAAACCTAAAAACGATATTGGCTATTTACGCAGAGGAAATGCTTACAAAGAATTGAAAGATGCTAAAAATGCAATGGCTGATTACAATAAATGTATTGAACTAAATCCTCAAAATGAAATTGCCTACAGTAATCGGGGGTTACTCAAAGGAATATTGGGTGACTTGTCTGGAGGATTTCAAGACTGTATTAATTCACTAAAAATTGCTGAGACAGCGGTTGCATATTATAATTTAGGTTGGATTTGTTTTGAACAGGAAGATTATGAACAAGCTGAAAGAGCATATTCCGATGCCTTAAAGTTAGACCCCACAAAAGCCTCAATTTATCATGAAAGAGGAGAAGCAAGAGTTCAGCTTAAAAAATACAAAGCTGCAATTCAAGATTTTTCTTCACTTATCGGTTTAGAACCTGAAAACCCGATGGCTTTTATAAATAGAGCTATTTGTTATTTAGAACTTGGCGAAAATAGTGAAGCATGTAAAGATTTTAAAAAAGCCAAGGAACTTGGCTTCAAGGATGACAAACTAAATTCTATGCTTGAGAATTGCAAATAGAATCACAAATACGGCGTACAACAGGCAGTTTTGCGTCAGCAGGGGTAACGAATAAATCCTCATCAGCAGTACAACCATCAGCTACATATCCGGCTGACCGAACACAGATGAGCAACAGACTATATTTTCAACTTTTGTAACTTACATCGGCTGCAGTTCCGGCCTGGACGTTTTCCAAATGCCCTGCCGAACGCAAAGCTGTGGACGTTATAGGCAAGGCTTACCGCGGTAGTCCTTATACCACGAATTATTGAAGTACAGTCCGGAAAAAAACGGCCAGAAATGGGAAAAACCTCATGGAAGACGCGATTGGTCGGGTTAGGTTTGCAGCGCGAACATTCCCAAAGGACTTTCAATGACAATTTATGTAACAATAAGCCTGGCAGAGAGCAGGTGCGAGTCCTGTACTTCTCAAGTCTTCTTGGGTGTTCGCAGCACTGCTGGGCTTTATAAATACTTCAAAAGTTATGCGAACGCCCGAGAAGAAGAAATCAACCAAGCGGCCGGTGGTTAGGAGCTTAAAGATCCAACCAGATACCCGCTTTAACCAATGGAGTCAAACCACAGTTCCGGTGATACGACTAAGCGGCGTCTGGCTGGACAGGTTGGGATTTGCTCCTGAGCAACGAGTAACTGTGACAACGATGAACAAATTGCTCATTATTCGATTGGAAGAGTAAGGCTATCAAACCGCAGGGATGCAAATACGCCCTGCCTATAACAGGGCGGTTTGGCGCAAGCCTTTGCGTGCTGGCTCGGCCACTAATAAAAATGAATTTGTTGTGGGCCTGCGCCGGAGGGTTTCCTAAATTTGATCGGCCTGCGCCAAGCCGCTGCCGTTGTACGCAACGTTAAGACACTCACCTTTGTCAAGTTTATATGCGACAAATTCTAATGATTTCTTTGCTTCTTCTTAGCTGTTTTGCGTATAGCCAGACGTCGAACAAACAAAGTTTTGAGTTGACTGCTCAACTAAGGCGGGAAAAGCAGGCAGATTATATTAGCCAATTCGGAACTGTCTTTTATCAAAACGCTATGCAACTTCACGGCACAAGCATAGGATTTGACTTGGGTTATAAATATTTTTTTGGCGGTTGGTTCATTAAGCCGTCTATAGGTTATTATAAGTTTTCGGTTGACAAAATAACAAACTTTCGAATACCAGCGCGACCAAATGACCCAGCCAGATACCGACAAATTGACTATCGACCAGACAGTACACCCTTCGGCTACTCGACAAGCAAGTACCATTACAATAACATTGAAGGTAGACTTGCCTTGGGCAAAATGTTCTATTTGGACAAAAACCTTTCACTGACCATAGACTTAGCTTTTACCTATCTCACGACTTTTTCGCAATATTACAAGGTTGGAGATGGTTATACAACAGCAAACAACAAAAGCTTGGGTTATCTGGTTGACTACAGAATTGGTATGCAAAAAGATTTTGGAAAGCTTTATTTGACAACAAACCTTATACTTCCGCTATACAAAAAATGGAAGCAGGACCAAGTATTCTTAGAAAATCCAAATGACAAAGTTGAAACTTGGTTTGGGGGGTATGGATTGGCATTGACAATTGGAAAATACGTTAGATAGACAACGATGCGTACAACATTGCATTGGCAAAATGGCTAGTCGCTTACACTACAGAATTCCCTAAATTCGACCGCCACTTCGCCAATGCTTTAGCGTTGGTAGCAATCTTGTTTGAACACTTCTTGCAATTCAAGTCAACCGTATGGATGTTTTTCAACGCTGTCAAAATAATTTTTCATGTTTAAAAACTAAAACCATGCTACAACTCAAAAACAATGTCAAGCTCTCTGCACTGATTTCAGTATTGTTTCTAATTAGTTGTAATCCATCTGCAACTAATTCCGAAACTGATAATAAGGATACGACCTCAAATGCGACAAAGAAGGATGCATCTTCCGAGTTCGTATATGATCCTGCAATGGATCCCTTGACGGTCGGTGCAACATTTTCTAAAAAGCTTGGAGACACTTTAAATATAAAAATGTTTGAGGTTACACTAAAGCCTGGTGACTCAGTGGCAATTCATACTCATCCTGACCATTCATTTTATGTTATCGAAGGCGGAAAGATTGAGGTGACAATTCAGGGAATGGAAAAGCAGATAATGGATTTAAAACCTGGCATGGGATGGATAGGTGGTCCGATAACAGACTTTGGTAAGAACGTTGGCAATACAACAGTCAAATGGGTAGAGACCGATGTTTACAGACCACGTGGTAAATAGCATTTAGTATCAGGTCAGAACTTTTTGGGGACGAACACCCATCAAAAGACTGCTACCAACATTCAGTTTTGCGTCAGCAGGGGGCGACGAATAAATCCTCGTCGGTAGTACTACTATCGGCTGCATATCCGGCTGACCGAACACAGATGAGCAACAGACTATATTTTCAACTTTTGTAACTTACATCGGCTGCAGTTCCGGGCTGGACGTTTTCCAAATGCCCTGCCGAACGCAAAGCTGTGGACGTTGCCTGCAAGCATAAAATGACACCACGTTACACATACATACCATCGACAGACTTTATTAACAACTTGACATTTGACTATGTTGAGACATACTCATTTCAACGTGGAACCGAATATGAATTGCAACAACTAAAGTTTGAAAAAGAATACGAGAAGCTAAAATCTCGAACGTCAAAATTTAATGACTTGACCATTCAAGAGAAGGAACAACTTATGAAGTTGGATAGACTTTGTGGCTTTACACAATATTTACTTGATGGTAACAATCAATTTCATTATTCAAGTAAAAAGACAAACACTTTTACTTCGACGGATTCAAAAATCGAGCTATTAAAAACCATTTTGAGAACTGAAATAAAAGACATCCCATCATGGATGTGTGCACCAATATATCGTGACGCCTTTGTTTTTTATGGCAACAAAGGAAACATTGTCTCTGCCCTTAATATTTGCTTGAGTTGCCAATATATGGAAACAACCAAATTCAATCATATAAATGGCGACTATAAAACTTATGACTTGCTAAAACGTTTCTTTATTGACCTTGGTCACGCAGTTGAAGACCCTGAATATTTTCCATTAGACGATATAGAAAAAATGAAACAAAAGAAATGAACAGCATTCTGACAAATGCCAGCAGGCAACATGGGGTTTTCTGCTATGCTGGCTGAAGAATATATACTGATCGTCCCGTTGGCTTATCATCTGTAGTCCGGGCTCGACGAATAAAGCTGAGCTACAGAACATATTATCATCTTCATTAACTTTACTCAGCAGCGGTTCGGGCTGACGAATCACGGAATATCAGCACAGCAGAAAGCTCTGGACGTTAGCTGCTATACTATCAACATGCATCAATTCTTCATCTGCAATCAGGACGACGTAAAATCTAAACTTCAAACGCTTATAAAAACAGGCACTTCTGATGATGGTTGGACACACTACTATATTGACAAACACTCAACTGAAGAATGGCATTTGACTTATTATAACTCAGAATATCATGGAGGCGGTGTACCAGTACTTAAGCGACTTCCTCAACCGACAATAGAACAGCTCATAGAAATCGCAATGACTTCTTCTGACAAAAACAATATCACAGGTGCATCACTTGAACTTTCGGAAAGAGAAAGACGTAATAAAGAAGATTTTAGAAATAGCTTACTCAAGAGACTTTTACAAGTTGAGACTTCAATGTTGAGCGACTTTGAAAAGGAGCGACTCAAAATAATTGTTTATGAAAGTGATTTATATGACGCAACCAATCGTAGAAGCATTGTTGGTAAACATTTAACTGAAATTCAAAGTGACGCAGATTATTATCAAGCAATATCACAAAAAGCAAAAGCCATTCTTAGTAACATCGAAAAGCACAGCAGCTAACATGGGGTTTGGCGCTATGGCGGCTGACGAATAAGCTCTCATCGTCCCGTTCGCTACTCTTCTGCATCAGGGCTCGACTCTTTCTATGACGCTTTCAATAATAATCAACTATCTTATCTTTATCTTATAAGGTACCGGGCTGGCGGATCACGGAATATCGCCACAGACGCCAAGCCCTGGCCGTTGTGCGTCATTTTAATTAAACATCTTCTACAATTCAAGGCGACATAATTTGAAGTCTCAACTCAACATATTTCATTTTGCTTTGACAGTACTAATTATTGCGGCGTGTGGACTTATCTTTATTAGCTATGGTTGGATTTCCTTTGCAACTTTTACAGAAAGGCCAGGCTTAAACGGTGACTGGTACTATTATTATCGCACAAATAGAATGGTTTTTGGCCTATACAAATTGCTTATAGCGACCGGGGCGTTGCTAGCAATCATCAGGCTTACGTTTTTTGTTTACAAAGGTGACAAGTCAAAAGTGACGAAGACCTTCATTCACTTTGCAATCTTTCTTGCAATTCTCATCCTTTGCGAGATTTATTTGAGCACTCGTTTCGTTGGCAAAGGCTAAATGAGCACGTAAATAGCCGCCGCATTCTCACTCTCGTTTATCGCTTGCATGTGCTTCATGACTTACCGTGGTGAAAAACGAACGCACAACATTGGGTTTGCCGAAAGCCTTTGCGTGCTGGCCTCGCCGATCAGAAAAATTATATTTGTTGTGCGGCTCGGCCGGAAAAGTCGTTTAATTTGACGGCCTGCGCCAAGCCCTGAGCGTTATCCGCAATTCCGAAACAGTCATTACGATTCGGGAAAAACAAAAAGCCAGCTCTTGGACTGGCTGAAGAGCTACTCATGTTGGAGTCGGATGATCAATAACTCTTTCATTGTCGTTATGACGACTCGTTTGCCATGGTGAAAGCCTAGCTGGTCAAGCCAATTGCCGCAAAGCTTTATTTCCGGTGCAGTCGTGGTGGAATCGCGATTATCTCTGATGCGCGGTTGAATTTTGACACTTCTCACATCTGGCCGGCGAACACCGGGTTTCTTTTCACGTTTGCTAGTTCGCATATTTCTCTTTTTAGAAAGGTCTGGTAGTGCCGCGAACTAGCAAACAAAGCTTGAAGTACGGGACTTTCACCCGCTCTCTACCAGGCCAGGTTTATCAATAACGTTTTGCTTTGTTGCCAATTCGCAGGATAAATATACCATGCTGTCTATGCCGATTCCAAGGGAAAAACACCATCAAAAAATGTTTTTACCCTTCAGCCTCCTGATGCGGATAACATTGGTTTGGCGCAAGGCTGTTTTTTTAGAGTTGAACGAGTCTTAAATTTGTCCGGCCAGCGCCAAGCCTGAACGTTGTGTGCAATATTTAAACCCAAAACTAAATGACAGCATCTCTTAAAAAAGTTATTCAAATTATTTTTTCTTTTTCAGTTCTAATCGTTGTTTTGTCGAGTTGCGATACCAACTCACAAAAAAACGACGTCGTCAAAAATATTGATGCCGTAAAAAAATACCATCAAGTTTGGTCAAATGGAAATACAGAAGAGTTTGACAAAATTATAGCTCCAAACTTTACAAGTCATTTTATAGGTGGGTTTGAATATAAAGGGATAGACGGGGCAAAGAACTCTGTTCTTGAAACCAAGAAAGCGTTTCCCGATTGGAAAGAAGATGTTGTGAATATTATCGCACAAGATGATAAAGTTGTGACAAGATATCATTCCACGGGCACTCAACTTGGAAACTGGGACGGCATCGCTTTCCAGCACATTGGGATCCTAAGCTTAGAATTCCACGTGGACAAGTTGTCGCGGCCGCTTCTATAGTGTCACCTAAATACTAGTGACTCCAGCGTAACTGGACTGGCCACAGTTAGGCCGCAAATGTAATCACACTGGCTCACCTTCGGGTGGGCCTTTCTGCGTTCGCGAGTGGACCCGATAAGCTCATGGAGCGGCGTAACCGTCGCACAGGAAGGACAGAGAAAGCGCGGATCTGGGAAGTGACGGACAGAACGGTCAGGACCTGGATTGGGGAGGCGGTTGCCGCCGCTGCTGCTGACGGTGTGACGTTCTCTGTTCCGGTCACACCACATACGTTCCGCCATTCCTATGCGATGCACATGCTGTATGCCGGTATACCGCTGAAAGTTCTGCAAAGCCTGATGGGACATAAGTCCATCAGTTCAACGGAAGTCTACACGAAGGTTTTTGCGCTGGATGTGGCTGCCCGGCACCGGGTGCAGTTTGCGATGCCGGAGTCTGATGCGGTTGCGATGCTGAAACAATTATCCTGAGAATAAATGCCTTGGCCTTTATATGGAAATGTGGAACTGAGTGGATATGCTGTTTTTGTCTGTTAAACAGAGAAGCTGGCTGTTATCCACTGAGAAGCGAACGAAACAGTCGGGAAAATCTCCCATTATCGTAGAGATCCGCATTATTAATCTCAGGAGCCTGTGTAGCGTTTATAGGAAGTAGTGTTCTGTCATGATGCCTGCAAGCGGTAACGAAAACGATTTGAATATGCCTTCAGGAACAATAGAAATCTTCGTGCGGTGTTACGTTGAAGTGGAGCGGATTATGTCAGCAATGGACAGAACAACCTAATGAACACAGAACCATGATGTGGTCTGTCCTTTTACAGCCAGTAGTGCTCGCCGCAGTCGAGCGACAGGGCGAAGCCCTCGGCTGGTTGCCCTCGCCGCTGGGCTGGCGGCCGTCTATGGCCCTGCAAACGCGCCAGAAACGCCGTCGAAGCCGTGTGCGAGACACCGCGGCCGGCCGCCGGCGTTGTGGATACCTCGCGGAAAACTTGGCCCTCACTGACAGATGAGGGGCGGACGTTGACACTTGAGGGGCCGACTCACCCGGCGCGGCGTTGACAGATGAGGGGCAGGCTCGATTTCGGCCGGCGACGTGGAGCTGGCCAGCCTCGCAAATCGGCGAAAACGCCTGATTTTACGCGAGTTTCCCACAGATGATGTGGACAAGCCTGGGGATAAGTGCCCTGCGGTATTGACACTTGAGGGGCGCGACTACTGACAGATGAGGGGCGCGATCCTTGACACTTGAGGGGCAGAGTGCTGACAGATGAGGGGCGCACCTATTGACATTTGAGGGGCTGTCCACAGGCAGAAAATCCAGCATTTGCAAGGGTTTCCGCCCGTTTTTCGGCCACCGCTAACCTGTCTTTTAACCTGCTTTTAAACCAATATTTATAAACCTTGTTTTTAACCAGGGCTGCGCCCTGTGCGCGTGACCGCGCACGCCGAAGGGGGGTGCCCCCCCTTCTCGAACCCTCCCGGTCGAGTGAGCGAGGAAGCACCAGGGAACAGCACTTATATATTCTGCTTACACACGATGCCTGAAAAAACTTCCCTTGGGGTTATCCACTTATCCACGGGGATATTTTTATAATTATTTTTTTTATAGTTTTTAGATCTTCTTTTTTAGAGCGCCTTGTAGGCCTTTATCCATGCTGGTTCTAGAGAAGGTGTTGTGACAAATTGCCCTTTCAGTGTGACAAATCACCCTCAAATGACAGTCCTGTCTGTGACAAATTGCCCTTAACCCTGTGACAAATTGCCCTCAGAAGAAGCTGTTTTTTCACAAAGTTATCCCTGCTTATTGACTCTTTTTTATTTAGTGTGACAATCTAAAAACTTGTCACACTTCACATGGATCTGTCATGGCGGAAACAGCGGTTATCAATCACAAGAAACGTAAAAATAGCCCGCGAATCGTCCAGTCAAACGACCTCACTGAGGCGGCATATAGTCTCTCCCGGGATCAAAAACGTATGCTGTATCTGTTCGTTGACCAGATCAGAAAATCTGATGGCACCCTACAGGAACATGACGGTATCTGCGAGATCCATGTTGCTAAATATGCTGAAATATTCGGATTGACCTCTGCGGAAGCCAGTAAGGATATACGGCAGGCATTGAAGAGTTTCGCGGGGAAGGAAGTGGTTTTTTATCGCCCTGAAGAGGATGCCGGCGATGAAAAAGGCTATGAATCTTTTCCTTGGTTTATCAAACGTGCGCACAGTCCATCCAGAGGGCTTTACAGTGTACATATCAACCCATATCTCATTCCCTTCTTTATCGGGTTACAGAACCGGTTTACGCAGTTTCGGCTTAGTGAAACAAAAGAAATCACCAATCCGTATGCCATGCGTTTATACGAATCCCTGTGTCAGTATCGTAAGCCGGATGGCTCAGGCATCGTCTCTCTGAAAATCGACTGGATCATAGAGCGTTACCAGCTGCCTCAAAGTTACCAGCGTATGCCTGACTTCCGCCGCCGCTTCCTGCAGGTCTGTGTTAATGAGATCAACAGCAGAACTCCAATGCGCCTCTCATACATTGAGAAAAAGAAAGGCCGCCAGACGACTCATATCGTATTTTCCTTCCGCGATATCACTTCCATGACGACAGGATAGTCTGAGGGTTATCTGTCACAGATTTGAGGGTGGTTCGTCACATTTGTTCTGACCTACTGAGGGTAATTTGTCACAGTTTTGCTGTTTCCTTCAGCCTGCATGGATTTTCTCATACTTTTTGAACTGTAATTTTTAAGGAAGCCAAATTTGAGGGCAGTTTGTCACAGTTGATTTCCTTCTCTTTCCCTTCGTCATGTGACTTGATATCGGGGGTTAGTTCGTCATCATTGATGAGGGTTGATTATCACAGTTTATTACTCTGAATTGGCTATCCGCGTGTGTACCTCTACCTGGAGTTTTTCCCACGGTGGATATTTCTTCTTGCGCTGAGCGTAAGAGCTATCTGACAGAACAGTTCTTCTTTGCTTCCTCGCCAGTTCGCTCGCTATGCTCGGTTACACGGCTGCGGCGAGCGCTAGTGATAATAAGTGACTGAGGTATGTGCTCTTCTTATCTCCTTTTGTAGTGTTGCTCTTATTTTAAACAACTTTGCGGTTTTTTGATGACTTTGCGATTTTGTTGTTGCTTTGCAGTAAATTGCAAGATTTAATAAAAAAACGCAAAGCAATGATTAAAGGATGTTCAGAATGAAACTCATGGAAACACTTAACCAGTGCATAAACGCTGGTCATGAAATGACGAAGGCTATCGCCATTGCACAGTTTAATGATGACAGCCCGGAAGCGAGGAAAATAACCCGGCGCTGGAGAATAGGTGAAGCAGCGGATTTAGTTGGGGTTTCTTCTCAGGCTATCAGAGATGCCGAGAAAGCAGGGCGACTACCGCACCCGGATATGGAAATTCGAGGACGGGTTGAGCAACGTGTTGGTTATACAATTGAACAAATTAATCATATGCGTGATGTGTTTGGTACGCGATTGCGACGTGCTGAAGACGTATTTCCACCGGTGATCGGGGTTGCTGCCCATAAAGGAGGCGTTTACAAAACCTCAGTTTCTGTTCATCTTGCTCAGGATCTGGCTCTGAAGGGGCTACGTGTTTTGCTCGTGGAAGGTAACGACCCCCAGGGAACAGCCTCAATGTATCACGGATGGGTACCAGATCTTCATATTCATGCAGAAGACACTCTCCTGCCTTTCTATCTTGGGGAAAAGGACGATGTCACTTATGCAATAAAGCCCACTTGCTGGCCGGGGCTTGACATTATTCCTTCCTGTCTGGCTCTGCACCGTATTGAAACTGAGTTAATGGGCAAATTTGATGAAGGTAAACTGCCCACCGATCCACACCTGATGCTCCGACTGGCCATTGAAACTGTTGCTCATGACTATGATGTCATAGTTATTGACAGCGCGCCTAACCTGGGTATCGGCACGATTAATGTCGTATGTGCTGCTGATGTGCTGATTGTTCCCACGCCTGCTGAGTTGTTTGACTACACCTCCGCACTGCAGTTTTTCGATATGCTTCGTGATCTGCTCAAGAACGTTGATCTTAAAGGGTTCGAGCCTGATGTACGTATTTTGCTTACCAAATACAGCAATAGTAATGGCTCTCAGTCCCCGTGGATGGAGGAGCAAATTCGGGATGCCTGGGGAAGCATGGTTCTAAAAAATGTTGTACGTGAAACGGATGAAGTTGGTAAAGGTCAGATCCGGATGAGAACTGTTTTTGAACAGGCCATTGATCAACGCTCTTCAACTGGTGCCTGGAGAAATGCTCTTTCTATTTGGGAACCTGTCTGCAATGAAATTTTCGATCGTCTGATTAAACCACGCTGGGAGATTAGATAATGAAGCGTGCGCCTGTTATTCCAAAACATACGCTCAATACTCAACCGGTTGAAGATACTTCGTTATCGACACCAGCTGCCCCGATGGTGGATTCGTTAATTGCGCGCGTAGGAGTAATGGCTCGCGGTAATGCCATTACTTTGCCTGTATGTGGTCGGGATGTGAAGTTTACGGGAAAG
>JADMIO010828176.1_pt1 | contig 82821 bp, 105 predicted proteins | sample 8958161 | NCBI WGS metagenome assembly JADMIO01 (sample SAMN16585339, study PRJNA669376) | soil metagenome | isolation source: Crop rotation soil | place: USA: Cullars Rotation, Alabama | collected 2011
GGCCGCGACTTCAAGTCACGTGAATTCCAAGCTTCGGATCCCACTGTGCTGGAAAGAAATTGCGCGGATGTTTGCAGAAGCAGGCCACTACCGTGCCGCGCTGCAACTTCAGGGCTGCGCAACACTCATCGCGGAGGAATTGTCAGCGATCGGTGGTCCGGCGGAAGTGAACTGCGGTGGTTCAACTATAGTGAAGCTCGTCCGGTAGTCATCCACGTATCGCTGCGGGCGGCGAAGGCGTCCTGAGATCTTCTGGCAACGGCAGCCCGTGCAGCCGTAGAAACGAAAGCTTATCCCAGTAACCGCGTTGCAAGATGATCTTCCCGCCGCGGACGTGAAAGAAGCCGCATCCCCTCAGGCCTTGGGGATCCTTCCACTCAAGAATGGCCCACTCGCCGTCCTCGAAGATGTGCTCGGGAAGGCACACCATGGTGGTTGCCGCGAACTCTTTGGCGAACATCCCTTTGATCGCATCGCGACCGACCACCGGCTCTTCGGCCACTTGGTGATTAACCGCTGTATCGGCGTACAGCGATACGAGACGGTCGACGTCCCCAGAATTGAACGCGAACAGCCACGACTCAACGCATTGCCTTGGAGACATAATCTGAAAAACCTTCGACTTGCGAATACTTCCACCCCGTCCGGGGTGGCGAACCCTCGTTACTCCGGCGTGTACAGACGGAGCTCGTGGTCATCAAGAACTGAGTAAGCGGCCACGACGGCGTCCTCATCGCTCAGTGGGAGGCCAGCGCGATCGAGAACGCAGTCAGGAACGATGCCCAACAAGTCTCTGACGTCGGCTGGCGCCAGCTGAGATGCGTAAGCTCGTCGGAGGTAATCGGCGACAGCAGCGCGAATTCGGGCGGCGTTCCCCTGAGCCTTCCGTAGTTCGATGGCGGACTGTGCTAACAGCGATTCCACCGCTGGGTTCGCGTGCAAGGGTAGGCTCCGGTTGCAGTATCGAGAACAGGACCGGTGACTATACCGGACCTAAATTGCCTCTGCAACTTTTGCCGGTAGAAAGAAGATCGACGGTAGTGTCACGTGTGGGGGGTGTTACCGTACAGTGTCCAGCATTGAACTGAACGACGACGAAATCGCCATGCTCAACTGGTTCGGCGAGTTTCATGTTCACCAATTCAAAGACGATGCAACAATACGTAGCCTAGTCGAGAAGAAGCTGCTTGCCAGCGTGGGCCACAGGACAGCGATCACTCAAGCTGGCATAGACTGGCTAAATAAGCATTTTCGCTATCGTGCGTGAAAGTCTGAATACCTTATTTACTTTGGGTCTTGTGATCGACATGCGACGGAACATTCAATGATGCAATCCATAGAAGCCTTGCCGGCAATTGTCTTTAGAACGGGGCATGCCAACACTCTTCTTCCGCTGCGGCGAGTGCAGTCCCGAGCGATGAGCCGCATGCACTTAAGCGGATCCACTGGCCCATGAGAATTGAAGGCAGCCGTTGGCGTCGAGATTGCTGGCAGGAAAGAGATAAGTGACGCCTTCGATTTACCCGCGCACTGATAGCAATGAAGACTTTTGCTTGCCTGCATGAAGTCTAGGTCATTTCTGTGAACCTTTCCGAATGCAGATGCGCCTCATGGACGCGGGCAACACGAATAGTAGTGTACGCGGCACATCGACCGGCGGTATCGGCCAGCGCACGAGTGAGGAGCGTTTGCGCCACCCCGATACGAAACGCGCTGGTGAGCAGCTTGTTGAACACGAGCCGCTGAATACGGTCGAGCTCGCTCCATGCAGCAACCAGCGCGGTGCGCTTCGCGGGGAACTCCAGCTCGCGTAGCGGCAGCAAGCGGCGCTCGACCCACTCCGAGAGCGGCGAGTTGGAAGAGCTCTCTGGCTCGGGCAGGACTAGCGCAATCGTCTCTGCGAGGTCGCCAACGGCGTCGTAACAGTCGTCAAACAGCCACTCGGGAATGTTCGCGGTCTCGGCGGCCCAGGCGCGAAGATCTCGCGTTTTGACGATCTGCCGCGGCTTGCGCCCGCACAGGAAGTAAACGGCCCACGCGGCGTCCGCCGGAGGCGCTTCGCTGAAGTACCGCCGTAGGGCGGCGAGCTTGACACTTGTCTTAGTCGTCTCGTCGAGGCTGCGGTAGAGTTCGGCGAAGGCCTTCATGAGGACGTTGTGGGCAAGGTTTCTGAATTGAGCGGTTCGGCGGGGTCCGCAGTTTAGTCCTGTTCACCCTCGAAGCGGGTGGCGATCGGCGCGGCGTCGTAGCCTTGCTCGTGCAGCCAACGCACCATGGGACCGGTCGTGCCATGTGTCGCGAGGACCCGCTGAGCGCCAGTGGCGCGAATGGCGTCCACTAGGCTCGGCCAGTCAGCATGGTCGCTGAGGACGAAACCACGGTCGACCGAGCGGCGGCGGCGTGCGCCGCGGATTTGCATCCAGCCTGAGGCAAAGGCCGTGGCATGATCGCCGAACTTGCTCTGCCAAGGAGTAGCACGGGCGGACGGCGGCGCGATGACTAGCGCTGATTTCCAGCGGTCGCGTCCTTCGCTCATGCGCGGCACTTCGCTTGGCGGCAGGGAGACGCCGGCGCCGCGATAGACGGCGTTCCATCGCTCGACGGCGCCGTGGCAGAAGATCGGCCCAGTCGCGGCGTCGACGCCGGCGAGAATCCGCTGCGCTTTACCCAGCGCGTATGCGAATATTAGGGACGGACGACCAGCGTCGACGTTCGCACGCCACCAGGCATTGACGTCCGCGAAAATTTGCCGCTCGTCGCGCCAGCGGTAGATCGGCAGGCCGAAGGTGGACTCGGTGATGAATGTCGAGCACGGGACAGGCTCGAAGGGCTCGCAGGTCGGGTCGGCAGCTGTCTTGTAGTCGCCCGAGACGACCCAGACCAGGCCCTGATACTCCAGTCGCACCTGGGCGGACCCCATGATATGGCCGGCGGGGTGAAAGGGAACGTCCACGGCTCCGATTCGCAGCCGCTCACCATTCGGTAACCCGGTAACGTGCCCCTCGTGGTTCAATCTGACCAGCAGCGGCTGCCGCCCAGTCGCCGCGGCCAGATATTGTTCGCAGCCAAAGCTGACATGGTCGCTATGGGCGTGGGTGACCACGGCGTGCGCAACGGGGAGCCATGGATCGATGAAAAAGTCCCCCAACGGACAGTACAACCCGGCGGCGGTGGCGACGACGAGATCATCCGGCGCCGCTGCGGGCGAGCTCCGCTGCATCTCCGTCGAATCGACTACGTTGCGTAAGTGGGGGTGAGGCATGAATGATCGGGCGACGGTGGGAACAATGCGAATCTAGAAGCGAGCGGACGTGCAATCCCCGCGCCACTAGATGGTGGACGAACTTCATTGGTTGGCATAGCACCAGCAAAGCGACGGACGCTTTAGGCGACTTACACCGGCTCATCTAGATACGCGTATAAATGAAAACAGCCCGCCTCACGTTTTCGTAAGACGAGCTGCATACGCAAAAAAATGCGTTAGTTGTTATCGCTATTGGGCACGCCGGTTGTGCCCGGTTGACCTTCCGGTGCGGGATTAGGGTTGTTGTTAATTTCACGAGACGATTGCGGCGAACCGCTGTTTTCTGCGGCGTCGTTAACTTCCGGGGTCACAGTTGCGGCTGGCGGCGCGCTGCCTTCAGGAGTCGCCGTTGCCTCAGGCGTCGCCGTCTGATCTTGCGCTGAAGTCTCCGGAGTTTCCACACCAGCCTCTGCTGGCCGTGACGGAGCGTAATCCGGCTTGCCCTGCCCATTCCACGCCTGGTGATCGTCCTGCGTTTCGTTTAGATACATCGGTCGCCCATTATCGCAGATGAACTCGCGTCCGTAACGGTCGATTCTGACCGGCTGGCTAGCCGAAAGCTGATCCGTCGCGGTGTTCTGCCCGCGGTACCCGACCGTATGTGGTTGTGACATCGGCTGAAACTTATCTTCAGAGAACGTGTTCCAGTCATTGTTACGGTGATACATCCACGCGTTCTGCGGCGTGTAGTACCACCATTCGCCATTGTGTCGAGCAAAGCGCCAGCGGGCGTTGCGGTCAACTGGACCATCTGCATTGAGTCTGGCTTCGGCCGGGATGTTTGGAGTTATGGCGGCAGCGCCATTGCGTACCCCCTGGGCCGTCGCGCCGGCGATATTGCGAGCCACCACGGCAGTACGTTCACCCGCGTTCAACGTGGCTTGGCCCGCAGCGCGAGTCGTGTCAGCGGCAGCGTCGACAACGCCGCGCGTTCCTTGCACTGCAGCCTCGCCCACTCCGCGGAGAGTTCCACGCACCGGGCCCTGCGCTGATGCGTGTTGGCCAAGGCCCAATGCCAGCAAGAAAGCTGTTGTAAGCAGAATCTTCATCGTAAACGCTCCTATTAATCTGAATCGCGTTTGTCCAACGGAACACTCCTTCCGTGATACGGTGTTGAGGCACCGCTACTTCGCGGGCAATTTGCCCCCGGTGCGAAATGATCGTGGTAACTTCGGCAAGACGCGTGCCAATTGGCGGTGCCGGCAAATAAACGCAATTACATCAGAAGTCGGCGATTAATTTGCCAATAAATGGACAGGTGGCGAGCAACCTGATTGGACGCAGGACGATAGTGCGGCCCTGACATTCGCAGGCCGACTGTCGCCGATTTGTAAAGTGAAACCGTACCACTTCCGAAGTAGGCATGCGCCGCGACGCCTACAATCCCTCGCTAGTGACACGAAAACAACGAATAGGCCGGCGACAATGAGCTACTTAAGCGGCGCACAGCGACTGGGCGGAGCATAATATGACGAGCCGGTGCGGAACTTTCTACCTTATTCACCCTTGAAGCCACTGAACAATCCCTGCAGATTGTTGCGCTGGCTCAGGAGACGAGTTGCGTGTTCGCGCAAGCAAAGACTGAGGTCAGCTGGCGCTTAGCTAATCTCTCATGTGTGAACATAGGAACGGGGCGAAGTGGCTCTGCACCGCAAACAGAATGGCTTCAGGGCAGTCTGAATTGTCGACGGTGATCGTCAACCGGTCGCCGCCATCTTGGATGCCGAACGATTCGCCCATGCACGCGAAACGGAGCCACGATTCTTCACCTTGGCCGAACAAGGCGACGCGGGACGCACCCGGCAGCCTTTGCGCGTGGACGACGAGTTCCTGCCAAGTCCGATTGAATGGAAACTCTGCGAACGTTCTGGGAATGGGCGAAGGTTTTTGTTCAGAATCAGAAAAGGCGCGGCCACTGTGATTTTTCGATGACCAGTTTGACTCGTAAACCCTGCCGTTGCGAAGCGGCGTCAGCGATGCTGCCGCCAAAGCGGCTTGAACTGTGGGACTCATGTTGTCTCCCCCCCATGTGAATAATACGCTCCCCAATGATAAAGCAAAACTCGCGCCATTCGGCGCGCGACTTGCCTCCTGCAGCGTGGACAAGTCCAACTCTTGGGAGATCGAACAATGGCCAAAGGCGACAAAACCAATTACACCGACAAACAGAAACGCAAAGCGGAGCATATTGCCGACGGCTATGTGGAACGCGGAGTCAGCAAGAAAACCGCGAAGGCTCGGGCATGGGCGACAGTTAACAGGGAAAGCGGTGGGGGGAATAAGAGCGGATCAGGAAGAGGCGTGCCGGACAATAATGTATCCGCGAAGAAGGGTGGTCGAAAAGGCGGCGCGGCGACTGCCAAGAAATCAGCAAAGAAAAAGAGCGTTAAGAAAAAGTCAGCAAAGAAGAAGGCTACGAAAAAGAAATCGGCCGAGCGTAAGGGGACTAAACGGAAGGCAACGAAAAAGAAGTCAAAGTAACGGCCCTAACCGCCCAGTTGTTTCCCGATTCGCGGCGTTGGACGCTGCGGCACATTTACGAACAAGTTGAAATCGTGTCAATTGCTGGCAGCCCTGATAGCCCGCAGTCATCGGTTTCAAAACGCCGCCCGCGCCGTTAAAAGCCAGCTTTTGCCAGGATTGCCGAAGTCTGCGGTGGGGGCGACCATTTCTTTTTCTCCAGGGGCATAACGCTTCCCCCAATGTGGGGGATTGAAGCGTTAATCGGACACGCTTTAATTTTCGGCTAGCGGGCTGCGCGGGGGCTGGCGCTCCTTAATGCCGCCGCCGGTCACGCTTGCTGCCTCGCCGGTCGGCCACCGCCTTCTGACACCACCTGCGGTGGCTGCCGGCGACCTTCGCCTTCGTCGTTTTCGCAAGATGGAAATCGAAAACATTCCGTACCTTCAATACCAGGCGTTGACCGGATTCACCGAAGCCCTCGAGGAGCGAGGCAATCCAGGTTGTAGCTGGTACGCATCATCCGACCGGTGCGTCGTCGGTCAGATCATAATTGACATTGAAACGGAAGCTTGGCACTTCGCGACCACTGACCTCAGACTAGCGAAGCGTCGGACCAAGCTTTCACCGGGATTTGATTCTTTCGACGCGGTCGAGCGATCGTTGATTACGACGATTCGGGGAATGGTGGGTTCACCATCGAAACACGTAACCTTCGTGGATGCGCCTCCGCGATTGCGCTACCATGGGCGGCCACGCTCAACCCCGTGAAACTAGTGGCCTGCCTTTCATCAGATCAGATGAGTAAGAGCATTTCGGTACATACGTACCCCTACTGGGGGGATGCCGTGGAGTGATCGCCTCCTAGGATTCCAATCTCCAAGTACGCAAAGCCAAGCCGGCCATCTCGCGTTGGTGTCCAGAGGTCGGCCGGCTTGGTGGCGCGTGCAATAATCGTTGGGGACGCGCGCGGGCCGCACACTGCCGCGTGCCGAACCGTTGCGAAACTCGCGGACTGGCCGCGAGACGACGATTAATATTGCCTAACTCGCACGATTGCGATGAGAGCTCCCAGATTTCGCTTGAAGGCGCGGCGCATTCGAATACTACGACCGAAAAGTCCGTCGAGAAAACTGGCGACATCCCGCCGCCGGCCCACTGATTTAAAGCTTCCAAATAGATGCGGCTCTGCCGCGGCGGTCCTTTACCTGTTTGTCGGACCGCCGCCGCATCCGCTTTTTTTATGCACCGAACTGTGCGGGCACGGCGACCCCTCTGTCTTAAAGGCTTTCGACTTGGGGTCGCCGTATCGTTTGTAGTTCAGCAGCCTGGGTAATCCCGAGCCACGTGCTACACTCCAGCAGTTTGCCGAGGGTGGCCAGATCTCACCAACCTATTTGCTATCTAACCAGTCGTGGCGGCGGCCCGCTCACCAATACGGAGGCGGAGCCGCCGTCACGGCTTTTCTATTTGCCTTCCCAGCGATCTGTTCTGAGATCATCGAAGCAGGAAGCTTCTACGCGTCAACTGAAGACTTCGACAGGAAGGTTTCTCGCTTCGACGGCCTCTGCCAGGCTGCGCGCATGTTGCTGTTGAACCCTCTTTTCTTGCTCGCAGTCTTTGCGGCCATTGTGATTGGCGGCGAGGTGGTTCGGTCGGTCGGCAAGCGACGCGTTGCGCAAACCGGTTTTCGCCTATAATCATTCAGGCGTCTTACCATATCTCTGAAAACTGACCACACATTGGCGGAGTTGTGATGTCTGGGCCTGAACGGCTGAAGGAAGATTCTCGACGGACCAACGAACCAATGCTCGCCGATGCGCATTCGGCGACGAACGATGGCTTGACGATTGCGCCGGCACTCGATACGACGCTCGAACGAGCTGACACGCCGACGCAGTACGCCCCGATTGACGGCCGCGTGCTGCAGATGTGTGGCCTGGCCATTGGGTTGGGAGTGGCGGCGGCGTTCGTGGCTCAAGCGCTCATCGCCCTGATTGCGTTGACGACGAATTTCGCTTTTTACGGGCGGCTATCTTTGGAAGAGTCGACGCCCGCCGAAGCGGTGTTGCATCTCGGACTTTGGGTGATCCCGATCCCCGTGATCGGCGCGGTAATTGTGGGACTGATGGCGAGATATGGCTCGAAGGCGATTCGGGGGCACGGCATTCCTGAGGCGATGGAGCAAGTCCTTACGAATCAGAGTCGCATTCCCGCGAGAATTACTTTCTTAAAACCAATCTCGGCGGCGATCTCGATTGGAACCGGCGGACCTTTCGGCGCCGAGGGGCCAATCATTGCGACGGGAAGCGCTCTCGGCTCGCTCATCGGCCAAGTGATTCCGACGACCACAGGCGAGCGGAAGGCTTTGCTCGCCGCCGGAGCTGCGGCCGGAATGACGGCGACGTTCGGCAGCCCGGTGTCAGCCGTGCTGCTCGCGATCGAGCTATTGCTGTTTGAATATCGGCCGCGGTCGATCATTCCGGTGACTCTGGCTGCAGTGACGGCCGAGGGGGTGCGGATGATGTTTGTTGGGATGTCGCCGGTGTTTGCGATGTCCGACCTCGTGGCGCCCACTGGCGCGGCGTTGGCGATTTATCTGGCGATCGGTGCGCTCATGGGCTGCGCCGCGGCGGCGGTGACGAAGCTGATCTACGCCATTGAGGATGGCTTTGAAGAACTACCCATTCACTGGATGTGGTGGCCGGCGCTGGGAGCGGTGGCGGTCGGCGTGATGGGATATCTCGTGCCGACGACGCTCGGCGTGGGGTACGGGAACATCAGCGGCGCGCTGAATGGCCAGTTTACGGCGGGGGCCATGCTCACGCTGGCGGCGGCGAAGCTAATTTCCTGGTCGACCTCACTCGGCAGCGGGACGTCGGGCGGGACGATGGCGCCGTTGTTCACGATCGGCGGCGCGCTCGGTGGTGCGATCGGTTTAGGAATTGCCTCACTGGCGCCGGGACTGGGAGTCGATCCGCGGATTGCAGCGCTTGTTGGAATGGCGACGATGTTCGCCGGGGCGTCGCGGGCGATGCTGGCGTGCGCGGTATTCGCGTTTGAGACGACGATGCAGCCGCTGGGGCTGTTGCCGCTTTTAGGAGGGTGTGCGGCGGCTTATTTGACGTCGAGTCTCCTGTCGCGGAACTCCTTGATGACGGAGAAGATTGCCCGTCGCGGAATCAGAACACCGTCCGAGTATATGGCCGACGTGCTTGATCAGGTTTACGTGCGTGAGATCGCGTCGAATACGGTGGTCTCGTTGCGGGCGGAGCATTCGCTGACCACGGCGCGGGATTGGATCGCCGCGGGCGGTAAGGGGACGACTCACCAGGGTTTCCCCGTACTGAACGAGCAAGGAGTTCTCGTCGGCGTGTTGACGCGCCGTGATCTGCTCGATGCGACGACGCCGAGCGATCGGCCATTGGCAGCGCTGATACGAAAGTCGCCAAAGTTCGTCTACGAAGATTGCACGGTTCGGCAGGCCGCCGACCACATGGTGAATCATCAAATTGGCCGGCTGCCTGTGATTCGACTCGGAGTTCCGGGCGAAGCGGCCGCGGTGGTGGGGATGGTGACGCGGAGCGATGTACTTTCCGTGTTCCAACGGCACGTGGACGATTCGCAGCGGCAGGCGCCGTCCATCGGTTGGAGGAAGCGGGCCGCGCGGTAACAGGACGAAGGCACCCAACGTCCGGGCCGGGGCAGTGCGAGAACCAGCCCGCCCAGCACATTGGAAGCATGGCGCCGAAAAAGTCCATCAGACCTAGGCGACGACGAATACGATCGCCCATTCCCAAGCGGTGGGTTTGCTGGAATTCATGCCGCGCATTCTAACCGCTGCGCGGGAATGCATCGGCCCATGTCACCGGCGTAGTCGGACCCGTTGTTCCCATTGCCAGCTCGACGGTAACTAACCATAAGTGCGCACCATGCTGAACAGCCGCAGCAGCCCGACAGCCCCATCACGACTTAGCCCACTTCCGGTGATCCTTGCGGATGGGAATTTCCTTGCATGCTACGCGTGCCCCGTCTGTAGAACGAAGATTATTTTAGATCGCACGATCTGGAGTGTGAGCGAGGCAGAAGTGCGGTTGAAAGTGGCCTGGCGGATCACCATATGGCGAATCAAGTAGTGAGGAGTTTCCGTAATCGCAAACAATCAACACTGCGACCATCATGCACGAAATACCATAATGACTGCAGCTGTTGCCCCGTCATTCACACGCCCGCATTTCCTTCGTTCTGCAACTGCAATGAGCTGATTCCCAGAGAACAGCGTCACGTCTCCCTAAGCCTTCAGCTTTGCAGCGAAACGGCTTTCAGATAGCGACCTGAACGACGACCATGCGAGTAATTCGCAGCTTCGCTCTCTGCTGCGCCAAATTTGCGCGACAATGTCGTCGAGCAATCTCTTCACGCTGCGCTTGCAAAAAAGCAACACAGGTGGCGCCGGTTATCCTAAGATGCGCAATCCCGCATAGAGATTTGAACTGAGCCACATCGGCAACGGCGTAGTGTTTGCGGTCCGCCGACGTTGACTACGCGCAACCCGCGATCCGGCGTTGGCCTAAATCAGAGGCCAGGTATGCAGAGCAATCACTACGACCACGACGCCAAGGTGGGCGACGAGGGAGGCCAGTTCCTGACGTTCACGCTGCAGAACGAGGAGTACGGCATCGAGATTCTGCGCGTGCAGGAGATCAAGGGATTCTCCAAAATCACCCCGATCCCGAACGCTCCGTCGTTCGTGCGCGGCGTGATGAACCTGCGCGGCACCGTGGTGCCGATCATCGATCTTCGCGCTCGCTTCTCGATGACCGAGAAGGACTATGACCAGTTTACCTGCATTATCGTGGTGAACGTCGGGACGCGCGTCGTCGGCCTTGTGGTTGACACCGTATCTGACGTCCTGAACATCTCTAGCGACGCAATCGCCGAGCCGCCGGCGCTGGCCACGGAGGGAACTTCCTCATGCATCACCGGGATGGGCAAGCTCGGCGAGCGAATCATCATGCTGCTGGACACCGGAAAGCTGATTGGCGGTGAAACACTAGCCGCCGAGCTTGAGCCGGCGGTCTAAATGCCGCGCGTACGAACCTCGATCACAACTATCGTTCTCTCGAAAAGCGATCATGACCATGTTTTGGTTTAAAAGTCTCAGCGTCGGCGCCAAGTTAGTGGCGAGCTTCATTGTCGTTTCGATCGTAACGGCGGTCGTTGGCGTTATCGGCGTCACTCGAATGTCCGGCATCGCTGATCGTATGCGAGCGATGTATGAGGAAGAAATGGCAGGGACTGTCGCTGCGATGGAAATCGGAACAATCTTTCCAAGTCTGGGCCGCGACGTCCGCCAAATGATCTTGGAGACAGAGGACGAAAAGATCGATGCAGCTGGAAAGAGGGCCGAAGACTTTATTAACCGACTCGATGGCTCGCTTGAAGTTCTCGACGCCACGACCTTCTCGGAAGAAAACAAGGCCCGCATCGCTGCGATCAAGAACAACTTGCCGCAGTACCTGCCCGTGATGCGGACGGCGATGGAGTTCGCCAGGCAAGGTGATGACGAGCAAGCGATTGCAAAAATTACGGAATCGCTCACGATCGGCGCGGTTTCTCGCGACACGGCCGTCGAGCTGGTTGAGGCCAAGAAGGAACGGGCCCAGCGCATTTACGACGAGAGCGTTGCCGCTTACGAATCGGCGCGCACGATCGTCGTTTGGTGCGTTATCGGTGGCATGGCGCTGAGCGTGGCCTTAGGCGTCATCATCGCCCGCTGGTTCACCAAAGCGATTGTTGAGGTGGACGATATTTCCAATTCGGTGGCCTCGGCCTCGCAACAGTTGGCGGCGGCGTCGGAGCAGCTCTCCAGCGGCGCCCAGCAAAGTGCGTCGAGCCTGGAAGAAACCGCTTCTTCGCTCGAAGAGATCACCGCCACCGTCCGCCAGAACGCCGACAACGCCGACCAGGCCAACCAACTCGCGAATAGCTCGCGGGAAACGGCCGAAAAGGGCGGAGCGGTCGTTGCTCAAGCGGTCGACGCGATGGGCGAGATCAACCGGTCGAGCCGGAAGATTGCCGACATCATCACGACGATCGACGAAATCGCGTTCCAAACGAACCTGCTCGCTCTGAACGCCGCGGTCGAAGCCGCTCGTGCGGGGGAACAAGGTCGCGGGTTCGCGGTCGTCGCCGGCGAAGTTCGCAACTTGGCTCAACGGAGTGCCACGGCCGCTCGCGAGATCAAGGGTCTCATTGAAGACTCGGTGCAGAAGGTCGAGACCGGTTCGGAACTGGTGAACAAGTCGGGCGAGACCTTGGGGATGATCGTTACCAGCGTCAAGCGGGTGACCGACATCGTCGCCGAGATCGCCGCCGCCAGCCGTGAACAGACGGTCGGCATCGAGCAGATCAACAAGGCCGTCGCTCAGATGGACCAGGTGACGCAGTCGAACGCCTCGCAGACCGAAGAGATGAGCGGCACGGCCGTGGCCCTCTCCGGCCAAGCCGAGCAGCTGCAAACGGTCGTGGCTCAGTTCAACCTGAACCGCGACGTGAAGCAGCCGGCGAAGTCGACGAGCTACGCAACGGCCAAGCAACCGGCGGCGAAGAGCTACGCGGCGCCGAGCAAGCCGGCGAAGCGGAAGTCGGCTCCGGCGAAGAGCGCCGGCCGTCGCGGCGAAGAGCTCGAACTGGTCGGGGCCGGATTGAGCGTCGACGGCTTCGAAGAGTTCTGAGCGGAATCTCCAGCGATCGCGAACTACTGACGGAAGGTCCTAGGGGTAGTGAGGCTATCACCCCTAGGGCTTTTCGATTTGCTCAGCGGTTAAGGTTGGTTAGTAACACCGATGGCAGTGACAATAATGGCGCTGGAAAACCCCCTAGGGGAATAGGCGTAGGCCACTCAGCCGCCCAATTCTGAGCGGATTTCGAGAAACTCACGGGATACACCGATCTTATGCCGCTTTCCTTCGACAATTATTGCAACTGGAATTGCGTGCTCGCGGTCCGCTCCCAGGGCGAGTGATAGACCAACTAACGCGTCAAGGTCTTTGCATCGAATCAGCTTCCCTTCCGCGCCTGCAAAGGTGCCTTGGGTAATAACAGCGCTGTCGCCGATTTTGAGTCGGGCCATCACGTCTCCTTATTTCAAGGTCGACGCTGTTCATGCCGCATTTGCTTCGAACGTTCGCTCTCGACGTCTCGCGTCTCCACGCTATATTCGGCTCACTGGCGATCTACGCGGCGAATGGAAAAGGCGCACAAGTTTTTGGGGTCAATGGGCTTTGAGCCAGCCTGACGAGTTTCAAAAGTTGAACATGGTTCTCCACGCCGAGGATGGCGCAAATCTCATGCTTGCGTTTTTCGACGGTTCGAAGGCAGACGTGTAGTCTGCTAGCAATCTGTTTAGTTGGAACGCACTCGACCAGTAGAGCCATTACGTCGCGCTGACTGACGTTGAGGGCGTTAATCATTGTTTGCGCCCCTTCTTGGCAGTACAGCCGCTCTGCCAGTCTTAGCGCGTGCGTACGCGCTATTTCAATCTCGCTGTGCAAATCGCTCAGCCGAAACGGCTTTTCTAAAACTCCGAAAACGCCCGCACGAACTGCTTGTAGCGTGAGTGAAGGAGTCAATTGCCCAGACATCAAAATTGCAGGAGCCGGCCATGTCGTCGCGTGGAGATGCTTGATGAGTTCGACGCCGCTCCGCCCATCGATCGAATGTCCAATGAGCACGCAACCCGGAACCGAATTCTTAAGCTGCTCAATCAGTCCATGGGCTGTGGAGAACCTGAATGTTGTCCAATGACGTTCTGCTAGCGACTCGGCAATTGACGCGAGCAACTCCGTATCGTCGTCGACAATCCATGCGTCCATCGCTGCTGGCAATCGCATCCGAAGTCCCCCGCTACGGTCCCGAACCTGAAGAGATCTTAATCGTGCGATGTCGATTACTTCGACTCGCGCGGGCCTGGATGTTCATCAATACGCCGCATGACGAATGCAGATATGCGTCAAATACGGAAAGATGCAAATCCCCTAGATGCTTGTGCCTACTCATAACGGGGCGGGCAGCTTGCCACTCTCTTGCAGCCGCGTTGAAGTCATCGGCTGACTCCGCAGAGGGCTTTGCGCGGTAGGCATCCGGGGCGCTTGCAGCCCTGACTGCACCTCCGCGCATGGCGACGATAGCCAGCTCGGCTTGCTTCTGCAAGTCGTCACGAGGCTCGTACTGGTTCTCAGTATCCATACCGGAAGTCTACCACTTCGATGAAATTCTCTGTGCCCCCGAATTGCGGTAATCGGACGCACGCGTCCACCTAAAGGGGGTTGGGACAACCTTAAGAGTTTCTTGGACTTACGCGCCCACCTCGAAATTGCGCATATCGCCCAGTATCGTGTTGAAAACAAATTGAATCCGTGAAGTTCGGTCGATAGTCTGCTATCAACGCGGTAATTGAGTCGAGGTGGCTTGCACACTTCCGGCGACCGCGCGAGCTAGCTCTTGGCGTCGCGTGCTTACAAAGGGCGCGACGCTACTTTTCTGCACCACGCAACCTGCCGCGATCGCCAGCAGCTTAGCCACGACGGTTGCGGCGATGTACGTCGAGCGGACCGTGAAGCGTTGGCCAAGCCTTAGTGCTACAGCCCCCGAGTGCGATGAGCGAAGCCCAGTAGGCTTAAAGTGGCGAGGGTGGTTAACATAAGACCGCTTGGCTCGGGCACCGCTAAGACTTCTGGCACCGGGGCGGATTGGCCGAAATTCGCTTTCCACACATCAAGTTCGCTAGCCAATCCCCCTTCGGGCGATTCGCCGCGTTGCCATACCAGGAAATCGCTGCCATCGACGAAGCCATCGACGTTGTAGTCACCTCCGAATGGAACCGCGAACGGACCTTCGAGGCTGATATTGTCCACCGTGATGACGTTGTTGGCGTCGAGACCGGTCTGGCTTGCATTGGCGTTGGGAGCCAGTTGCAGGATCACGATGAACGTGTCCGCAAAGTTGGCGGGAAAATCAAAATTCGGGGCCGTTGGCACGACCAAGTCGCCGAGGTTTAACTCGAATGACTGCAGCGTGTCGGTGAGTACGGGCCTGAGGGCAGCGTCGACATCGAGGCGATACTCTTCGGCGTCTGAGTCTGCATCGTCGTCGTCGGGGGCCTGGAGGATGACGCTAATCTCGGTGCTAAGCCCGTCGTTGAGGTAGCCGGCGACGGATGCGTCGAAGCTTAACGTGTAATCCGATAGATCGCCCGTGGTCGGTCGAGTTCCTTCGTTTAAGAATAGACCAACGCCAAGTCCCCAGCCGACGTACGTGTAATCGGGGGCTGCCGGCAGTTGCCAGTTCGTGGTGTCCTCAGGCCCGTGATCGAACCCTGGGAAATTGATTTCCCAGGGTTCGCGCATTCTCGTCGGCCAGTACGCCTTAAGCCCTTGAGAATTGCAATCTAGGGATGCTTCAGCTCTGGATCGTTCAATTGTGACGCATCTGCTAGCGGCATTCAGCGACGCTCGGTGGCCGGCGACATTCTGTCTCAGCCGACGTGCATCTCGAACTCAATGCGGCTCGCAGAAATCGCGCACTTGAATTCTGGCAGACCGACCATAAATAATTTTCCAGCGATGGACGACTCAGCGCGCCGATCCAAGGTGGGCCAAGTGTATGCCATCCGCCCGAGATATCACCAACCACCCGAGGCGACAGTCGGAGAGCCTCGGGGTGTCACTCTATCTAAATCGGCCCGCGTTCGCGCTTTGAACTACAGCCCGGTTCCGGCAGCTTTGCCGCCGATCCGTGACGATTCCCAGGAATCACCTTTCATGAACATGCCGCTCGCATCATTCGCGCTGGCCGACGGCACGCCGATCGGTAAATTTCCCGCCTGTTCGCCAGGCTTTACAGTCTGCGGCGCCTTGCGTTGGGCGAATGCAAGCGAACAGCCGCGCGCCGTATGTTTAGTGAGCACGCTCGCAAACTTGGGCCGACAGGGGACTTTGCCCGTGAAGCTGAAGTTGGGTGTATTGAAAATTGGAAATTTCGATAATCCAACGTTCGAAATCTCGTGGGCGCCCATGGTGAGCGGCCGAAGCCGGCCGGGCAAACGCATTGATATGCTGACCACCGCCGTGGACGACAACAACTTCCAAGTCGTCGAAGCGACCGACGATTTCGCTATTGAGCCGGGAACAATTTGTTACGCGCTATGCATCAGGCCAACACCCGGCACGCTTCGCAATGACGAATTGGAACTCCTGGCTGTTGAATTGTTGTACTAGCCGAGCGGTGCTCACGGATCGGTGGCAGCATATCTCTGGGAGCCGGAAACACTCCACCGGGCGTGGCTCGCGCGAAACGCGCCTCAATGGTTACGCCTTCCCCTCGCAGCGCGTCACGCGAAATTCTGTGCGGTCGATATTTCTCAAACCCCGCGATAGACTACGACCAGCGGCGCGAGGAGGAGTTTGATGCGCGGCTTAATGGCAATCGTGGTTCAGATGACTCTGTGGCTCTTCCTGTGGACGAGCGCCGTCTCGATCATGGCGATGGTAGAAGCGATTGCCGACCCGCAGAGGCGCGAACATTGGATTCGAGCGGTTGGCTTAATTACGCTTGCACTTTCGGTGCTGATCGTATTGTGGGCAATCACCTAGGCTATTTCACCATGCCCCGCCCACGCATCACCCTCCCAAGTGCCGTCGATAGACATCAAGATGAAACTCAATAAGGCGCACAGCTATGCCGTTGCCGCAATGGTTCAGATCGCGGCTCATGAATCGGAGGAGCCGCTGTCGGCCATTGCCATCAATGAGCGAGTGTCTCTGCCTCTAAGCTTTCTCAAGCAATTGTTGCGGGAGCTCACGAACGCGGGCTTGGTCGAGAGCTCGCTTGGCAGGAGTGGCGGCTTCAAACTAGCGCGACCTGCCGACCGAATCACTTTGTACGAGATCGTCGACGCCGTGAAGGGCGGCCTCAAGAGTGAGCCTGTCGAGATCCCAGGCGTAACCGTCGCCACGACGAAAACGGTTCAGCGTGCCTTTGACGCCATCGACGCGGCGATACAAAGGGAGTTCGGCGGGATCACGCTCGCAAGCTTGAGGGCCGCAACGAAGTAAGCGTGCTGCGCCATTGACAGCACTCGCATCCGGCCCGGCTTTTGCATTACGGCCTGCTTCGGCACCGAGCAGGAACAACCGCCGGGATTTTTAGGGAGTCCGCGGCAACTGTCACCCGCCACCATGGGCGTCGGGCGATCAATTGATCGCTCGACGCCTTTTCATTGATTCAGCATCAATTTGTCGGGACAGGCTATGCGGGACGATCTTAACGCGGTGACAATGCGCATTCAGGATGACCTGCGAGAAATTGCAAGAATGTTCGCTGAAGCCGGCCGCTACCATACCGCGTTGCAGGTTCAGGGCTTCGCCACTCTCATCGGTGAGGAGTCGTCAGCGATCGGTGGTCCCGCGGTGGTTCGTGCGATGCTCCGAGGGTAGTGAAGATGGGTGGTAGTTACCCATCTTCCACGCGGGCGTCGGACGTCGGCACTACTCCGAGGCGGCAGTAATGCGCAGGCTGAGGTGTTTGCACAACTCAAGGATCGACAGCGGGAATTGCCTCTCCATTATCAGACAACGGGTCTATCAGTGGATCATGTGAGGTTAATAGGCGGCGAAGTCCCGCGCCTCCGGTCGTGGGACTCACCGGCTCGGAGGTCAATGTTTCTCGGCCCGTGAAGTTGCAATAGGATAATCGGTCATGAACAAATCAGTCAGCTACGCCATCGCAGCGATGGTGCAGATTGCGGCGCACCGGGGTCGCTTGCCGTTGTCGTCTACCGCGATTTGCGAAGTCATTGACGTGCCGCCGCGTTATCTGTTGCAGATCTTGCGGCGACTATCTTCCGCCGGCCTGCTGAAAAGCCTGCGCGGCATCGACGGCGGCTACAAGCTCGCCAAGCCCGTGGAACAAATTAGTCTGCTCGAAATTCACGAATCCGTAGGCGGTTCGTTAGGGGAGTCCGATCAGAGCTTTGAGGGACTGACCGTGCTTTCACAACAATTTCTTCTTGGCGTTTTAGCTGACCTGGCTGACGCCGAACGGGGGAGTCTAAGCAGGCTCACGCTTGGCGAACTGCAGGCCGCTGAAGCTTGAGGGTCCGACGGGCGTTTCTGCAAGCGGCGCGAAACCGGCAAGATTGCGTTGGTGCGTTCCCTTTATTTTCGAATTTGCAACAATCCGCACGCCTCGTCTGCGCAAGTGGCCTACCTGCGGAGACGACCAACCGTTTCACCAAAGCCGGCGACCGCGTCGAGCTGCCCCTCGGCGCGGCGTCGGCTTTTCATTTTACACTCAATCCGCGTGCTACACTTCGGCAGTCTGCCGTGATGGCGGCCCCTGCCGTGGTGCAAAACTGGTTGCGGGCCGCCGTCACGCTTTCGACATACAACTGCCCGGCCGTGATACTTCCGGCCTTCTGGCAGGTTTTCCCATAGGTGGAGCGCTCCGGGGGAGGTGCGTGATAGACTGTCCGCAGACTAAACTCCTCCATCTCAGGCGAGCGTATGACAAGCATCCAGCGTTCGCTTGCGATACTCCTCCCGATCTTGCTTTGTCTCGCTTGCAGTCCTTCATCAGCGCCGCCTGCTCGCTTGGCTCCTGCCGCCACTATCGAGGTCTACGCCGTCCTACCGACGAACGGCCCTAACGTATTGACGATGGTCGATGCCGCCAGCGGCGCGACCGTCTACCTTGCCACTCCACCGATTGTTTCAGCCGGCGACGTCCTGACGGTCAGCCGAAATGACCAGACTCCTGGTCAGCCGTCTTTGGGCGTGCAACTGAACCCTGCAGGCGCGGCGAAAATGACGACTGCAACCACGCCACCTAGTGGGCAGCGCGTGGCTTTCGTCGCCAACGGAAGACTCGTCGGCACGCCAGCGATCAGGGCTCCGATATCTGATAGTTTGGTTATTTCAAGTTGGACCAAAGCGGAAGATCGCGACGCCATCTATAAGTCGTTGATCCAATAACCCCGCCGAGCTGACTAGCGACGGACCGTTCACCAACTGTCGATTTCGCTGACGTTTGAAAGTTATCGCCGCTTCGCGACGCAAGGCTCGAGGCAAACGCACTACGCGTCTTCGCAACTCGTTGACCTCACATCTTTGGCAACTAGTCTCCAGGTATCAGTCGCCTGTACTGACCCGCACGGCGATTCCTCAACGAGCCGCTCGCATTGACCCGTGGCCTCTTCGTTGTCATTCAGCCGACGGACGCGAGATTTCCTTAAACCCTCGCGGCGTCGGCCGAACTTTTAACGACACGTCCCTCCTGCGCGCAGGCGACGATCGATCAGATCAGCGTCTCATCCTTTTTGTGGTATTCAGCTTGTCGTATGGATTAATGGGTTCCCCAGGTAGGGGCGGGCCCCTCTAGCTGGGGGCAAATCCGACAACTCGACGCTCGCGAAGTGGAAAAGTGCTCGAGTCCCGGTCGCCGTCCCTCTCCTCCGCTACCGGGATCGTAACTTGAACGGCGACCTTACACGCCATATGGATCGGGGTCGGGACCTATCGCCGCGATGTAGCGGGCACGCAGCACGGCGAGTGCGATTCCAGTCAGTAGCAGCATCGTAGCGATCAGCTCGAACCAATAGCGCACGCTCGAAGGGCGCGCCCGCCAGCGCGGGATGAGCCACAGATGATTCGCAAACGATGCGAGGGCGTAAGCGGTGACCAGTGAGGTCGTCACGACCAGGGCAAGGCCACGCGCCGGGTGATACGTGCGAGTGACGACGAGCCAGAAACACCAGACGGCCACCCAGCCAATCAGGGAAAGCGCGATGTCACGACGACGATGGGGTTCCATTTCGCAACTCACCCGCCCGCGCTCCCCGGCCTCAAACGTCGGCTAGTCACCGATGAAGAGACGAAGCTCATTATCATCAAGAACTGAGTAGGCCTCGACGGCGACGTCCTCATCGCTAAGCGGAAGTCCAGCGCGATCGAGAACGCAATCAGGAACGATGCCCAGCAGATCGCGAACGTCGGCCGGCGCCAACTCAGAGGCGTAAGCTCGCCGGAGGTATTCGGCAACGGCGGTGCGAATTTGGAAGGCGTCCCCTTGAGCCTTCCGCAACTCGATGGCGGACTCTGCTAACAGCGATTCCACCGCTGGGTTCGCATGCACGGAGGAGCTCCGATTGCAGGATTGATAATAGGCCCGGTGACTATACCGGACCCTAATTACCTCTGCAACTTTTGCCGGTATCGCGCCGGCAACTAACGCTGTGCCTATTCGCTGACGCGACGTCCCGAAGCGTCGGCCCGCTCCATCGTTGCAATTAGAACTGTTCGCTCAACCGTCAGTGTTACCATACCGCAGCCTCGGCAGACGAAGTCTCTAATCGCGGCCAATGATGGACGACGCCGTATCACTGAGGGCCTAGCGCTTTTCTTAAAGGCCGACTGAGAGAGGGCTCCGAGCGTGAAGTTCGCGTCGCCGCAGCTCAGGCATTTCCCTCTTGGTTTCATGTAACCAGTATACCCGCTGGCGACGGGTGGGCGAATTCTTGCGTTAACGCGGGGAATGTTGGTTGAGTTGATCACCGCCGGCTTCTGCTATTTCAGCCCGTGAGCTCTGTTAATGATGCCCGCTCGGGAAGCACCTAAGCTTGACCCGCCTAGCTTCTGAGCGGCCGCGTCGATGGCGATTCATTTCACAATCGTTCAATTCTGAAGCATCTAGTGCTAGCTGCCGAATTCTTAAGAACATTTAACCGGCTTACAGCACGCTTAAGCTTTGAAAAGTCCGATTATGACGATAGTAGGGTACGCCTGCGCCTGTAGCGTCGGTGGACCGAGCGGATGGGTTTCGAAGATCTCGGAACTCTCTGAGATGCGGCCGAGTATTCAGGCATTTCAAGGACGAAGACGATGGATCGGTTCGCCGCTTCCTCAATTGCCAGCGGCGGGAAGACGCGGAAGCGCTCCATCGCATTTGGGATGGGCTTCTTGCTGTCAATGCCGGGCTGCTGCATCCCCAAGCTCCAAAAGCCGGAGCCGGCGGCGCCGCTACCTTGCGACTTCAATGGAGTCGCCATGCAAAACAGCTCGTCAATGCTGGGCTGGCACGAGTTCTTCAATGACCCGGTGCTGGGCAACCTTATCGATCAGGCGATCGCCGGCAACCAAGAACTCAAGATCATCAACCAGCGCGTGCAAATCGCGAATTTTGAAGTGCTTGCCCGGCGCGGCTCCTATCTCCCGTTTGTCGGACTACGAGCAAGCGCCGACTTGGACAAACCGAGTCGCTTCACTCCGGACGGAGCAGTAGAAGAGCAGCTCCAACCTTTCCCGGGCAAAGACTTTCCTGAACCGCTGCCGAACTTCCTCGTCGCTGCCGATGTGAGCTGGGAAATTGACATCTGGAGACGGCTGCGGAATGCGCGCGACGCGGCGACGTTGCGCTATTTAGGCAGCCAGGACGGCCAGAATTACATGGTGACGCGCCTCGTCGCGGACGTCGCTGAAAACTACTACCAATTGATGGCGCTCGACAATCGGATGGATGCTTTGGATCGCACCATTCAGATTCAAGAACAGAGTCTCTCGATGGCAGAGTCCATGAAGGCAGCAGGTCGAGACACCGAGCTTGGCGTGCAGCGATTCTTGGCAGAGGTTCGCAAGAATCAGAGCGAGAAGTTCATCGTCAAGCAGGATATCGTCGAAGTTGAAAACCGAATCAACTTCCTCCTCGGTCGCTTTCCGCAATATGTGGAACGAGACGCCACGAAATTCATGAACTTGCAGCTGCAGCAGCTAAGCGTCGGCGTCCCAGCGCAACTGCTGGCGAATCGAGCCGACATACGCCAGGCCGAGCGGGAGTTGGCCGCTGCCGGCCTCGACGTGAGAGTTGCTCGAGCACGCTTCTTTCCCGCGCTCAACCTGCACGCGGGCGTTGGTTACGAGGCTTTCAATACAAGATACCTATTCAATAGCCCGGAATCGTTGATCTACAACGCCGGCGGTGACCTGGTCGCTCCACTTATCAATAGGAAAGCGGTTCAGGCCGTTTATCTCACAGCGAACGCCAAGCAGCTCCAGGCGGTATACGACTACCAGCAGACGGTGCTCGATGCGTTCACGGAAGTGATTAACCGACTCGCGAAAGTTGAGAACTACAACAAGAGCATTGAAATCAAGAGAGAACAGTTGGCGTCGCTTGAGGCTTCAGTTGACAGCGCAACGAAGCTGTTTCAGAGCGCACGCGTCGAGTACATGGATGTGCTATTCTCGCAGCGCGATCTTATGAACGCGCGGATGATGCTGATCGAAACCAAGCAGCAGCAATTGGCTGCGGTAGTCAACGCCTACCAGGCCCTGGGCGGTGGCGCAGCGCCGAGCACGGGTATTGCATCATTGCCGGCGCCGTTGCCGCCTCCAGAGATTATTCTCGAACAGCCGGCTGATATGATGTTGCAGCAACGTCAATGGCCCGCTGACACGCCACCGGCTGAGCCGCTTCCGCCTGGGTTAGAAATCCCGCTGCGGAACCCTGCTGCTCCGACGCCTGGAGATGAGAAGAATAGCAGCACCCGATTCACTCCACAAATTGTCAATCCCGCCTATGCCAATCTTCAAATTGGGGCGGGACAACCAATCGGCATTCCTCCAGTAGCGGCAAGTCCTTAAACTTTAGTGGTCGTGGAAACGTCGAACCTTCGTCCCTGGTTCGGCTCCGCGGTCGGTTCAGAGCGTCGCGCGACCTCATCACTCGCGCGACGCTCTTTGTTTGCGCCTACAGAATTAACGGCATCCCAAGCAGCTACGGTCGGCATTCCTAACTGGAGACCACTCAACTGAGATGCTATGCTGGCGATGCAACGCGCATTACCTGCGGCATGATCAACATAGCCAGCTCGTCGCGTTTCCGTTTTCGCCGAGTCATCCGCAGAACTTGCCAACCTGCGAAACTACGCTCTCATCCCTACAGGGCGGCGAAGGCGGCGTGGGGGGCAGTGATTCGTAGCGCAGTTCAGCGGCCTCCCAATTTCCCAGCAGTGACCGAATGGGTCAGTTAGCCTGCCGATGCGCCACCCGTAGGATTGATCTACGACCGGCGACACTTCGGTCGCTCCCGCTGATATCGCCGCTCCAAAGACGGCGTCGGGATCTTCGACGGTAAGCACCAGCCGCACGGTACTCCCTCCCAATGACTCCGGGCTGGAATTGTCGTACTCGATAGCTTCGTCGGCGAGCCAAAACTCTGCTCCGCCAACCGAAAGTCTCGCGACCACTGCGCCGTCTGGATCCTCGACGCGCGAGATCTCGAAAACGCCAAGCGCGGCTTTGTAATTGCGCACAACAAGGGCTCCGTGCTACCATTAGTGGAACTCTATTCGTTTCACGGTTGATGTTGGCCTGGTGATTATTTAACAAGACATCGGCGCCCAGTCACAGCGCCGACCGCGACCATGCATCCAACCATCAGCGTCGCGCTCTGCGGTTCCGGTATCACGGCGCCGGTCAACTTGAAGTCGAAGTTCGCTGCGGCCCTGGCGAACTGAAATGAAGAGCCGTCCGAACTTTGAAAGAACAACGGGGACGCTGCGGTGGCGCCTTTCCACGACCATTTTTTCGTGAACTGCCCAGTGTTCGTGTCGTTGCCAATAGAAATCATGTAACGGCCTGCTGGGATGACCGTTGTTTGGACCGCCGCCTTGTAATTGAAGACATCACTATTGGCGTAATCCAATCCGCTGTCCGTGCGAGTGACGTTGTTGCCGAGGGCGAACACGTGTAGCGCAGGTGGCGAGGGGAAACTCCCCGAGTAGTCGAAAATGCGAATCGTGACGTCATCTTCCGTAGCCACCGGTAAATCCGAGAAGAACCCAGTCCACTCAAATCCTGACAGGTAGACAGGGGCTGGCAGAGTGAAGTCATCACCAACTACTCGCGGGTCGGGCAGCGAAAGATCAGATGTTTGGGCGTAGTTGCCAGATGGAGGAACGCCATTATCGAAAAGAGTGGTGCCAGAGGCCGAAGAACTCAGTGGCAGTGTCCCTAGAATTGCCATCGCCGTCGCAATCGCCGAAGTGATCTTCATGAGCAAACCTCCAGTAATGAAAAGATGTCATGCCCTGCCGCCGAATGACGAAAGTGCGATCACTATAGAGTTCTCTAACAGGATACGCAAATCTTACGTGCTGTAGCGTTTTGTTCACTGACGCCAGCACCGGGAAGCCACTCACGCCACACAGCAAGCAATTTAACGATGGTTGGGATGGGGCAGAAAGGAGTCGTGAATTCGGAACTGACCACGCTTCAGCGCCTCGGATTCTAGGACTTCTCTGAACGATTTGACGCACAGCAAGGGTGTGTAGGAAACTCGACGAGGACACCTAACTGCTATTCGGAAGGAACCGTGGTTATTTCCGGAACGTAGAGGAGGTGTATGGTGTTTATTGGAACATGGCGTTGTTGGTTGGCGTGCTTCCTAGTTTGGAATGTTTCGTCAGGGTTGACCGCGGCGGAAGTGCTAATTGCAGGTTCGGGCGGAAGCCCGCCAGCTTTGCAGGACTCGTTTACTGGGCTGTCGCCAGACTTAGAAGTTGCATCCGCGTTTGTAACGGAATCAGGAGCCCCGTCCACGCTCGCTCAGCTGCAGATTGCGGCGTACCACTACGCGGACGTCGAGGGAGATTCCGCGACGTTCAGGATCTACAGTGACGTCGCTGGCGGCCCCGGCGTCGAGCTTGTCAGTTTCGCAGCCGACAATCTGCCTGGCATCTCTGCCGTCGAACCACCATCGACGGCACCGATCACGAATTTGACGCCGTCCGCGGCGGTCATTCTGCAACCGTCGACCAAGTATTGGCTCGCCGCTTCGACGACCGACACCCAAGTGAACTGGGTCCACGGATTCAACGCGCTTTCGCAGGGTGCGACTCGATCGAATGGAGGTGCATGGACCGTCGACTCTGCTGACAATGGAAATGAACCCGCATTTGCCTTGTATGCCTCGACGGTTCCCGAGCCTTCAACAGCGCTCTTAGCGGTAGTCGGAATGCTCGGCGTTACAAGACGCCAGTGTTGGCGGTAGATGCAGATGAGCGGTTGCATGACCCGCCCTGCCGCGGATCGCAACTATCGCGGCAGGGCATGTTTGAGGCTGGCTCCCCACCACCTCCTTGCGATCAGACCTGCAATAGAAAGTATGCAATCTTGCGTGATCTGGCAGAGGGAGAAGAATGCATTGGTAAGCTCTTGTTGAAACTTCCCGTCAATCGAGAGCTTCACTATGAATGATCGCAGACTGACGCAGTATGACCGCCGCTCTTTTGCAGCCTGTTCCGCTGTTGCTGTGACAGGGGGCTTGTTCTCAGGCCCGTTCGTCGAGAGCCAGGGAGGCGAAATCGTCGCAGGGAGCGTGATCAAAGCAGATGCCGCTGGAGATGGCGTCGCCGACGACACCGGGCCAATCCAAGCAGCGATCAATAAAGTCGGTGCTGCAAAAGGCGGAACGGTATTTCTTCCTGCTGGAAGCTACCGAATCACCTCCGGCCTGAAGTGTCGATGGAGTAACCTTCGGATTTGCGGCGAGGGCGGAGCATCCGTTATTTGCCCTACTGGGGATTTCGACACGATCTCCTTTAATGCTGATCACGAGCTTCGGCAGAACGAAATTGTCGATCTTGCTTTCGATGAGCGAGAAAAGACGGGAGGCTTCACTCTCGCAGCGGATAGCGTGGCGAATCTAACGGTAGAGCGTGTTCACGGATTCGATGGGTGGAACGGTTGGCATCTCCACAATTTTAATTACGTCACGTTCAATGATTGCCGGTTTGAGTACTATCGCGGAAACGTTTACGGAAAAGCGAGTGGCGGCGGAAGCGAAGGCGGGCGCAGCGATGTGTTGCGGTTATTCGGCGTAGTGCACGCCGGGAACGGTTCTTCGACGATGGACGGCCTTGATATCGATGGCTTCGTGCATACCGTTAGCGGTGCAGGAGTGTACCTAACCAATGTCGGCGGGCGCGGGCTTTGGGCCCGCAATTCTATTCACGCGGAGAATAATCCTAGCTTCTTCACCTTCACCGACCTGGAGGCGGATTATCCAGGGGACGAGGCGATCAGATTGGAAGCTGGCGAGCATTTCTACTTTAATAACACGATGGTCCACGCATCTCGGCGAGCCGCTCCCAACATTTATCTCGGGAAAGGCGTGGAAGGCGTGTCTTTTACGGGCGGGTTCTCCACAGGCTCGCATCAGTCGGGTATCGAAGTCGAGGGACGCAGTGTGTCGCTCTCCTGCATGCACTTCCACGCAAATAGCAGCCCCGAATTTGGTGGAGCGAAGAGGAAGTATCCAGGAATTCTGTTGGGGGAGCACTCTCGGGACGTGGTGATCACCGGGTGCCATTCAGGGCGAGAGTCTAAAGAAAACTGGCAGTTGTGCGGGTGCCAAATTCGCAACGGCGCAGACGGTTTCGCGATTGTCGGCAATAACTTTCGTCATGGCGTCACGAAGGGAGTCGTGAACGAAGCCGGCTTGGGAGATACGAAGTTGGTCGCGAATAATATCTGACGCTGATGCGGCATTTTCGCCGCCCGCGTGCGACAGATCTCGCACGATAGCGGCGTTTGACGCCGGATCAATTCTCAAATTCTACGCGGGCCATGACTTGGGCTCACTTCTCGCCCGTGTAGTCCACGCGCCAGATCATCCCCGACGCATCGTCGGTCACTAACAGCGCTCCATCTCGGGCGACCGCCACGCCCACGGGACGCCCCCAAACATTTCCATCCTCGGTAACGAAGCCCACTAGAAAGTCCTCGAACTCCCCAGTCGCCTTACCATCCTTCATTGGTACGCGAATGACTTTGTAGCCAACGCGACGAGCTCGGTTCCAAGAGCCGTGCTCGGCAGCGAAGCCATCGTGATGAAACGCTTCTGGAAACTGATCGCCGTCGTAAAACGTCAATCCGAGCGAAGCCATGTGCGACTGCAGCAGGACGTCAGGCACGATCGTCTTGTCCTTCAATTCCGGATGCTTTCCTTTATGGCGCGGGTCTTCGTGGGCGCCTAGGTAAAACCAGGGCCAGCCGTAGAAGCCCCCTTCCTCGACATGAGTGATGTAATCGGGCACGAGGTTGTCGCCAAGGCCGTCGCGCTCGTTGACTGACGTCCAGAGCTCCCCAGTTTCCGGGTGTGTGGCTAAGCCGACCGGGTTGCGAATGCCTTCAGCGAAAACTCGCTCATTCTTGCCGTCGGGGTCGAACGCTAAGATCGCTGCTCGACGCTCTTCACTCTCGTCATCGTCGGCATTCGATCGCGACCCCACCGACACGAAAAGCGTCTTGCCGTCTGGCGAGAATTCAAGATCCCGCGTCCAGTGTCCGCCTCCGCCGACGCTCTCGTTGCCGGAGGGAATGTTGCTGACAATCGTTACCGGCTCTCCCGAAGCTTTCACATCGCCATTTTTGTACGGAAAGCGAACTACCGAGTCGGTGTTGCCGACGTAAACGTACTGAGGTTCGGAACCAGCTGGATAGAACGCAATTCCAAACGCACGACTCAGATCAGAAGCAAAGACTTCGTTGATCTCTGGCTTTCCGTCTCCATCGGCGTCCCGCAGAACGCGAATTTGGTTTGCGCGACTCTCAGCCACAAACAAGTCGCCGTTCGGCGCAGTCGCGATCACCCGCGGCCCGTCAAGTTCGGTAGCGAACTCAGTCACACGGAATCCCTCTGGCGCTTTGGGCCAAGCTCCTTCGGGACGACTTACCGTGCGGGGGTGGTTATTTGCGGAAGGCGTGTCGTAAGGCCGGGCAAGATCATTTACAGTGATTTTGCGACGGACGCCCGGGGCATCAGTTGTCCAGTCCCCTAAAGCATCCTGACCAGCGAGGACGCCGTTGCCGATCTGCAAATCGTCTCCGCAGGCCGTCGCCGCGGTGAACACGAACAGTAGTGCAGCAAGTCGAAATCTACGGCCCATGAAACTATCCCTTTATTTAAACTGGCCACTCCAGGAGCAGAATATTGGAGGAAGTTCTAAAATGAAGCGCAGCAAAGCGTGACCACCGGACGGCCAGTTTACACTGAAATCGCGATTTCGCTCAACGAACGAATCGACCGACAATTGACGTACCCGCCGACGGAGCGGCGCACGGGAGTGTCGTGATGAAAAATAGTGACCGTGGAGTGTTCGCAGACGGTGGTGAAATGCGCGGTTTCACGCTGGTCGAACTCCTAATCTCGATTGCAATTATCGGCACGCTCGTCGCCATCTTACTGCCCGCCGTGCAGCAAGCGCGCGAAGCAAGTCGGCGCCTCGCTTGCGTGAACAATCTTCGCCAACTTGGAGTCGCTCTCCATAACTATCACAGTGCCAATCGGCGGTTCCCGCCTGGCCGCGGCGATACGACGCCTGGAGTGTTTTCTACGCACGCTTACTTGCTGGAGTATCTTGAGCAAAGTTCAGTCGGTCACAGCATTGATTTCAAGAAAGCTCCCACCACGTTTAGCGTGGCCGGCGGCGTCACTTACGACGGGGCCGCTAATCGTTCAGCGGCGACGGGCCGGCTTGCCGGATTGCAATGTCCGTCCGACATCCATGCCGCCGGCGTTCCGGGTTCAGAGTTCGGTTCGACGAACTATGCGGCCAATGTTGGAAGCGGGATCAGTCAGTGGGGATCGCTCAACGAAGCCGACGGGGTCTTCTTTAAGGGCTCGCGGATCGGCCTCCGCGATATCCTCGACGGGTCAACGCATACTGTCGCGATGGGCGAACGCCTCAACGGTCCAGGGAGTGATGAAACAGGCGACTTGGAATTTGACGTGCAGCGTCTGGTGTTAGAGATCCCTGGGGGGAATGATACGACGCCGGAGGCGTGCGCAGCGTCAAGCGGCGGGAATTGCTATCGTGAGCGCGGAGCCAAGTGGATTCTCGGGAATTACGGCAATACGCTCTACAACCATTACTATTCTCCCAATGCTGCTGCTTGGGACTGTATGAATCTCCAGCAGCAAAAGGCGCTTACGGCCGCACGAAGCATGCACCCAAACGCCGTTACAACGCTGTTCTGCGACGGCGGCGTTCGGCTGACGTCTGATGCGGTCGACTCCGTTATTTGGCGGGCTGTTGCAACGCGGCAATCAGGGGAAGTAGTTCACAATTGGTGAAGAGCGGCAAGTCCGACTAGCCTTGAATTGGGACTGTACGCGACGCTCGTTCTCGCACGACATTTGTGAGGGGAGCAGCACTCAATCATGGGGAAGTGCATTTGAGCGGAATGGACTGAATTCGAAGTGGCCATGCAATCCGCGAAACTATTTGACGGCTAGTCCCGCTTCCTTCCACGCTTTGAACCCGCCTGCGAGAGATGAAACGTTTTCGTAGCCCATCCGTGCTAGGCTTTCAGCTGCCAGTGCGGATCTCTTCCCGCCGCCACAGTAGCACACGATTGGCCGTAAGACGTCGGATTCAGTCTGCTCGATTTTCATCTGCAAGACGCCACCTGAGAGGTGTGTAGCGCCCGCTGCGTGTTCTTTCGCGAACTCATCAGTCTCGCGAACGTCGATCAGCAGTCCCCCATCTGCGTAAATCTCGCCGACCCCTGCCGCGGAAACTTCGCGAACGTTCGCCTGAGCTTTCGCCGCCAGCTTGTCGAATCGGGGTCCGTGTGGCATGTTAGCCTCCATGCGAACTGGGTTTGGATCAGAATGATGCAACAGTGGACGTATAGATGCAACAATAGGACCGAACTCCGCGGCTTTCCAATTAAGGGGTGTGACAATCTACTTAATCACCAACCGAGCTTTGTAGGTAGCGGTTAGATTGAGAGCCAAATCCATCGGCACTGTCGGTCGGGCAGCGACGCTACCTACCGTTCGATTCCAAACCGAAGCAGGATGGCCGAGCTAAATAGACAGGCATGGTGGCCGTCTTGACTTATCATCTCGCCGATCCGCATCTCGCGATCTGATCATTGCCGAGCGCGCCGCCGCCGACAAAGAACAAAAGGCCGCGTGCGCTTCAATCGAAGCCGCCCGCATGGAGAAACTCGCCGCCGAAGATGCCGTGGAGGCCGCGAAACTAGCCAAGGAAGAGATCGTCAACGATCGGTTGTTGCTGGGCCAAGAGCGGGAGCTACTCGCCTCAGCGCGTCAGGATGTGGAAGAACGTTCGGCGCTCGTCGACGCACGTATGGCTAAGGCCGAATCGAAGAGGGTTGCGGCGGACCTGGCCCGTACCGAAGCGGCGCGACAGCAAGTCATTCTCGCCGAACAGATCGCCGCTCTGGAGGCAGCGAAGGAGGCTGCTACCATCAGCGAACTGTCGGCTGAGCAGTCCCGCGCCTTGTCGGCCATCGAGCGCCGTGCGGCCGAAAAGGCCCGGGCCACTGCCGACGCCGCTCAGCAGGAGGTCGTGAGCAGCAACGACTATGTGTCGTCAGTGCTGGCCCAACTTCGCGAGACGCAGGAGAAGGCCACACTCGAAGCGACCACTCGCCCAAGATCGTCGGTGAAAATCAGCGCTGGCGAGACTGAAGACGCGACGAAGTAGCGCTGGGATAAGTCTTCCCTAACGGATCGGCCGATGGTCACCGCGGAACGCAAGCTCACTCACTGTCCGCATTGCCGCGCTGAGGTCTTGTCCTCAGCCAAGATGTGTCGGTATTGCGGCGATAACGTCACGCGATCAGCCAAGACGGATCCGCATGCGATATCCAAAGAAGAACGACGCCAAGCGGGCTGGATTGTAGCCGTCGCCTTCGTGCTAGGGCTCGTCGCTGTCGTTCTAATCCATCGAAGCTTCTCGACAGGCGACGGGCGCTCAGTCGCCCCACTCCAGCAAGTTCACCATCTGAAGTAACCGCGATGCAACTGCATCCAGGCTTGCCCGCGTCGCGCGCGTAGCTTCCCGGCACGAGGGTCGTAGTTCGGTAGATTGGAACTGATTTCTTAGCTGCAGAGGCGAAAAGTGATTGCGCAAAAAGAAAGCTGGGGAACACTTTCGTACTCCCCAGCTTCGTAATGCATCACTTCAAGTTAGTACGGATAGCGTTAGCTGATCCGGACGTTCTCGGCACGCTTCCCCTTGGGGCCGTTACCTTCGTTGTATTGCACGGCTTGGCCTTCGTAGAGACTGTCGAAGCCAGTGCCTTCGACCGCAGACGAATGGAAGAAGATATCCCCACTGTCACCTTGAATGAAGCCAAAACCTTTGTCCGTCAACTTCTTAATAGTACCTTGCGACACGTCACAAATTCTCCAGCACGCAGTTCTCTTCGAACGCGCAGCCCGCGCACCGTGCAACTACGATCGGGCAACGCATGAGCAGCCCGTTGCCGGATCGCTCAAAAGTAAGAAAGCAAACTGATCTACACAGTAGATCAACGTCGCTGTCGGCAGGCGTGAAGCCGGCCAAGATGAAGGGCAGAGATCAACAAGAAGAGTGTGCTGCAGTGCGGGGGAGAAGTTCAGAAAACTGTCCCCGGACGCCGAGCGATGCCTCTCGCATATGCCTTCGCTGACTTAGTGGTTCAAGTTTACCACATGAGTGGTATCGGAGCTAGTAGATCAAATTCATGAGGAAAGGAGTATAACTGCGGGAATTGCCGCCTAGCACCACAACGCGCAGCGAAACCCGTCAACTATTTCGGAGCGATCGATGGCAAAAAAGAAAAAAGTTTCGAAGTTGCGGGAGAAAAACGTTCATAGCTACGGCGTGATCTTCCTCGATCAGATCGCTCCGCCAATTCCAGTCGCCGGTCGAAAGCCGATCGAAATCGACATGACGATGGATGAGGCGCTCAAACTTCACATCGGCCTCCTACAGGCGCTAACCGACCTGAACCGGCTCGATCGGCGTTCGGCCAAGTCGCGGTCGAGGGGAATTCGGTTCTCGCTGTATCCTGACCAGAATCGATTGATGGTCGAGCAAGGTAGCGTGAAGGACAACACCGCGCCGCGGTGACGAGATACGCCACTTTGAGTCGGCGCATGCAATCAACCCATGCTCACCTACCTCCGCTACGCCCTGGCGACGTTCTGCTTCGCGGCGAGCGTCGGGTGTTTGGCGTTGTGGGGATGGAGTGGAAACGCTCACTTGTGGACGAGCGGGAGCGCCCGAAACGGCGAATCGCGGGTTGAAGTATTCGGTGGCTACGTGTTAGCGTTTGCTCGACCGGTGCGGACGGTGCTTGCGCCGTTTAGACTGACTTGGGGCGCAGGCATTGAGGCCCGGGATCAGAATGCTGACAGTAACTTGCAGCATTGCATTATTCTGTTCGGGCATTTTTGGAGCGGTGGATGAAAACAATCTCTTCTTCCCTCTCTGGTATCCCGCCCTCATCTTCGCACTCGCCGGCGTCGCTTCTTTAAGACTCGGCCGCCGCTTCACGCTCCGCTCGGCGATCATCGCTACGACGATTGTGGCTGGGCTGCTGGGGATGGCGGTTGGGTTGTAGGGGCTGGCCTAGCGGCGTCCCCGTCGTCTAATTAACCACGCCGCCCCCCGCTGACGCAATGGCGGCACATAGCCCCAGGGTGACCAATATTGAGGTATGAGCAACCCAGCTATCGACCCTGCCGTCATGCCGCCACCGCCCGGCGTCTATGTCCTCGTTTACGAGAGAGACTTCGGCTGGTGGCAGGCGCAGTATCATCCAAACGAAGAGGCGGCCGAGTACCAGCCGAACGCCTGGAACCTAATCGGATACTATGGCGTGCAAAGCGACGTGACTCACTGGGCTCCGATGCCGCCGTCGCCCTAGCGGGCAACCTCGACTGTCATAATCGTCACGTTCACGCTACTGGATACGTGGCAAATCGAGCTGGTAGAATGCCGGCATGGCGACTCCAGGCGTAAATCCCGTCGCAGCCCTAATGCTCTTCGGCGAGCACCCTTTCACGCCCGACGTCGAGGTGCTGGTGCGCGAACTGCTCGCCCTCAATCACGCATTCTTTGATAGTGACTCCCACCCATCGCTTGAGCAACGAGAATGGGAGGCTCTGCTCAGCCGATTGGCTAAGGGCGAGGATTTGGAGGCAGGGCGAGAGAAGCTGCGAGCGGAAATCTCACGGCAGTACCAACGCCCCCGTTAGCTGGCGGCACCTTTGGGTGCTGCAACCAACGCCCCATCCTCCAGTGGCTTCATCAGCCCTTCCAGCGGCCCCTGCGTCGTAATCTCCGGATCAAGCCAGCGAGCGTACTCCGCTTCGGTGCGAAGGATGACCGGCATGCGGTGATGACCGACGCCACGAACCTCTTCGTTCGGCTCCGTGGTGAGCATCGTGCAACTTTCAATCTCGCCATCGTGCCACGATTCCCACAAGCCAGCGAAGGCGAACGGCTGATCGTGTGGCAGCGAGAAGTAGTGAGCCTTTTCCTCAAACTTGATACCCGGCAACAAGCATCGACGAACCTTGAACGCCGCACGATAAACCGGCTTTACGTCTACCGTCTCGCTCTTGGCGTTGTACCAACCCTTTTGAGCGGACTGCGGCTTCTCGCCTTCCTTCTTCGGCTTCCACCAAAAGGGTAAGAGCCCCCACTGACAGACGGCAAGCGCCCGCTCGTCATGCTCCAAGCGTATCACCGGCACGTTGTACAGCGGAAAGTAGCCCTTCGGTGACAGTAGTTCCGGCGTCGCCAATGCGAGATTGGCGCGGACGCTGAAAGCCACTTCATGGAATTTACGATTGGCAACGTAGTGATGGCACATGCCCCCATGATGACGCCGGCGAGGAACGCTGGCAAATATGTGGATTGTGCCGCGCCCGTTCGTGATTGCAGGGACGAGTCGACTGTGAAAATTATTGCCTCCAGGTTGGCCGGCCTGTAAAACTTATGGCATGGAAACCACAACTGTAAAACCAATCATCGAAGCCCCGCCCGTCGACACATTTGTCCTCGCTCGGACTGAAGAGCTTGGCTACTGGCAGGCAAAGTATCTGCCAGACATGGACGTCGACGGCTATCAGCCCGAGGCATGGGAGTTCGTCGGCCTCGACGGTTACAAGGAAGAAGTTCTCGAATGGCTGCCGTTCCCGAAAGTCCCGATGGCAGCGACGCCGCGCAACCCGCGATAGCCTACCCGACGTCACGAGTTCGCTTCGACCCGAGGCGAGCCGGTTGCGGCAGTGAGTCCGGCTGTGGCTCAGCGCGATAGACGTAGCCTTCGCCGCCCTTTTCATAATGCGGAAGCTGTTCGTCGGTGAACCACCGATCGGTGAAGACTTCCACCGCGACGATCGTGTCCCACTGCTGCTCGAACAGGATCTTGTCGCCGGCACGGAGATCAATCGTCCGCTTCATCGGCGGCCGCGGTCTGCCGTTCGTTGGATGCAGCGTCATCCCCTGGCGGTCGAGATTGACGTGCATGCAGGTCGAGTGAGCGCCGGGCGGCGGCTCGACCCAGTAGAGGACGCTGTAGATCACGCGGTAGTAGGCCATGCCGCGGAGCGTACCACGGGCGCAGAAAACGGTAATCCAGTTTCACGCTGGATGAGTATCTGGTGGCCAACGCGCGGTTGGCACACGAGGCGGCAGCATGAAACATGAAAGTTTGCCGCCGGGGAGCGGGGGCATTAGAGTGGCGACGATTTCAAAGAACTCTGATCCGAGTGGTCCCGTCGATGTCCACCTCTCTTCAACTCTCCACCGATCGGTTGCAGTTGCGCCGACTGCGATCCGAAGATGCTATTGTTATCAGTGCGTATCGTGGATTGCCGGAGGTGGCCAGGTATCAATCATGGGTCACGTTTGGCTTGGAAGATGCAACAAGACTCATCGCCGAACAAGAGACGATCGAGCCAGGCGATCCCGGCTCGTGGCTCCAACTGCTGATTGTTGAAGCGGAAACCGAGGAGACGATTGGCGACTGTGGCATTCACTTCCGCTCGGACACTCGGCAACAAGTTGAGCTCGGCATCACCCTCGATCCCCGCTACCAGCATCAAGGATTTGCGCAAGAGTCGCTTGAATGCGTATTAGATTACGTATTCGACCGACTGCAAATGCATCGCGCATTGGCAACGACTGACGTCGAGAATGTCCCCTGCCAACGGCTGTTCAAACGACTCGGCTTTCGTCAGGAAGGTCACTACGTTGAGAATCAGTGGTTTAAGGGATCTTGGGGTAGCGAGTATCTTTTCGCGATCCTAAGACGAGAATGGCATAATAGTCGGCAGCAGTAGCACTCAAGCCGCCTTCGCCGCCAGCAGGGATGAAAGTCTCACTGAATCCCCTCTCTCCAGATCGCCGCCAATCGCTTCCCAGCTGCCGCAGCCCGCAGTTGCGCGAGCCCGCCGGCTTGCTGTAAATAGCCCTCCGAGAAGTAGACCTCCGGCAGTTCGCCCCCCTCTTCCATCGTCGCCTTGATCGGACCGAGGACTTCGTGGGTGTAGGCGTGGGCGATCGACGCCTCACGACTCTCGGCCAACCAGGCCAGAGGATCAAGAGCGTCGGATTTGGCGATTGCAGCCTCGCCGGCTGCGATGATCTCAGGGGTGTCGACGATCTCCTTCACGCGGCGGTTCATCGCGCCTTCGTTGTAGCTCCCGCCGAGTAGCCCGTCCCACAGGGCGTGCATGTTGTTCTTCTGGCGCGTGCGGATTGAGTTGGCGCCGCGGTCTCCTTCCGGGAAGACACCAGCTGCATAGAGGCTTCCGGCATGGCAAGGCTGGTGGGCGTCGCCAACCAGATGCGCCAGCCAGCAGAGAGCAATCGCTCGATCACCGGGAGCGGCTTGGAAATCGCCGAGCACGCGGCGACAGAGTTCAACCGCTTGAGCGATGTAGAGTTCCTGCGTCTCAAGCGTCGCTTCGGGCGGCAGCGGCCCAGGCGTCTCAGGGACCTGCAGCTGCGAAGGATCGCCGAGCGTCATCGTGGCGCCCAACTGATAGTGCCACGTCGGCCGGTTGAACTTCGGTTGGCTCCGTGCGATGTCGGGCCAGTAGCCGGCAGTGCCGACGCGGAAGCGGTCGACGTTCTGGATCTTCTCCGGCGGCGTAAAGTCTTCGGCGTAGCGCGGGTGAGCGGCGAGGATGGCCAGCAGCTTCTGTTGCTCATCAGGCGTCAATTCGTCGAAGGCCAGCAGGGCGACGAGATGGTGACCGGATTCACTCCAGGCGTTTGTTCGGGTGGCCGATGCCCCCACGAGTGTGAGTGCAGCTAGGACGAACGCGAACGGGTGGTGAAAAAGGTTCATTGCTTGGGGCGGCTGGAGGATGTGCCGAATGAAACGCCCCCACAGTCTACCGCCAATCATGAAGGCGGCGTGAACCGTATAGCGCTAGGCCGCCTTTGCCGCTCGCAAGTCAGCGAGGGTGATCGCCGCCAGCCGCTTCCTCGCGTCCGCCTCAATCGCCGCGAGTGCCCTCTCGACCTTCGCCGTGCCGTCCTTTGACATGCCAGCAAGGTCAACGCCGCCGTTGGCGCCGATCGGTCCGTCGACCACTTCGATGATCTCCAGCGGCGTGATCTTGTTGGCAGGCTTGGCAAGCTTGTAGCCGCCGAAGACGCCGCGGGTGCTCTTCACAATTCCCGTCAGGAGCATTTGACGCATCACCTGCAGCACGAAGCGATCGGGCATCTGATACGCTTCGCAGATTTCCGTATTCGAGATGAATTCGCCGACAGGGGCGCTAGCGAGATAGGCCGCGGCCGAGATGGCGTAGGTGGCCGCGTTGGTGATCTTCATCGTGGAGTCTCCAAGGTGAGAACTCCAGATTAGGCACGAATTGGGTGGGAGTTCAAGCGGCGGCGGATGCGGATGACAACGTTCCGCCGGTATCTTTTTTAAGCCTGGGTCGGCTTCCCGTCGCGGGCGGTCGACCGAAGCTTCTCCCCCATTCATGAGCTATCTTTCCATAGAAGCTTTGCTGGACTACTGTTTCTTGTGCGTAGGGGTTTTCATATGTACCAACATGTGAAACTGTTGTTGTGCTCACTGGTAGGAGGCCCGGGATCAGCGTACAAGGCGTACACCAACGACCGCGGCTTGGTGCTCAACGGCATTCTTCATTTCTCTCCGACCGGTGCAACGATCTTCTACGCGGTCCTCTCCGTGATTTGCTTCGCCGTTCTGGCGGTCACTAGCCTGTCGCTGGTCCGGCACGTCGCCCTCAGAAGCGAACTGCGGCGGTTGAGTAATGCGGGCGGCGTGCCGCGACAATAGCGCCCATGCTCGAGACCCTCCGCTATAGCCTGGCGACGCTCTGCTTCGCCGCATAGAACCGGGGCGAGACTGACGTCGACCCGATGCTGGCGTGAGCCTCTAACGGTCCGCCGCTTGGCTCCGCTCGCGTCCGCGAACGCGACCAACCGCGTACCAGACGCCGGCGCCAACGATCGCCACCAGTGGAACCGCAGTGGGCTCCCCTTCCGTGTACATGCAAAAGAACACGAGCGCGAATCCGCTGGCCGCAAGTAACGCCGGTCCGATGCTCTTCATAGCAAGTTCTCCTGGTTGGCGGGATATCCGCACAATTATACCGCGTACTCACCCGCCGATGAACACGGCCTTGGCGCCCGCTCAGCCCCTAGCTTAGTCCTACTTTAGCCAGCTGGCGCACGATCTCCTCTATACTGGCGACCATGCTGAAGGCCCTCCGCTACGCTCTGGCGACGCTCTCCTTCGCGACGAGCGTCGGGTGATTGGCGTTGTGGGGATGGTCTGCGACTCACGGAGGGCAACGTTTTCGAGCGAGCTACCGCACCACGACAGCATCCTTCAACACTGATGTCATCGACGGCGTGACGTATGTGGGAGTCGGAACCAGGCGATCTCCGCCGAGAAACAGTCAGCGGTTGCAGTTTGACGCTGAGCAGTTAAACGGCCTCTCCTTACAGTTTTACCCCGCTTACATTCAGTCCTATGGCTACTTCGGTGCCGGCCGCAGTTCAGTCCACTTCCCTCTTTGGTATCCCGCCCTCATCTTCGCCCGCGCCGGAATCGCATCCCTGAGACTCGGCCGCCGTTTCACGCTTCGCTCGGCGATCGTCGCTACCAGCGTCGTGGCCGGGCTGCTGGGGATGGTGGTGATTCTGTAGGAAGCTCCCGCGGCGGCGGTTAGGATGCAGTGGATGCGACGAGTGGTTTCCGTTATCGCGGGCTTGCCGTTTCGTTTTCTCCGGCAATTAGGATTCTCCCAAGGAGGCGCCCATGCGCGCCATGCGTCACATTCAATCGCGATCAACCAGTACAGGTCGCCTGCCCCGCGATCGCCGCTTGGCCATCGAACAGCTCGAAGCGCGGGACTTGCTCGCCGCGTTTGACGTGCTGGTGTTCAGCAAGACCGCGGGATTTCGCCACAGTTCGATCGCCCCGGGCATCGCGGCCATTAAGGGGCTGGGGGCTGCGCATGATTTCAGCGTCGTCGCCACGGAAGACGCCAATGCCTTTACTCCGGCCAACTTGGCGAACTTCGAATCGGTCGTCTTCCTGAACACGACCGGTGACATCTTGAATGCAACGCAGCAAACGGCCTTTGAGCAGTACATCCAAGGGGGCGGCGGTTGGGTCGGCGTTCATGCCGCGGCCGATACGGAATACGGTTGGGCATGGTATGGCGAATTGCTCGGCGCCTATTTCCAAGGCCACCCGGCGATTCAGCAGGCCACCATCGTCGTGGCCGACCAGGTGCATCCGTCGACGGACGATCTTCCCGAGCGGTGGGTCCGCACCGATGAGTGGTACAACTTTCAGACGAATCCTCGCGGGAACGTTCATGTGCTGGCGACGCTCGACGAATCGACCTATGCGGGCGGAGCCGATGGGTTCGATCACCCCATTGCGTGGTATCATGATTACGACGGCGGCCGGGCATGGTACACGGGCCTTGGGCACACCGACGCGTCCTACTCCGATCCGCTGTTTATCGATCACCTACTCGGCGGCATCGAGTACGCCGCGGGCCGGATACCTGCTGACGGCGGCGCCACGGTCGACGCCAACTTTCAGAAAGTCGTCCTCGAACCCGACGTGCTGAACCCAATGGAGCTGGCGGTCGCGCCCGATGGTCGGGTGTTCATCGCCGAACGGGCCGGAGCGGTGAAGATTTACAATCCCGCACTGGGCTCCACCAGTGTGGCGGGCCAGTTGAGCGTTTTCATTGGAATCGAAAATGGGCTGCTCGGCCTCGCCCTCGATCCCGACTTTTCAACTAACCATTGGATCTATCTGTTCTACTCGCCGACGGTCGGGACGGGCCAGCGACTGTCGCGCTTCACCGTTGCGGGCGACCAGCTCGACATGGCCTCCGAAAAAATCTTGCTCGCGTTTCCCACCGATCGCTCGGTCAACACTAACCACGAGGGGGGATCGCTGGCCTTTGGGCCTGGGGGCGAACTCTTCATCTCCACCGGGGACGATACCAACCCCTTTGAATCGAACGGGGTGGCCCCGATTGACGAGCGTCCGGGTCGCTTCGCGTTTGATGCGCAGCGCAGCTCCGCGAACGTCAATGACCTACGCGGAAAGATCCTGCGAATTAAACCCTTGCCGAATGGAACCTACGCCATTCCGTCCGGCAACCTCTTTCCGGCCGACGGTTCGGCCGGTCGTCCCGAGATCTTTGTGATGGGCAATCGCAATCCCTTCCGAATTTCAGTCGACTCGGAAACAGGCTGGCTTTACTGGGGAGAGGTCGGTCCCGATGCGAACAGCGATAGCTCCGCCCGCGGGCCGCGTGGGTACGACGAATTGAACCAGGCTCGCGGCGCGGGGAATTTTGGTTGGCCCTACTTCATTGCCGATAACAAGGTGTATCGAGACTACGACTTCGCCACGGGGGTTTCCGGGCCGGCCTTCGATCCCGCAGCGCCTGTGAATAACTCGCCGAACAACAGCGGCGCCGCTAATTTGCCGCCGGCCCAGCCAGCAATGATCTGGTATCCCTACGCGGCATCGACGCAGTTCCCCGAACTAGGAGGCGGCGGGCGGACCCTCATGGCGGGGCCTGTCTACCACTTCGACCCCGCGTTGGATTCGACGATTAAGCTGCCGGCTTACTACGACGACACGCTGTTTATCTACGAGTGGTCGCGGAACTGGATTAAGGAAGTGAAGCTCGACGCCAATGGGAACATCCTCAAGATCAATCCGTTCTCCTCGAACATCCCACTGACGCGGCCGATGGATATGGAGCTTGGACCCGACGGCGCTCTGTACATTCTGGAATGGGGATCTGAATTCGGCGGCAACAACGCCGACGCACAATTGGTGCGCATCGAGTTCCAGGGGACGCCGCAAATCACGTCGGCTGATTTCGATGAGAACGGCTTCGTCGACGGCGCTGATTTCTTACAGTGGCAGCGCGGACTGGGCATCCCTGGGGGCGCCGTGCGGGGCGACGGGGACGCCAATGTCGACGGCCGGGTCGACGCCGTCGATCTTGAAATTTGGAGGGACGCTTTCGGGGGCACTGCGACGTTGTCGGGAGCCGCGGAAGGGGCCGCCCGGATCGCAGCCCTCGACAAGGCGTTCGCGTCGTCGACTGACGGCCTGGATGTCCATAGGGCTCCCAGTTCGCCGCTCGCGAAGATCGGCCAATGGGGGGCTGCGATTCCTTCTCAGGCTCTAGCCGCCACCGAGCCGGCGCTCATCGCTGAAAACATTTCGCACGTCAACTCACTCGCAACCAAGTGGCGGCAAAGCGATAATCCTCCGCGGCGATCCGCGTTGTCGCCTGCTGACCAACGACCGGCGCTGGCCGTCACGACGCCGGGGCCTGTGAGCCCGTCATCGAACGTCGCCAAGCCGGCTGCGCTGAACGTGGGCTCCGGCTTGAAAGTAAATGGCGAACTGAAGCTAAAAACGACGCCTCTCGGGGCGCGGGACGCTTGGGTTCCGGGATTCTGGGTACTAGGCAATGAGAAATGAGATGAACCTCGAACTTATCAACCTCTGTCTGTGGCTATGCCAGCTGTCAACGGGATTACTGGGTTTATGTTTCTACCCTTTGAGATAGCGCCGAATTATTTAGACAGGGTACTAGTCCGATTGTAATAAAGTCTGCGACTAGCTGCTGCCGTTGGGCCAGGAAGTCACGCGAGTTTGCGGCCGGGGAGCGGGGGGCGGTAGAGTGGCGGCGTGGCGATCAGTTAATGTGAAACGCAAGTGCAAGACGTAATGAAGCCAATCACGTTCACCTGCAACCAAACCTTGTCGCTCGCCCCGGAAGCTATTGCCGACCAAGTCCTCGACCTTGAGAAATGGCCTGAGTTTCTAGGCTACGGTCCGCTTCCTGGAATTAAGTCCGCCGAGTTCGAACTTCGAACTCCCGATCTCGTCGGGTCCCGTATACGCGTCACCAATAAAGACGAGTCGCAGCACGTCGAGCAGATCGTCGAATGGCAGCCCAACCGCCGGCTGCGCTTGCACATGTACGAGTTCACACCGCCATTATCATATTTGGCGATTGAGTTCTTTGAGACATGGATCTTTCAGCGAGTTAATTAGGAGACTCAGGTCAGTCGTTCATTCGAATTACGGCCTACGGCTAGCTTCACCCGACCGGTGCTTTGGATGATCTCTCTATTGTTGCGTCGTGCCATTGCCCGCCACTTGGCTGAGATGCGACACTAATCGGCGAACTGAAATACGAAGCTGATAAGGTGGCATTGCATCCGAGTCAACCACCCCTCACGCCACCTTCGCCGCCCGCAGGGATGAGAGGGTAACCGAAGCGAGCCGCTTCGTCGTATCGTGGGCCACGTTATACAGCGCATTGGTCAGCGATCGTCTCGATGCCGATGGAAGGTTGAACTGCATGGAGTCGACGTGCCTCTCGATGGGCCCTTCGATTGCTTCGACGATTTCGAGCAACGTGATGTCAGCTGCGGCCTTCTTAAGTTGGAATCCGCCTTTCACACCTCGGAAACAGTAGACGACGTTGGCGACGCAAAGGATATGCATCACTTCGAGCAACGACCGCGATGAAAGCTTTGTACGTTCGGAAAGCACCCTCGCAGGCACCCGTCTCTCGTAATCTTCTGCGAGGGCAAGCAGGGCAACGATTGCACTGAGAGAGTATTTGCTGAATCCCATTGCAGCTCTCCGCTTTAAAGAAAAGGCGTTGAGCGATAGCTGCAGCATGCGTGCCAGTCGCTAGATCGTCCGGAATACCGCAAAGCCACGGATAGTTCTGACTATCGTCAGGCGAAGTTGGCAGCGCCTGGCCCAGAAACGACCACGCGGAGGGTGAAGCGGGGGCGCGGCATGAGGGAACCGCAACTACGAAGCTGTTTCGGACTTGATTCGACGCCAGCCGTAAGAGCCAAGAGCGGCTCCTAAAATTCCGAACAACGTCGCGCCGATTGAATTCGCGGCACGAAGTTTTGGAGCAAAACGTTCAGCGCCCGAGATCATCGTAAAAGCTTGGCCAGCCGGTGGGGTGTATGATTGTCCGGACGGCGGCGAGGCAACCGTAACCGATAATGGCGCTGCGTAGCTCAGGCTCCCCGACGCCGGAGAGAACGCTGCGGAAGCTGCGAGGCTTCGGTATGCGCCCGGCACAGAGATTGGGACAATGGTGTCGCCGAATTCGACGCCAGCAGCGACGAGCAATCGCTGTGACGGAACGCTTTCCGGCGATGCCACTACACTTGCCAGGAAGATGAACGCAAACACTGCGAATCCAACCGCGGTCGCGCGCGTTTTTCCGGAGCCGATGATCGCGACGAGAGCCGAGTACGCGACGGCGATCAGTGTGATGACCCATAGTACGTCGGCGTATGCCCAGCCATCCTGAGTGAGAGCGGCCGCGCCAAGTGCAGCGTAGGCCATCGAAATGAGAATCCACTTCAATGAGAATCGCATGGAATAGCCTTTCAATGAGGATTTAGGCTATCAAGATACCCGCCGTACCGCTGTACAGCCAACGTTGTTAAAGAGTGGCCGCACAGAATCGCCCGTGACGCGCTGCGAGGGGCGTTGGCCTGGTACACTGGCGGCCATGCAAACCGATGGAGGTCGCACCATGTCAGTTGAAGGCGAGAAGTCTCACGGCGAAGTTCTATGCCCCGGATGCAGTGCCAAGTACGAATTGAAGTCAGTCACGGTTCCGAAAGACGATGAGCAGATGCTTATCTGCCGCCGCTGCCAGTCGACCGTCTTCACGTTCTCAGGGCCGGAATCGTATTGGATCGAATCGCGTCCTGGCGACCTGGACGATTGACGCCATGCTCACCTACCTCCGCTACGCCCTGGCGACGTTCAGCTTCGCGGCGAGCGTCGGGTGCTTGGCATTATGGTGGCGGAATGCAGCACTCTTCGACTTAGTGCATGCCGCGACGGTGTACGCAGGTTCAATGACGCTCAATGCTGAAGTAGTCGACGGAATCGTGATCGCATCGTCAGTGCCTAGAAGGCCAACCGATGATGGTTGGTTTGTCGATTCGTTCAGGTTAGGCGAAGCCGGACGCTCTAACCTCCAACAAAATGTTGTAGGACAGCAGGGTCAATTTGGTTCACATGCCAATGGAGTCTATTTCCCTCTTTGGTATCCCGCCCTCATCTTCGCCCTCGCCGGAATCGCATCCCTAAGACTCGGCCGACGCTTCACGCTACGCTCGGCGCTCATCTTCACGGCGGTCGCGGCCGGGCTGCTGGGGATGGCGGTGATTCTCTAGGAAGCTATTTCGGCGGCGGCGGTTAGAATGCGGGGCATGAGCTTGTCGCGTGTGCTGTCCGCAGTTGCTGGAATTGGCTTGGCCGTCGGTATGGCTATACCGCCGACCGACACGACTTTCATGGCAGGCGTTCGAGATCGTCTAAACCACCCGCCCAGCCTCGCAGTCCTCTTCTTGGCGCTCCTGTTGCTCGGCGCCGCCATCTTCTCGCGTTCGCGTCGTTCGTGACCCCGGCCGGGAGGCTGGGGGCTAGGGCAGTATCCGTCAAAAACGGCAGTGACCTGCAGAGTCGGCTGAAGCTACAATCTTTCTCTGGCGTAGCAACACCGCCGCGCTCCTGCGGTTCGTTTCGTCTTCACTGCTGAGTCGGCGTTTCATGACGGATGTCGGACGTTGGCGATTTGGGATATTCCTTCTCTCGTCGTTGGCGAGCGCCGCGATCGCGTCGGCCGACCGGATGAAGTTCCCGACCGATCCGAATGCATATGACCCTCCAACGAAGGCGCAGTCAGGTCCCGTCACCGCACCTTCCGCTCCAAACGCTGCCTCTGAAGAGCAGCAAGGGTTGCGGCACGCTGATCGTCCGAAGGTCACCTCGCCGATGCTCGAAGCGCCCGATACGACTGGCGCCGACGCGCTGTCAATTCAATTGACTGAGCCCTGGGTCGAGGAAAAGGCTCAGTCGGTAGCGCCGAACGACAATCGTAACGCCACCCCTTCAGGGCCGTCCGGCGAAGTTACGCCGCCGACCAAGCAGACCGTGAACAGCAAATCGTATGCTCGCTCTCCCACGCCGCCGAAAACCGTAATCGCTGTTGGCGTCGTGGGGGTCATTTTGCTAATCGCGTTCTTGCTACATCGGCTTTCGGAATATACGCGTCGGCGTGAGAAACCCGTACTACGCGAGCCGGTGCTCGTCACAGGCGTTGGGGGGGCATCAATTGAAGAAATTGTGGGGCCGCCGGAGTATTTAAGGTTCTTCGGGCTCGATGCGATGGCGTGTGAGGAAGACGTGTTGCGTGCCTACCGTGAACGTTCGTGGGCCGTTCACCCAGATCGCGGCGGCGATGCTGCGGCGTTCAAGGAAATGCAGTGGCGGTTCGAACAATCGTTAGCGTTTGTGCGTCGGCGACGGAGGCCATTTAGTCCGCCTAAATGAGTTGAGATCGACGGAACTAAGTTCCGAAGAGTAGACCACTCACGCCGCCTTCGCCGCCCGCAAGTCCGCCAGAGTGATCGAATCTAGCCGCTTGCGAGCGGCCGCATCGATCGCCGCGAGAGCCCTCTCGACCTTACCGCATTGGTCGGCGCATCAGGCAGGCCAAATAGGACATTCCGCAGCGGAGAAGTGTCCCAGGTTCGGCAGGAGAGTGAAATCACACTCGGTTGCCGTATCTGCCGTGGCCGATCATACTGCCTCATACGCCATGGCGACTTCCGAGTCGTACTGGCGACGCTAGCTTTTTGAATCCCCGGAACGGATTAGAAAAGAGAGGCAAGAGTGATGCGGCAGCTCCTGTTATGGTTTCTGTTCGCGGCGACGTGCCAACCGCTCCATGCAGAGACGATCGACGTTTACGTATGGGCGGGACAAAGTAATGCAGCCGGCGGGGCTTGGCCACCCGTTCCACCCGGGGAGTTGGGCTATCAGGAAGACGTTCTGTACTATCCAAATTTGGTAACTGATGCTCAGTATGAAGCAGACAGCCCCATCGATTTGCAAAGCTTGTTCACCTTCTGGCCGGAATATAACGGGGCGAGTTGGGGGTCGGAAATGTCATTTGCGTATGACGTGTCGCGACGCTCTCAAAACAAGATCGCGATCGTCAAAGTGGCGGCAAATGGCGCGGGCATGGATACCCGATGGAAGTCGACGCTCGATGGAGATTTGTACGATTGGCTAGTGACAAGGCTCAGCGTCGCGTTGGATGACATTACCAGCAGCGGCAATACTCCCAATCTGGCGGGAGTGGTTTGGATTCAAGGCGAGTCGGATGCGATATGGGACTACTGGGCAGGTAATTATGGCATGAACTTGAGCACGCTGATCAGTGACTTTCGCACCGATTTCAATGCTCCGGATTTGCCCTTCGTCGTTCCGCAACTGCATCAAGACGTTGAGGGTCCTGCTGTCAGTATCGTGCGAGAACAACAGCTCACGGTTGCAGCCGCCGACGAGAATGTGTTTCTGATTAACAACGACGATCAGGAAATCCTGGCAGACGGATTGCATTACACGAACGACATGCACATTGCAGTTGGACAACGTATTGCCGATACGTTCTTCAATTCCGGCGACTTCAATAATGACGGCGCTGTGGACGCCCATGATTTCTCCAAGTGGCAGAACTCATTCGGCGTGAATAGAGATGGGGACAGCAACGCAGACGGCCTTACGGACGGGGCCGACTACTTGGTGTGGCAACGGCAGGTTTCAGAACCCCACGTGAGCAGCGTTCCGGAACCGAGGGCGCTACTCCTGTCGGCAGCAGCACTTTGCTTATTGCGCCGCCTTCGCCGCCCGCAAGTCCGCCGGAGTGATCGAATCTAGCCGCTTACGAGCGTCAGCCTCAATCGCTGCCAGAGCTTTCTCAAGTGGCGCAGTGCGGATCTTGGCCAGCCCCGGAACGGCATCGTCTCGATCGACGCCGATCGGTCCGTCGACCACTTCGATGATCTCCAGCAGCGTGATCTTGTTGGCAGGCTTGGCAAGCTTGCAGCCGCCGAAGACGCCGCGGGTGCACTTCACAATTCCCGTCAGGAGCATTTGACGCATCACCTGCAGCACGAAGCGATCGGGCATCTGATACGCTTCGCAGATTTCCGTATTCGAGATGAATTCGCCGACGGGGGCGCTGGCGAGGTAGGCCGCGGCCGAGATGGCGTAAGTGGCGGCGTTGGTGATCTTCATCGTGGAGTTCCTTAGGGTGGGAACTCCAGATTAGGCACGAATTGAGTGGGAGTTCAAGCGGCGGCGGATGCGGATGACAACCTTCCGCCGGCTGCTTTTCCTAACACTGTGTTGCTACGAAAATTAATCGGTGATTCCCGCCGCCGCTCGCCGGTTCTTCTCGATTGTAGCCTGCGCGTATTCAAGGGCGTCGAGTCTGGCTTGGAGTGTTGCCATCGTGCTCTCGGCATGGAAGAGCGCGATCTCGGCGCGGCGGCGTTTCTCTTCCATTTGATACCGATCAATCGACCAGCCAATCAGAAACGCCGCGAGGGTGAGAATCCAGAGAACGGTTCGCAGGCTGAATCGAGTTCGTTCCATGCCCCTCAGTGTAGCGGGTGAGGAAGCAGCTGGCGAACTCCGACGAGTTGGCTGCGGGCCGCAAGGTGCGCGGCGGGTTATTCGAATTCACCAAGCGCTTGCCGAAGTAGCTTTCGCTCCGACTCAATCTCTTCAGCTGTGCGAACGCCGAGGCGACGGAACACAGGCAGTGGAGGACACCAACCCTGCAACGCATGTTGGACGAGGAAAGCTCCAACGATTGCGGGGAGCGCAAACCATTTCCGATCAACCGTAGCGCCGAGAACACAACCCACGACGACGGCGGTTCCGGCGTTCGTTTCAAGGAGGCGTTCGATGTCCCATTCTCGATCAAGCTCTTCCAAGCGTCTGGCGATCGCAGCCGTGCCTGTGGCGATGACTCGGTCCGCACTCTCCTGTGTCCGGCGGCGGATTGCTGCATTAACTTCGTCGGCCGTTTGAAGCGGCACTCGTTCCACGGTGGATGGAAGCATTAGTAGGCTCCTGAGCGGCGAAATTGAAGAGGAAGCGGTTGTCGCAGCGGACCAACAAACAGTAAATGGCCCGCCGCGACAGAGCCGCCGAAGCTCAGTTCGCTGGTGGAGGATTCTCCCCAGTCGTTTCAACTGTCGTTTCCTCGGTAACCGTCGTGGTCCCACCTGGACCCGTGACTTCCTTCTCGCTGGTCACCGAAGCTTCCTTACTGCAGCCAACAAGACCAAGCGACATGCCTCCGGCGACGATCGCTAATGCCAAGAAGCTTCTCATTTTTTAACCTTTCTAACCCAAGTCTGTTTGTTTCCGCCGGCTGTTCGAGACCCCAGCGGGGCGAGTTCGGCGGAGCGGACTTTGTAGCAACGCGAGTCTTGTGCCAATCGCCATCCCCTATGGAAACCCAGCAATGGCGTACCTGCCAGAAGGCCGCGAGGGATGCGGCAGGGCAGGGGAATAGTAATAGCCGTAACTGCGAAGCCCCTAGTTTGCAATTCCGGGTACGGGACAGTGCGGCGGGGTTATTCCCGTTTGCAGGCGTTAGCTCGGGAGGCGGCAAATTCCCCCGTGTCCTTCGCGATCGCTTGGAAATCTGGACACGCTTCTAGCGCCGCCTTGGATTGTTCAATCGTTTCGGCGACTGCTTCGCGCACCATTCTATTCGTATCCCGAAGCTGCTCCGCCCGACGAAAGAGTTCCTGCATATCCATGGTCACTCCTCGGATGGCGACCAAACCTGAAACAGTGTCGACAAGTCGAACAAACGTGAGTCACCGCGATTGCCGAACTATCGGGGACGCCGCGGACCCGAAGAAACGAATTAGCGTGAAACCCCCTCCAACAGATCCGACGGCGATGCCCGTTAGCTTTAGAAACGCGGCGGCGAAATTGACGGCTCACCGCGTTGTGGCAGAAGATACATGCAACGACTATACCCGAGAGTGCCGCTGGCAGCGCGGCTAGATCTTTTAGCCTCAATAGCCCTCTGCTAACGACGCTGCTGTCGCGAGGACGGCACGCTCAGCGTCGTCGAGGTCGAAGTATCCAGTCCCCTCGCGGTCGACTTCACGCCAACCATCTGGTGAGCGTGAATAGACCACACCGAGCCAGCGATCAGTGGTTGGGTCAAATCCAAGTTCCGCAACTACCTGGTCGTCGTCGGTAGCGTACCACGCCGCCGGCTCTACAGGAGCTGATCGTTCATGCGGCAAAGACACAACTTCGTCGAAGTGCTCACGAGTAGTTGGTTTCAGAATCATTGCGTTTTCCCCTTGGTCGCATCCAAGGATTGCAATTAACGTTCCGTTCCTCCTGCCCCCATGGAGACAGCGACGGCATCCCGGATAGAAGGCCGCGGGCGATGCGGCAAGCGTGGAATTCAGAAAGCTGTGACGCCGCCCCCGCTGGCTTGCAATTCGCCGAGGCCGCCGTCACAACAGGTTTGACAGAATAGGCGGCGAGCCCTGGAACGCGATCCCCAGAGCCGGCCGCCGAAGGGAGCGAAAGCGTGACGGCGACCCCGCAACCAGTTTTGCACCACGGCCGGGGCCGCCATCACGGCAGACTGCCGAAGTGTAGCACGAGGATTGGCGGTCGCCGGAAGGCAAAAAGCCGTTGCCGCGGGGCAGGCGGCCTTTCCACTAGTGGTTAAGCCAGAAACGAAAGAACCTTGAAAGTCTCAGGAACAATTCGTCTTGAATCAATTCGGGGCAGTTTTGTTCATTCGTAGAGACGAATATCGCCGCTTCGTCGCCGTAGAGGCAAAACTCGAATCCAGCGTATACGAAATTCACGAAGCTGTCTTGCTCATCAGCGACGACGCTCACACTGCACACACGATCTAGCGTCTCAAGATACTCACGAATCGAGCTCCACGATTGGGTGAAAGGGAATTCAGCGATTGGCTCTCACCACTCTTGGTATCGAGAAAGGTAGCCATGCCATTTCCTGTCAATCGATCAAGAATAAAGCAGCCACGCCGGTCCGGATTGTGGCTGACAGAAGTGGGCCGGCGTGGCTTTCCATACGGTTACCCGGGGATAGGACGGGTTCCCGCACAGCGCAAGCTAACGCGGTTGCGAGAGGAGTACGAGTACCCCGACCGGGGGAATTTCGACAACGTGCCGATTCGGTGCCGGATGCATACCCCTAGGGATGGGTGTCTCCCGTCGCTGCGGCAGCGCGGCGGGGTTACTTGCGGCGACGGAGGGCAGCGCCTACCAGGGCGATTCCGCAGATCGCCAAACGGGTCGATGACGGCTCCGGAACGCCGATCGCAAATCCTGAAACTCCAGTTCCTGTTATCTGCTCGCGTGGAGACGTGGTTCTGATGACAGCCGTCATCCAGGTAGCGTCGATTGCAGGGAAAGGCTTCGGAAGGATGTCGCCAGTGCCCTGGAACTGATTGTCAGCAAACCTCGCAATCAAATTACTAATCTGGACAGATTTGCCATTTATATCAAATGTAATGTTCGGGAATTGCAATAGATCCCCTTGGCTGGAGCGAGAGTCTCCATGGTGCCAGCCGGTAGTGAATGATGCATCGACGTCACCAACGTATGATCCGTCAGGCAACGATGATCCAATCACTGTGAGAGATGCGGTGGATTTGAATGACGACCAGACCGTTGCTCTCGACAACCCATCGTCTTTTTGAGCCAGACGAGTTTCGACTGCCGCATCCATCGTCGCAACTAAGTCCAGTGTAGCGCCGACAACAATCCCGAATGAATACTCGTTCACTGAGCCCAAGGGTGAGCAAGCTAGGGGATGCGTGGCGGCCTGTCGGTTGGTGTCCAGGCGGGCCGCTGCGCTCTCTTTTTTTATTTGCGCTGCCAGCGTGACCGGAGCGGAATGACCGAGTACAAATACACGTTTTCCAAGGGCGCAATCACCTATACGCTGACGATTACGCGGGACGAAGGCGGGTACAGCGGCAAATACACCTGCCCCATTTGCAAGACGACGACCGAAGTAGACCGCGTTCACACGAGCCAACAGGAAGCCGTGATAAAGCTGCAAGGCGTCGTCTACGCCCAGCATCATGCGCCAATTCATGTCGTCGGCTAATCTAGCGGGCAAATTTGCCCCTCCCTCTCTCGGCGGCTTACAATCACTCCGCCAATCAGTTCTTTGTCAGAGGCAGCCGGACGCAACGCCGACCATCGCCAACGGTAATGGTTCGAGCTAGGCATGGAGGGACGTCGCCAAATTCTAGGGGGACTGGCGACGCTCTTTCCATTGAATACTTGAAATCTGGCTGGCAGTATCGCAATACTATCCGGCCGACGCGGCGACTCACCGTTCCCGCTCCAACACGGTGGAGCTTGCTGCGTTCTCACCGCTGTGGCGAACCTTTAAGGCACGCACCCCCGCCTCGGGTCGCCGCTTTTTTTTTGCGCGCAACGATTGGCGCGCCGGTTGCACTCGCGGGGAATTGCCACTAACTGCCGCCAAATTGGCAGAAAGGAACCAATAGCATCCCTTGACCCGCCACGTGGACTGCCACTATGGAAATCGAGCCCATTCCGTACAGCGCATTTCAAACGTTGACGAGTTGCACGCACGCCCTCAACGACCCCGATAACCACGGGTGTCAATGGTACGCCACAACGGACAGGCGCGTCGCCGGTCGTATTTATCTTGACCTTGTAGGCGAGGCGTTCCGCTACAGCCTGTTGCACTTCGTCCGGACGGGGTGGGAAATCAAAGAGGCGCGTGAGAGGTTTGAGAACTTCAGCGACGTGGAAACAGCGTTGTTGGAGGCCATGAAACGAGAGTCAGTCGGGAGGGAAGTTACGCTGAAAGATGTTCCGCCAAGAGCCCGATTTGGCAAAGGCAAAACTCGCGGTACGGTAACCGATGGCGAACCTATTTAGGGGTTTCTCCCCCTGTCTCGTAGAATGGGCGCGTGGGTCAGTCGTTATTGCGTTGCGTCCCCCATTTCGCCGTCGCTATTTTGATGGCAACGCTGCAGCATAGTCGAGGTGGCTCGCCCGCTTCCGGCGACCGCGTGGGCTAGCTCTCGGCGTCGCGTGCTTTCAAAGTACGCGATGCTCTTTTATGCGCGTCACTCGGCGTGGACTAGCGCGTGGTGAATCGCTAAACAATGCCGCGCCCATTGCGCTGCGGCTTTCTCATCCGGCAATCGCATGGCCGACACGTCGCCGCGGTCGCAGCTTGAACAATGCCATTCGCCGCGAAAAGCTCCGTCGCTGGTCGGCGAAACCAGAATATCGTATTTCATTCCTTCAAGTGAATACTTCTCTCTGCGCAGTTCGTCGGTCGTTGTCATCTCGTCCGCCTTGCGAAGTCTGGGCGTCACCAACGATATTACGGTTCGGTAAGCCGAACATCGCAGCCTCTATGTTGTTGGCGATGCGGTCGGTCGTGTTGTCAATGCGTTCGTCCATGTCTCTAAAACCCGTGGCGGCCCTTGCCCGATTCTCACGGAACAAGGGCCGCCGTCCAGGCTTGGCGTTACTTCTTGGCTCTCTCCTAGCCATCGTGATCGCGCCTGTAACACCGGGCAACCATCTAAAGGCGTGTCACCCGGCTTGCCTACGATAAATGCAAGTATCGCGCCAATGCTCAAAGTTTCATAGCCATCCCCAGCAACGCGGCCGCCACCGTCAAGCAAACGAGCGCCAACCTAATCGATAACTGGCGACGGAAGCGGAGAACGCCGACGCCACCGAGGGCGAAGATGAGGGCGGGATACCAGAGGGGGAAGTAGATCATGTCGACGAAACGGCCAAACTGCCGCTGCTCCGAATCGTCCGCCAGCCAATGCTTGTTAGATCCTTCGCCGATGTTAAATCGCCAGAGGCCGTAATACCGCTGGAGTGGCGTGAGTGACATCGATCACCGACCCTGGCTTTCCAGCAGAGTCATCAAATAGTTGGAACGTCACTAGTGGCGGTGGTAGGTTAGCGTGCTTGCGGAATGCGACGGAGTACTCAGTGAGCCGGTGCAGCGTTCCTGCTGGATGCAATCGTGGCTGGAACAGAACGCCCTGGATAACGTTCTTAATCATCTGCGGCGGATAATAGCCTACGAGGCTTGCTGCTGTTGGATTCGCGTTAGGCAAGTCGTCGAAGATTAAGGCGGCGGTCGCCGGATCGCCGATCGCCATGGCCAGCAAAACAAAATAGAGAATTCTCGCCTTCATTAGAAGCTCCGAGAGGTGGCGCCGAGTATAGACGCCCACTGCGGAGTTGCCTAATTCCGCTGGCGATTCCCCTACAATCCCACAGCTATCCCTACCAGCCCAGCCTCATTCCCGCATGCTAGAGTTTACGGAACGGGCCGGAATCGCGTCCGGCTATCCTTGGCGCGCCACAGGACGGATGTCATGGTTCATACCTATCGCGTACCCATCCTCGTTGCATTTGTCTGGGCCAGCACGGTCTTGCTCGCTATTGGGTGCGGCAGCCTGTCCGCCACGGCGGGAATCCTTCCCGAGCGGTGGGTTGGCTTCGGAATGCTCTTCGGATTGCTGAACGTTGCCTTAGTTGTCGTGGGTGCGTGGCACCTGCCGTCAGGTATGCCTCGGATCGTTGTTCGCCTACTTCAGTTGGCTGGCATGGCCGGCGCTTTTTGGGCTGCGGGAACGCTCACACGAGCGATCTATGCGCTCACCATCTAATTGTTGGCGGCATTATCACCAAGGATCGCTATGGCATCTGAGAAATTGAGTATTCGCCTATCCAGCGGCATGCTGGTGGAGATCGACGCCGAAGAGTGGCCGTTGATTGGTGAAGCTGAATGGACAACCCAGCGGGACGGTGGAGTCGTTGAGGCGCACGTACTAGTGCGGCGCCACGTCGATGGCCGCGCGGTGATCTATCTGGACCCCAATCCGGGCGAGGGGCCGTTCGTTATGGGCGACCTGCTACCAGCGTCGTCGACCGAGGTGGAAGAATTTGTCAGTCGATTCGGTGAGCTTCACGAGATGCCGAATTGGGTGGTAGATCGCTGCGTCCAGTCAATTCGCGGGTAAGTACGTAAACGCGCCTACCGCCTTCACGCGGAACGCGACCTCTCATCGGTTGATTGAATGCGCGGCACCGGACCAACGGCGCGGAATTCCCCGGGCAATAGCCTACCAATTGCACTACCGAGCCCTGGACACCGAGGCAGACGCATTCGCCGAGACTTTCTAGAAGTTTGCGGGTAACTGCCAGAGGCATTATTGGGCGTCGGGCGATCACTTGATCGTCCGACGCTCTTCTTCTAGCAGATTGCTTCTGACGCCAGGAACAATGTTCGAAAACGATATGCACAGCGCCGTGGCCAGGGTGCGAGACGACTTGCTAGCTATCGCCCAAATGTTCGCTGACGCTGAACACCATAAGGCGGCCTTTCAAGTTCAAGACTTCGCGAGGCTCATTGTCGATGAAGCCGAAGCGGTTGCCAGAGCGGCTGTGGGCAAGTCAGAGTCGAAAGTGAAGATTGCAAGCTAGGCTTGCCCTCTCATCCCTGCGGGCGGCGAAGTCGGCGTGAGGGGCGCGCGTATTAGGGAGCAGTTAGTCGCTTGAACAATGTCACAGCGTCTGGAGGCTCCCAGCCACGCGAGCGATAAAAGCCTTCCGCGTCACGCCACACGTCCGCAATGATCAAAGGACACACGCGCGTTAGCAGTGAGCATTCCACTGCGTTCAAGAGTTGATTGCCGATTCCCAGTCCGCGAAGCAATGGCGACATAATCAACTCGCCTAGATACCCGCGAAAACCTAGGTCGTGAGCGCTAACAAAGCCGGCCGCCTTCAAAAGTCGAGTGATGGCCTCAACGTCTGACAACTCGGCGGCTCGAATCACTGGCGTCTCCTCCGCACGATGGCGTCGCCCACTCTACCGCCCCCGTTCCTCGGCCGAAAACTGAGTCGCTACTCCGGTATTACTAAGTCACCGTTCTCGTCGTAATCCAGCCGGAGCGGTCCAGAAACCATCTCGCCGGAGGAGCTAAATGATCCTTCGCTGCCTTGGAGCAACGTCAGCACTTGGTTGCCGTGACGATCAATCAAGTCGGCGATCTTGCGGAGCGAACTCGCTGCCAACTGAGGAGATGTCCCGCGCCGAATCGTCAGCCAGAGCAGCGAATCGCCGCTCATTGGCACCATCTCAAAGTGAATGTGATCTCCGTCCGCGTCGAGCTCGGGATACAATTGCTGCCCCAGATGGTCGCGCTCGGTTGGGAGCCGATTGGTGTCCGCCAACTCAGGGCGCTGGAGATACAGCTCTAGGCCAAGCCCGGCAGAATAGACTTCGTCTGTCATACCGTACGGTCGTCAGATCGGCAGCGGGGCAATCACCGTTATAGGTCGACTATGCACCGTCTCGAGCGTCGTAACTGAGGTAGAGAAGAATTAAACTACCGACTAAGAGTCCGAGATCGAATAACACACTGGCCCTGTAAAATGGAGCACCTATTGTCAAATCAAATAGGGTTAGCAGAGCCAGAGTAGCCCCGGTGACGCACCCGCAAATCAAGAAAAACACCGGAAGCGAGAGCCTGAAGCCAGTTTGGGCGGGCGGAGCATTTCGGTCAGCGAACACGTCTGGAATGCGACGAGCAGGCGCCCCGCTGGGCGAGCGTGGGTTGCCCTTAGTAGTGGAGCGGCGTGTGTTGATACTACCCACGTCGTTAGCACTCCGCGGGAGGCCTCGCGCTGAACGTGGTTTTTGTCGCGACTGAGAAACTGGTTTGGCCGTTGGTCGGTTAAGAACTAGGTTTTCCATGGTTCGATTACCATTACACGACTGTGACCACTTACGCAGTGACGTGGGCGAGGTCGCGATAGTGCGACCTCGCTCGCCGAACAATGTGCAAAGCAGCGTGGCCAACGCCGCGGCTACAATCAGCGGACCTCAATCCGCTTCGGCTGCGCCTCCGGTTTCTTAGCGATCGAGACGTGGAGAACACCATTGTTCAGCTCAGCTGCGATGGTCTCTGGATCGATCGATTCTGGAAGTGTAACTGTACGCGTCACGCGCCCGTAGCGGCGTTCATCGACCAAGCCCGCACGCGATTCTTCCGGAGCTTGCCGCTTCGTAGAGATGCAAAGCGTCCCTTTTTCAAAAGTCAATTCGACGTGTTCGCGCATGACGCCAGGGACATCCAGTTCAACATGATAGGCGTTGGAGTCTTCCCAAACGCTGGCCGGGACGTAATAGGCTTGAATACCTGAGCCGGCGTTGGCGCCCAAGAACTGCTCCATCATCGAATTAAACTCACCCAAGCGATGGGGCAGTCGATTGCGAATGAAAGCTTGGCTCATAGCAACTCCTCCTCAATCTCGAATTGATGGTTACAGATTCACCGAATAACGAAGTGCGGCGTCCTCGATGTATGTCGGCCTCCGAAACGCTCCATAGCAACGAGCGTGCCCTCTGACGATTCGGCGCTTAAGGTTCTTCGTAACATAAATGCATTTAAGACGTTCGGACAAGGAACCTATGACAGGACTAGTGCGGTGGGCGCCAATTTGGCAAATGGGCGCTCCGGCGTCATGGCACTTCCTGCCATTTTGACGGAATTGGCCGCCTGAGAACTGTGATTTCGCGGTTTAATCCTGGCGAAAGCGGCCCCCCAGCCTACCGGCCGGACTCGCGACGCCTGTCGATCGAGTTTATCTCGTCGTACGCAGCCAGCAGCGTTCGTCCGATCCGCTCGACCTCCAGTCGCGTCTGACGGAGTTTTTCGGCGTAAGTGGCGTTGGGGTTGGACGAGAACTCCAGCTCCAGCTGGTCGAGCCGTTCCTCGCAGGCGAACATCTGTCGGCCCAGAGAAATAGCGCGAGTGATCGAATCAGTTAGGGCATTGTAGTCGGCAGCCAGATTCGGCAGCATGCCCCGCATTCTGACCGCCGCCGCGGGAATGCGACACGCGTCAGGCCAATGCGACGTCGCCCTTACGGCAGTCGCGGCATTGCCCGGTTGCATTGCAACTCCTGCATGCCCGCCAAGCATTTGCCGGTTCACCCTTGATAAGAGGATGCGAGCCTGCGCCAAAGCAAACGGGACAGCGGCCCGAGTCTTTGCAAGTGCTGCATTTCGCTTCGATTGACATGATAGAAGCCTCCGCTCAAGGTTAGTCGCACTGTTAGCACGAAGCAGGCGAATTCGCCTGAGCGGCACCGGTCGCCAGGGACGACGCCATGATGTGCCGACTACCCATTTGCGGGAGGTACTCGGCGACGTAGCTCTGCCTCATTCCGAGATGACTCAGAAGTTTGTATTCGCCGAGGATAAAACCTTTATACTTGCCGGCAAGTAGCTTGTCGGCCTGCCATTCGCTGACCAATTCCGCCTAGATCATTGCGTCGGAGAGTTGATGAGCATCCGCTAAGAAGTAGTGCTTGCGATCTGTAGCAACTTCGCAAAGGAATTTGCTCAACTGTTCTTCGTCTAGTAGTTGGCTGCGTCGGAGCATGTCGAAGAAATCGTTATCCGACATTGTGCCCTCACCGCCTACCACCTAACGGCCCTGCTCCGTGCAACCTATCGCTTCGTTGTACGGCGCACTCGCGTGACCGATGCAATTCCAGCAATCGTAACGAGCAATTGCCAGTCGGTCCCAAATGGTTGTAAACCACGTCCAACAGGACGCCGATCCCGTGGAGGTGACAGGCGTTCACAAGCTTAGCGAGTCCCTTGGGGCCGCCGTATGAATGATGCGGGGCGAAGGGAAAAACACCGTCGTAACCCCAGCCGCGAACGCCAGCGAACTCGGCGATCGGCATGAGCTCCACGTGGGTCACGCCCAGCTGCGTGAGGTGATCGAGACGCTCGATGGCGGCCTCGAAAGTCCCGGCCGTGGTGAACGTACTAACATGCAGCTCGTAGATTACCGCCGAGGCGAGGGGCCGCGCTTGGAAACCCGCATCCGTCCAGCGAAATGATTCAATATCGATCAGCCTGGACGCGCCATGGACGCCATCCGGCTGAAAGCGTGAGCGAGGATCCGGGCGCTCCATCGAGGCGATATTGATACGCTTGGCCAGCATCAGTTTCGAAAACGTCGACTTCCCACTCACCGTCAGCGCCCCGTTCCAGGGCCCGCACCCGACTATCCAGAAGCAGTTCGACCTTTTGCCGCAACGGGGCCCACACACGAAAAGTCTCCATGGTAAAGTCTCCTTCGTGTTGTGAAATTTTGCGCTCGACCTCGCAACTCCGATGCCGGCGAATCTAGAGACGGTACGCTACCTACCGACTTTTCGCCCCGCTACACTCATCCGCTCAACTTGCGAGTAGCCGCTCGACCCACGACCCACTGGAGGCCTGATGACGGAATCAGATAATGAGTTGCAATTGGGAACCGACGACCGATTTCAGCGACGCGAGTGGCTCGCCCAACGGGTCGGCTGGGGGCTGTGGGTCGCAGTGCTCCTCGCCGGTTGTCTAGGCATGCTGGGGCCTGGGTGGTTGAGCGAGCGCCGCGTCACGTCGGCGGACGGGTCGCTCACGTTGGAATACGAACGATTCCTGCATCACCACAACCCAACGCAACTTGAAGTGTTCTTCGCAGGTTCTCCCAACGCCGCTGGCCAGTGGACGGTCCACGTCGGACAGGCGCTCCTGGATGGCCTCCAGATCCTCCGGATTGAGCCTGAGCCGGTCCGTCAGAATGTTGAGGCGGACGGCGCTTCCTACACGTTTGCGGGGGCGTTAAACGGCGCAACGGGCAGAGCCGTGTTCCATGTCGAATACGAGCATTACGGCCCGCTCGCTGGGTCAATTGCTTTGGATGGCGGAAGTCCGATTCACTTTAGCCAGTTTGTCTACCCGTAGAGGTTCACGATGGAATCTGTTCTTCGCGGCGCGGGAACGTACCTGTTTGTGTGGCTAATATTCCGGATCACTGGCAAGCGGACGCTTGCGCAAATCACGACGTTTGACGCAGTGCTACTGCTAATTATCAGCGAGACGACGCAGGCGGCGCTGCTGGATGACGATAACTCGTTCACGAATTCGGTATTGGTGATCCTGGCCATGCTCGGGCTCGATCTGCTGTTCTCCTTCATCAAACAGAAGTTTCCAGCTGTCGAAAAACTGATGGACGGGGTTCCCGTCCTAGTCGTTAATCGCGGCCAATTGGTGCGCGAGGCGATGTGGAAAGAGCGAATCGACGAGGCGGATATTCTGCACGCTGCCCGGGATAAACAGGGCTTAGTTTCGCTAGATGAAATTGAGTATGCCATCTTGGAGCAAACGGGCGAGATCACAATCATCCCCAAAAAAAGTTCTTAGCACGCCTCATCTTGATCGAGAAGGGCCTGATGAACCGCTGTCGCGGCGATGGCTCCCTCGGCCGCCGCCACGATCGAAAACTGCACGTCGCCGTCGGCGTCGCCCGCCAGTTAAACCCCGGCGACGTTAGTGCATTGTTTGTTCGCCGTGACGATCAAATCATCCTCGTTGCAGTCGCAACCCAGCATTTTCGGCAGCGGCGATCGCTGTCCTTGCCCGCTGCTAAAAAACAGGGCGTCAAAGGGTACCGTCGAGTCATCGTCAAATAGAATGCTTTGAGGACCTACGGTACTTCCCTGCAGTGCACGGATTCGCCGGGAATGGCAGGGAATCTGCAATCGCTCCCAACCGTCGCAGTAATGGCCGTGATGAACCGACTTTCCGTACCGTTCTTCCAGGCCGGCGATCTCGGGCAACTGGTCCATCATTCCGGTGGCCAACACGACGGCTCGAACGCGAAATGATCGCTCCTTAGTTCGATGCGGAAGGCCGTCCGGCCGCTACTGGGCAACGCGACCGAGGCGGCTCCAGTGACCTCGCAGCGGAAGTGTTCGACCCAGTAGCAAGCAGCTTCGGTCCTTCCGATCGCTCTTAGCTCCCAAGGCGACATGCCGTCACGCCCCAGATAGCAGTGAACGGCCTGAGCCGCGTAATTGCGAGGCTTGTCATAGTCGAACAGCGCGACCGACCTACAGGCACGGCCTAGTGTCACAGCAGGGCTAAGGCCGGCCGGCCCCCCGCCAATAACGGCTACCTGGAAATCAAACGGATCGGTGGGGGCATTGATCACTCGGTGGGCGGCGACGGGCATACGTTTTGCTGGCAGATGGCGTACCGTTACCTAACTTGCATGGAAAATTTGGAGAACCTGTTCGTACACTGCTTGCGGGACACACTGGACGCCGAGCGGCAGCTCGTGAAGGCGCTCCCAAAGTTGGCAAAGGCCTCGACAAGTGAGGAACTGCGCGCCGCTTTCGAGGAACATCTTGCGGTCACCGAAGAGCAGCTTGGTCGACTGGAAACCATCTTCAAGAGTCTCGACAAAGGTGCTCGCGGCAAGCATTGCCCGGGTACTCGGGATGGATGAGGCAGTCGAACTGTTGGAAGCGACCTGGCCGAGGAGAAAGAGGCCGACGAGAAGCTCACCGCGATCGCGAGCTTACCTTGGTTGCGGCGGAAAGTTAGGGAGAATGTCTCCGGCGGAGGCGGAGCCAGAATTCATTTTTTCACGTCCGAGCATCCCTTCTCGCGTTTCTCCAGTTCCTTGAGCAAGTGATCGGGCTTCACGTCACGTTCTAGCTCGGCCAGTTCATCGTCATCACAGTCATCGATGTCGAATTTTTTCGCAAGTCGGTTGACCAGAGTGAGTACCCGCGTCATCTCATACTCGGCGAGAAAATTGATGTGGAGGTCCAACTCGGAACGACGGTCCGCTAGGAGGGCTTGTCGATTTTGACTCACGAGAACGAACGTCGACAGGAAAATCGCTTCTAGCGAAACGATTGTCGTGAGCAGACCGAAGGGAAAGGGATCAACCGCCTTAACCCCAAACCATCCCATGTTCGCGACGATCCAGACCCCAAACCAGATGCAATGCGCGTACACGAAGAGCATACTTCCGGACCACTGCGTGATCAGGTCGGCAAGGTGGTCTTGAAACGTTTTCTTCTTTTCCGTTCCCGCCCGGTATTCGTTAATCAAATCGATATTCGACTCAATCACCTTGCCTAGCCTGGTTGTAGCCGGCGGACAGTCATTATCAGCTTTCGGTAACCAACGAGATCGTCGATTGTGTCGCGACATAGGACGCTCCAGTGTTAGAGAGAAACAATGCCCCCCCCAAGGCAATTTCTGTGACGAAGTCGCACGATCGGCGGGAGGGCGTGATGCCGGCTAAGAATCGCGACCTTCATGGAAACACGCCTGATAAATGCGACGTGGCGCTCGTGCTGATCGATGTGATCAACGATCTTGATTTTCCTGAGGCCGACCAGCTCTTGCGCCATGCGCTCCCGATGGCGAAACAACTTCAAGCTCTCAAGCGACGCGCTAAAGCCGCCGGCATTCCTGCGATTTACGTCAACGACAACTTCGGTCGCTGGCGCTCGGACTTCAAGCATTTGGTTGACCATTGCCTGCGGCCAGACAGTCGCGGCAGGCAGTTGGTGGAGCTCCTCCAGCCGGACGCGCATGATTACTTCGTGCTCAAACCGAAGCACTCCGCGTTCTTTTCCACGTCGTTCGATCTGCTACTGAGGTACCTGGAAGCGAAGGCATTGATTCTCACCGGCCTGGCTTCGGACATTTGCGTGCTGTTTACTGCGAACGACGCCTACATGCGCGATTATCATCTGTTCGTTCCGGAAGACTGCGTTGCGGCCAACACGACGCAGGCTAATGAGTATGCCTTAAGGCAAATCCGCGACATTCTCAAAGCTGACACGACCCCATCCGAGCAGTTACTGCTGGACGATCTATGAACTTTGAAGGCGTCTTAATCTGTGTAAAGGCATCGCTAGCCATAGGAGAAGTAACAATGGAAAAAAAGAAGGTTGCAACAAAGAAAGCTTCCCCGAAAACCGCCGTGAAGAAGGCTACCGCGAAGAAAGCGCCCGTGAAGAAGACCAAGAAGAAGGGCGGGGCAAAACGAGAACTGATTTAACCAAACGGCGACGCTCGTTATGTACGCCGCGACGCCGACGGGCAATTTAAAGAGTCCGACGATGTGGGGCGCTCTCAAAAAGTGTATCGAGCGAAGAAGGCCAAGCGCGCTGCGAAATCCGGCGTAGACGATAAAGGCGATCGCAAGAAGAAGAAGATTGCATTGATTCAGCATATCGTGAGCCTGCATCATGAGTCTGACCGAATACCGGCGCAAACGAGATTTCCGCGTCACCAGCGAGCCCAAAGGGGGCACGGCGAAGCCGCATCGAGAGCTGAAGTTCGTCGTGCAGAAGCATGCTGCTTCTCATCTCCACTACGACTTCCGCCTTGAACTCAATGGCGTTCTCTTAAGTTGGGCCGTACCGAAGGGTCCGTCGCTGAACCCCGCGCAAAAGCGTCTGGCGATGCACGTGGAAGATCACCCAGTTGAGTACGGAGATTTTGAGGGAGTCATCCCGGAAGGAGAGTACGGCGGCGGCACGGTCATGCTCTGGGATCGCGGCACATGGGAGCCGATTGAGGATGGCGAGGCGGCCTACCGGGCAGGCAGTCTGAAGTTCGAGCTCAAGGGCGAGAAGCTTAAGGGTAGGTGGATGCTTGTTCGGCGCGGCGGCAAACGCGGTGATCCGGACGAGAAGCATTGGTTCCTATTTAAGGAGCGCGATGAGTTTGCAGACACCGAATCCGACGTCGCCGCTGACTTGCCGCTCAGTGTAGCGACGGGGCGTGATCTCGATGAGATTGCAACGGCCGCTGACAGGGTATGGGGCCCGAAAGGCGAAGCGCAGGGCAGGAAGGCGGTGCCTGCCGTCGGCAAGAAAGCAAGATCGGCGGTCCGCGACGTCAAGTCGAAGCCATTCAAGCTGACGGCCGCGAAGGCCAACGCGCTAAAAAAATTGCTCTCCAAAGTAGGAGCGAAGCGCTCGACGCTCCCCAAGACGGCCGCAGTTCAGTTGGCAACGCTCGTCGATCACACTCCCGATGACGACGAGTGGATTCATGAGATAAAGTTCGACGGCTATCGGATGCTCTGCCACCTCGACAACGGCAAAGCCACGTTTGTCAGCCGGAACGGCAACGACTGGACCAAGAAGTTTGACGCGCTGCCTGCCCAGACTGCTGCACTTCCGGTATCCAGCGCCGTCATCGACGGCGAAGTGGTGATCCTAGACGCCGATGGCAGGACAAGTTTTCAATCCTTGCAGAATGCATTTCAATCATCCGAGCCCGCGCCATTTCTGTTCTATGCGTTCGACCTACTCTTCCTCAATGGCTATGACGTCAGCGCCGCACCCATCGAAAAGCGTAAAGCGATTCTGCAGAATATCATACCCACGAAGGCGGACTACTCCGTTAAGTACAGCGAGCATGTGATTGGGAGCGGCGAAGCCTTCTTCGCGGAGGCGGCCCGCCTAGGACTGGAGGGCATCATCTCCAAGCGACTGGGGCGTCCATATGCGCCAGGTCGCGGACGCGATTGGCTAAAGGTGAAATGTTCACTTCAGGAAGAATTTGTCATTGGCGGGTTTACGGAGCCGACCGGATCGCGAAGTCACTTCGGGGCACTGCTGCTTGGCTACTACAATGAGTCCAAGAAACTTATTTACGCCGGCCGCGTGGGAACCGGCTTCAATGATCGCATGCTAAATATGCTCCAGAAGAAGTTCCAGCCGCTCATCCAGAAGAGTTCGCCCTTTGAGAATCTGTCCGGCCGTACCGGGCAGGCAAAGGGCGTCACTTGGTTGAAACCGTTGCTGGTTGGACAAGTTCAGTTTTCGAATTGGACGGACGAACGACAGTTGCGGCACCCGTCATTTCAGGGGCTACGGGAAGACAAGCCGGCCAAAGCCGTCGTACGCGACTCCCCCGTCGCGCCCGAGACTGCAAGTTCCACCGCTCAGGGGAAAACGATGTCAAAACGACCGGCTCGCGCCGCTGGCGCTAAGAAAAAACCATCGCGTTCGGCGACGAAGTCTACTGACGACGAAGTGGCCGGCGTGCGCCTCTCTCATCCCGACAAAGTCCTTTATCCCGAAGACGGCTTTACCAAGCTCGATCTGGCCTCCTACTATGAGCAGGTCGCAGAGTGGATGCTGCCGCATGTCGAAAATCGACTCCTCTCGTTAGTTCGCTGCCCCGCTGGCAGCGGTCAGAAATGCTTCTTCCAGAAGCACCCCGGCGAGGGGACGTCAGAAGACCTGCGGCGCTTCGATGTCACGGAGAAGGAGGGTCCCGAGGAGTATCTCGCCGTCTACGACTTGCCGGGACTTGTTTCGCTTGTGCAGATGGGAGTCCTTGAAATCCATCAATGGGGCTCGACTGCAGATAAGTACGAGAAGCCCGACCGACTCGTGATCGATCTCGATCCCGACCCGGCTGTCAAATGGCCGCAGGTAGTAAGGGCTGCAAAGGAAGTCAAACTTCTGCTCGAAGAACTCGACCTGGTGTCGTTCGTGAAAACGACGGGCGGTAAGGGCTTGCATATCGTCGTCCCCATCAACCGACGACTGGACTGGGATGGGGCCAAAGACTTCTGTCGAGCACTTGCCGACTTTCTCGTGGCCGCGGCCCCCGACCGGTACATCGCCAAGATGAGCAAGGCTGCAAGGAAAGGCAAGGTCTTCGTCGACTACTTGCGGAACGACCGGGGTGCAACGGCGATTGCGCCTTATTCGACGCGCGCCAGGCCAGGAGCCACCGTCAGCGTTCCCATCAAGTGGGAGGAACTGGACAACCGCCTGACTTCCGATCACTTCACGATTGAAAACCTACCCGCCAGGCTGGCAAGGCTTAAGAAAGATCCGTGGGCCGATATGCTGTCGACCAAACAGAATGTCACGAAAGCGATGCTAAAAACCCTTCAATCAATTTAGGGGAGCCAGTCATGGCGACAAAACTGAAGAAGGCAGCGAAGGCGCGCTCCAATTTTCGCGCGAGCTGGCGCGGGCAGCTCCGCTTTGGGCTGGTGTCATTCGAGGTGCAGGCGATCAACGCCGAGAATAAGAGCAACGCCGACATTCATTTTCATCTGCTACACGCGCCGGACCACGAGCGGATTCACTACGCCAAAGTTTGTCCCAAACATGGCGAAGTTCCCAGCGATGAAATCGTTGAGGGCTTTGAAGTTGCGAAGGGAAAGTACGTCGAGTTCGAGAAGGACGAGCTCGACCAGCTGCAGTCCCAGCAGGAGAGGGCGCTAACGATCGACGCCTTTGTCAGCGCCGACGAAATAGATCCGATCTACTTCGACGGCCGAATGTATTACCTCGTACCGTCGGGAGCGAATGCGAGCGAGCCCTACACGCTCTTGGAGTCAGCCATGGATAAGACGGAGCGCTGGGCGGTCGGTCAGGTGGTGTTCTCCGGCCGAGAGCAGCTCGTCGTCGTCCGCCCACTGGAGGGCGTTTTGGTAATGGCCATGCTCAACTACGACGCCGAGATTCGTAAGCCGGCGGAACTGAAGACAGAGTTCACTCGAGCGCGCACGACGCCAAGCAAGCTGAAACTTGCCGAGCAGCTGATCGGCAAGTGGCACGACGGGAAGTTCGACTTCAGTGCTTACACCGACAATTACCGCGAGAAGATTCAAGCTGCGATCGCCGCCAAGAAGAAGGGCGAAACATTTGAACCCGAGGAGGAAGCGGAACCAGAGGTTATTAACCTCATGGACGCATTGAAAAGGAGCGTGGCGAATGTCGGCGGCCGCCCGAAGACGCGGAAGAAGACGGCGCCCAAACGTACTCGCAAGAAAACAAGCGCACGTCGTCGCGCGTAATAGGCGAGCTTTCAAGTGGCGCAAAAAGGAACGCGGCCCGCATCCTCGCGCGACCGCGTTCACCTCTAGTCATTTCGGTTACTTCAGATCGACCGACTTGCGGTCCACGAACTTGCAGAAGGTACTGCCTTCACCGTTCGATTTCTGATCTTGATAGATGAACGCGAGCTTCGCTTCATCAAACTTCTCGAAGAAGTCATCCCAGGAGATGGGCTCCAAGGGCGGGTTCGACGCCCCGGTCGGAAAATCAATTCGCAACAGCCCAGCGTCCTCGCCGCGCTTCGACGTTCCTTCGACGGTCGTTGGCTTACCGTTGCGAGCCTCTACCCACTCGCGAATTTCGTCGTGATCAATGGTGGTTTTCGATGAACTAGCCATCATGTTACTCCTTAAACAGTCAATCGGAAACTTTCTGTCTAGCCGCGATTCGACTGCCCCTGTGAAGTCTTCGTTCGGGCGATCTCCTCCCGGCTGGAGCTGTTTTCTCTGGTCTTGCGTAGACCATCCTGGCCGGATTTCGCGGCGGTTTGTTGCTCAACCGGCGTCGCCGGCTTGTTGGATTCAACGTTGGTCTTACGGTCCTTTGGCATGATGACGCCTCCTTAGTAATGTAATGAGCGAGCAGCGAGACTCGTAAGCAATTAGCGCGCCCATTCGAGAGAATTAGGGAGAGGATCCCCGGAGCACCTCTTCACCCGACATGCTGCCGTCATGCAGTGCTTCCATGCGGCGTTTGATCTCAGCGCCGACTTGCAGCCAGACGCAGGTCCCAAGAAAATCGGCGGAAAACTCACTGACATCAGCCGCCTCGGCCGACGCGCCCATCGTCTGGAGCTCCTCCAACGTAAACTTGTGCAGTCGGCGCGAGACGTCGCTGCTCTCAGAACGCAGGCGCGAGGCCGCGATCTCGATTAGCTTTTGCAGAGCCGCGTCATCGTAGGGATCCGCCATGTTCACTCCGGGAGTGACGTTTGGGCTTGGAGCTGGGATCTGGCGTACGTATCGGGGCGGAGACACACGATGCGAAGGAGGGCCGGAGTTTGCTTCTGATCAATTTGAAGTTCGGAAACAATCCCTTCTTCGTAGTGACTCCCGACTGGAATCAACAGGTTGCAGCCGCTTTCGGGGACGGCAGGCGGGCCGTCGCAGAGCAATTCGTCAAACACCTGACCATCGAGCGAAGTTTTCACGATCCAGCGCATGTTGTGCCTCCGCGGTACGAACTCGTTCTATTGGCCCTTGAAGCAACTGACGGGCCGTTTTGTCCGAGCGCCGCCTGTTGGGGTATGCGGAATGCAATGACTGCTGGTCATGGTTACCTCGCCGCGGAAAATCTTCATCCTGTCCCCAGCGCGGACCACGGGGAAACGGGCTGCCTTGATTCTGAATCCAGCGTCCGAGCTGCCGCTGGCGGTGCAGCTACGGACCTCGGCCGGCGTTCCTCTGGGCGACGTGTTCTCTTTCTGCAGTTCCCTCTATTTCCGCGGGAAAGTGACGTACGCCGAGCGTTTTGCCATCGCGCCGGCAGATTTGGCTCCAGCGTACGTCATCACTTCCTCGAACGGGCTGGTGTCAAGTCGTCTGAGGATTACGACTGCCACCGTCGAACGGTTTGCTGGCGTGCCGATCGATCCAGCGGAACAGCGCTATCGCGCGCCGCTCGTAGCGTCAGCACGCGAGCTGCAGCGCCAACTCAGCCGTGACACCCAAGTCATCCTGCTAGGAAGCATCGCGACGCCCAAGTAGGTTGACCCGCTGATCGAGTGCTTTGGAGACCGGTTACTGTTCCCTGCTGACTTTATTGGTCGCGGTGACATGAGTCGTGGAGGCCTGTTGCTGCGAGCGGTGGCGGCTAATCGGGAGTTAGCGTACCAACAGCTTTCCGGGACCCTCAAGCGAACGGGAAATCGACCGCCGAAACTAAGTCGTGATTCGCGCGGGGAATGAAATAAGCGATGGCTGGGACGATTCACATTGGCTGCGCTGGCTGGAGTCTCCGCAAGGAGCACTCTACGCTGTTCCCAGTAACTGGAACGCATCTGGAGCGCTACGCTGCCCGGTTCAATTGCGTGGAGATTAACTCTTCGTTCTATCGTTCGCATCGCGTCGCTACGTACCAGCGGTGGGCCGCAGCAACGCCGCCCGATTTTCGCTTTGCCGTTAAATTGCCGAAGCAGATCACCCATCTGAATCGGCTGAGCGGCGCCGACGATGCGATCGGGGACTTTGCCGCCGAAGTCGCGGGTCTCGGCTCGAAGCTTGGCCCAGTTCTCGTGCAGCTACCGCCGAGTCTGGCCTTCGAGGCTGACGTCGTCAGCGGCTTCTTCGCCACGCTGAGAAAGTCAATTCTCGGCGCGGTGGTCGTCGAACCGCGTCATGCTTCATGGTTCGACGAGGAAGTCACGTCGCTTCTGTTTGAGCGTTGCATCGGGCGGGTCGCCGCCGACCCCGCAGTGACGCCCGCCGCGGCTCAGCCACTCGCGGCGAATGGCGTGAGCTATCATCGCTGGCATGGTTCGCCGCGAGTTTACTACTCATCCTACGAGCAGATGACGCTGGCTGCCTTGGCCCGGTCTCTAGTGGCTCACGTGGAGCCGCACGAGGCGTGGTGCATCTTCGACAACACGGCGGCGGGCGCCGCTACCAGCAATGCGTTATTGCTCCGGGAACTTGTTGATCACTCCAACGCGCGCAAGGAGAGTCATGCTACCCGTTAAGCTAAGCCTGAAACCAATGGAAGCGAAATCCGTCGAGGAAATTCCGCGAGGCGAAGAGTGGCAGTACGAACCGAAGTGGGACGGTTTTCGCTGCATCGCCTTCAGGGACGGCGACAAGATTCAGTTGCAATCCAAATCGGGCCGGCCGCTAGGCCGTTATTTTCCGGACGTCGTCGAGGCGCTTAGGCAACTAGGCGCCAAGAAGTTGGTGCTGGACGGTGACATCGTCATTCCGGTTCGGGCCCGACTGTCTTTCGACCAGCTCTTGATGCGGATTCACCCCGCCGAGAGTCGCGTTCGAAAGCTGGCGGAGGAACACCCGGCCATGTTGGTGTTGTTCGACTTGCTAGCCGACTCGCGCGGGAAATCATTCCTCCAGCTGCCGCTGAGCGAGCGTCGTCCAGCGCTCGAACGCTTCGCCGAGCGGTACTCAGCGGAGCATGAGTCGATTCGACTCTCCCCCGCCACCTCTGATCCTAAGCTTGCCGCAAAGTGGCTCCGCTCGGCCGGCACGAATCTCGACGGCGTGATCGCGAAGCGAACAGGCCTCCCGTACCGCGCGGGCCTGCGTGACGGGATGCAGAAAATCAAACGCCTCCGAACCGCCGATTGCGTTGTGGGCGGATTCAGATACTCGCGCGGGAAGAAAACCATCGGGTCGCTGCTACTGGGATTGTATGACGACGACGGCCTCCTGCATCACGTCGGCTTTACATCCAGCTTTGAGAAGGCCATGCGAGTAGAGCTGGCTGCCGTCGTCGAACCACTACGCTCGACGCCCGGCTTCACCGGCCGCGCACCCGGTGGTCCAAGTCGCTGGAGTACGGCGGAGTCGACCCAGTGGGAACCGCTACGCACGAAACTAGTCGTGGAAGTCGTCTACGATCAGTTTAGTGGAGATCGCTTTCGGCATGGCACGAAATTCCTCAGATGGAGACCTGACAAGAACCCGCGTCGTTGCACATTCACCCAAGTGAACCAACGAACTGGGGCGTCACTGAAGCTGTTAACGTAAGCTGGCATATACATGTGGGCATTTGTTGGCGGAATTTTGACGGCGTGATCGCCGCAGCACCAATGATTCGGCCGAAATCAGCTGATCGCAATCGATCAATCTCCTCTAGAAAGATGCATTCTCCGGCGTTTATGGCTTTTCTCGCCCCAGCCCTACGCTCGCGCGTGATCGGCACGTCCGTTGCACTCTCCCGCAGTCTCGCTTCGGTTGCGTCGCAGAGGCATGGCTTCTTAGTTAGTGACGCAATTCTTTCTGAAGCAAACGCATTTTCTGAGGGGATGTTAGCGATGTTCTCATTTGTGAAGGTTCGCAAATCGGCTCTGGCGGCCGCTAGCGTGGCGTGTTTAGCTGCTTCCGCTGAAGCCCAATCGACAATCGATTCGACCACCGGCAAGCCAGAGGTGAACCAATCGGGAATTAACGACGCCGGCGCCCCGGACAGTCAGCCTGCGCGTCGCCAAGCGACGGCAGCCAACGGTCGGCAAGCGGTCGACGCTCAAGGGCCCGAAGCTCGTGCCGGCGATCTCAGCCAACAGATTGCTTCGTGCTTGGTATTAGGAAACCAAGAAGAGGTCGCCTTAGCGGAAGTCGCCCAGAAGCGAGCGGAGCATCCTGAAGTGAAGAAGTTTGCCGCTCATATGATTGAGCAGCATCAACAGGCTGTGACGAAGCTGGAACAGGCAGTTCCTCAAGTCGCCGGCCTGACGCTCGGCGCCTTAGAGGCGCAAGCTCCTCAACAAAGCCGATCGGCTGCGGCAGCTGGCAATCAGTCGCCGGAGCTGGAGTTGGTCAAGGCGATCAAGCAACAGTGCCTGGAGTTGACCCAGAAGGAGATGGAGGGCAAGCAAGGGGCGGAATTTGACAAGTGCTACATCGGCCAGCAGATCGGCGCTCACGTTGGGATGCTGGCTCAACTGCGTGGCAGCAAGAGCTTCGCTAACCCAGAGTTGCAAGCTGTGATCGCCGAAGGCGAACAGATGGCTACGAAGCATTTGGAAGAGGCCAAGAAGATCATGGCCCAGCTTGATGGCGCGAAGGCTCAGCCCGCTCGTACTTCGCAGCGGACGGCGCCGGCAGCGAAATAACGAGCGAAATACCGAGTAGCGTATTGAAGGCGTGGTGGAGCTACCCAGGTTCCACCACGCTTTTTTTATGCTTTCGGAAACATGTCAGTGACCGAGATCATACTCTTTAACCACGGCGAACCTAATGCACATCGATCGCCGCGACCTTTTAGTCGCAGCGTGCTCCCTTGTTCCCGCACTTTACTCCCGCCGAGCCTCGAAAGCCTCGCAGGGTACTCTCGAAGGGCGAGTGCGGTTATCGAGCGGACGTCACATTGGCTACGCGGAGTACGGCGTCGCGACGGGGATGTTGGTGTTCTACTTTCATGGCACGCCGGGCGCTTGCACGGAGGCCATTCTCATTGCGGAGGAAGCGAAGGCTGCGGGCATTCGGCTCGTGGCGCTGGAACGACCCGGCATTGGCCTCTCCGATTATCAGCCCAATCGGCGAATTCTCGATTGGCCGGCCGACGTGGAAGCGGTGGCTGCTTCTTTAGGCTACGCCGGAACCTCTTTCGGCGTGATCGGACTTTCCGGAGGTGCGCCATACGCTCTGGCGTGTCTACGGTGCATTCCACACCGCCTGACGCGCGTGGCCGTCGTCTCCGGCCATACGCCGATGACTGTTCCCGGCGGCCCGCGGGGCAGCGAAGACGATCTGATTGACTGGGTCCGTCGTCGACGTCGACTCGCTCATATCGGCTTCAAGGCGGCCATCAATCAGCTGCATCGTCACCCCGATCGCTTCGTCGCGAAGATTTCGCGACGATGGGCTCAGTCAGATCGACAGTTGGTATTGGGGGACGCGGCCAACAAAACTGCCCTGATCAAAACGCTGAATGAAGCGACCCGCTGCGGCCCCAATGGTCTCCTGACGGGCATTCGACTGCTTGGGGGACCATGGGGCTTCCCATTAAGCGAGATCCAGGGGGACAAGGTCTCGATATGGCAAGGCGGCTGTGACCCTATCGCCCCGGCGTCAATGGGCCACTTCTTCCAGCGGCAAATGCCCGGCAGTCGGCTCATCGTTGATCCGCGGGCCGCTCATCTCACCATGGCTAAATGGCATGCGGCCGAGATTCTGGCAGAATTTCGCGCTGCTTAGCTCTAGCAGGATACGTTCAAGATCACCACACGTCTGGGAGCGCTGCCGACGTTCCTTTCTCTATCGCAATTGTGAGCAGCGAGAATGGCTGGGGCGAATTCGACCCCGCTCGACTGATGTGTTGGCCTTCCGACCATTGGCGGCAGATTTCTGCGCACTTCTGGAAGATCTCGCTTTCGTTCGGTTCGTACTACGACTCTGATTGGCCTGCTCTCATTACGGCGTTCCCTCAGTTAAGTACTTCTCCTTATGAGCTATTGCAACTGACGTACCGCGGGTACATCCCGGAATGGACTTTGCTGGTTGCTCACCTTGCGGCCGTAGGTCTAGTTCTTTACTTGCACCCTGCGTGCGGACGCAGACAGAACGAGGACCCGACGATTGATACAAGTTCGCCTAACTAGCGGTTTAACGATCACACTCGCCCCTCAGGAATGGCCTGAAATCGGTGGAGCCGAGTGGACGACGCAGCGCGACGGCGGCGTCGTCGAAGGTCGTGTGCTCATTCGGCGCCATGCTGACGGACGCGCACTCATGTACGTCGATGCACAGCCTGGCGAAGGCCTGTTTGTATGCGGAGACCTACTTCCGCTTGAGACTCAAGAGATTGATGATGCCGTGGCCAGATTCGGCGAACTAAACGCAATGCCTAATTGGGTCGTAGCGCGGTGCATTCAGTCAGTCCGAGGCTAGGTCTGCTCCGACTGCTACCGCTACTAAGCCTTTTTAACTGAACATGAAACTTGCCACCTACAACGTGAACGGCGTCAACGGGCGACTGCCGGTGCTGCTGCGCTGGTTGGACGAAGCAGCGCCCGACGTCGTATGCCTCCAGGAACTGAAAGCTCCCGACGAAAAGTTTCCGCTCGCCGCCATTGAGAAGGCAGGGTACGGCGCGATCTGGCACGGTCAGAAGAGCTGGAATGGCGTGTCGATCTTGGCTCGTGGAAGCCAGCCGGAAGAAACTCGTCGAGGTTTGCCCGGTGATCCTGACGACAGTCATAGTCGCTACCTTGAAGCGAACGTTCATGACTTGTTGATCGGCTGCCTTTACCTGCCCAATGGCAATCCGGCTCCGGGTCCCAAATTCGATTACAAGCTGGCCTGGTTTAAACGACTTCACAAGTACACGAAGAAGCTCCTCACGCTCGACGTGCCAGTGGTGCTGGCGGGCGATTACAACGTCATCCCCACGGACCTCGACGCTTATAAGCCGGAGCGTTGGGTCAAGGACGCGTTATTCTTTCCCGAATCTCGCGCAGCCTATCGAAAGCTTCTTGCCCAAGGTTGGACCGACGCCATCCGGAAGTTGCACCCTGACGAGGCGATCTACACGTTCTGGGATTACTTCCGCAATGCGTACGCTCGCAATGCCGGCATCCGCATCGACCATTTCTTACTGAACGAGCGGGCGGCGACGCGACTCGCTTCAGCCGGGGTCGATCGTGAGGTAAGGGGTTGGGAGAAAACCAGCGATCACGCGCCGACTTGGATCGTGGTTGTAGACAAGAAGAAATTGACGCGCCGCGTCAAGAAGACGGGCAAATAGCACGCCCGCCACCACATCGGAGCTCACATGTTCGCTTTTTTCTCCAGTCGCTTAGGATGTCTCGGGTCGATCGCCGTTTCGTTGATCGGCTCATTTTTGCTCTTCCTAATCATGCGATGACGGAGACTGAGGCAAATGAGACCGGGCTTCACTGGTCCGTGCCTTGCCGTACGATTGGCGACGGCGATCCCAGGTCGTATCCCAATGACCGGCGTCGATCGACGTGACAAGCGCGGCTTCCTCAGCGCCTGTTACGAAGTCGGGGACATGCGTGAGGCCTGCAATTGACAGTAATTCCTCAGAGTCATCGGGAAAGAGCATTGGGCATCAGCTTGCGATTGCGTTCAGGCGATCAAGGAACGGAAGCTGTGCGGCTGCGAGTTTAGATCGGGCTTCGTCGAGGGTGAAAAACGCAATGCGATCGATCTCCGGACAATCGATGAAGCAGCCCGATTTCGGCGGCCATTCCAAACGAAACGTCCCTGGCTGAAATTTCGCCAGGAGTACGGCTTCTGACTCGTAGCTTTGCACCGCGAACCCATGCACGATTTTACGCGAGCCGAGTTTCACATGGCCGATGCAGGCTGCGGCGTCTGGAAGATTCCATCCAAGTTCTTCCTCAAACTCTCGCCGCGCTGCACTCTCTTGGTCCTCAGCTTCGTTCACTAGACCCTTAGGGATGGTCCATGAGCCCGAGTCCTTGCGACTAAAATATGGGCCGCCAGGATGTGCCAATAGAACACGCGGCTCCGGCGAGCAAATGTAGAGCAGGATTCCCGCGCTAACTGCTGGCATGCGACGTCCGACGACCGCGTGGTAGGGAGCAAACGTTGCTTAATGGTGACCAGCGCAGGCGGACCGCTTGCAGGCTAAAACAATTGTGCGGCGACGGGAGTATTGGCGTCAATAAATGGCAGCAGCCGGCCAGCCCAATGTTTGGCATGCGACGGACGATATTCCGCTGATCGCCGGCCGCCCACCATAATCCCAAGTCGCCATTCATTAGGTCGAGACTTTGTCTTCAAGCGTGGCGCGAGACCCCTTCACCAACCGTCCGGGCCCCTTGAAATCAACGCACATTGATTTAGAGGTTCCGCTGCTCGTAAGAACACAGCCGCACCGTCGCCAGCAGCGCCCACATTGGCCATGAGGTCCCAAATACGCTTCTACTTCCGCCATTCGCGCTTGCCCCTCCAGGCCGATAACTTTTGGCGAAACCATCACTCCCAGCAATGCCGGGGCGAGTAAATGCAAAGCGGCTCGTCAATGTCGCGAACGCGCCCTAGAGGCGTTCTTTGGCCCGGCAAGGGGTGCGCGATCGTTTGACGATCCGAACCCAACGTCAGCCGGCAGCACATCCTCAATGTATTTCTTCAAGGCGCCAAGAAACGATTCGTGCATTTCCATCTGAGCCTGGTGCTTGCCTGCGGGGATCGTGATGCAACGTGCGTGCGGTATTGATTCGGATAGGACCTGACTGGCGGCGGATAGGGTCACGGGGTCCTTTTCGCCGGCCACAACTACCGTGGGTAGAGCGATTGTTTTGATGCTGGCACTTTCGTCGAAGCGAATCATCCCCAACATCCCCCTGGCCAGTATGCCAGGAGACTGAACCAGAACGAAGCGGGCCGTAAAATTCAATTGTCCGCGCGTCTCGTTGCCAGAGAAGGACTGCTTGTCAGTCGAACGATGGGTACTGCCATTTAGATAGCTAGCCACATTCATCAGCCAAACCAGTGGGGATAGCGCCTTAGTCAAATGCAGAAGCGGGATGATCACCGGCTTCTCAATCGCGGAATAGAACGCAGCGTTCTTGGTCGTTCGCACTGGATTTTTATAAGTGGTGTGAACCAAAGCCATCCCAGCAACGGCAGGCGTCGCCGGGAAGAGCCTCGCAAACGTCTGCAGGATCATGCCGCCGATGCTGTGACCCACCAACATGATACGTGACGCGCCGCTCCATGTAACAATGGCGTGGAGATCCGTGGCGAAACGATCGATGCTGTAGTCTTTGTTCAGCGCCCTAGTAGATAGGCCAACACCCGGCAGGTCCCACACAATCACTCTGTAATCCTTCGCCAGCTCCTTTTTCGCGTAGTACCACTCGGTGCTGTCCATCCCCCATCCGTGCGTCAAGAGGACGGTGGGGCCATCGGATTTGCCATACTCCTCAATCTGGAGTTGCGTTCCATCTGGCCTCGCCAAGCGAGTCTGGCGACCTGTCCGACTGGACGTTGGTTCGTCGTTGCCTGCACGGCGCCCTAACGGATACAGGAGCCGCCCGACGCCGAGCGACCACATACTCAAAAGAAGCGCCCCTGACAGCAGGGCGGTTGACTTGTCGAACCCGGGTCGCCAGTAAGAAACCTTCCTTAGAGCGCTCGGAGGCCGTTCAGCGTCGATTTGATTCACTCGCTGATTGGGAACGGCCTGCACGGTTTCAACCGGCTGAGGAAGTTCCCGATACCAAAGTGCGAAGAGGTAGACGCCGGCAGCAATCACTGCGATGCCAAATAGCCCTCGAAACCACGTAGCAATGACTGCTGACGGCGTGAACATTTTTTCCCCTCGGCATTGACTTGGCCGCGACAGTGTTGCGCGGATAAGCATTGCGCAGTAGGCAACTATTGTGCCCTCAGAAGGCACGCTGGCACTGGATGCGTCAAGTTTGGCGCCCAAGGGGCGCGAGAGAGGGGACTATCGTCGCGCTCAGATATGCCAAGTGGGCTATCATTTTACAGGCGGGACGAGACATCTCATGCGATACGTTGCACTTTCCGCACGCACCTAAACTATTGGTACCGTCTTTGCATTAATGGCCACCACTAAACTCTGCCAACGATTCGCCATTGAGATAGCACAGCCAATTGCACATGGAAACGAACCCTTTTTCAACCCACGACGCATTACGTGAAAGTAAGTATTTCGGGCTCAAGAACGGCTTCGTCGTGCGCATGGACGACGTGGAGGCAACTCCGGATCTCTTCACATCCACTGCAATCGGTGCATTTCAAGGCTTCGTTGCTGATCCGCAGTTCCCCTGTGTCGGTGCTAAAAGCGCGATCGCTCATGAGAGCGTCAGATTTGGAGTCTACGAGAAGCTCGGAGCTGCAACTGCTGCGGCCGGACTTGCCCATGACCTGTTCACGTTCACGCAAGATCCGATGGTAGTGGCCGAAGACGACTTTGTGACGTTCGTCGCAATCTTTCGCGAGCCCGCCGCTGTCACCGAGGAGGAATTCGAACGGCTTTTGTGGGACGAATTGGGACAGCTTACCAAGCTCGACGCACCGCTCCATGATTGGGATCCGACCGTAAGCAAGCAGCCCGATGACCCGCATTTCGCTTTCAGCTTTGCGGGCCTTGCGTTCTTCGTCGTGGGCCTCCATCCCCAGAGCTCACGACTCGCACGCCAGTTTCCGTGGCCCACGCTGGTCTTCAACCCACACGCCCAGTTTGTCCGACTGAAGGAATCACAACAAATGGCGAGAATGCAGGAAGTAATCCGCGAACGTGATAAGGAGTTGCAGGGTTCCCTTAACCCAAACTTGGGCGAACACGGCGAGATTAGCGAAGCTCGCCAGTATTCAGGACGACCAGTCGACCCTGACTGGGAACCACCAGCGCAACTGTGATGAGTCTAGGCACTAACGCTGTGAATGGAGGGCGACAATGGAATTGAACGAAGTGCACCGTCTTGCTCCGCAAACCGGTACGGGCTTTGTGATGAGCGCGGGACAGCGACTTCGCGTCATCGATCCCCTGGGCGAGCAGGTTTCAGACCTCGTCGCTTTTTCCCAGCAAGACATCGGAGAATGGCTTTCGTCCGGTAGGTCGATAGATTACGCCAACACTATCTATCTCACCACAGGGCACACGCTCTACTCGAATCGCAGTCGGGCAATGTTCACCATTGAGTCCGACGATGTCGGGCGTCACGACTTCCTACTGACGCCTTGCAGCCCGGAAACATTTAGCATCATTTACGGTAACAATGCCGCCCATCCCAGCTGTTTCATGAATTTGGTGAACGGGCTGTCACCCTTCGGTATCGCACCAGACTCGATCCCGACCACATTCAACATTTTTATGAATGTGACAATCAGCGCTCAGGGCGAACTAACCATCGGACCGCCGCGTTCAAAAGCAGGGGATGCGACGATATTTCGTGCGGAGATGGACCTTATCGTCGGGCTTACGGCCTGCTCTGCCGAGATGAGCAACAATTACTCCTTTAAACCAATCGACTACGAATTACTTCCGGCGCTGAAGCAATAACGAAGTGGAGGTGCTAATGCTAAGTTCGCTCATTCTCAGCTAAGTGGGCTTCCTTCGCTGCACGATAACGTCGATTGTCACGCGCTTTGACATACTGCTCATAGAAGATCGCGGCCGCCTGACTTTTCTCGGCGTCAACTTCTCTTGGCAAGACATCCCCTGAGACCGAATCGTATTTGCGCCCGCTCTTGTGATTGGCGTATCGTCTGGCACGCGTCCAACCCATCTGCAAGAATTTCCGAGCCATATCTGCGCCTGGGAAGTCATCAGTTCTCAAGTAGGCCAGAAACAGACGGTAGATCTTGCGAGACGAACGCTTCGCCTCGTCCACCGTCTTAAAACGCCAATGTGGAAGAATTTCGCTCTTGTACGGCTCAACGAGCAGAACTCCCTGTTCACCCTTGCCGACCCGGTACAGTTCTCGGTGGCGGCGAAAGTCCGTCGCTTCGAAGTCAAGTGAATAGTCAAAGGGCTTAAGTGGCATCTTGATAGTGTGCGTCTTTTCTCAGCGCCGTGATAGTTCGGAGTGGGTTAGCCCTCAGAACTGGTCGGTAGAACGGAACTCCACTCTCTCGGTAAGCTTCGTAGCTAGCGCCTTCTACTTCGAGCAGCCTGGCTTCCTCGTGCAGCGAGCCGACAATCAGGTAGATCGTCGATGCGACATTGAACGTTAGTAGTGTGGAATTCATGCGCGGCCAGAGCCAAAGGACAGGGAGCGGTGAGAGGTTCAATGGGTGTCTGCTCAACGCGAACGGGCCCGAAATGCGATTCGCGGATTCATCGCTGAAGGCGGGCCCTTGAGCCTCGGGCATAGGTGGGACCTCCTGGTTCCTGAGCCATGCAGTCAAGTTCTCCACTCCGGTGATTCGAAGGATGCCCACTTGCCGGGCGCCCAGCGTCGCATGAGCAAGACCTGCTGCCTGAGCGACATGCATCAGAGCGGCGGTAGGCCCGCGTACGTGATAGAGCGGGATGGAAGGCTGACGCCGCAAATAGTCTACGAGTAATCCTGCGGTTACAAGTGACTGGGCTATGTACGCCACCCGGTACCAGCCGTCCACGTTAGCGGTTCCGAATAAATCTGCGGCTGTTCGCTTCGCAGCCCGGCTTGCAAAGAGCGAGTGCACCGCGGCAAAGGCCCCCGTGGCGAGGACCGTCTTCAGAACGGCTTTACCTAAGTTCGTAGCCATGACGCGATTCGCTGCAATCGACATGCCGCTACGACGAGTTGACGGTTTCTCGGCCAATAGGATTTGTGATCACGATCGTCAAGCCACAGCGAGGTCTTGGTCGAGAAGATTGATAATTCTGACCCCTTTTGGTCATGGTGGGGCAGTAGAACAGGAGGCGATGGCTCATCGATAATCGCAAGAACCGGACTGAGAAACCCTAGCGTCCCACAGCTGACATGCTGGTACCGACGCGATCGCCGAGAGATGGACGTTCGCCCACAATCCAATAGATCAATATTATTTCCTGGCTGGAGCAGGGGCTTTTACCGCTCGCGGCTTCTTAGCGGGTTTTCTCTTAATCGACTGTGATGAGGTCGGTCGTCGCCCCTTCGGCAGTGGCTTAATTCGAATTGTCCGATGCTTCGTGTATGAGTCGCGGAGCGCTTCCATGATTTGAACATCGATCATTCCTTCGCGTCCCGACGGCTCAGGCTCTTCACCTTTTCGGATGCAGTCTGCGAAGTAAATTAGTTCCGCCGCGATTTGATCGCGGTGTTTAAACGTCTTTGCCTTTTCTTTATCGTTTCGAATTAGCTTTTGCTCAATGTCTCCCTGCCACGTAAAGGCGGGGGTCATCTTCAAGACGCCTTCAGTGCCGATTACGCAATACTCCGATAGCTTTGACGCGCCAAACCCGCATAAGAATGTCGCAAGTCTATCGCCTGGGAAACGCAACGTCGCGCTGACTGCCTCCGGGATCTCCTTGAATCTGCGGTCCTTACTCTTTACTGCGAACGCAGTGACTTCCTCTGGCTCGGCTTTAAAAATGTACCGCGCAGCATTCAAGCAATAAATTCCGATGTCCTCAAGTGGTCCGCCTCCGAGGCTCAGATCGGTGCGAATGTTTTCCGGATCGACCTGCATTGTGTGAACGGAGGTGAAAAGTCGCGCTTCACCGATTTTTCCAGAGTGGGCCACTTCTATTGCGTCCAAGTTCCCTTCTTCGAAATGGAGTCGGTACGCCGTCATGAGGCGGACTTTACCTGCTCGACAAGCGTCAATCATCGCTTGCGCGTCTTTTACTGTATATGCCAGGGGTTTTTCACAGAGTACATGGACTCCTGCTTTCGCCGCTGTTTCCGTAAATTTGCGGTGTTCCGAATTCGGAACCGCAATGTAAACGGCATCGATCGATTCCGAAGACAGAATCGATTCATACTCATCGTAATGGTATGCGGGGACCTTGTACTTCCGGCCGAGCTTCGACGCCTTCTCTGTATCGCCAGTTACTAGAGCGGCAAGTTCTGCCTTATCACTGGCGTTGGTAAACGCTGGCAGTACCGCGGTTTGAGCGAAATTGCCGAGTCCCACCACTGCGTAGCGTACGACGTTCGCCTTCTTCTTCGGCTCCTTATTCAGCTTGAGGAAGTCAGGTATCAGGTCCATAACATAGTCTCCATGAGATGCAGTGATGCGATTCTGCGACGATCTACGAAAGAGGCCCGGCCAAGTAATGGCCGAGCCAATTGAGATTACGACAACGATCTGTATCGCTGTTAGCTTCCACAACCGCAGGACGCAGCGTCTGACTTCCAGTTCTGTTCCGTCTCTTTCGAGTTCTTCGAAAGGTGAACGTGGCGATCGACCCGCTCGACCCAGCCCACAGGAACAAAATGGTGTTGGCCATCGGGGCTGTCGTTCTTTGTGAGCTTGATCGCTCCCTGCTCGACGTGATCTACGACGCCCATCTTCTTCCCGCAGGATGCAATGACATCCATGTGGTCTTCGATCGCACCGACGCCGCGATCAGTTCCCTCGCCTGGACCGCTTATTCCTGTCTTCTCCTTAACGAAGTCGACAGCATCCTCAGCACTAGTCGCGATTCTCTTACCAATGTCTTTCGCTGCACTCGTTACTGCATTTCCTGTGTCGCTGACGCCATTCTTCATTGTGCCCGCCATGATCTTCTCCTTGATAAAATAGGTTGAGCAGCGATCGCCGCTGCATCCGGTGTAGACATCCGCACCGCTCTCTCAATGCAACTGCCGTACCGTTGCTGGGAGGCAGAGCTGCGAGTCAGCGACCCCAAGCGATTGGTTGCTGGGCCACTGACACCGAGAATCTTGCAGGTGCCGTCGCGGCCACGAAGAGCGCGGCCAAGTCAGTCGCGACGCCCGCCCGATCAGCCAAGAAGCTGGTGGCGCCTCAAGCGCGAGAGAAAACCCTCAACGCCACGGGCAAGAAGGTTGCAAAGAAGACGGTGAAAAAAAGTCAGCCAAAAAGGTGGCACAAACCAAGTCGTCCAAGAAATCGACCCGTGCAAGGCGAAGGCGGCTAAGAAGCGTTGACATGGAGCGCATCGAACTTCTGAACGGTTTTGTCACGGCGCGTATCTATCACAGCACAAGCACCGCGGGCTTCCTGCGGCCGGGTATGGGCGGTGCCGGTGGATGAGCAATTTAATGTTCGTCGACGTGTCGTTTGGCCGCTGCTGCGATGAAACGTGTCGCGTCTGCTTCACTGTCTTATCTCTTTCGGAGGAAACTTCCCAAGCATCGTGTAGATGTTTATAAGCGCCTGATTCATCATCTCTTCGCCCGCGCCGACTTCGACGGGCGCCACTTCTGCGTCACCGCCATAGCCTCCTTCGCTGGCTGCTTCAATCGTGGGGAAGTACATGTGATGGCCGTTGCAGTAGCCGAAAAACAACGTGTCCCGCACGTCGCAGCGTTCCTTCAGTCGCGTGGCATGGCCGCTGAAGAATTCACCCGATCCGCCGACCAACGCTAACTCGCCGTTAATCAGCGCGGTCGTCAATTCAGGCTCGATGCCTTCAGCGAATTCCTCGACGTAATTCTTAGTTATCTCAGGGAAAAACGCTCTCTGATACGCAGTAACTAGAATGGGATTCTTGAAATCAACGCGACTCACAAACTTGAAATGATCAACCCTGGCCTGCACCGAAGGATTCTTGGGCGCCTCGGCTTTCACGCTGCTCGCAATTGCAATGACGTCGTCGCCCAACTTTTCTCCATACTGAATACCAGTCAGTTCCCCACGGTTGGGACTTAAATCGCCCGAAGCGCCCTGCATAAAAACGCAGTTCGTCTGCAAGGACTCTTCGACGCGCCGCTGAAGCGCTCCGGGGAAGTCGGCCGAGAACTTCAGCATTCCTTCGTCAGCCGTTACAGGATGAGCTGCAAAGTTTGCAATGACCGCGATCGGCTGGCCGGAGTAGTCGTCCAACCGAATGACAGCCAGCATGGGATCAGTGGACTTAACCGCTCTCTTCGAATGGCGGTTGCGATTCCAAGCAACGTTCTTCTTGGCGACTCCGATCTTTGCAGGCGCCGCGTTCTTCTTTGCCTCGACGATCGCCTCGATCAATAACTCGGGAAGGCGTTGCGAGTAAGAAACGGCACCATCAAACTTGCCTTTTCCAAAACCCTCTCGGTCGGTGAGTTCAATGACCGGCCCATGGTGGGTATGGCTGCCGGCGATCATTACATTTTCCACGCCAGCTTTTTCGGCCACTGCTTGCCGAATTTGTTTCATCATGGCTGCCGTGGGTCCACGTCCGATATCCATTCCGACGATCGCTAGACGATCGTCACCGACTTCCAAGACCACCGCTTTGGCCATCAGAGGATCAGCCACCCCTTCAGAAAGCGATGCGTGACGATCGCCATAGCCCCACATAGGCGTCGCCGTCGAGGGCGTAATGTCCCGCTTGGCAAATCCTGCATTGAAGATTGACTCTTCAGCGATGCCGGGATGCGCCAATGAAAGCCAAAGTACGCACGAAATGATGCTTCGCCACATGTGAGTATTCCGAACAGGATTGCTTTAGGGAGACTACTGGAGACAAGCAACGAACCGGTTAAATAAAGCCCTAGTATACGGCGGATGCACAGATCCGAGGCCCAATCGCGTACGCATTCCGTTCCAAACAACTCTCACGTAACGGTTCACTCGCGGGTACCAAACTTTAGCGAAGGAGCACCGAAGTCGCGTGGAATTGTCGGCGGGGCAGGGGAGCGAGGACTTATTTCGGCGAGGCAACGACTAGCTTGTGGATCTCTGCCCGTGCCGAGGCGGACAGGCTTGGCCATCTACTAATAATCAGTAGCAAATCGTGGCAAAATGCGTCACATTCTGCGTCACTTTCTGACCCGGTATCGAAATTAGCCGGTAAAGTGATGTTTGTTCGAGTCTTGGCGCGCCTCCTTCGCACCCGCAACGCTAGCGCTTCGAGTAGCAAACAGTTGGGTGGTGGTCGGTTGCCAGAAGTGCGCCCTCATCACTGGGCGAGCATCAGCTCGCCCGTCGACATGTGCTGTCCTTTTAGTGACGGCAGGAGGCCACGAGCAGGGCAGGGGGTGTGATTCTATTTTGATTGGTCGGCCGCCAGTTCTAGAATCTTCAACCGCGTGGCAGCTAGTAGTGATGGCCAGCGCCCAACAAATCAACATAAAGGCGGGCCAAAATGCTTTGGATTCTGCGATGCCTTCGATGAGGGACTCAACTTTCACCTGCAAATCGGCATTCGTTCGAGGCTTGTGCCGCTCCTTTACTCTTAAACTCTGCCGCACCAACGTTTTAAGATGCCTGTCGACGGCCGGCAGTGCGGCTCCTGTGGGCTGCGGCCGGGAAACGCCACTCGGCGCTTGAGCTGTGGGTTCCAACTCTGCGCGAGTAAGCCATGATGAAGGCTAGGTTACGGACCTAGGGGTCATCCCGCGATTCACGCCGCTCTTCTGAGTCTTTCTGCCGTTGAGAGCGGAGTTTCGGCCGCCGCAAGTATTTTGGAGTGCCACACGCGTGCGGGTAGTTAACCCGATTCCCAAGATCGGGCGGCCGCCATGACAATGCCCATGGGTTCTGCGCGGGTGGGCCGATTTCACCGACGCATCTTTACGAATGAGGAAACCTGGCATCGGTGTGTTTCACATCAGCACGCAAGCCGCCGGGCGCTGTCCGCCCGGGTCGGTTCGTCCTGTGCGCGCACCAAATATGACCTTTCCAGCACATTGGGATCCTAAGCTTAGAATTCCACGTGGACAAGTTGTCGC